>Ga0315294_10000097_pt1 | contig 87256 bp, 67 predicted proteins | sample YL17G13_40_MG_FD_203626 | JGI IMG/M metagenome (GOLD analysis project Ga0315294, IMG submission 203626) | Sediment microbial communities from Yellowstone Lake, YNP, Wyoming, USA - YL17G13_40 | ecosystem: Environmental > Aquatic > Freshwater > Lake > Sediment | place: USA: Wyoming | collected... | reverse complement strand
TGCTGGTTCCTGTTTAAGGTTAATGACGGCATTAGGGATGCCTGCCTGCAGCTGTAGGCAGGGAACAGACCGAGGAGTGGGCGAGTCAGAGACCATATTTGGACATAAAGGAGCTAGAAGAATGGGACCAAAAAGCAGGTATTTCGGCTACTGAAAAATCAGTTATTGGAGAATGAATTTGCAGACAATTTGTTACTTGACCCCTTAAATCCGAAATCCTAATTTCGAAATCCGAAACAAATTCAAATTCCTAAATTCAAAATTATAAACATTTGGGATTTTAATAAGGGCAACCTTTTAGAGTTACATTAAGTCATTTAAAATGTAGGGCAGACCTTTAGGTCTGCATCATTTTGGCAAGGCTAAAGCCTTGCCTTACATTCTATTTTATGACAAGAAACTTTCTAATCTCGCTTCCAAATTGCAAGAAATAGATACCCGGGCTCATTCCTTTTAGAGATATTTTCATTTCCGCATCGCGGTCATTGCGAGACTGCGAAGCAGACGTGGCAATCTCTTTTATCATCTTTCCTGATACATTAAATATTTTTATATTCTGGCGGTTAGCGATTTGCGGTAAGCGAATAGTAAAATAAGATTTTGCCGGATTCGGATAAAATTCTGGCGTTGAACTTATTTTGTCAACGGTAGTGCGTTCTTCTCCAATCCCTGTCACATCCCGAATTACCGATATATTCGAAGAGGCATAATTTGCCACATAAACCCGATTCTGTTGTTGATTATAAGTAAAAGATCGAGGATCATACCCGACTCCTATAGTTGTAGTCACAATATTGGTTGCACCATCAATTATTGTCACATTGTCACTACCATAGTTCGCACAGTAGACTTTATTATTTGCTGGATTATAACAAAAAGCATGAGGATAGCTTCCAACATTCAATGTCGTAACAATACTATCTGTTTCTCCATCAATTATTGTCACATTATCACTAACACTGTTTGTACAATAAATTTTATTGTTGATGGAATTGTAACATAAAGCAAAAGGGTTACTATCCACTGTTACATTTGTAATTACACTATCCAATACCCCATCAATTATTGCCAAATTATCACCCCTACTGTTTGTACAATAAACTTTATTGTTAGTTGAATTGAAACATAGAGCATTGGGGTAGGACCCTACGGTTACAGTTTTAATCACATTGTTAGTTAATCCATCAATTATTGTTACATCGTCACTATTATAATTTGCGCAGTAGATTTTGTTGTTAGTCGGGTTGTAACACAAATCATCAGGGACGCCACCTACGGGCACGGTTGCAATTACATTATTCATTGTCCCATCAATTATTGTCAGGTTATGGCTTTCATTGTTTGCACAATAAACTTTATTGTTAGTTGAATTGTAACACAAGTCAAAAGGAGAGAAACCTGTAGTCAGAGTTGTGATTATGTTGTTAGTCGCTCCGTCGACGATTGTTACATTATCGTTTCTGCGGTTTGCGCAGTATACTTTATTATCAGTCGAATTGTAGCACAGATCCCACGGGGAGTGTCCAACAGTCACAGTAGCAATTACATTGTTAGTCATTCCGTCAATTATTGTCACATCATCACCCTCACTGTTTGCACAGAAAATTCTATTGTTAGTCGAATCATAACATAAAGCCCAAGGCCTGAGCCCCACCGCCACGGTCGCAATTACATTATTCGTTGTCCCATTAATTATCGTCATATTACCACCATCAAAATTTGAGCAGTAGATTTTGTTGTTAATCGGGTTGTAACACAAACCAGCAGGACCGTTTCCTACAGGCACGGTTGCAATCACATTATCAAATTCTCCATCAATTATCGTTAGACTATCATTATCAAAGTTATCGCAATAAATTTTATTATCGGATGGATTATAGCATAGAGCAACAGGATTCGCTCCAACGCTCAGAGTTGTGATTACACTATCGTTTACTCCGTCGATAATTGTCACATTATCACTAACACTGTTAGCACAATATACCTTATTATTGGTCGGATTATAAACTAAGGCACAAGGTCCACTTCCAACCGTAACGGTTGTAATCACCGAGTTGGTTACACCATCAATTATCGTCAGATTATCGCTAAGGTTATTTGCGCAGTAAACTTTATTATTGGTTAGATTGAAGCATAGAGCATAAGGACCCCAACAAAATCTTGGAGCTACGGTCGCAATTATATTATTCGTTATCCCATCAATTATTGTCACAGTATCACTATCGTAATTTGCGCAGTAAACTTTATTGTTGGTTCGATTATAGATGAGGGCGTAGGGGCAGTCTCCTACGATCACAGTGGTAATCACATTATTAGTTGTGCCGTCGATTATTGTCACATTGTTGCTACTACCATTCGCACTGTAAACTTTATTATTGATCGTATTGCAGCAAAGAGATAATACATTTGTTCCAGTTGAAATTCTAGCGGTCTTCTGACAAGTCGTTCCATTCATAGCGATTACGCAGTTGGTAAAACCTCCAAGATAAATGGTATTATTTACTAAATTGTAAACGAGACAATGAGGAAAAGTCATGCCACTTAACGAATCAGGAAGATAAATTGTTGTCTCCAGCCATTGGGCAGATAATAAAGTTACAAGTAACAAGTGACAAGTCACAAGTAAAAGGATTACCTTAGACTTTTTCATTTAAGCCTCCTTGAATCCTGTATCATTTAATAAATGATTAATAAAAAGGTTCGGCTTGTCAACGATTAAAATAAAACCAAAAAACTGCGAAGCCATTATTTTAAACCGCCACGATTCGAAAAATAAAAGGGGCTCGATTTTATCGAGCCCCTTTATCCGCTAAGGCGGATTTTTATTTCTCTAAAACCAGTTTTCGGGTAACCTTTAAGTCACCGGAATTGAACCGTAAGATATAGATACCAGAAGATAATGTGCTCGCATCAATCATAATTATGCCGCCTTTGGTCGGAGAAGAATTGGTATAAGCTTTAAGTAATACGCCCGCAACATTGTAGAGCTTGAAATTTACCGGTCCAGGCGCCGATAGGTTATAGCTTAATGCGGTAATATTATTCGCCGGATTGGGTGAAATCGTAAGTTTAAAGCCATCTTTTATTAGTCCATTACCCATGGTGCCTTCCGAAGCCGGTCGGTTTGGCGTTAATGCACTCGGACTGGTCGGTAGGGTGTGTCGGTAGAACTCAGGTGTGTTGGCTCCTTTAGTTGCATAGAGGTAGTCGCCAGCTAAAATCAAACTACCGCCGCCTTTGACTTTCTTGTTACGGTCACCGATAGGAATGTCCCAGGTATCAGACGGGTTCATTTGGACCCAGGTATCAGCCGAAATGTTATACTTCCAGAACTCTCGAGTATTGCCGCCTTTGAGCAGGTAGACCGCATTGTCACAATAAACCATTCCAGAACCTTCACCAATTTTCTTTTTCTTACCATCACGGTTAATAAAGAACTTGTGATTATAGCGTTTTAATTCAGTCCAGGTTTCAGTCGACAAATCGTACAGGAAGAAATCGCCGTAACTGCCTTTCAGGACATAGACATAATTGTTTCCGTCATAGGTAAGATAAGAACCTTTCTTGTAACCAATCTTACCGCTATTCCCAGCGGTTGGCTTGGTTGGGGTCGGCGTCCAGGTATTAGTTGCTATATCGTACAGATAGAATTCATCAGTTCTAGAACCTTTCATCGCAAAGATGTTGTCAATGCCGCCTTTAGTTATTTTGATTAAGCTGGATGCGTCTTTGGGATTTTTGGCTCCAGTCGGAATGTTAGCGAGCTTATGCCAGCCGAATGTATCGCCACCGGTGGAATCGGTTTGGAACTTCCAGAAGCCAGGGGTATTATTGCCACGCAGGACATAGAGCGCAGTCTGGTAAGCCGCCATTGAAGCACCCTTCTTTGGCTTTTTACCATCGCCCGCTTCTTTGGTTCCGATAGGTATTGTATCGGTAATATTGCTGGTCCAGGTTCCGATTCCATTATCCGGGGTGTAGATGTGGAAGTCTTGGGTATTGGAAGCTTTCAGGAAGTAGATTTTGTCATCGAGTCCGGTTACACAACTACCCGCTTTTGAATTCTTTCCAGAGGGTTGAGTCGGAATATCAGCCATTCTTTGCCAGGTGCTCGGTGCTGACGTTCCGCTTTGGACGAGTACCGAGCCTTCTGATTGGTCGTTAGTGGTATTCATATCGCCCACTAATTGCGTCGTGCATTTTGTCCCGAGCGTTCCAAGTGGTCCGGCGGTCCAATCAGCAAAGGTGACTTGCTGAGAAGCACCTGGACCAAGGGTTAAGCTTTGGGTATTGGAACAACCACCAGTAATTGTGAATAGGACATTAAAGGTTTGCGAGGTATTGCCGTTGTTACGAATGGTTGCTTTGGGAGCAATGACCGTGCCTTGGTTGACGGCACCGGCAGGATCATCAATACTCAGACACTGAACATCAAGATTTTGAACGAATACCGAGCCGGAGATTGTATCGTTAGTAACGTTCATATCGCCAATTAAACCGGTCGAACATCTAACCGGAAAGTTGCCGGGTGTATTGGCAGTCCATTGCAGAAAGTCAACCGTAATTTCTTGACCGGCATTAAGGGCTACGGTCGTATCATCAGCATAACCGTCACTAATGGTAAACCTAACCGGGATACTTTGCGCAATGCTGCTGTTGTTTCTGATTACCGCTTGAGGATTAAGGGTTGCTCCTTGATTAACCGTGCCAGTCGGCGCTAAGATTGAAATCGTCTGAGCATCGGTTACACCGGTTCCTTCGATCGCCCTTATCATTAAATCACCAGTTGTGGAATTAAGATTGTATGTACCATCATAGTTCCACTGCGTCCCAGATGGAGCATTGTCCGAGGCATCTAAAGCTAAACCAGCACATTGAGTCCAGTTTTCTCCTTGAAGCCAGAAAATATAGTAGGAGTCATTAGCGGGGATAACGATATTAGGGATTGCGACATAATTCCATTGTCCTCTTATTCCGATAATGCTATCCGAAGTCCATAAAGTTGTTCCTGGTGAACCACTCGGACCTTCGTCATCCACGATTCTGATTTTAAAATAATTATTCGCGGGCTGAGGTGGGTCAGCATCGTGCGAAAGCATAACTTCAACCCCGATAATACAGGTAGTGGATGAGCTAGATATATACCTTACACCAAATCCCAAACCAGTGCCAACACCAACTGTCGGATAATAATTTGCCAGAGCCGGGGTTCCATCGTCATAAGAAACTTCATTTTCATTAGTAACAACGAGTTGTCTAACCATTCGGTTATTCAATCCTTGCAAGTCTCCTGATAATAGGGTTCGAACGACCATTGTATAATTACCAACCAACAGGGAAGTTGCTGAAAAGCTGACGGTTCTGGTATTGTTAGGTAGAATTGGCGTAACATTCTGTGAGGTATTGTAAACCGCTGTCCCTGACGCATTGTAGATAGTGCAAGCAACCGAGAAGTTGGGCGAGGGTGTGCTTTGGGATCCGTAATTCTTAACAATTGCCGTTGGGGTGAAGGAAGCAGTAGTTAGATAGGTCGAACTCGGAGTAGTTATCGCGGTAGGTGCCACATCCAAAGTTGGATAGCGAGGACCCGATACATCGTCAATACGGACTGACTGTTGAGATGGAGAAACCATATGAATACCGATATAAATCGGCTGGTTAATATAGCCGTTAAGGTTCACCGTTCTTAGGGTGTAAGTAGTAGTTGTAAAACCGAAAGCAGCAAGTCTTACTGTCATTCCGGTCGGGTCCGGAGTTGTAGTTGAAACCCAAACTTCGAGACTTTCGCGAAAATTTGAGTTTCCGGCTCGATAATAAAATCTGAGATTTTGGCTATCCGTGGTTGGATAAATCATTCTTAAAATCATCCAGTCATCGTTTCGTGTTCCGGCAGAGCCTAAGCACCTTGCACAGGCTGAGCCAGTTCGTGCTTGTGAGCCGGAGCGCATCCAGTAATTATCGGTTGTCGTTTCCAGACTGAAACGACGCCATCCTTCGGGCCATACCGGGTAAGTACTTGATTCAAAACCTTGGTAGAGTGTGGAATCGCCGGGCGCGGCGAGAGCGAGTATAATCGGAAACATTAATCCGATTAGTATTTTATGATACTTTGACATCTTTACCTCCTTATTCATCCTTTTTACTTTTTGGGGTCAGGTTAAACTAAATTTTATATAACCCACCCCATAACTTTGGGGTGTCACCCATGATATTTTAAATTTTTCGGTTTTTCTTCTTACGCATCTTAACCGAATACTAAAATATTATAAATAAATTTTTAGGTTTGTCAAGAATAAAATGAAAGTGATTGTATTAGGTTCATTCCGATATCGACAAAAAGGGAGGGCGGGTTAGAAGAAGTATTGTAAGAAACCGGTGATGGCAAGGTGCCTTGACTTGTGGAAAGACTTCGGGTAGTATTAATTTAAAACAAATATTTAATAACAATAGAAATAGAAAAATGAAGCGTAAAAGACAGAAGCGGCTTGATCGACATCCGGAAAAATATCTCGGCGGCAAGCGAATTCTACCACAAGCAATTAGTGCGGGAATGAATATTCAAAGGCTGGTTGAAGAATCGATGCTGGCTTATAATGGCGGCAGATTAAGAGTCGCTTGCCTACTTTTAAAAGAAAGATACTCAAAGCAAGATGTAACGGTTGGTTTGAGCCTTGCTGGTGCTCTTACTCCAGCTGGTTTAGGTCCTTCTTGTATAATACCTTTGATGAACCATGGTTTTGTTGATTGGATTGTGGCAACCGGAGCCAATATGTATCATGACATGCATTTTGCTTTTGATCTGCCGTTACATCAAGGAAGCCCTAAAATTAATGACTGTGATTTAAGAAAAAATGGGATTATAAGAATTTATGATATTTTAGGCGATTATTATAATGTTTTGTTAAAAACCGATAAAGAACTAAGAAGGATTCTTGTCAGACCGGAATTCCAGAAAGAAATGGGCACCCAAGAATTTTACTATCAGCTCGGAAAAGTTCTTAATGAATATGAGAAAAAAAATGGCAAGGGAGAAGTAAGCATACTTGCCGCCGCCTATCGACTCGGAATTCCGGTTTTTACGTCTTCTCCCGGCGACAGCGCAATTGGAATGAATATTGCCGGGCTTGAGCTGCTTAGTCCCAAGCAATATAAGACAAGGATAAATCCAAGTATCGACGTCAATGAATCAACCGCCATTGTTCTTGAGGCTAAGCGAAAAGGAAAATCGGCAGTAATCTTAATCGGTGGTGGCAGTCCTAAAAATTTTATGTTACAAACCGAGCCCCAAATCCAAGAGATTTTAAGAATTCCAGAAATGGGACACGATTATGATATTAATATTACCGATGCTCGACCGGACACCGGCGGTTTATCCGGCGCAACACCCAGCGAAGCGGTAAGCTGGGGTAAAATAGACCCGACGAAATTAGAGGAGAGTGTCGTTTGTTATGGCGATATAACGGCTTATTTCCCGATAATAACCGCCTATGTTTTAAAAACAACGCTCAAGAAAAGACCTGAAAGACTTTATGATAGGAGAAAAGAACTTTCCTTAAAACTTAAAAAAGCTTATTTTGAGAATAATCCAGAAATTATGGAGCTTGAGAAACTTTTAAGAAAAAATTAAAAAGGCGAGCAATGCAAGAAAACAAACTTTTAGAACTGGTCGAAGAATATGGCACTGAAAGATCGCTTTTTATTATAAATCATGAACAAATCAGGGAAAATTATAAAAGATTTAAGAAAAATCTGCCCCGAGTTCAGGTTTATTATGCGATAAAAGCTAATTCCGAGCAGCCAGTTCTTGAAACACTATTTAAAGAGGGTTCGAGTTTTGATGCGGCATCTTTAGCTGAATTTATGCAGGCTTACAAGTTAATCGAAACCTGGAGCGAATCGGAAAGAAATTTTTTCATTTGGGATAAAATAATTTTTTCCAATACCATAAAGCCCGAAGAAACTTTGAGGCTGGTTGCGCCTTATAAGCCTTTAATGACTTACGATAATTTTGATGAATTAGTTAAGATAAAAAATAATTGTAATAGTGCCGGTCTTATTTTAAGAGTCAAGGTTCCGGATACCGGCTCGATGGTTGAAATGGGGGGGAAATTCGGCGCGTCGCCGGGCGAGGCGGTAAGTTTAATTGAGAGTGCTTATCGATTAGGCTTGTATGTTGAGGGAATAAGTTTTCATGTCGGTAGTCAGTGTACTAATTTTAATAATTACGTAGATGCCTTTTCAATTACTACCAGCCTATTTGAAGAAGCTAAAAAAAAGGGCTTAAAATTAGGCAGAAAGGATAATAACTTGAGAATCGTGGATATTGGTGGTGGTTTTCCAACCGCTTATCGTAGTGATGTTCCAGAATTTGAAAGGTTAGCTGAAATTATAAATTCGGAGCTTGACCGACTCTTCTCAGAAGACTTTGAGATTATAGCCGAGCCTGGCCGATTTATCATCGGCGATGCCGCAACTTTAGTTGTCAAGATACAAGGAAGATCAAGAAGGGATGGAAAAAGATTTTATTATGTTAACGATGGTGTTTATCATACTTTGTCGGGTGTTGTTTTTGATCACGGTGCCTATCATTTCCGACCTTTTACCCGAGATAAGGAAAAAGGTAAAACCGAAGTTTGTAGTGTGGTTGGTCCTACTTGTGATAGTTTTGATAAAATATCAAGCGATGAGCAGCTTCCCAGCGAATTAGAGCTCGGCGATCTTTTAATTACCGATAAAGTTGGTGCCTACACAATAGTTTCTTCAACTAACTTTAATGGAATTCCTGGCGCAAAAATTGTCCATGTTAATTAAGAATTTTTATTGAAAAAAGTTACGATAAAAAAGTGTGGACAATGGGTGTAAATGGATTTTGTATTGTTGGCTCGGTTTGGACAGTTATTTGCCCAGCTTCTAACTTTTCATCTTTTCCTTCTTGAGTAAAATCAGAAAACGATACTTTTTATTAAGTAGCGCTCCTCATAAGTTAATAGTAAAAGTCAACATACTAAGACTTTAATCCGTTTACGGCATTTATATTGTTTGCGGCTAATATTGTCTATTTTGGTCTAAGCTTACATAATCAAATATTGACTTTTTGCCTAAATCTAGTAACTTATTGAAATAACGAACCTATTAGCTATGCCGAAGTGGCGGAACTGGGAGACGCAGCGGACTCAAAATCCGCCAAGGGTGATACCTTGTGAGGGTTCAACTCCCTCCTTCGGCAAATTTTCCCCAAGCCCCATTCAATAGGAACTACTCGCCCCTCTTGCGGAAAAAATTGCCGTGCAATTTTCTCCTGTCACCCCGTTGGGGAAAATTTCCTCATCGGATTTCACAAGTATTAATATCTTCCTTCGGCATTCGCCTCACTCGGTCGTTGGACTCTTCAGGTAGCGAATCCCCCCTCCGACAACTGTTTTCCTATGGTAACAGTTTAATTTTTCAAAAAATATTTAACCACAGATATACACAGATACTGATTTGAGGATTAGAAGATACGATAGTGTTTTTAACTACGGGTGAAGAACTTTACGATCGGTAACTTTACTTTTTTAGAAAAAGAACAAGTAGCGAAGCTTTACCACGGCGATACGTTCATTTAAAGGAAAGCCAGGTATTGCAGCATTGTGTGATTCATTGAACGCCAGGTAAAGCCAGCTTTTTGGTTTAAAGTTCCAGGAAAGGAGTAGATTTAAATAATGGATTTTGGAATCAAAGTCTAATTCGGAATATAGTCGCAACTGTAAATCTTTGGTTAAAGCATAACCGATGGTGGGATGTAAAATCCAGCCAATTGCAGCAATTTTTCCGACCGTATCCCACTCAACCGTGCTATTAACCTGTAACCCGAATTTCAGACTGGGATTGACCCGCCAGTCTAAACTGGAATATAGATTACTGTAAGGGGCAAAATAGCCACGGCGATAGTTGTAACTGTTGGATACCCCGACCGCCTCGGCGGAAACCGATAGCAGTTTGGCGGCATCTGACCAGAATGAGATGTCATAGACATAAAAATAATAAGTTGAATCCATCTCGTAGTCTTTATCAAAGGAAAAACCGAACCAGTTGCCCCAGTTGTTATTATAATCAACGTAGATACCGATGCCGGGTCCGAAAGCATAGACTTCCTCGCCGGCTTCACGACGAATATCGAAACTGATGTTAGTAGATAAATCACGGATTTGCCAAAAATTATAAAATTTTGGTATAAAACCAGCATGACCGAATAAACCCTTACGCGCAACAAAACCAATGCTGTTTACACTAAAATCTTCTGGTAAATAGCTGAATTCGGCTTTTGCGCCATATTTATAACCATCATAGTTTATTTGATAACACTGGGCTAAGGTACGCTTTGGTCCGACTAAAGTGGATTGCGATTGTAATTCCGAGTAAACGGATTGAGCATATAATTGTAAATCCTGTTGTTGAAACAAACCGTCGATACTATATATATTGTTGGTAAAATCTTCATTAACTTTGGCGGTATAGAGAAAACCGAGGTTGGAATTTTTTAAAATATTGCGACGCAAACGTAATACTCGAAAATAAAATAACGGTTCAGTATAAGGCACTCCGTCGGATTCGTAATTCACCTTTTGGCAAATTGCATCAATAAAGCCAATGTCAGTCCGCTGCAATTTAGCAACAAACTTTGCACCAGCAATAATTGGTACTGCTTTACCGGTGGGTAAAGGTTTGCCGATACGACGCGAATAAAACGTTGTTATTCCATTGAGATTAAAAAGTTCGGCATCTTCGACAAAAAAAGGACGGCGTTCGGGATACCACAATTCGTATTTGCTAAGATTGATTTGGGTGGGGTCGGCTTCAATTTGGGCGAAATCGGGATTAGTGGTTAATTGAAAAGTTGAAGCAGAACCCAATGTCCATCTGATATCCAAACCGACATCCGGGCTAATTTTTATTTTATCATTTTGTTCATAACGGCTGAGCGCAACTGGATAAACCTCGAGTTTGGCGCCTTTGGTTTTTGGACTGATACCAGACAGACGACCACTCAGAGAAACTCGGACTCCTTGTCGGGGTTGCGGTGCCCAATGGGATTGTTCGTCGTTTTTGGGAATGTAGCGTGTGAAATTAATTCCCCATTCGGTAATATTCGGTTTATAACGAATCGAACGGAATGGAATTTGAATCTCCACACAATAGCCAAAATGGGTGAGTCGGGCAGCCGAATACCAGACGCCGTCCCAGGAATTATCCCAGTTCCGAAAATCGGAAGAGACATATAAGTCGGCTTGAACGCCAGCCGCATTGACCAGAAAATAATAAGCGGTATTCTGGTCATCGAACGAATCAAGGATAAAACCAACCCGATCGCCATCAGTATTATCTCTTGGTACAACTTCCCGGTTTATTTCTCTCAAGTTTCGACAATAACATTTGAAAGCGATGTAGAGATTTTCTGGGTCATAAAGCAAATAGACAGTTGTGCTTTCGGTCGCCGGTTTACCTTCGTCCGGTCGCTGTTGGATGAAATTCTTTGCCGAATCACCCGCAAACCAGGTTGGTTCAAGATTACCATCAATTTTCGGTCGTATCGTAGTTAATTTTGCTTCAATCGTGGGTTTGGTTTGAGCAAGTAAGAAGAAGAAAAATATCGAAAAGATTTTTTACTCGCCTTCTATGGTCCCCTTAACCGTCACTGCCTTCTTATGTCTAATTAATTTTATAGTTATTGTGGTACCAACTTGCTTCTTTTTCATGATATTCTTAAGGGCGCGGGAATCCGGAATATTAGTTTCGTCGATGCCAACGATAACATCGCCCGGTTTTAGACTAAGTTTTTCGGCTAAATTATTAGCCGTCACTTCAATTATTAACGCACCAGCTTCAACGTAAAAGTATTCATCCAGCCCAGGTACAATATCACAAGTCTTTATTCCTAAGTAATTCTTTTCGCCGCGGAGAGTTTGTTCGATTTTATTGATTAGACCAGCGGGGGTCGCTTCGGCGGCTGATTGGGGGCGGCTGGTTGTTTCTACCGTGATTTGAATGGTTTTCCCTTTCCGCTTGATTTTGAAATTAACTTTCTGCCATGGTTTAGTTTTTGCAATCTCATTTAACAGGAACTCTTCATCGGGAATCTTTTTGCCTTCCAATTCAATAATTATATCGCCTTTTTTAATCCCGGCTTTTGCCGCAGGACCATCGGGTACCACATCATCAACCTTAGCACCTTCGCCGGTTTCCGTTTCGGTAATGTAGATGCCAACAAAAGCAGTCGAATCTATTTCTTCCGGTATCGCGGCTTTGAATTTAGCTTTTTCCTGTTCTTCTTGTACTTTTTTCTTTAATTCCTCTTCAGATTTTACTTGACCGTAGCTGGTAACTAATATCCCAAGGCAAAGAAGCAGTAAGGTTGCAATAAATATTCGATTTATCATTATTGCCTCCTTTCTTAGTTTGAGTATAAAATAGAAATTAATAAAATCAAGCTTATAGTATTTCAAAGTTTTTTAGCCAGAACTACCGATTTCTTTTCTTCATAGATTCGGCTGCCAATTTTGTATTCTAATTTAATTATGTAGATACCGGTTGTCATTTTCTTGCCAGTTTTTGACTTACCATCCCAATAGACTGACCCGGTTTTTTCTCTTAATTTAGACCGGGTTAGCGTCGTGATTTCGCTTCCTTTCAAGTCAAATACCGTAATATCTAATTTTCCACCAATCTCGGGCACTTCGAAACGAATATAAAGAGTATCTTCATAACCGTCCTGGTCAGGACTAAAAAGATTAGATACAAATTTTAATAACTCTTTGGCTTGAGTTTGATACACATGGGTCATCATTCGATTGTTGGTCGTATCTTGGTCTAAGGCATAATTTAGAACTGCCCAGACTTCGCTGTTACCGCGGGGTGGGTTAGACCACCTAAAGAAAAGTGTCGTATCGGTTTGAGCTTTTAATAAATTTCCTTGGAGCAATGTTAGCCTTTCGCTATTTTCTTCATTATGATCGAAATTTAAGTCGTTATAGATTGTGATGATCCAATTCTGAGCATCCTGATAGCCTTTGTTATAGATATTAATTGACAATGTAATTGCAGTTGAATCGGATTGGGTTGGCAAAGGATAGAAATTATAGACAGCTAAATCCTGGAAAGATATGATACTATTTTCTCGACCCGGGGTAGAACCCGAATGGTCAATCGACACTTTCCAGTTATGGGATGAATCCTGGGCAGTCGATGATACTCTTTCCCAAGAGAAACCGTCGCCAGCACTGTATGGGAAAGAATCGGTAGTGTCGAACGGGGTACCAAAGCAGGTGCTTTCCGCCGAATCGGGTGAAAATAATAATAGCGGGTCGTTATTTTGTAATTCATCACCGATGGTAGTGTTACCTACGGTCAAAATTAAAGTACCCGCTGGAAAATAATAAGGTTGAACATAACCATTTAATGGAGTAGTCATTGTATATTCGGGGTCGAGAATCAATGCAAATGAGTGCGGAAGTAAATTAGCGGAATTTATTATTACATCTGGATATTTTCTGAATATAGCGGTATCAGTCCAGGTAGTGATAATATCATACGCATCAAAATCAGTGATACGCCACCCAGCAAGGTTTATTATTTCGTCAGAAATATTATTAAGTTCAATAAATTCATTGCGGTCTTCAGGTTTACCTGGGCCTGAACTTCCGGCAGGATTTGCCATCACTTCATTGATAACCACTCGGCTGTTAAAGTTGAAGAAAACCCAGGTGAAAAGCAAAAAATACATTAGCTAAATCTACAAACCAATTAACAATTGTCAACCGCTAAATCAAAGACTGTCGAAAGGGGCATCGGCAGTCTTGATTACAGCGATTTTAAACGATGCCAGCAATGAACCTTTTGCAATATTAATCGATGTAATCGTTTCTTCGTCGTAGTAATCAATAAGATTGCGTTTTAGCAAACTCAATCAAAATGTTGATATGATAGCATTAATGCTTATAGTTAATTGTATGAGAACAGAAAAGGGCGGTATTAACCTGAAGGTGTTACCATTAATAATTTATATAATCATTGGTTTATTTACTTGTGCCAAACAGGGAGACCAGAAAAAAACAACCATACTTAAACCAGTTGAAATTAAACAATATGAAGGCGTACAATTGTCATCAATCAATGATTTTAGGGAAAATTCGATAAGAGGTCCGCAAAGAATAAACAAAGAAAAATACCAATTGAAAATTACCGGACTGGTGAATGAACCTAAAACTTATTCTTATGATGAGGTTATAAATAATCATCCGCATTATAAAAAAGTGATAAGATTGGATTGCGTCGAAGGCTGGAGTGTAACGATTCTTTGGGAAGGGTTGTTGATTAAGGATTTGATTAATGAGGCGAAACCATTATTCAACGCTAAAGTGATTATATTTCATGCTTCTGATGGTTACACTACTTCTTTTCCAATCGATTACATTATGAAAAATGATATTATAATGGCTTACAAGATGAACGGGATTACTTTACCGCCCCAAAGAGGTTTTCCGTTTGAACTGGTTGCCGAAAGTAAATGGGGTTACAAGTGGATAAAATGGATTACCAAAATCGAATTGTCGGCAGACACCACTTATCGAGGGTATTGGGAGAAACGAGGCTATTCTAATGGGGGAGGTTTGGATAAAGACTTCTATGAAAAGGAAAAATGAAAAAGTGATTATTAATATTTTTCGGACTTTTCGTTGTATTGATTTACCGGTTGTAAAAAGATATTACCACTACTAAAGATGAGTTGTACATTTCGCAAAAATTTCCCGTTAGAAGTAAAAATGATTTTTTATTAGAATAAAAAGCTCTGCCCAATATTTTTTATATAAAAGATAATTTTGGAGATTTGTCAGTAATTTTTGAAGCCGATTTTATTCGACATGCTTTGACAAAATCAGATTAAATTATGGCTTTTCATGCTATAATTACCTTGTGCGCCAATGATGATATGGTCTAAGACTTCGATGCCTAATAGATTTCCGGCTTGAACCAGCCGTTTAGTTAAATTTAAATCGTCATCCGATGGTTCAGGGTTTCCCGATGGGTGATTGTGAACACAAATAACCGAAGCCGCCGACGCTGCAATCGCCTCTTTGAAAACTTCCCGAGGATGCACGACCGTGGCATCCAGGCTGCCGATTGCAATATCGACCGTTTTAACTAGTTGATTTCTGGCGTCTAAAATCAGCAGAAGAAAATATTCCTTTTTCTTATCTTTCAATTTTGACCGAACCGCTTTTAAAACGTCCTGGGTCGTTTTTATTGTTATCTTCTTCGCATCTTCGGGAAAAGTGTCGACTCTTTTGCCAAGTTCTAAAGCAGCCTTGATTTGACAGGCTTTGGCAATACCGATACCTTCAATCTGACAGAGTTCTTCAATCGAAGCCTCGGTAATTGCTTTTAGGTTACCAAATTTACTCAGAAGGTCTTGAGCAATATTTATAATCGATTTACCCCTTGTCCCGCGGCCTAAGATTACCGCTAAAATTTCTTGGGACGAGAGGAATTCCGGACCTAATTTTACTAATCTTTCTCTTGGTCGTTCTGCCTTTGGTAAATCCCGAACCGTAAAGGAGTGTTTCATTTAGGAAGATTTGGCTATTTCGGCGATTTTACTCTTTGGTTGTTTCGTTTTTGACCGTCGTTCCAAAACCAGCGCTACAACCAGAAAAGCGCAAGCCAATAAAGACAGAATACTGCCCAGCCGATAAGAAGGCGAATCGTAGACAAAGTTGATGGTATGTTTTCCTGGTTCTAAATAGATTGCCCGGAAAGTATGGTAAGCCCGATAAATCTTAGTTGGTTTACCATCAATCAGTGCTTTCCAGTCCGGATGATAATTGTCACTCAAGACCAGAAATCCCGGATTTTGTAATTCTGCTTCAATCGCAATTCGATTCGGGTCATAACTGGTAATCTGAACGATCCCGATCACACTATCCGCGAGGTTTTGCGTACTGCCGGGCGTATCATGCAGAAGTACAATTTTTCTCGGGTCAAACGAATTGTCTTTCAATCGATTTAGGACCGCATCCTTATCGGCAATGACTTCAAATTTAGGGACTAAAAATGCTCTGGGCAAAACACTATTATTACGATAGATTACGTTCTTCCGCCCAGAAAAGACCGGCTCGAAGTTAGGTTGGCTAAAAAATTGTTTGAATTGCATTATTGCCATCTGTTCTTGTTGGCTATAACGGGTAATGTCTTCGGGTAAGGGAACACTTATAACATATTTGACATTTAATAGGTCTAAAAAGTTTTTATACATAAGATTCGGCGCATAGAACATCACGCTCTTCTCGGCACCAATAAAATCCTGATAGGTCTGAATTGGGTTAGGATGATACCCGCCGGCACTTTGTATGTTATAAGCGATTAAAATGCCGTCGGAAGCTCGTTCGTAGTGCAGCGGATGAACCCGATACAAACTCCGGTCTTGATTTAAAAAATTTACCACTTCATCGGCTTGATAATACTCGTCGGGTGAAACGGTTGCTTTGATAAATTTTTTATCGATTGACCATTGGTCAACCAAAGCAATCAATCCTAAAATTAAGACCCAAGCAATCGATTTGGTTTTTCGCTTCAAACAAATCAATAAAACCGCACTATAGCCAATAATCAAAAATAAGGTCTTTAATAAACTGAGTTGGAAAGTTGGATAATTAGAAACTAAATTATTGATTTTTTCCTTAGTAGTTGCATCACCATACTGACCTTTCGAGAATGATTCAATTGCCGACCGCAAAGTTTGAATTATTGGCTCTTTGGCAGCGGAGAAAAGGATTAAAAGAATTAAAACAACAATTCCGAAATAGATTAGATAGCGGCGGATTTTCTTTTCATTTTGAGGAAGGGTTGATAAAATTCCGGATAAGCCAAAACTCATCAGAACAATTAGACTGAAACTGGCGAGAAAATAAATTTGGGAAGGCGCCCGGAATTTACTTACCCCGGGTAAAATGTGATAAGGAATTCGATAGAACGGGGTGTGTCCGCCCAAGGCAAATAGTAACGCAATCGCCGCCAGAAAGGTAAAGAATTTTACGTAACGGTTTTTCCATTTTAGAATTAAAGCGATACCTAAAATTAAAATGGGGAGAATACCGAGATACTCGCTGTGTAGTTTGAAATAGTTTTCTCCCCAATAATTATTCAAAATTCCCGAAAAAGTCGGGGTTAACAGGTCGAAAATTTCTAAAGGTGGTAAAGACCAGGATGCGGCAAACTCGTATCCCCTACCCCCACCGCGTGCGGCATAAGGTAAGTTTGACAGCACGGGTAAATATTGAATTGCGACTAACCCGCCCAGCATAACCATGCCCAAAACGTAATATCCAATCAGTTTTGCCGTACCGGAACCGCGGTTTTCTTTCCGGTCCCAGATTAAGTGTAATAGGAAATAAAACACCGAGGCAACTACACCAAAGTAAGTGAGCTGGAAATGCGCGGCTAAAAAACTTACTGCCAGCAAAGCACCGTACAATAAGAAATAATATAATTGTTTCGCCTTAATCCCGCGGTGCAGCAAAAATAAGACTAATGGGAAAAGTGCTTGTGCACCCATCCTGCCCCCATGCCCAGCATAAGTTGTCGTTACTATATTTCCCGCAAACATGTAGACCAAACCACCCAATAAAGCAACCGTCTTCTCCATTCCGATTTCTTTGAGGAACACGTACATTCCCACCCCGGATAGAAACATAAATAGAACAAAAGTTAAAGCATAGCTCACGTGGGTTGGTATAAATAAACGAGTCAGGGTAAATGGTGAAAATAAATCAGCGAAAAAAGCCGCAACCGTTGGTAGCCCGCCAAAGATTTGGGGTTCCCAAAAAGCAATTGCACTATGGGTGCGAATGTAATCCGCCATCCATTTTAGAGTTGGATATGACCCCAGAAGCCAGTCCGAAGCAGCAATCATCTTCTTGCCTGACAAAAAATCGCCGAAATAAACGAATGCTAAAACCAAAAAAATTAAAACCGCCATTAAATTAAACCTACCTGAGGCAATGCCAGGACGTGCTTCAAGCACTTTCTTTTGTTTTTCTGACGCCTTAACTTTTGCCACTTTTCTCCTCCTTTTTAATCAATGATAAACCAAGAAATAACACCTCGCCAATTGTTATCCAAACCCGGCTGATTAAAGCCATCAGGGTCGCAATCGGTGCCGGAATTGCAAATTTTAAGAAAAAAGCCAGCAGTCCTTCTCTTATTCCAAGTCCACCGGGTGAAATTAAAACTAAAAAACCCAGAATCCATGATATTGAGTATGCTCCAATGATTGGTACAACACTCTTATAGGATGCTGGGAATATTGATTGAGTCAAGAAGAAAAATCCTAAGGCATGAATAATCCAGAGTAGGAGATAATAAAAATATAGTTTGACTAAACTGAGATAATTAAATTTGGGTACCGTAATGGACCGCTTGGTTAAGCGAGCCAGAGTTTTTAGAATCGCGGTCAATATTTTCGGATGCATCAAAATTACGCCTATCGGCAAAAGTACTAAAGACCAATAGATATTGGTTGGTAATGTCTGCGGTCGGTAAAATAACAAAGAGCAGAAAAAAACAAAAAAGGCAGCGAACGTAAGACCAACGGTTTCGATGAGTAGGGCGGTCGAGCTCTCCGCCTCACCGACGCCGTGCTGTTTGGATAAAAGAATCCTTCCGCCAAACGCCCAGACTTTACCCGGTAAATACTTGCCAAAGAGAGAAATCGCAATCACGCGCACGGCTTGCCAATAAGGCATATCCGCGCCTAATAGCCGCAAGGTTAACCGCCAGGTTAAACCGGTCGCAAAAGAGCTGCCTTGAAAAAATAGTATTGATATAAAAGCATAAAGTAAATTGAACCGGATACCGCTTCGGACGACTTCGCCCCAAGAGCGATAAAGCGAACGACCGAGAAAGTAAAAAATTGCAATTGCAATTAAGCCGGCGATTATATTTTTAAAGTTTTTAGAGATTTTCATTTTTTAACTCGGCGCAGACTTCTAAAAACCTTTGGACCGAACTTTGCCAATCATAGTTTTCTTTAATATGCTTTCTTGCTTTTTCGCCGAATTGCATCCTTAATTTATCGTCTTGTAAGAGCTGAATAATGCGATTCGCTAAGGTTTCAACATTGATATCAATTAAGAACCCGGTTTCACCATCTAATACATTATCCTTCGGTCCACCCTCAGCTACGGCGATTACCGGCTTACCCAGCGCTTGGGCTTCAATCACGGTAAGACCAAATGGTTCCTGCTTAGCTAGATGGATATAGATATCGCTCATTTCATAATAGGCATTGATTTCTGCTTGGGGGACAAAACCGGTAAATATAACAGAGTCATTTAAACCCAGCGTCTTGGTTAGGTCTTTTAATTTATTTTCTTCCGGTCCAGCGCCGATAATTATCGCTTTGGCGTTAGAAATTTTAGCTAATACGATAGGCATTGCCTGAATCAACCGATCAATCCGTTTACGCGGATGAAGTCGATTTACCGTCAAAATTATTCGGTCGTTAGCCGATAGGCCAAGTTTTTCCCGAATATTGGTTAGGTGGGAAATTGCTGGAATATCGGCGCCCAATGGACCAACTGAAATTACCGGCTTCTGATAAATATTCTCCAGCCACTGTTTCATATAATTGTTGAAAACTATTATCTGGTTGGCGAGTCGAGCCGAAGAACGGTCCAAAGAACGGATAAGCGGTAACATTAACTTCGCCGGATAAGATAAAACACCGAGTTTAGGTAAAACTTCATCTTGCAAGTCGTAAGCAAAACGGGGTGGTTCATAGCAATAATAGATACTCGGTGTTTTACCACGCAGTATTTTTTTGAAATACCAGAGTACACTAAGACTGGGCGATCGGTGAAAGCAGATTATGTCGGCTTGATTTGGAATATACCGAGCAATCCGATACGCATAAATATTTTCCGAAAAAACCCTGCGGTAGTGGTTTTTAACATGTTTCTGAGATGGCATTACTTCAATCCATTCAAGACCGCTTGGTAAAACCGATTTTAAACTATTTTCGATACTCAGTGCAACCAAACTGACCCGATGACCCAGTTTTAAACTTTCCTCACAAAGCTTGACAATGAGTTTTTCGCCACCCGATAGCGAGCGTAGATCCGGAAATACATTACAGATAAACACTTGGTTTTATCCGCCCAAATTGGATTTTAAGGGGTCGCGGGCAAAACAGAAAATATCGGCTGAAAACAACGGTAAATTGGGAAATAAAGCTCCCTTAGTTAAACCTAATCGACGAGTAAGCTTCATGGCTAACGGTAAGACGCCATAAAATTCAACTTTCTTGAAATAATCCTTAATTAAATTTTTAATTTGTCGACAAGTTAATACCGAACAATGGGTTGGGTCAAGTTCCTTACCGGCGATTCTTTCGGTAAAATTATAAATTGGTCGATTCGGCGTGGAAAGAATCAAGACCCCGTCCGGATGTAATAGTTTTAAGATTTGTTTAAGAATAATTCTTTGGTCGGGAAGATGCTCCAATACTTCAAACATTAAAATACAATGAAAGTAATCGGAATAGCCCTTAAGGTCTTCAATTGCGGAATCCTGAATTTGAACTAAATAATTCCTTAATCGTTCACTGGCTTCTTTGGCTAATGGCGACGGTTCTAAGGCGATAATTTTATTGATTTTTTGCTTAGGCACGGCACGGAGAATCGTTTCGAGTTTATGCCCATCACCGGTTCCGATATCTAAAATATTGCCCTGAACCTGTGTTATAATCTTCGCAAAAATCTGAGGTAGAAAAAGAACGTCGGTTTTGTGTCGTTCGAACTGTTGGGCATAATCTTTGAAAATCTGGTAGGTGTTGGGTGATTCAGTATTCATTGACATACTTCCCGGTAAAGTTTCATAATATCATTGATGATTTTATCCCAAGAAAAATTGGCATTAACAAATTGAAACCCTGCTTCCCCAAAACGTTGCGCGATTTCTGGTTTTTGCAATATTTGCAAAATTGCGTCCGCTAATTTTACCGAATCCTTTTCTGGCACCATTAACCCATTCAAACCGTTTTTAATAATGTCGGGAATACCGCCCAGTTCCGACCCAATTACCGGTTTACGATAAGCCATTGCTTCAAGGAGCACAACACCTAATCCTTCGGTATCACCCTTAGAATCAGTCACTGCAGGCAAGACAAAAATGTCGCATTTGCGATAACACTCTTCGAGTTGAGATTGAGTCACTTTACCGGTAAAGTTGACTTTATGTTCTAATGCTTTTTCTTTTACAAATGCCTCAAGATTGGATTTTTCACTACCTTCACCAACAATTGTAAGGTTAGCCTCAATTGTTTTATTAATGAGCGCTACAGCTTCAATTAAATATCTTACTCCTTTTCGTTCGACCAGCCTACCAACTAACAGGATGTTCTTAATCCGATTGTCTTTGGGTACGGATAATTTTTGGTCGGAGACCGTAATTGCTGCGCCAAAAGGTATGATAGTAATATTTGTTGGTGCTATTTCTGAAATCTCTCTTGCCGTATAGGATGAAATTGCCGTAACCGCATCCGATTTTCTAATCGCAAATCGAAGCAGCGGTTTAAAAATTGGCAGCTTATTTTTCACCCAGCGTAATTCAACACCATAGAAACTTGAAATAAGTTTACTTCTACCGAAGCGACTTGCGGCATAAGCAAAAACGATATGCGGAAATGGCCAATGACAGTGAATTATATCGTATTTTTTTTTGACGCAATGGATAATGATACTAATTGTCCCAGCTATCAGGTAAAAACCGGCTAAGAGCTTATTGAAAACTCCCTTTCGCATACGGTCTGGTACGGTCTCATCATGAGTTAGTTTCTCCCATTTGCGGAAGAAATAACGAAACCGATATACTTTTATACCGTAAACTGAATTTTCTTTTAAACCTTTGTAGGCTGAGGTAAAAACATCGATTTTGATGTCTTGGTTTTGTAATCTTCTTATGGTTTCGACCAACCAGGGCGTGATTACATCGCCCTCAAACCTGGGAAAGGCAGTGGCAATATAGAGTACTTTCACCTTTTAACCCGATGAATTTATTATACAGGCATGCAATTAATTGGGTAAGGTGACTGCGTTATTATTTAAGTTTTGACGTATAGACAGAAAGCCGGGACTTAATCCGAGCCGCCTTATTCTTATGAATAAGCCCTTTCTGCGCTGATTTATCGAGCAGCGCCTGAGCTTTTTTTAAAATCGCGAGGGCGGATTCTTTAGTTTTTGCTGCCTTTAATTCCTTTATTTCTTTTTTCAGGCTAAGCTTTCTCAGCTTATTATGTTGTCGCCTTCTTTCTGTTTGACGCGCTCTTTTTTTTACCGATATCGATTTCTTTGCCAAAAATCCTCCAGAATTCTTTAATTTTTGCCCTTCTGGGCTTTAATATTCAAAAATGCCGGGGGGCGGAATCGAACCGCCCACACCGGGATTTTCAGTCCCGTGCTCTACCAACTGAGCTACCCCGGCATTGGGTGTATTCTATGCAAAACTTATATCTTTGTCAACATTCGATGGCTTATTTAAGCTATGCCCGTGCTTGTACTTGACCCAAAGTTCAATTTATTATATCCTTGCTAAAATGAATGATTTTTTCTTGCGCTTAAAATCGAAACAACCATTAATTGCGGATGGTGCAATGGGCACAATGCTTTATTCCTTAGGCGTGCCAAAAGGGCATTGCTACGATGAGCTGAATGTTTCTAAGCCCGAGATTATCGCCCAGGTCCATTCAACTTATGCCCAACACGGGGCTGAACTTATTGAAACCAATACCTTCGGCGCCAATCGCTTCATCCTCGAAAAGTTTTATGACTTAGGTAAAAAAACTTTTGAAATAAACTATCAGGGAGCAAAGATTGCTCGGGAAAGCTGCCCTAATTGCTTTATTGCCGGTTCGGTTGGTCCAATTACACGACCTTTGGAACTCGCGGAAAAACCTTCCGCTTCCGAAATGGCGAAGATTTTTCAAGAGCAAATCGAAGCGCTAATTGCCGGAGGAGTTGATTTAATAATATTAGAAACTTTTGCTGATTTAGATGAAGCATTAATTGCCTTTAAGACGGCAAAAGTATGTACGGGCGATAAACCGATTATCGTTTTATTTTCCTTTACTCCGGATGGATTAACCCTAACTGGAGTTGAGCCGGGTTTAGTGGCGAAAACCTTAATTAAGTTCGGGGCTAAAATTGTCGGCGCCAACTGTAGTTCAGGACCACAAGGGGTTCTCAATGCAATAAAAAAAATGATACCAATGAATCCGGATTTTCTCTGCGCCATGCCCAATGCCGGTCAGGTTCGGTTCCAGCAAGGCAGGTTCTTCTATCCTCATAATCCCGATTATTTTGCCTATTATGCCAAGCGTTTCGTTCAATCCGGGGTTTCCATTGTTGGCGGCTGTTGCGGCACTACACCTGAGCATATTAAAGCGATGGCTTATCCCCTAAAAAATTTAACCGTTAAACAACCATCGGTTAGAACCAAGGCGAAAATTATTGAAACTAAGCCTCAAAAATCTAAGTCCGCCCAGACCGCATTAAAAACCAAGGCGCAAAAGAAATTCACTTTAGTTGTCGAAATTGAAACACCAAAGGGAATCAATCTTGATTCGGAGATCGAATGGGTAAAGCAACTTGCCGAACTGAACGTAGATGCGGTATCAATTTCGGATAGCCCGATGGCAAAAGTCAGGATGAATCCTTTGCCCTTAGCGCACCGGATAAAACAAGAAGTTGGCTTGGATGTAATTCTTCATGTCACGTGTCGTGACCGTAATCTTATTGGTTTACAGTCGGATTTACTCGCCGCCTATGCTTTAGGGATTGAAAATATTTTAGCATTGACCGGCGACCCTCCATCAGTGGGTGATTATCCTTATGCCACGGTCTACGAGGTGACCTCAAAGGGCTTAATTGAAATCGCTCAAAAGCTCAATCAAGGAATTGATGGTTTAGGTAATCCCCTGGTTGAAGCGACTGGGTTCTGGATTGGAGCGGCGGCTAATGGCACACCGGAAAATCTTGACCAGGAGCTGGTTCGACTTAAAACCAAATTAGCCGCGGGCGCTGGGTTTATTATTACTCAACCGGTATTCGACTTGAAACGTTTTACCGAATTCTTAAACTGCTTGAAGCAATCCGCCCGAGTCGGGTCTTCCCCGAAAGGCGGGGGCGATTTGCCTCGACGAAGGGTCGATTCGACGGTCTGCCTCAGGCATCCGGTTTTTGCTGGTATTATGCCTTTAGCCAGTGTTCGACAAGCCGAATATTTGGAGAATGAAGTACCCGGTATTTCAATCCCTGACGATATTATGCAGCGTCTTAAAAAAGCCGGTAGCAATGAAACCAAAGAAGGGATTGCTATCACAAAGGATTTAATCAAAAAATTAAAGGGTTTAGTTAATGGGGTTTGCATGATGATACCGAAGGGTAAATATCAATTGTTGAAGGAGGTATTAGGAAAATGAATCCTACCCTTGCTGAGAAACGAGAAAAAAGTTCGTGGCTATCCAGAGAAACCTTGGCGAAATTTCTTTCAACAAAGATTTGTATTGGTAAGAAAGGAAGGGCGGGATGAATACAATCCCAGCTCAACTGACCGGAATTTTTGCTCGGTCCAAGAATCTAATTCGAGCCACCCGCGACTTTGACCGCCGACGCTGCACTGACCAGGAATTAGAGAACATAAGGAGAGAAGATGTTAAAAAAATTATTTCGCTACAAAAAGGTTTTGAATTTGTTGCCGATGGTAATCTGCTCTGGCAGGACTTATTTAGACCATTTACCAAGGCTTCCCGCCAAGGGTCGGGTCTCCCGACCGGTATTGAGTTAGGTCCATTAACTCGCTTCTTCGAAACTAATACTTTCTATCGCCGACCAATTATCGTTGGCGAAATTAAATTTGAGCCAAAAGAAATTGATAAATTCTTTTATTTTGATTTATTACCAACCAATCAAAAAGTTATCTTGCCTGGACCGATAACTTTTTGTGGATTGAGTGAAAACCGCTATTATAAAAAAGATTTTATGATTGCCGTGGCTAATATGCTGAGCGGAGTAATTAAATATTTGGCTCAGCAAGGGGTTAAAGCGATTCAATTTTCTGAACCCTACGTAGCCTATCACGGTAAGAATCTAACCAGCAAAGATTTCGGGCTAGCCAAAGACGCTTACCGGGTAATTGCCAATTCTAAAAATGATGCTGAAGTTTCTCTGCATACTTATTTTGATGATTTCACCGCAATCACTAAAGTATTAAAATTCCCGGTTGATTCGGTAACCATTGATTTGACTGCCACTAACCTTAAAGATCTAAAATTCGAAACCGATAAAAAAATTGGACTGGGGTGTATTGATGCCGCTAATTCCTTATTAGAAAATACTAAGGAAACCATAAAATTCGTCAGTAACTTAATAAAAAAGCTAAAATTGAAAAATTTCTTTGTCTGCCCAAACTGCGACTTAGATTTTCTGCCGCAGCCGATTGCCGAAAAGAAAGTTGAAATTTTGAAAGCAGTGGCGAGGGAATTTAAAATATGAAATCACGAAAAAAAGAAAAAACGCAACCTAAAGGTTGCGGCTACCCACTACTATCACCTTGTCCTGGTCTTTTATTCCCGACTCAGGAAATTGGCAGTATTGGCAAACCTAATTGGTTGGTAAGGAAATTACGGGGAAAAGAATTGAGTGAAAGCGATTGGAATGAACTGATTTACTGGCTCAGCTTTGCCGGAATCAAAGATTATGAAGAGTTGAAGGAATTATTAGCTAAAAAGGAATTGACCGAAGCTGACCGAACCAGACTAACCCAATGGTCAAGCATTTTAGTGCTAAAATGCTTTGAAAAAATCGGTTTAGATATTATCTATGACGGTGAACAACAACGCACCGAAATGTATCAGGAACCGGTTACTTATATTCAAGGCTTTAAATTTCTGGGTGAAGTTCGCAGCTTTGATAATAAGTATTATCGCAAAGCCGCCTGTATCGACCAACCGAAGCTTACCAGTCAATACCATCTAGCTGAATTCAATTTCGTCCAAAATCAAACCAAGACACCTTTGAAGGTGCCAATCACCGGTGCCTATACTCTAATGAACTGGTCATTCAATGAATACTATCTTAAAAAATGGCGCAGGCTCGAAAAGAATCGGTCGCGGGCTCGTTACAAAGCGAATCAAGAGTTCGCGGTTGATTTAGCAAAGCAGATAATCCAGCCCAATATCGCGGCTTTAGGGAACGCTGGGGCAAAAATGATTCAGATTGACGAACCCGCCGCAACTACTAAGCCGGATGAAATCGAAATATTTGTTAATTCCTTCAATGAATCAACTAAGGGATTTCCGGCTATTCGTTTTAACTTACATATTTGCTTTAGCGATTATTCTTTATTATATCCGGCAATAAATAGACTTAAGAATTGTTGCCAGTTTACTTTTGAATTTGCCAATCAAGGGACTGCTTTCGACTTCTTGAAGTTAATGAAAAAGCACCAAGACCAAAGAGAAGTGGGTTTAGGAGTGCTCGACGTCCATACCGATGAGATTGAAACGCCTGAAATCATCCGTCAGAGAATCAAAGCCGCCGCCCAAATCATTGAACCAGAAAGAATTTATGTAAATCCCGATTGCGGTTTACGCACCCGTTCCTGGCGAATCGCTTTTGCTAAACTGGGCAATATGATGAAGGCGGTTGAAAAAATCAGAAAAGAATATAGTTAAAATCTATACCCCGGGAATATGGAAAGTATCCCTGTATTATTGTTATGTATCCAGTTGACTCACCGCCTCTAAATCAGTTTAATAATCATGACTGAAATTCAGACTAGTCCATGCCGAATTAAACGGAGGAAATTATGAAGATATTAGCCGTTGAGGATGACACAATGTTTTTGGCGGTAATAAAGAAACGGTTGGAGTTTGCCGGCTATGAAGTGATAACAGCGGTGGAGGGGAGGGATGGTCTAAATAAAGCTCGTTCCGAGAACCCGGATCTAATTATTTTAGATTTGATTTTACCTAACCTCAACGGTTATCGGATTTGTTCAATGCTAAAACGGGATAGTAAATATCACAATATTCCAATTATAATACTGACCGCCAGGTCCCGGCAAGCCGATGTCGCCGAAGGGTTGAAGGCGGGTGCCGATGCCTACTTCACCAAACCTTATGATTTGGAAGACCTCTTGGTTCAAATCAAAACTTTACTGGGACAGCTACCCGAGAAAAGTCCCGAGCCGCAAGGTCCAGGCACTGAAGAAAAACCGAAAGAACCGGAAAACCTGAATTGGTGGGAGCAGGAGGAAAAATAGGATTACCGCCCTCCTGTCCCCACTCAAGATTTGTTTAATCTTCGAAAATTCGGATTTAATCAGCCTTAGCCGGCTTACCTAATACCGATACGAGCCTCGACACCGCTTACAGTAACCGATTTACCCTGCGTCCTCTGTGGTAAATTTTTTCTTTCTCTGCTATCTCTGGTTGTTCTGTGGTTAATATTTTGTATCTGTGTTCACCTCCTTTCAGTCGGCGGACGCAGCGTTCTATCTGTGTTAATCTGTGGTTAATTCTTCTTCAATTGCTATCTCTGGGGTCGCTGCGATTAATTCTTCCGTTATTTTTCGAATCGTATTATTGACAAAGGGGGTTAGGTTATTTACACTAAATCAAGGAGTTAAAAAATGAAACTTAAAAGAATCAAAATAAATACTGAGCAAATGGGAGGAGTTCCCTGCATAAGAAATTTAAGGATTCCGGTCGCAACGGTAGTCGGTATGCTGGCGGAGGGAATGACCCAGAAAGAAATACTTAAATCATATCCCGACCTTGAGCCGGAAGATATAAAAGAGTCACTTCTTTTCGCTTCTGAAATGCTGCAAGAACGGGAACTTCCTTTTGCCAAATAACGGTGAAATTTCTGGTCGACAATTCCATCTCGCCGCTGGTCGCTGGAGCATTAAAGAAAGAAGGATACGATTCGATCCATGTGCGAGATATCGGACTTCACAAAGCAAGCGATAAAGATATTTTCAACCGAGCCTATAAAGAAGACCGAATCATAATTTCTGCCGATACCGATTTTTCCTATCTTCTTTCAACTTGGAACAAAAATAAACCTTCGCTCATTCTTTTTCGCAAAGGGTACCATACTCCAAAGCATCAAATTGAAATACTGCTGGCGCATTTACCCAAATTCGAAAAGGAGCTATTAGAGGGTTATATAATCGTTTTTGAAAAAGAAAGAATCAGAATTCGAAGGCTTTTAGTCCTTTAACAAAAGTTTTCTCCCCCCTCTACTTTTTCTGCATTTTCCGCGATTAATTTAAATTCAGTGCTCTCTGTGTCCTCTGCGGTTTCTTTCTCTGCTATCTCTGCGGTTAATATGAATTCCGCGCCCTCAGTGTCCTCTGTGGTTAATTTCTTCTTACTCTGCTATCTCTGGTTCTCTGATGTATCGTTTATGTCAATCGGCTACGATGCTCGTTTCGGTTACGTTAAACGTTGAACGTTAGACGATACGAGCTTCGAAAACGTTTACCGTCTAACCCTTCTTAGTATCGTTGCAATCATTTATAAGTATTGACTTCTTTCCGCATTTTAGTAAATTGAATACATGAAAAACTCGAATGAGGATACAAAGCCGGTTAAGAAAATAATGCACTCGTCAATAACTCGGAAATATGAAAAATGTCCCCTGGGATTTACGACGATGTCGTTAAGCACATAGGAGAATTTAGTGGGTAATTTTCTTATTAGCCTTCTTGCATCACTTCTCGGAGGTATAATTCTACTTTTGGGAGTTAGTGCGCTTTCTATACGGGCAAGATGGATTCTTACTGCCATTTTGGGTCGTGCGCTTGGTATAGATATTGATTTTGTCTACGCTAACAAAAACCAAGTAGCCTCCGATTTACGTAATGAACTAGCGAGATCGAGGGATATTGCAATTTTTGTAGGACGGGGCAATGAATTTCAAAGGGATACTTTCGCTCCGATTTTCCGCATCGGAACAGATATATATCAACCTATTATACGTATCCTGCTACCTAAAACTTCTCTGAACCCTAACGAATATGATTGGACAGCCCAGCGTGAACGTGAATTGGCTGAGTTCGATCATGCTTTCGGCAACCGTCTTTTACATAGGCAAATTGAAGCGAATATCGAATTTCTTAGACAGCATGTTAAAAGAGGCGCGGTTGCATTGCGAAGATACAACTACCCCCAAATAGGTCGCATTATTGCAACGGAACGTTTTCTTTATTTCACTCCTTATGAACGTGCACGCTATAGCAGGGACGCAAGGGTCTACAAGTTCCGGCGCGGTGGAGATATTTATGAATCTTATATGCGTCTCTTCGAGCAGATCTGGGAATCAGCAGAGTCGACTGAATATGGGAACGAAGGTAGATAATAGCTTAAGTTCTGAACAACACAAAGTAGAACGTTATATACTGAGACAAAATATATTTCTTTCGATAAAGATCCGACATGGTCATTCACAGTTTTGGACCTAGCGTTATAACCTTGGATATTTATCTATTTTTGTTATGTGCGGAATCGTTTTGTTCATAAGAACAAGCAAATTGTAAAAAAGAGTGCATGAATAGACGGTGAAGCGTTTGTCGTCGAAGCAAAATTGAAGGCATTTGCAAAGCTCTGAAACAACAATAGCATGTTTGGATGGAATGAGAATCTACGCATGGAGTGGGATGCTTTTACCTCGAAAACTTGCTCAAAGTCAAAGCACTCTTAGAAAAAGAGGCATCATTCTCAACAAGCAATGATGAACAGAATGGAATTGGAATCGTTTCAAGATACTTTAATCAGTGCTATCGATGAAGATTGGCAAGTTTGTCAACAATTAAAATTAAATATCAGCAGGGAATCTTTTCACGGTCTGCATTTACAAATAAGGGGTGTATGCATCGGAGGGATAGAAAGCCCAACCATAGTCAATGGTATAACTATGTTCAGGGAGGTTCATCTTCAATTGCCTTCAAATGAATTAGGTGATATATTATCAGTACCAAAAAAAATTCCTGTAATGAAAAATGGAACTTCTCCCTACATATATGTAGATAAAGGCATTTTTTATTCTGATGGCACAACTATTTTTGAGAAAGGAACTGTAATTCAGGTACCCTTGCCTGATTCAGATACACCTAGATATCTGAAAGGATACAGCTTCCCATTTCTTGGTACTGCTAAACCATTCTATGAACTTAGGATTAATCCCAAGAATACAGGTAGATGCCCAGGTAAGTGCTTGTTCTGCCACAGAGGCTATGCTCACCGGATAAAGCCATCTCAAATCCGTAAAATATTACTTGCGAAAGAAATTATGAAGGCTATTGTTGAAGATTACGGAGCAGATATTTTAAAAAATGTATCTCACGTATCCGTAATAACGGAACTATTCGGTAGAGAAGAACCCTTCCTGAGATTTCTTGAGGAGATGAAATGGTTGTTGTTTAAAACTGGTTGCGTACCTGGAACAAAATTTAGAGCTTGTGCTCAAGATATTCGTTCAGAGTATGGCCTAAGACGGCTATATTCTATTCTCGATGACAAGCGTTATTCCTATACACTTGAAGTATTTTCTCAAAGAAGAAAAATTATGGGGAAATACAAGGGAATAGCATTGATTGAGGTAGAAAAAATTTTAAAAACTGCACGAGAAATAGGATTTAGGGATATAAAACTAAACTATGTAGCAGGGGTTGACTCAATTTCGTCCTTTGAGAATGGAATACGCAGGTTCCGCTCATTGGGTCTTATAGATACCATTGGATTAAGCATTCTGACTACCTTTTTCCCAGATCAGCTAAATTTAAGGAATATTGATGCATGGAGCATTAAGTACTATGCCAAAATAATCGAAGTGATAAAAGAGTTAGGAATCCCATTTTACGAGCCCGGATGTTTTGAGATGGGGTATCCCTTGAAAATGTTATAGTTAAAGCTTCTTTACAAAAGTGTTACAGTCTTATTGTGGCACAAGTACTGAATGGCTATTATATTAATTATCGGAATGATATTTGGCTGGTAAATTATGGGGACGCTCCCCATCAACCTCAGGCTGATTCAAGGAATCGAGAATTATCATGGACTTGTCCGTGATATCAAAGGCTTTGCTTTCGAGTTCTTAATTTGGTTTTTCAATTTCTTCTGGAACTTTTTTTGGAGAAATCCGGCGGATGTTGTCCGCTTGTGCTAACCTAAGAGTCCCCCAGGTAACTTGGGGGAGGCTACGCCCGAGTATAGTATACCCCGAACCAACCTCCGAAAGGGCAGTGTTTAGGGGATAGGGATTAGTGACTAGTGAAGAAAAATAAAGAGAGGACCAGCCCCGCCCTTTGTTTCAGTGAAAAATCTATAACTCCAGCCATTGTGTGCAAGGGTGGGATAAAGGGCGGGGCCAGCCTAGGAGCCAGCCCCCCAGGCTGCTTAGGGGGCAGCCCCCGAGCCCGCCCCCGAGGCAACTCCCCAACCCGCTCCTGAACCCGCTCCCGAGGTTGTCTCCGAACCCGCCTCCCAACCAACCCCGGAACCAGCCTCCGAAGCAACTTAGGAACCAACCTCGGAAGCGACCTAGGAAGCCACTCCCTAAGCCACCCAGGGAGCCGCCCCCTAGGCGATACCCCCTCCCAAGCCCGAAATTACGGTAAGCGTTTAACGATGCTCGACTTAGGAGAAAAAAAGGCTCAAAAAAAAGATTAGTTATAACTAATCTTTTATCTGACACAAAATTACCTAATTCCAAACACCAAATCCCAAATAATCCCCCTCACCCTACCCTCTCCCACAAGGGGAGAGGAGTTTTTTCTGCATTTATCCGTGGTTTCTTTTCTCTGCGTCCTCTGCGGTTAAATATTCTTTATATCTGCGTCTATTCCGCCTAAGGCGGATGCATCCGTGGTTTCTTTTTCAGTACCTTCAGTGTCTTCAGTGGTTTTCTTATCTCTGCTGTCTCCGCTATCTCTGCGGTTACATTTCTTCTAGTTTGTCTTCTAACAAAACTGAAACGGTTTCACGAGGTTGACCCCGCCCTTGCTGGATTGCTTGCAGAAACTAAGGGCGGGGTTGACATTTTTCTTTTTTCCAATATTATAAAGCGTTTAATGAACACTGCTTCTTTAACACTACTGACAATTTTTGTCCCAATCATCGGTTCTTTGACCATACCGCTTGCCGGCTTAATTTCGCAGCGGGCAAGGTCATTCTGGGCAATAATCCTTGGTATCGCCACCGCCCTTTTCGCCGCCTCGCTCTTACCGTTTGTACTGACCGGCGGTGAGCTGGTAATTCGGAAAACTTTAACTCTCGGCTTTGACTTCATTTTGATTATTGATGCGCTATCGGTTTTGATGGCAATCGTCTCTTCTTCAATCGGCGCTTTGATTGTCATTTATTCAATTGGTTATATGAGCCACGACGAGAACCAGAACGAGTATTATTTAATGGTGTTGCTCTTCATCGGTTCCATGATGGGGATCGTATTTTCGGCAAATTTAGTCTTCATGTACTTTTTCTGGGAAATAACCGCCATCGCGAGCTGGCGTTTAATCGGTTTTTACCGGGAAAAGATTCATATCATCAAAGCCGATAAATCATTTTTAGTAACTTTCTTTGGTGCGGTGATAATGCTTTTGGGCTTTATCCTGATTTATATGCAGACCAAATCTTTTGATATAACCACAATGCGCGGGGTTACGGTTTCCGGTGCGGCAGTTTTATTGATTCTGATTGGGATGTTTTCAAAATCAGCCAGCGTGCCCCTTCATACCTGGCTGCCGGATGCTGGTGTGGCACCTTCGACCGTTACCGCGCTGCTCCATGCCGCGGTGCTGGTCAAGATTGGGGTTTATGCTTATGCTCGGATTTTCTGTTATACCTTCCAATTGCCGGTAGGCTGGCAGCAGGCGATTCCAATTATCGTGGTCATTTCGAGCCTGGTAGCAGCCGGTGCCGCCACTGTGGAAAATGATTTAAAGAGAATTCTTGCCTATTCGACCGTCAGCCAGATTGGTTATATCTTTTTAGGGTTATCGATGCTTAATCCGGTTGGTATTGCCGGTGGGTTACTCTTTCTCTTAATGCACGGGCTGGCAAAAGCCGGACTATTTTTGTGCGCCGGGATTGTTGAGCATAATACCCACAAGCGGGATATTAGGGAACTGGGCGGACTGATTAAAACGATGCCGATTACCGCCATAACATTTCTCGGCTGTGCTTTTTCGGTTATCGGAATACCGCCCTTTGGCGGGTTCTTTTCTAAATTCATGGTGATTATGGGTGCGGTCAAGGCGAACCGGATTTGGCTTGCCGCTTTAGCTTTGTTTGTCGCGGTCTTAACCATGTTTTACCTGTTTCGATTATTCAGTGCAGTATTTCTGGGCGAAGCAAAACTGGCAGTTCCAGAAAAAACGAACTCGATGCTCTTTGTCGTTATCGTGCTGGCAGCGCTCTCGCTTATTTCCGGGATTTTTGTCGCCTATCCGATGAAACTAGTTAATATAGCCACTACCCAAATTATGAGGTTATTACCATGAATCCAACATCTTTGTTAATTCCAATCCTGTTACCGGCTGGTCTGGCAATTATCACATTTTTAATTCCAGCCCGAATTAAATTACTAAGAGAAATAATTGCGGTCTTGGGTTCGGTTATTATGCTCTATTTTGCCTTTGTCTTCTTTGCCCTAAAGCATTTGGAATTTACTATCCCATGGGCAGGCATGGGCATTGATTTTGACTTAAGACTTTATCATTTTTCGAGTTTCATTCTATTAGCTTTGAGCGGATTTGTCTTTTTAATCACAGTTTATTCGACGATTAAAATGGCAAAATCGAACCGGATTCGAGAATATTATGGCTATCTATTTTTAACCGCTGCTTTTGCCAATGGTGCGGTGCTGGCGAATAATTTTGTGCCGATGGTCTTTTTCTGGGAAGGATTACTTTTAACTTTATACGGACTGATTACAATTGGTCGAATCGACCCTTCTACCTGTGCCGTGGGCACGGCAGACAGGTCGCCCGAATCGGGCTCGGGTGGCAATAAAGATAGCCACCGGACCGCGGTCAAAGCTTTTATCATCTCCGGTTTTTGTGATTTTTGCATGATTCTGGGGATTGGTATTCTCTGGTATCTGACCGGCACCCTAAAAATGTCGCAGATTTCGATTGAGCCGAAAGGATTGGCGGCATTAAGTTTTATTCTGATGATGATTGGGGCAATTGCCAAAGCCGGGGCGATGCCGTTCCATACCTGGATACCGGATGCAGCAGTTGACGCGCCGGTCAGCTTTATGGCATTCCTACCCGCCTCGATTGAAAAGCTGCTCGGCATCTATCTTTTAGCCCGAATCTCACTTGATTTCTTTAAGCTTCAAGTTAATAGCCCGCTCTGTATATTGTTGATGATAATTGGCGCGGCAACGATTGTGCTGGCGGTATTTATGGCATTAGTCCAGAAGGATTTTAAAAAGTTACTTTCCTTCCATGCGATTAGTCAGGTCGGCTACATGATATTAGGGATAGGAACCGGAATTCCGATCGGCATTGCCGGGGGTATCTTCCATATGATAAATCACGCGATGTATAAATGCGGACTCTTTTTAAGCTCAGGTTCGGTTGAACACCGTGCTGGTACAACTGAGCTAAAAAAGCTGGGCGGGCTGAAGAACGAGATGCCGATTACCGCACTTGGTTTTACGGTCTGTGCCTTAGCCATTTCCGGAGTTTGGCCCCTGAATGGTTTTGTTTCTAAGGAGATGGTATTTCACGGTGCTTTGGAAACCGGTTATACCATATTTGCGATTGCGGCTTGGGTGGGCGCAATCTTTACCTTTGCTTCATTCTTAAAAGCCGGGCATTCGGTCTTTTTGGGTCCGAGAAAGCAAGAAATACCGAAGACTAAGGAAAGTGAAAGCCCGATATTCATCCCGATTATAATTCTGGCGCTGCTCTGTATCATTTTTGGTGTCTATAACAAGCTGCCTTTGAAGCTTTTCATCGAACCGATATTAGAGGGGCACGGAGAACCCAGCACTGCCTCAGGCAGTCTTAATTTCTCGGCGCATGCGCTTAGCCTATTCAATCCGGTGGCAGGTATATCGATTCTCTGTCTTTTGATTGCGTTAGCGATTCATTTTTACGGCTGGAATCGAGCCGGCAAACAAGCCCATCTCGCTTCGGAACTAATTCATAAGCTGCCCGTTTTGAAAAATCTTTATGACTGGTCTGAAGCCAGAATATTTGATATCTATGAACAAGGAATAAAATTCTTGCGCGGTTTGGCGAGAATCCTGTTTGTTTTGATTGACCGACCGATTGACTACTTCTATGAAAAGATTGTGACGGTCACGGGTCGGACTTTTACCAATATCTTGAGCGCCGCCCACAATGGTCATTATGCGAATTATCTTGCCTGGTGTATTGCCGGGTTGGTAGCCTTGGTTTGGGCAATCAGCGGGTTAATGAAATGAAAGAAACCACGAAAGCACGAAACGATGAAAGCACGAAGTGCTTAAAGCACATTTTGGCACTGCCTCAGGCAGTTCGTGGATTTTCGTGTTTTCGCGTATTCCTTGGGGCAGAGCCCCTTTGCTTAAAATGATTTTCTTATTTATTGCGATTCCTTTAGCTTTAGCCAGTATCATGCCATTACTGGGTAAGCTGTCTAAACGGTTTTTACCCGACTTCTTGACCAGTTTCACCCTATTCATTTTACTAATCTATGCCCTGACCATAGGTCGCCAGTTATTAGCAAAAGGTCCAGCGATTCACCAGCTATTCTTTCTCGGTCAGCCGGTTAATATAATCTTGGCGCTGGATGGGTTTAGTCTATTTATGCTCATCGTGATTTTACTGGTCAGTTTCTGTGTTGCGCTCTTTTCCATCGATTATATGGAACACTATGGTGCCAAGGCGACCTACTATGCCTTGTTTTTAATTATGATTACCGGCATGATTGGGCTGGTTTTATCAACCGACCTGTTCAGCATCTACCTTTTCTTAGAAGTAGCCGCCGTGGCATCTTATGGTTTGGTCGCTTTTGGTTTGGGGCAGGAAGAACTGGAAGCATCGTTCAAATATCTGATGCTGTCCGCCGTCGCTTCCGCTTTCATTCTTTTATCCATCACTATTATTTTTGGTTTAACCGGTGGTCTTGGTTTAGCCAAAGTCGCGGCTGGTCTTAAGGTTTTAGACATAAAATATGCGGTTGGTTTCTGTACGGTATTATTCTTAGCCGGGTTCGGTTTAAAAGCGGCAATCGTTCCATTCCATGCCTGGCTACCCGATGCCCACCCTTCAGCCCCGGCGCCAATCTCAGCCATGCTTTCTGGAGTCTTAATCAAAGTTTCCGGCATTTATGCGTTGACCCGAATCTTCTTAAATGTCTTTGGCTTAACTCCGGCTCTCTCCACTATCATATTATATCTCGGAGTCATTTCGATCGTGGTTGGTGCCTTGCTCGCCCTAGGGCAGAATGATATGAAACGGATGCTGGCTTATTCCTCAATCAGTCAGATTGGATATATTCTACTCGGTATCGGTGTCGGCACTCCCCTCGGAATTATCGGCGCGCTATTCCATATCTTCAACCATGCGATTGCCAAGTCGTTACTCTTTTTAAATTCTGGTTCGGTCGAAAGGGCGACTGGTACCCGAGCTTTAGATAAGATGGGCGGGTTGGGCAAGCGCATGCCATTTACCGCCGCGACCACGGTTATCGGTTCAATGTCGATTGCCGGGGTACCGCCCTTAAATGGCTTTTGGTCGAAACTAATTATTATTATTGCTTTAGTTGGTGCTCATAAGTATCCCTTTGCTGTTGTTGCAGTGCTGGCGAGTGTCTTGACCCTTTGGTACTACCTTTTGATTCAGCGTCGTGCTTTCTTCGGCCCGCTTGAAGCGGTGCCGGGATGTGCTTCAAGCACAAAAGAAGCACCGTTCTGGATGACTTTCTCCACGGTTCTACTGGGTTTAATCTGCATTGTGGTTGGTTTCTCTTTCCCGCTCATCATAAATTCTTGGCTCAAACCCGCGGCGAGTGTGCTAAGTACGGGCATCTATTACGCCATTAACTTTTTAGGATTTTAGACGTGATGAAAAAACCACAAGATTTCACAGATTTGAACAAGATTAGTGATATAACTACAGAAGAATCTCGTGATAATCTTGTGTTAATCTCGTGGTTTAATTCTTTTTTAGGATTTTAATATGTATTTATTTTTACTAATTTGCTTAGTCGGTTTTGCCGTCCTGGCGATTCTTTTGCGTGATTTATTAAAGGCGGCAATCAGCTTGGCAGTTGCCAGTATCTTTTTAGCGATCATTTTCTTTGGCATGGGTGCACCCTATGTCGGAGTTTTTGAGATATCAGTCGTAGCGGGATTGATTACGGTGCTGTTCGTTTCTACCGTTGCTTTAACTAAAGGTGAAGGTGATGTACGAGAAAGTAAAATCCCAACTATCATCTTCCCAATCTTCTTTATTATCTTTATAATTATTGATATTATCATTATGAAAAAACTACTCGGGCAGTTACCCGCCATGCCTAATCCGCCGGAGCAAGGCGGTTTTGGTCAGGTGCTCTGGAGCCAGCGGACGTTCGATTTGATTGGACAGATTGCGATTATCTTTGCCGGCGTCTTTTCGGTCCTGGCGTTGTTCCGGAATCGAGGCGAGTAAAAAATTATGATACCACGAAAGCACGGAAAACTAACCGCAGATTACAGGGAAGGGCGCGGAAGGCACGGAATTCCGTGTCTCCGTGATTCGAAATCGAGGGAAAGATGAATAGTTTCTGGTTTTTAACCATGGGGTTTGTGGCAGTTTTGTTGGGAATTGGTATTTATTGTTTATTGACGATGCGAAATCTAATTAAACTATTCATTGGCGTCGAGATAATTGCTAAGGGTATCACCTTGGCATTAATCGCTACTGGTTTTGCTAAGAAAAATATCCTCTTAGCCCAGAGTTTAGCGATAACCTTCATCGTGGTCGAAGTGAGTGTCGTAGCGACTGCCTTAGCCATAATCATCAACATCTATCGTCACACCAAGAGTCTGGATATTAGAAAATTAACTAAATTAAGAGGATAAATGACGCTTAACGCTCTACGCATTATGCTTCACGCCAGAATTTCTGGCATATTGCGTTTAGCGTTTGGCGTTTAGCGTAAAAGATGGATATTTTGATTTCACCGCCAATCGCTTTTGTAGTTTTTCTTATATTATTCTATGCCTTGTATTGGCTGGGCAGTATGATGGCGCCGAAAATGAAAAAAGTTGGTGGCAAGTTGACCACTTATGCCTGCGGCGAGGATATTCCGGGCGTAAAATTACAATTCGGTTACCGACCCTTCTTCTTCATTGCGATTTTCTTTACAATGATGCACGTTGCCGCTTTAGTCGTAGCAACTCTGCCGACTGGTCCTTTGGTCTATCTCGGGGTCTTTTATCTTGGTATGATATTTTTATCGGTCTTAGCCTTAATTACCAGAGAATGAAAGATACCACGCAACGCGCAGCGTCATCCGAGCCAAGCGAAACCAAGCACAAGAGACCACGAAAGCACGAAAAAAGACAAAGAAAGAGCTTGCCAAGAGCGAGGAGCAAGCACGAAACGATGAAAGCGCGAAGTGCTTAAAGCACATTTTGGCACTGCCTCAGGCAGTTCGTGGATTTTCGTGTTTTCGTGTATTCCTTGGGGCAGAGCCCTTTGTTTAATATGTTTAAAAGATTAGTTCACTGGTCGCGTTTAAAATCACCTTGGATTTTACATCTCAACACCGGCGCCTGTAATGCCTGTGATATTGAGATTCTGGCGGCTTTGATGCCCCGCTTTGATTTAGAGCGGTTCGGTGTTTTACTCAAAGCAACGCCCCGTCATGCCGATGTCATAATTTGCACCGGACCAGCGACGAAACAGATGAAAGACCGTTTGATTCGAATCTACGAACAAGTGCCGGAGCCCAAATTTGTCGTAGCCGTTGGTTCCTGTGCCCTTTCCGGTGATGTCTATCGGGGTGCCTACAATATTCTGGGCGGGATTGACCAGGTTATCCCGGTCAATGCTTATGTGCCAGGCTGCCCGGTCCGACCCGATGCGGTAATTGACGGTGTAGTAAAACTTTTAAATTCTTTGAAGAAAAAATGAATTCACAGAAAAAAATTGCCACCGAGGCACCGAGAACACAGAGAAGAATTCTTCACTCTGTGCCTCTGCGACTCTGTGGCTAAAATACTTTAATTAAAATGAACGACGAAACAATTATTAATTCCTTGAAGCAATCGGCGGACAGCCTCAAGCTGATTGAAATCACCAATCCGGCGCCAAGGCGGATTTTTGTTAAAGTGAATCGGGAAGATTTATTAGCTACGGTGCAATATTTAAAAGATAAGTTAGGTTTTACCTATCTTGCCACAATCAGCGGCGTGGATAAAGTAGAAAATTTTGAAATCCTTTACCATTTTGCCAATGAATACACCTGTCTTTCAGTCCGGACTTTAACCCCAAGAGCCGAACCCAAGATCAAATCAATCTGTTCGGTAATTCCGGGTGCAATTCTTTACGAACGAGAGCTGCCCGATATGTTTGGCATAATAGTTGAAGATATTCCAGACCCACGGTCATTACTCTTACCCGACGATTGGCCAATAAAAGTTTATCCGTTACGTAAGGACTGGCAATATGAGCGACCGCCTGAAATTATTCCAGGAGAAAAATGAAACCACGCAACTCGAAAGAGTCATCCGAGCCAAGAGAAATTGAACCACGAATTAACACGAAGACACACGAAATAAGAAAATGACAAAGAAGGAATTTACCAATGCGAGGAGAATTAACACGAATAAACTCGAATCTCTTAGAAAATTTATCATGATATTATTAGTGTCCATTAGTGTCCATTCGTGGCCATTCGTGGCAAAAATTTAAGGAGAAAAATGCCATTTAATGTCCCAATCGGTCCTCAGCATCCAGCCTTAAAAGAACCAATCAGTCTGCGTATGACTTTGGAAGGTGAAGTAATTAAAGATGCTGATATAAGGCTTGGTTACAATCACCGCGGTATAGAAAAATTAGCCGAGCAGAAGACCTATATCCAAAACCTGTATCTAACCGAACGAATTTGCGGTATCTGTTCTCATTCCCATACCACCTGCTTTACTCAGGGCGTGGAAAAACTGATGGAATTGGAACCATCCAAACGCGGACTCTACATCAGAACACTGGTTGCCGAACTGGAAAGGGTCCACAGCCATCTCTTATGGCTGGGTGTGGCTGGGCACGAGGCGGGTTTTGATACTTTCTTTATGTACACCTGGCGTGACCGGGAAGTAGTGATGGATATTTTGGAAATCATCTCGGGTAATCGGGTTCACTATTCGATCAATACCTTTGGCGGTTCCCGGCGTGATATCGATGATTTACAAAAACAAAAGATACTTGGCTCACTGGAATTTTTAAAGACCCGAACTCAATTTTATTTAAATATCGGTGTGAGCGAACCGAGCTTCTTGGCAAGAATTGCCGGGGTCGGCAAATTACCCAAGGAAACAGCGATTACCCTCTGCGCAGTAGGTCCGGTCGCTCGAGCATCGGGTGTACCTCGAGATGTCCGGCGGGATGACCCGTATGCGGTCTATGGCGAAATGCCTTTTGAGGTTTGCACTGCGGATAGCTGTGATGTTTTGGGTCGGGTTGTAGTTCGGGTTAAAGAACTTTTTGAAAGTTACAAAATGATTGAGTATTTACTGAAAAACTTGCCACCGGGCGAGATAAAAGTAAAAGCACCAAGAAGAGTCAAAGAAGGCGAAGTGGTGAGCCGATACGAAGCACCCCGGGGTGAGAATCTCCACTATATTAAGAGTAACGGAACCGATAAACCAGAACGGCTCAAAGTCCGTGCACCAACCTTAGCCAATTATGCAGCAACGATTGAGATGCTCAAGAATGGATTTGTGGCAGATATCCCGCTCATTTTTGCCGCAATCGACCCCTGTATCTGCTGTGCCGAACGGATGGTTGAGCTGGTTGATTATCGAACCGGCGAATCAAAAACCGTGTTAATGAGCAGCTTGAGCCGCCTGAGGCGGTGCCGAGATGTGCTTCAAGCACAAAAGGAAGTAGCATGGCCATTCTGAAACCGATTTTATATCTGCTCGTTTATCCTGGTTTACTTTTCTTATTTATCTATTCGACGTTCTGTGAATGGTTTGACCGTAAGATTTATGCCCGATTGCAGAACCGAATCGGACCCTTGCACACCGGGCGTTCAGGGATTCTGCAGCCGATTGCCGATTTCATCAAATTAATGGCAAAAGAGGATATTGTGCCGGAAAAAGCGGACAAAATGATGTTTTCTGCTTTACCGGTTTTTGCTCTGGCGATTGTCTCGACCGCTGCTCTATATCTTCCATTATGGCACTATTCAAGTGATACTATCACATTTAACTCATTCCCAGGCGATTTAATCGTTGTTGTCTACCTGCTCAGTCTAATCACTTTAATCTTGTTCTTAGCCGGTTGGCATTCGACCAACCTTTTTTCCACCATCGGCGGGATTAGGACTTTGACCATGCTTTTTGGTTATGAAATACCGTTTCTTTTAGCGTTATTGAGCCCGGCAATTTTAGCCAACTCCTGGCGTTTAGCCCAAATCGCTCAGTTCTATCAAAAACATCCTTTGTTACTTTTGCCCAATATTATCGGCTTTTTTGTCGCGCTAATCAGTCTTCAGGCAAAATTGGAAAGGGTACCGTTTGACATTCCTCATGCCGAGACGGAAATTGTCGGCGGAACTTTTACCGAATATTCCGGGAAAAAACTCGCTTTCTTTCGACTATTATCCGATATTGAAATGGTAGTTGGAGCTGGACTGATTGCAGTAGTATTCATGGCTGGTTTTCCGGGCGGGTTGATTCTCGGATTGATTAATTTTATTATCAAGACCTTAATCATCATCTTCCTTTTAGCCGCGATTAGGGCGGCTTGTGCCCGAATCCGAATTGACCAGATGGTAAATTTCTCCTGGCGTTATCTGGCTCCTTTGGCGGTACTGCAACTGCTAATTATAATTTTCCTGAAAGGAATCCTGCGATGAATTCCGTTAGAAATTGCCACCGAGGCACCGAGAACACAGAGAAGAATTCTTCCCTCTGTGTCTCTGAGACTCTGTGGCTAAAATACTTTAATTAAGATGAAAATCGTGCCATTTCTGCCCGAACTCTTTCGCCATTTATTTAAAAAACCAGCTACCGTGAAATATCCGTTTGAAAAACTGCAAGTTCCTCCCGGCTTCCGGGGAACGCCCTACTTACTGACTGAAAAGTGTATTGTCTGCCGGGCATGCGAACGCGATTGCCCAGCCGAGTCGATAGAAATATCCTCGGTTTCCGAAGCGGAAAAGAAATTCAAGATGATTATCCATAATGACCGTTGTGTTCACTGTGCTCAATGTGTCGAGTCCTGCCCGACTGATGCGATGCAGATAAATTCTGAATTTGAATTAGCTACTTTCAACCGGCATCGGTTAAAAGTCGAATATATCTATACCAAAGCCACGGTAAAACCAAAAACCCAAACCACCTAATTCAGTTTTAGAAGCACTTTCCCCTTTTGATTTCCTTTTGAATTAATTGCATAGACAGAAGAGAAGCCAGAGAAAAATTTAACCACAGAGGACACTGAAAACACTGAAATATTTAAACCACAGATAAACACAGATTAACACAGAGAATCCACAGAATACATACTCTTCTTAAAAATTCCTCTCCCCCTGTGGGAGAGGTTAGGGTGAGGGGGAATTAAAAAGAAATTCTAAAGTTTTTGGCAATTGGGATTTGGAGATTATTTGGGTTTGGGTGTTTGAAATTTGGTATTTTTGTGCCAGATAAAGGTTAGTTATAACTAACCTTTTAGTCAATCCAAAATTTCTTCTAACTCGTCCTTTGTCAATCGTTTATCGTATTTTCGTCAAAGGGAGGGGGTATCACCTAGGGGGTGACCCCCTAGGTGGCTTGGGGAGTGACTTCGGGAGTCGCTTCGGAGGTTGGTTCCTAAGTTGCTTCGGGAGCGGCTTCGGGGATTGGTTGGGAGGCAGCTTCGGGGGCAACTTGGAGAGCGGCTTCGGGAGTAAGCTGGGGAGCGGGTTCGGGGGTTGACTCGGGGGTAGTCCCCTAAGTAACCTGGGGAGTAAGTTCGGGGGCTAGCTCATGTAAAATGAATTTCCAATTCTCAATTTCTAAATCCCACACAACGAACTATTTTCGAAATAAATTAAGAATTTAATTACAGAGTTATTTGTGAGATAGTTTTAGAAATAGATTGTGAAGCAATCTATTGAAGTCCGGCTTAAATAATCATACTTGATAGCATGATTCAGATGCTTCTTAAAATAAAAAGCTGTATCAACAAAAATAGAAGTGCCCCTTTTTCCCTCCCTTTGGGTTAATAACATCAATGAACAGTTTATCAACAAAATATAGAAAGCATCTCCAGATTCCTCACCAAATTATTATCCTTACAAAGACTCTAAAAATAGAATCCCCATCCAGTCGTAATTAATCTATAAATAGCTTTTGGCGACCCAATCAAATCCCCCCTAAAAGTACTAAAATTTATCTTATAGAAAAAACCTAAATCTATAAAGGAGGATCGACTTGTTGACAGCTGAACTCCTATCCCGAATGCACTGCCCTTGACAATTTCTTCTTTCATACCAGGGATTATTCCAGGTATAACTATCAGAGCTGTGCCGACAGTCCCGTAATATGCAGATAGATATGGTCTAAAAGCAAGTTTTTGGTTCTTCCGTTTTACGAAATAAATTTTAGTCCCAATTACTGGTGAAATAACAAAATCCGATGGAGCAAATATCCCTTCTAGATAATCAAAAGACATCCCAAAATTGATTGCCCAGAAATCTATCGGGTCTATTTCGAAATTAACACCAACGAAAACATATCCATAAGGAATTCCCCAACCTGTTGATAGCCCGAAAAATTTATGTCGTTCCGTTGCCTCTTGAGCAAACAGATTGTTCGTTGGGTTAATTAACATTAATATGATACACATAACTACCACTGGTATTTTTTTGGTTTCATCATCACTTTTGGGAAATAGTTTGTGGAAAATATAATTTATCATTGGTTTGTAATAAGTTATTTGTCCCATCGTAACGGTGATCTTTTTATTCTCTTTCGTTCTTCTGATGTTTAATAAGGAGATTGACTAAATCTTCATGGCCTTCCTCCTGTGCGTAATCTAGGGCGGCCTTACCGTCATTGTCCCTAGCGCTGACATCTGCACCGTGTTTTATTAATAATTGGGCTGTCTCTATGTCGCCCTCCTCTGCTACAAACATTAAAGGGGTTATGCCGGTATTGTCTTTAACATTGACGTCCGCGCTTTGTTTAATCAACAACTTTGCCACCTCAAAATTCCCCCTCTTTGCTGCTAAATGCAACGGTGTCCAGCCAACTTCGTCGCTTGCATTCACATTTGCTCCGTGTCTCAAGTATAGTAGTGCAATACGATCCAAGCCCATTATAGCCGCCATGTGAAGAGGGGTAGAGCCTTTAATGAAATAACCATCTATGTTCAAATATATACCCTCATTGTAAAAGTGCAGAAAAATCGGTTCGTTAGGACCCTTATCCGTTATGAACAGTAAAGTTCCATTTATTTTCTTATTTACATTTGCCCCGCGGTCTAAAAGTGAGTGTATGATTTTCTCGTCATACTTGTGTATTCCCCTTTTTTTGGTAAACCGGAATAAGAAGCCCGCTTCAAATGTAGCAGCATAAAGTGGAGTTACGCTCGCTAAATCGGTTCCATCGGGATTGGCTCCTGCCTCTAAAAGTATGTCGACTATTTCCTTATAACCTTTTTGAATCGCCATAAGTAATGGACACGTGGTCACCTCAACCGGTTCATTCTCTATCTGAGGAAAAGTAACTGCCCAAGTAATATTCTCATTGATATTTTTAATATCTCCTTTTGCTATTAATTCTCTTACTCTTTCTGTGTGGGAATTTCTTATCGCAGTGACGAGGGACAAGGGGGCACATGATGTATAAATCACTATGGGGATCATAACCCAGACAAGGACCAATATTGACATTAAATCCCTTCTTTTCTTTTGATACATGCCTAACATTTTTAACTCCTTTCCTTTTGTTAAATGATTTTTAAAGATTTCACTCATTATCTTTTCAGTAACCTAATTTAATTACTCTTCCGTCCTCAAAAGTTACTTCTCCTTTTCCATGAAGATAAACCAAGCCGATCTTATCCATAAGGATGAAAGTAAGAGGGTCAGCTTCATCACCTACAAATGAGTATCCTTTTATGGCCAAGTATCCACTGGGTCGGTATGGTCCTATAATGCACCAAATTGAGCCGTGACCAACAGGCCAAAATTCGTAACCATCAGCCGTCGAATTGAAATTTCCCATAAAACTATCTTTCGGATATAGTTTTATGGGAAATGATTCATATGCATTACTCCAGGATGTTGGGACTTTTTTAGCTCTGATTGTCATTCTGCCTGAATTCCCATCCTTCGGCAATACATCAGTGAGCCTAAATCGATCTTTTCCTACACCTTTTATCATAATTTTCCTTACGAGAACATCCTCTTTGTTTTGTTTAGCTTGAAAGTTTTGGTGTTTTTCTATTGCCGAACGGGCTTCATTAGCAAATGTCCCGTGAGGATATCGTTTTAAAAACTCCTCATAGGACTCGATAGTATTCCTTCGACTTGCTTCTTCCCAATCTCTCTGTTCGTAAAGCTGATTTAGTATCGAACGCACTTTGCCTGCCAAATTCCCTTTTGGATACTTCTGTAAGAACTCTTCATAAGCCGCGAGAGTATTTATAGCCTTTGCTTTTTCGAAATTCAGAGACTCTAATCTTGAACGAGCCTCCTCTGTAAATATACCTTGAGGATACTGCTTCAGAAAATTTTCATAGGATTGAATGGTATTCTTTTGAGTCGCATCCTTCCAATCACTCTGTTCAAAAAGCTGATTTAATTTTGCACGTGCTTGGTTTGCTAACTCTCCTTTTGGATACCGCTTCAGAAACTCCTCGTAAGCTACAATAGTATTTGCCGACTCAGCATTTTTCCAACGGCTCTGCATAGTCGCGCACCCTGTAGTAAGTGCTAGCGCAATTACTACTAAAGCGCATTTATTGATATTAAATACCCCTTGTCGAGGGATAATACGAGGGCGTTCCCCATATTTCTTAGCTATAGCAACGGTTGTTATATTCTCGATTAACTTTGAATCTTTATTCGTTCGGTTCATAAACTCAATTTACCGAAACTCAGTCTGAAGTCAATAGTTTTGTAAAGTGATTACGGTGATTTAAGAAAATGATTGCGGCGATAAAAAGATACGATTACAGCGATTACTCATAGATTACGGAGATTAGGATAACCACGTGATTTCACCGATTTTCACAAGAAAAACAAAGAAATATTTGACCACTTTCTAACCCAAACGAATTTAGTCCTTAGCTTGTTGACTTTTGATTTTGGTAAAATATAATTAGCCGTGCATATTTCGATTGCCCCGGAAAAATTGTTTAATATCGGTCCTTTACCCGTAACCAACTCACTACTGGTAACTTGGATTGCAATCTTACTTTTTATTATCATCATTATCGCAATCCGTATCAAACGCAATATTATTCCAACTGGGATTCAAAATGTCGTCGAATATGCACTCGAGTTCTTTTATAATACTGTCTGCGATGCGTTTGAAAGCGAAGAAAAAGGCAAGAAGTTTTTCCCGCTGGTCATGACGATATTTCTTTTTGTCTTGATGATAAACTGGCTTGGGCTTTTGCCCGGTTTTGGTTCAATCGGGTTTTATCATACCGAAGGTGAGCATCTTGCCTTTATTCCGCTCCTGCGTGGTGCTTCAGCCGATCTGAATACTACCATCGCCTTAGCTCTGATTTCAGTATTCATGACCCAAGTTTATAGTATCAAATACCTGGGACTTAAGGGTTTTCTTAAACGCTTTTTAAAATTCAAAAATCCGATTTATTTTTTCGTCGGGATTTTGGAATTAATTTCTGAATTTACCAAAATCATCTCCTTCTCGTTCCGACTCTTTGGCAACATCTTTGCCGGCGAAGTCTTGCTCATCGTAATGCTGACCCTAACCAAATTTATTGTCCCGGTTCCTTTTCTGGCGCTGGAGATTATTGTCGGGATAATTCAAGCCTTGATTTTTTCGCTACTCACCCTCTTCTTCATTAAAATTGCTACAACCGAAGAAGAGTTTTAGCTTTTTATGACTTAATTAGGAGGTAAAATGGATAAAGAAGCAATTAGATTATTAGCCGCTGGTCTTGCAATTGGCTTGGGAGCGCTTGGCCCGGGGATTGGTCTCGGTATTCTGGGCGGTAAAGCGGCTGAAGCGGTTGGTCGCAATCCTGAAGCGATGAACAAAATCCAAACAATTTTCATTCTCGGCTTAGCTTTTACCGAAGCGGTAGCAATCTACGCCTTAGTGATTGCGCTGATTATTCGATTCTTGTAATCAGTTAAGACTATGGAAAAATTAGGCATCAATCCCTGGTTGCTGATTGCCCAGATTGTAAACTTCATCATCCTATTATGGTTGCTTCAGCGGTTTTTGTATAAGCCGCTATTGAAATTATTCCGTGACCGGTCAACCAAGATTGAAGATGGCATTAAGACCGCCGAAGGTTTAAAAAAACAAGCTGCCGAATCGGAAGCAAAACAGAAAGAGTATTTAGAAGAAGCCAAAAAAGAAGCACATCGCATCGTTAGCGCCGCAACCAAGCTGGGCGAAGAAGAGAAGAAAAAAATTCTGCAATTAGCCGCCGAAAAATCGAGGAAAATCGTTGAACAGACCACCGCCGAGATGAATGTCGAAAAGAAAAACATCATGAACGAAATCAAAAAAGAAGTCGGTGAAATGGTGGTCTCACTCACCGTGGCAACCATCAAAAAGAGTATGGATGCCGATACCCAAAAGAAACTTTTAAAAGAAGCGGTTAAGGAAGTGGAACAAGAACTGGGGAAAATCAGTAAACCGAATCAGTAATGAGGGACGCAAATATTTCCGATACCGAACTAGCTTCGATTTTTGACGATTTGGCGATGGTCGAATCCTCGCTCCGTTCTTCTTTGAAATTGTACGGGTATTTAGAAAATCCACGGGTCGACTTTAAGGAAAAAGCTAAAACCCTGAAGGCAGTCTTTAAGAATTATATTAGTCCCAAAGCTTACGGGTTCATTTTTTTTCTGCTACGCAGCAACACGATGAATCTCTTAACCGAAATTTTACGCAATTACCAGCGAACCCGCAAGGATACGGGAATTTTAGAGTTCGAGATAAAAACCGCCATCCCGTTATCGCTGGAAGAACGCAATCAATTAGCCGAGCGGTTTAGCGCCAAGCTTAATCGTCCCTTGACCGTACGCAATATTGTTGACCCGAATATCATCGGTGGTATGGTGGTTAAGGTGGGCGACATTATGATTGATGCCAGTGTCGATTCCAAGCTTAAGGCATTACATAAAAAGTTACGACAAAGCTAAATTATTGAGATAATTTAAAATATGAAAGAAAAAAACGATATTTCTAATCTGGTTAATCCTGACCAGTCGAATCGACCCTACGTCGATAAGACCCGACTCGGGCGTCTTAAGTTGCTGGAAGATTTAAAAAGAGAGTTAGTCGAGGTTGAAAAGAAAGTTGCGGTCGAACGGGTCGGTACCGTGATTGAATTAGGTGATGGGGTTGCTCAAATTCATGGGCTTGCCGATTGTTTTGAACAAGAGATGTTAGAATTTCCCGAAGGGATTTATGGGGTAGCGCTCAATCTCTTACAAGACCGGATTGGTGCGATTGTATTGGGTGACTATGAGCGGATTAAAGAGGGTGATTTAGTAAAAGGAACCAACCGAATCCTGGAAGTCGGCGTCGGACCTGAGCTTTTAGGTCGGGTAATCAATCCTTTAGGAATACCTTTAGATGGCAAGGGACCAATCAGTCCCAAGACGTTTTATCCAATTGAAAAAATCGCTCCCTTGGTAGTGCACCGTGAGCCGGTGAATCGTCCGCTCCAAACCGGGATTAAAGCGATCGACAGTATAATCCCGATTGGACGCGGTCAGCGCGAATTGGTCATCGGCGACCGCCAAACCGGTAAGAGTGCAATCGTAATTGATACTATTATCAACCAGAAACAAGAAGATGTATTTTGTATTTACGTTTCGATTGGACAGAAGCAATCGAAATTAGCCCGGATTGTGGAAGAACTCAAAATTCATGGCGCACTCGATTATACGATTGTGGTGGTGGCTGATTCAGCTGATCCGGCATCGCTTTTATATATTGCACCCTATGCCGGTTGTGCGATGGGTGAATATTTTATGGACCAGGGTAAGGATGCCTTAGTTATCTATGATGATTTATCCAAACACGCCTGGGCTTATCGCCAGATTTCATTGCTCTTACGCCGACCACCGGGTCGTGAGGCTTATCCGGGTGATATCTTTTATCTCCATTCGCGACTCTTAGAACGAGCGGCAAAATTGAATCAGCCGCATGGGGGAGGGTCTTTAACCGCTTTGCCGATAATCGAGACCCAAGCCGGAGATATCACTTCTTATATTCCAACCAATGTCATCTCAATCACCGATGGTCAAATTTATTTGGAACCCGAACTATTTTACCAAGGGATCCGTCCCGCCATCAATATTGGGCTCTCGGTTTCCCGGGTTGGCTCGGCAGCCCAAACCCGGGCGATGCGCAAGGTTGCTGGTAAGTTACGCCTGGACCTTGCCCAGTTCCGAGAAGTTCAGGCATTTGCTGAATTTGCTAGTGACCTCGATGCTGCTACCCGCCAGCAATTACTCCGCGGTAAACTGATGACCGAAATCCTGAAACAGGACCAGTATAAACCAATGGCTTTTGAAAAACAGACAATGATAATCTATGCCAGCATCACGGGTCTGATTGATGACATTCCGGTTGAGAGCGTTAAACGATTTGAAAACGAGTTTCTGAAATTTGTCGATTCAATGTTTCCCGAAATTAGCCAAGATATAAAACAGACCAAAGACTTGAGTGCGGAAACTGAAACCAAACTAAAAAAAGCGATTGCCGAATTTAAGACAATATTCGCTAAAGGTTAATGGCAACGATTCGAGAAATAAGAAAGCGTATCCGCTCGGTGGCAAATATTCAAAAGATAACTCGGACCATGGAGATGGTAGCGAGTGCGCGCATGCTCAAAGCAACCGCAACTTTATTTGTCTCAAGACCGTATGCCCAGCTTGCCTGGAATCTCATTTTAAATCTCGCTTCCAAATTAGAGAGCAAGATGCATCCCTTGCTTGTATCGCGACCGGTGAAAAATAGGCTGATTGTTTTGATTACGGCGGACCGCGGACTTTGTGGTGCATTTAATATCGGTTTGATTCACCAGGCGCTAAAATTAGTGCCGGAAAATAAAAAGTTCATTGCGGTTGGCAAAAAGGGGCGGGATTTTTTAATCCACCGCGGTTACGAAGTTATCGCTGAATTTACTGGTCTTTCCGTCCCGGTTCAATTCCTACAGGTTTTGCCGATCGCTCAGGTCGTTATGCAGGATTATACAAAATCAGTAGTGGATGAGGTTTATGTTGTCTATTCTAACTTTGTATCTAAGTTAGTCCAGAAACCAGCGGCTTTGAAATTACTGCCCATCCAAAAATCGACCGAGACACCAACGTTAGCCCAATTTACTTACGAACCTTCGCCCGAGCTGGTTTTAACCAATCTGATTCCGCGCATCATTGAGTATGAAATCTATGCGGCAATCCTCGAAACCCAAGCCTCGGAATTTGCCGCCCGCATGATTGCAATGAAGAACGCCTCGGACAATGCGGAAAGTTTAATCTCGAATTTAGTCCTGTTTTACAATAAAGCAAGACAGGAGAGTATAACTAAAGAGTTAACCGAACTCTCCACCAGTAGAATTGTGATTGAGGGAAACTAAAGGAAAGTAATTTATGCTGCCTTCAAGCACCAAGAGTCAAGCAAGCCGATTCTTAAAGAAGACAACAATGGCAGAAACAAGAAGAGTTTATTTGGGCAAAGCGAAAACAGGAAACGGAGAAAATCTGAAATGAACACCGGAAGAATTTTGCAGATAATGGGTCCGGTAATCGATGTTGAGTTCTCGCAAGTATTACCGGGAATTTACGGCGCATTAAAAGTTAAAAACGGCGACCACGAACTGATTTTAGAAACTCAACAGCACCTGGGCTGGAATACGGTACGTTGTGTGGCGATGGGACCGACCGAAGGTTTATCCCGCGGTATGGAAGTTACTGATTTGGGTCATTCCATCACCGTGCCAGTTGGTCCAAAGACCTTAGGGCGACTCTTCAATATCCTGGGTGAGGCGATTGACGAAAAAGAGCCGTTTAAAGCCGACCTGACCCGATCGATTCATTCTAAACCACCCGAATTCAAAGAACAATCGACCCGGGTCGAAATTCTCGAAACCGGTATCAAGGTGATTGACCTTATTGCGCCGATTGTTAAAGGCGGTAAAGTTGGGTTGTTTGGCGGAGCCGGAGTCGGCAAGACCGTCATCGTTATGGAATTGATTCGAAATATCGCAATGGAACACGGTGGCGTTTCGGTATTTGCCGGTATCGGCGAGCGAACGCGCGAAGGTAACGATTTGTATCTGCAAATGAAGCAGTCAGGCGTGATTGATAAAACGGTTTTGGTCTTTGGTCAAATGAACGAACCGCCCGGCGTTCGGCAAAGGGTTGGACTTACCGCACTAACAATGGCAGAGTATTTCCGAGATGATGAAAAGAAAGACGTATTACTATTCATTGATAATATCTACCGGTTCACCATGGCTGGCTCTGAAGTCTCAGCGCTTTTGGGGCGAATACCCTCCGCGGTTGGTTACCAGCCAACCTTAGCCACCGAGATGGGTGAACTGCAGGAGCGAATTACCTCAACCAAATACGGTTCGATTACCTCGGTTCAGGCGGTTTATGTGCCAGCCGATGACCTGACCGACCCAGCCGTAGCCACAACTTTTGGGCATCTTGATTCAACCGTCGTCCTATCCCGTTCCTTAACTGATATTGGCATCTATCCGGCGGTTGACCCGCTCGATTCAACCTCCTCAATTCTTGACCCAAGATTTGTTGGTGAAGAACATTACAACGTAGCGCGTGGTGTCCAGAAAGTCCTGCAACGTTATCGGGATTTACAGGATGTCATCGCCATTTTGGGTTTTGAGGAACTATCCGAAGCCGACAAGTTAACCGTCTCCCGTGCTCGAAAAATCCAGCGGTTCTTGTCCCAGCCCTTTTTTGTGGCGGAGACCTTTACTGGTCGACCCGGCAAGTATGTTCCTTTATCCGATACCATTAAAGGGTTCAAGGCATTTTTAGAAGGTGAATGCGACGACAAAACTGAACAGGCATGTTACATGGTTGGTGCGATTAGCGACATTACGGTAACCTAATAAAGCCAATGAAGATACCGCGAAAGCACGAGTGCTTGAAGCACATCTTGGCACTGCCTCAGGCAGTTCGTGCCCTTCGTGGATTTTCGTGTTTTCGTGTATTCCTAAGAAAAAAAGAATGAAATTTAAACTCGATATTGTTACGCCGGAACGGTTAGTCTATTCCGAAGATGTCGATGTCGTTACCATTCCGACGATTGAAGGCGAAATTGGTATTTTAGCCAATCACACGCCCATTGTTTCGGTTATCGCGTCCGGTGAGCTAAAAATAAAAAAAGCCGGTGAAGTAAATTATATGGCGATTTCGGGCGGTTTTGTCCAGTTTATTAAGAATAAAGCAACCATTTTAGCCGATGCGGCGGAACGAGCCGAAGAAATCGATATGGACCGCGCCGAAAAAGCCCGCGAACGGGCAAAGAAACTCTTGTCGGAAAAACAAATCGACAAAATAGCTCATGCTGATGCCATAGCCGCGCTTCAGCGTTCCTTGATTCGAATCAGGGTTGCCCAGCGCCGCTCCGCCAAGACGAGGGACTTGAAACCACAATCTGAATAATATTTACTAAATAATCCAAAATTTATTTATACCCGCCGGATTGGTATCTTTGACTGGATTCGGGTATTGCCTGTAATTGGTCTAATCTTAATTCATCAAAGATTCCGGCAATGTTTTTTGCGTGTTTTTTAATATAACCCCGCCGAGACATTTCATCCACTTCCTGTTCCGGAATACCGAAATATCGACCTTTAGTAATTTTAGCAATCATCATGCCAAGTTTTGTTCCAGATTTTAATCCGCCTTTAATTACACCATGATAAGGATTAATCACCACAATTGGGATTTTTTCCCGTTCGTAAAGTTTGGCTGCCTTTACTACTTCTTGATAAGCCGGCTCTTCGAAATGGTCTTCATATTTATGGGTAAGCGGCTCCGGATAACAGTCGCTTACTAAGACTACGCAAGGCAGCATCTCTTTTTCTCTTCTTCTTGCTTCCTTCAAAGTAAAAAACGCCTTTTCTAAACCGGATGCCAATGGCGTATAACCGGATGCCTCAATCTTTACCAGATTGCCCAAAACCAGTTGGTAATTTCGTGTCGGCTGAATCAATATTCTGGCTTCGTTATCTTTAACTACAATTAATCCAAGCTTATCTTTTTTCCGATAGGCATCGCGATAGATTAAGGCAATCGCCTGAGCTAAAACCGCCAAGAAATTGCGGGTAGAGGAACTGACATCGATTACCAAAACAATAGTCATTGAAACTTTCGACCTCAACTGCCACATTCTCAAATCATCTTTAGCGATTTCAAATTTTCTTTTTGCTAAAAGATAATGCCCGCTTAAGAGTGCCGTTTTAATGGTAGGCAGAACCGCTAAAGGTGCCCTGCCCGGTTCATAGGGAATATCGTTAATTCTTCGACCCCGTTCAAAGGAAAATTGGGATTGGGCGTGTCTGCCCAAATATGATTTAACCTTCTGTTTTTTACCAGTCGCTTCGAGGTTAAACCCTCTTATGAAATTCCTGAAGGCGCTGATGATTCTTTGGAAGTCAACAATCGGAGATTTTAGAGGAAAAGGTTTTAATTTCCTCGGAATTATGACTGCACCAGGTTCTTTTTCCCCTACCTCAGTTCTTTTTTTTTTATCTAATACTACACTCGCCTGAAAAGTTCCTTCCCCTTTTCCTCGATATTTTGCCATCATTTGTTGAAATGTATTTTTTATTTCATCTTTGGTTGCAGGTGATTGAAAACCACCTTTTCTGGTTCGATGACTCAAAGTCAAATAAGCCGCTTTAATCACATCTTCCTCAGTAACATTGGTTCTTCCATCAAAAGCCGCGATTGCCAAAGCGGTTTTCGTAATAATCACATCCGGTCGCATACCATCAACCTCAAGCTTGGCACAACTCAGCGCAATCGCGGTTAGTAATGATTCGGCAATTGCCACATTGGGCAATATAGTTTTTGCTTTAACAATGCTATCGCTTAACGCTTGCTGCTCAGGAGCGACAAGCTCAAGATAGTCAATCGGATTATTTTCAAACAATAAATTTCTTCTTACCACTTCTGCCCGGTCATTCTCGTTTTCGATTCTTTTAGCATCAACTGAAAGGGCTAAACGGTCGAGGATTTGGGGACGCAGTTCACCTTCTTCTGGATTCATGCTGCCGATAAGGATAAATCGCGCCGGATGAGTCAAAGAGATGCCTTCTCGTTCTACTATGTTCCAGCCTGATGCGGCAGCATCTAAAATATCATCGGTAATATGGTCCGGTAAAAGATTAATCTCATCGATATAAAGAATATTCTGATTCGCCATTGCCAATATACCCGGCTGCAACCGTTTGATTCCCTTACTGATAATTTCTTCAACATTTATCGAGCCAATCAGTCGGTCTTCGGTCGTGCCCAAAGGAAGGGTGACGACCCGCATTGGTTTCTCTTCAATATCAAGATTGGTTTTACTCCGGCATTCATCACACATATTAGTTGGGTCATTGGGATTACAATTATACGGACATCCTTTGACTACTGATATTTTGGGTAGAATATCGGGCAGGGCATAAACAAATGAGCTCTTGCCGGTTCCTTTTGGACCTTTAATCAAAACCCCGCCGATTTTAGGATTTATTACATTCAAAAGCAAAGCGAGTTTCAACTCATCTTGATTTACGAATGCACTAAACGGGAAAACGACTTTACTCATTATTAGCTACTAATCTAATCTATTTTTATGATTAGTCAAGTATCTCATCACAAAAATCACTACGGAAAAACAAAAAAGAATTAACCACAGAGAAAGAAAAGCTTAAACCACAGAAGGCACTGAAGACACAGAAATATTTCTAACCGCAGAGATAGCGGAGAATGCAGAGAAAACAAAGAACAGAAATTAACCACAGATGGACACAGATACTACTCGCAACGCGAAACGTCATCTGAGTGAAACGAGGAGCTGAGTCCATTGAGCGAAGCGAGATGAACACAGAGAAACTACAGAAAATATACTCTTCCTAATAACTCCTCTCCACTTGTGGGAGAGGCGGGTGAGGGGTAACTCCAGGGGTCGGATTTATCCGACCTGTGTTCTCCTTTACCAAGGTAAAAAGTCTTTAAAACTTAGGAAAAAATAAATATCGGATTGAAATTTCATATCTTATGATGAATTTTATTAACTTATTATAGTTAAACAGGTTAAATGGCTCACCACTATATATAGTAGGTATGAGATGTCAATATACAATTAGTATGGGCTAGCCCCACCCTAGCTTCAGGCTATCCCCCACACGGCATAGGGAGCGGTATAGGGGGTAGCCCGCGGGCTAGCCTACGGACTAGCCCCATCAGTAGCCTGCGGGTTAGCTTAGGGGTTAGACTCAGGTGTAGCCTAATCGGTAGCATACGGGGTAGAGCGGGAGGTAGCATCGGAAGTAGACTAAGGGGTAGACCGGGAAGTAGCCTAAGGGTTAGCCTGGGGGGTAGCATAAGGACTGGCTCCAGAGGTCATTTTCTTAATTATTTTTTACTATGGTTCCTTCCACTCGTTATTATCTTCACTAATCACTAACCACTAGTCACTGCTTTTTTGGGGGCTGGCTCCCTCTTCTGTTTACACTGGTCGCTATGCACTAGTCACTGCCTTTTCGGGTTGCCAGGTAGAACACCCAGGGAGTCATCTCCTATACTGCTTTATTACTTCAACTTTCGACTTATGACTACGGACATACAATTAATATTAAGGGGGCTGTTCCCTAAATTAATTTTGAACAGCAAAATGTGGGAAGTGGAGCTTGTCTAAAAACTAGAAAATTTCGAGAAATCGATGCCATATATTGTATTATCTCTTACATTCGATACTATATACTGCACTTTTTCGGTCTACAAAACGAGTTTTTAGACAGACTCAGTGCCCCTATATTTCCTAATAATCAACTCATGATTCTATTTCACCTAATCAGCCCTTGCTAGACGTTGCATCGCCTTGCCTATCGTCACAATCAATGGTTCATGGTTCCGCTTGGTCGCCCAATTAAGAAGCCGCGTGAGAACAAATGGATAAAAATTAACAAGTCCTTTCAAAATCAGCCGAATATCCATCCCATAATGGTCGGCCACCAGTTGTGCATACTCGTCCATCCCCATTTGGATACCATGTTCGGACATGTTAAAGTGCAATTTACAGAGATCAAACTCCGGCACAAAGGCAAACACGTTATCAAAGTCAATCAATGAGAACTTAGGTCGGCCAAAAGTACTATCAACAATGATATCCGTAAGTTTGATGTCCGAGTGGCACAAGCGTGGCTCAGTAGAAAGCGTGCTTACCGGCATAAACTGTGCATGCTGGGTTCGAGCGAGGATGAGGTCACCCCAGGCCAACAATTCTGAAATACCGTCGAAGGAGTAATGCTCAGGTCTTAGATTTTTGTCAATTTCCTTTCGCCAGTAATCAACGCTACACTTAATGTAATGGGCGAGCTCTCGGTGGTTGCCCACCGGAGCGAATTCTCCGATGATTTCTCCGTAGTGATCACACCTGATCTTGTGCAACTTTGAAATCAACGGCATGATTTCAGGCATGTACCCCCTGATCTCAGTGACTGCGAGGTCGGAAAGACGCTGACCAGCTAGATACTCCAAGATAGTGAATGCCGGTGCGTCTTCAGCTGCCTCCAAGAGTCTTGGCACCGGAACACCATGACGGCTAAGTATCTCGATCGCCCACTTCTCCTTTCTCACGTAAATGCCACCTGCGTCAGGATAGTATTTAAGAATATGAGGTGCTCCATCGAGGGTGACTCTGGCCACCACTGATTCCGAATAGTACTTTTGAACAGCGTGAAGAAGAATTGGTTTTCCGATCACCTTGGTGTTCATTATCATTACAGATTCTTTACTCTTCAGGAACTCGTTCATTCGCCGTTCTGCAACACTTGCACACTCTATTTGGCCAAACGGTGCGGGTTCATAGTCCCGCTTGGTCGCGCTGAAGAAATAGTCAATATTCGTGGTGAGGAGCTCGCCTTTATTAGCTCTGAGCCTCGCTAGTGCGGGTCGATCCACTACCAACAGATCGGGGTGATGCGAGTCAGCCAAGTCAAATAGATCACGGGTAATTTGACGATTCATGGCTCCGTGTTCTGGATCATCGTAGTCCGGTTCGTATATCACTGTATATCGGAATTGGTCGTAACCCCAGAGCGTTGGTTTGGGACCTTCTGGCGCTTCCCGAATGAATTTGAACGTGTATTCTCCTACTCTATTGATCATATCCTGAGACACCTTCGCATCCTTGAGTTCTTCACGCAGTTCTCTGTGCAAACACGCATCGCTACTTTCGCGAGCCGTCTGGGAGTCGAACCACTTGATGAAGTGCTTTAAGTTCTGAGGAGCAACGTAACCGCGCAGGTCGTATTGAAGATCACGTTTATGATTCGGTTCTTGACTTCGGTAAGAAGTCTCAGGGATGAAACCGATTTCCTTGAGTCGCGTGGTCGCCCCTGCGCTGTATTTGAAACAGCCCCCGAACGGACCAAACTGCTCTGGTCTGTGAAAGTTACGCACCAAGAGATACTGACCATCATTCTCGAACCGAACCAGCGCAGCCATCGAAACTCGGATATACTCAGCTTCGCCAGTAGTCGTCTCGGGTTTATGCTGAACCGATGGCTTTAGAAGTGGGCGCTGACGTGATTCCGATTCGGTATCGATGTTCAACCATAACGGAAGATTTCGTTCGCTTCCAGAGAGTGTCCAGCGTCCGGTTCTAACTCGACCAGGGGCCCACTCATAGGGCTCATACCGCAAGAGCAAGGAACAAATACCTCCCTCTTCCGGAGATAGTGTTGGGTCAATACCGAGGAGCCGCATGACAACAGGACGCGCCTTTGGCGTTCCCGCCGCGCCCCATGCCCCAGCAGAGAGTATATGACACATACCAATTTTGCTACCAGTCCACGGCCAGGATCCGGGGTGAGCCTCTGCGTGGTGGTGACCATGCAGGACAATCTGAACCTGCGATTCTGCCGCGACATGGTGAAGCATATCGGATCCTTGTAGCCCAACAGCATCGGTCAAATAACGTGTCAAGAGATCTTGGGTCAGTTTGCCGGTCCTAAGGAGTTCGTGAAGTTCATCGCTAAGCCTGTCGATTTCGTCCGGCACGGTTGGCACTGGGTTGTGGTGCAAAGTGATAATCCGGACCTGGGAGGATAGGCGCGGGTTATTCCACATGTTCCATAGTGCTTGTGCCTGACGACTACGTAGACAGCCGAGGTGATCCCCTGCACGATGGCTCTCCTTTTCACAAGAATTGATAGCTGCTACACTGAGCTCAAGTTCCGAGAAATCATATAGCCTGCCGCCATCGCCAAGTTCTCGAGTTCGGCTGATCGCGCCAAGGGAATCGCCATAGAGATTCTCCAGAAAGATGTTGAAGTGTTTGAATTTAACTCTGTTCATTGCGTCAAGAAGCTGATGTTCTTTCCAATCGTAGGTGTCACTGTCGATTTCGACCTTCCTACACTCTGCCCAAGATATGTCGTGGTTGCCCGGAGTGACCACTAGCCGGTCAGGCTTTAATTGGAGTTCTTGCAGTAACTCCCGGAAGAATTTCAGAGCGAGTTCATATTCTGCAGGTTTTGCTGTCTCTGCGATGTCTCCCGTGACGACAATCAGGTTAACCTTAGCCTCCTGCGACAGCTTGCCTTGGGTCGTAAGCCGATGGACCTCGGCGAGTACGTCTATTCCAGTATCCTTCCCAAGACGCGATGGATCATAGGCAGCAAAACGGGAGTACTGGCCGAAGTGCAAGTCGGAGAGATGTAAAATAAGTTGAGGAGTAATCATGTCTTGTCGTTGCAGAGCGCTAGCACATAGAGTCCGGCTCAGTCGGAGAGTTCAGGAACAATAACTTGCTGGAAGTTGTTGCACCCAGGTCATTAATCACCCAACCACCGCAAAACATCATCTACCTTTCCCTCACCCCGCTTCCGGAATGACGATTTCCTGCATCTTTAGAACTATTGTTATACGGAGTGCATAAAATCTCTCGTGATTTCCAACATAAACACTGGTAAGATAAAATATAGACTTTGACCATTTGTTGATAATGTCCAATATTCTCTGGTATTTTTTAAACAATAACATTAATAAAATTGTAATGATTCATGTTGCCATGTCAAGATTTCTAAGGAAGCTTTGATTTGAAAAATATGGGAAGTGGCGATTGTCTAAAAACTAAGAAAATTCGATAAATCAATGCTGTATATTGTGTTATCTCTTGAATTCGATTCTATATACGGCACTTTTTCGCTCGACAAAACGAGTTATTAGACAGGCTCAGTGTTCTCAGATTTACTCTTGTGTCTTTCCGCCTTAGGTAGATTTAATCTGCGATTATCTGTGGTTATTTTTTCGTGGTTCTTTTAACTTGTTCCCAGACCTTATCCATCTCAGCTAAGGTTGATTTGGTTAGGTCTTTTTTATTTTCAACAAAATTCTTCTCTAATTTCTTAAACCTTTTAATGAATTTATCGGTTGATTGATTTAAGGCACCCTCGGCATCAATATCAAGATGCCGGGTCAGATTGACTATCGCAAACAACAAGTCACCAAATTCCTCTTGCGCTTTTCGTTTTTGTTTTCTTTTAATCTCTGTTTTCAGTTCCGCGAGTTCTTCTTCAATTTTTTCCAGGACCCCCTTGTGATTAGGCCAATCGAATCCGACTCTCTTCACCCGTTCCTGAACCAATTGGGCTTTATGTAAAGCCGGTAACCCACTTGGTACGCCAGCCAGGATTGATTCGCCCTTTTTTTCTTTCTGTTTAATTCGTTCCCAGTTTTGCAGAATTTCTTCGACATCCTTTACTTTAACCTTCTTGAACACATGCGGGTGCCTTAAGATAAGTTTATCTTTAACCTGTTTAATGATTTTTGGTAATTTTGCCTTATTCTTTTCTTCTAATATTCTTGAAACAAAGATAAGTAAAAATAATAAATCACCAATTTCCTCGCTAATTTTACGATAATTTCTTTCCCGAATTGCCGCATCCAGTTCAAATGCTTCGCCGGTTATTAAAGGTCGAACCGATGCTAAGGTTTGCTTTCTATCCCATGGACATTCCTTACGCAGCTTCTTTAGTACTTTAATTAATTCATCTAACATAATTTTCATTTAACATTAAGAATATTAGGTAGCCGCAACCTTTAGGTTACGTCCTTCGTTTTTCTTTACGATTTTCGCCCGAATCGGGCGGCTACCCATTCGCTACTCGCAATGATAGCAGTGTAACGAGATTCTTCTAACGGGTCAAGAAAAAGAGAAAAACATACCACGGAAGCACGAAAGGAAGAAAACACGAAAGAAACCACAGAGGACACGAATACACAGACTGCCTGTCGAATCGACCCTATCGGGTCAGGAGACCCGACTCGGGAGGCAGGGCTGAGATGTGCTTCAAGCACTTCAGTGCCTTCAGTGGTTAATTCTGATTTCGTGCCATTGGTCTCGCATTTATCAAATTCTTTTTCGTGCCTTCGTGTCCTTTTCGTACTTTCGTGGACTCTTTGGGTTGTTCTTCTTTGGGTTACCTCGCTGATTGTTTTATTCTTTTTCGTGTTTTCGTGTCCCTTTCGTGCTTTTCGTGGTTTCCCTTGTTTTTCTCTTCGGTGCTCGGTGGACACTTCGTGTAGCGACCGACTCTTCGAGTTGCGTGGTTTCGTGGTTTTCAGAACTCTCAAAAAATTCACTTGACAGGGGGAGATAGCTAAGTTATAGTTCGTGGAAAAGTTGCGAACATGAAATAAGATAGCCCCTGGCAAAAAAGTCGCGACCGAAAAGTCGCAAAATATGTGAATTGACAATGTTTAAGGTTTTTATTTATAATCGGAGAAATTTATGTTTGAAGAAGACCTTTTCTTTTTAGAAGAAGAATCGAAGACTAAAGGCTTGGGTAAAAAAATATTACCCAAGATTATGCCCTATTTCCGGAAATACCGGGCAAAAATCATAACCGCTGCATTGTTTCTGCTCTTTTCTACGGTCTTGTCGTTATTCGGACCATTACTAATCAGACGCGCCATCGATGTCGACATTAAAAATTCGAGTATCCACGGCTTAGTTCGAACCTCGCTCATCTATCTGGCGCTTGAGGTTGTCATCATGGCGATTGGTTATTACCAGCGTATCGCATTATCCAGAGTCGGTGAAAAAGCGGCAGCGGATTTGAAAGAAAACCTGTTTCAGCATGTTTTAAATTTACCGATGTCGTTCTTTGACCGAAATCCAGTCGGTCGGCTCATCACAAGAGTCGAATCGGATACTGAAGCCTTGAAATTACTCTTCACCAGCACCGCCGTCGTTTTAGTTCAGGACTTCGCCTTACTCATCGGTATGTCGGTCGTGATGCTATTGGTTAATTGGAAACTCTATCTTTTAATTCTGGCGCTCTTGCCGCCTTTTATCTATTTCTTCTACTGGGTTCAGAAAAGAATCCGTCCCATTTTTATCGAAATTCGGCGCAAGGTAGCCGACATCAATAACTTTATTAACGAGACGATTTGGGGGTTACCGGTTGTCCAGGCATTCAACCAGGAAAATAACTTCAACCAAAAGATGAACGGTCATAACCAGGAGAAATACCGAAAAGAATGGATTGGAATGATGTACTGGAACCGGTTATGGTTCATGGTAGATTTTGGCGAGGTGCTTGGCTTTGTCCTGGTTTTAGGCATCGGCGGAATCTGGGCACTAAAAGGATTAATCACGATCGGTACGCTCATCCTCTTTGTCAATTATATTATGCGCTTGTTTATACCGCTGCGCGGGCTGTCCGACCAGCTCAATGTTATTCAAAGAGCTTTTGCTTCGGGTGAACGGATGTTCGGTATTATCGATACCAAGCCCGAAGAACTGGGCAAAGTGAAACCAATCACCGCTCAATTCCAGAAAGGGCTGGTTTTTGATGCGGTCAATTTTGCCTATGAAGGGCGTGATTGGGTCTTAAAAGATATCAATCTCAATGTCAAAAAAGGGGAGAAAGTTGCGATGGTCGGTGAAACCGGCGCCGGCAAGACTTCAATCATCGGGTTGCTATTAAGGTTCTACGAACCGCAATTGGGCAAAATTCTTTTAGATGATTATGATTTGCATAAACTGGACAAACATACCTTACGCCATTACGTCGGTTTTGTGCCCCAGGACGTTATCCTTTTCCCTGGTTCGGTACTGGATAATCTCCGTTTATTTGATGAAACGATAACCGAAGCAACCGTGCACGCCGCCGCGAACCGGACCAGGATTCACGATAAAATCCTGAGCTTTCCTGACGGTTATAAAACCAATCTAATCCAGCGCGGCATCAATCTTTCCCAGGGCGAACGCCAGCTCCTCTCGTTTGCCCGGGCATTGGTCTTTAACCCGGAGATTCTGATTCTGGACGAAGCGACCTCATCGGTTGACCCGCATACCGAACATCAAATTCAGGAAGGGCTGGAAGAACTGTTAAAAGGCAGGACCGCGATTATTATTGCGCACCGTTTAGCTACGATTCAGATGGTTGACCGAATCATCGTTTTGCATAAAGGCTCGATTGTCGAACAGGGCAGTCATGCCGAACTGATGGTTCAGGAAGGATACTATTACAAGTTGTATAAACTGCAATATCTCGCGGTTGCGGCTGGAGAAACATAATGCTTAAAATTAAATTAGTCGTCGATTTCTGGAAAAAGCAAAAACGGAGGCTCTTGCTGCTCGTTCTATTTACTGCGGTCGGCACCTCGGTATCGCTCTCGTTCCCTTATATTCTCCGTTATATCATTGACGGTATCCGCACCCAGCTGGCGGCAAAAATCATCTTAAGATACGTGGTAATTCTATTGATTTTTGGCTTTTTCCGTTCTTTAATCTCGGTCTTTTTACCCTTTTTCCGGGGCAGAGCCAATGAGTTATTCATGTGGCACACCCGTAATAACGTCTTTGCCCGAATCCTTGGTATGGGGCATCGCTTCTCCAACAAATTTCCATCCGGTGATGTGCTGGAGCGGCTGGACCATGATTTAAATGATTTGTCTTGGTTTGCCTGTTCGGGAATATTTCGCCCGATTGAAGGAATCTTCACCATCGGCATCGCCTTGTTCCTTCTGATAAAAATCAATCTACTGCTCACCATTATTACGGTTTTACCGGTGAGCCTGGCGATTTTGGTCTGGCAGCGGTTAGGACCATTGATTGAAAAATGGTATCGTGCCTGGCGGGAAAAGATTTCCGAGACCAATAACCAGCTCGAAGCCACTTTTTCCGGGGTCAAACTGGTAAAGTCTTATGTTATGGAACAGCGGATCGAGAAAAATTTCCGCCAGACTTTAAACGAGCGTATCGTGGCAGCGGTTAAAACCGTGGTGGTCGAAGCCAAAATTGGTGTTATGTTCGGAGGGATTTCCGAATTGGGCATCCTTTTGGTGCTTTGGGTCGGCGGGATGCTCGTCATCAAGCAAAAATTGACATTAGGCGAGTTTGTTGCGTTCAACGCCTATATTATGATGCTCTTGGGTCCGATGTTCGATATCGGCAATTTCTTTGTTGCTGGCAAGCGAGCCCAGGCTGCGGAAAAACGTATTCGCGAAATGGACGAATTTAAACATGATGTTTCAAGTAAAGGTCGGATTCATCCGACTCTGAGGAGCAGGGAGCCAGTAACAATCACTCCTCTCTCGATTACAATGAATGATGTCAGTTTCAGTTATAACGGCAAAGAGGTTTTGCACAATATCAATATGAAAATAACCCCTGGTGCCAAAATTGGTATTGCCGGCACGGTCGGGTCAGGCAAGAGCACGATTATGCGACTGCTGTTAGGTATTGCGGAGCCGAAGCGCGGTAATATCCAGCTCAACCAAATCGATTTTAAGGAGATTGATTTAAAGACCTTACGCGAAATCTATGGTTATGCACCGCAGGAGCCGGCACTCTTTTCCGACACCATCAAGAATAATATTCTTTTTGGTAGAATTGCCAACCCGGAAGAGATTGAGTTGGTAACAAAAATCGCCCAGTTAGAAGACGAGATTAAAGCGATGCCCAAAGGTTTGGATGAACTGATTGGCGAGCGGGGGACGAAGCTGTCCGGTGGTCAGAAAGCACGGGTAGCGATTGCCCGGGCTTTATTGGGTAAACCCAAAATATTATTACTCGATGATGTTACTTCCAATCTCGATGCCGAGACCGAGCAGAAGTTTCTCAATGATGTGACTGAGTTCACTAAAGAAACCTCGCTCGTGATTGTCTCGCATCGCTTGGCGATATTGAGTAATTGTGATATCGTTTATGTTTTAGATAAGGGCGAGATTATTGAGCGAGGCACTCACGATGAGTTGCTGGCTAAAAAGAATTTGTATTGGAAACTCTACGAACGCCAGATAATGGCTGAAGAATTAGAGCGGATGTAGTTCAAAAGAAATATTAACCACCGATAAACCCCGAGAGGAAAAACTGCCCTTAGAAGATTAGGACAAGATTAAAAAATTTACAACTTTATCTTACCTTCACTAAGAATTGACTAACTGAGAAAGTTTGCTAAATTGGTAAGGAGGCAAAAATGCTTAAAAAAATATTGATTAGTCAAATGTTTTTAATCATTATAACGATTGGTTATGGGCAGGTGTGGACTGCCCGGTACACTGGTCCCTTTGGCGAAGATTACGCCAATGCGATTACGGTCGATGATTTAAAGAATGTCTACGTGACCGGCGCGAGCCAGGGGGAAGGCGCCGGTTATATCAACGACTTTGCTACGGTTAAATACGATTCTTTGGGTATCGAGCAATGGGTTGCCCGTTATAACGGCTCGCCAACCCGAAACTGGCAAGATGAGGCAAGAGCAATCGCAGTCGATGCCAATGGAGTTTACGTGACCGGCTATATTAGTTATTACATTCTTGAGGATTCTTGTGATTACTGCACTATCAAGTATGATAAAGAAACTGGCGATACCCTCTGGCTGAGAAAATATAATGGACCGGTAAATAAATGCGACCAGGCATGTGCAATTGGACTGGATAGTGCTGGTAATGTCTATGTCACCGGCAAAAGCGAGGGTGCGGAAAATAATTTTGATTTTCTTACTATTAAATATAGTCCGGCTGGTGTCGAGCAATGGACCGCCCGTTACGATAATCCGACCGGTAATGGCTGGGATATGGCTTATGCCTTGGCGGTGGATAATAGCGGTAATGTCTATGTTACCGGTTCAAGTTACGACCTGACTACTTATTATGACTGCGCCACCGTAAAATACAATTCCGCCGGTGCTCAGCAATGGGTGCAAAGGTACTCTTATGAAGGAAATTGGTCAGATGAAGGGAATGCGATTACGGTTGATGCTGCGGGTAATGTTTATGTCACCGGGCGCAGTGTCAGCACTACTACTTCTTGGGATTATGCCACGATAAAATATAATGCAGGCGGTGCTCAGCAATGGGTAGCCAGATACAACGGTATGGAAAATTACGATGATGAACCAGCCGGTATTGCTCTGGATAATTCAGGTAATATTTATGTCACGGGTAAATCCGGTATCGGTTCATTCCGTTATCGGTTTGCAACCGTAAAATATACGCCAAACGGCACCCAGGACTGGGTGAAAACCTACCTTGGACCAGCCAATCTTTCGGCTTGGGCTAGTGCGATAGCAGTTGACCATCAAAATAATATTTGCGTGACCGGTCGGGATTATGGCTCGGACACCACTGCCGACTATATTACAATAAAATATTCGCCGGATAGCACTGAGCAGTGGATTGCCCGATACTCGGCTGGAGTGCCCCATGGTGACGACTGGGCAACGGCAGTTTGTATTGATGATGATAACTGTGTGTATGTGACCGGTTCCAGTGAAAGTGTGGATGGTGACCCGGACTATCTTACGATAAAATATCTGCCATCCGGCGCCGGTATAGGAGAAATTCGAAATTCAAAACTCAAAATTCAAAATTCTAAGCTTGGGGTCTATCCCAATCCATTCAGGACCCAAACCGTGATACGCTTTACGCTATCCGCTCAAAACAAAGTTTCGCTTAAAATCTACGACATTACTGGCAAGCTTGTCAAATCCTTCTTCACCAGCCACCAGTCCCCAGCCACCAGCCACTGCCTTACATGGAACGGAACTAACGAATCTGGCAAAACCCTTCCGCCCGGTTTTTATTATATCAGGCTGATAACACAGAATGGTTCTTCGGTTGCAAGAGTAGTCCGACAATAAAGAAACAAAGCCCAAATAAGTAAACAATCTGACCGGGTAATTTCCTTTTTAACTTGACCTTACCAGCCGAAGCATTATAATAAATCGTTTATGAAAGCTTACCATTACAATAATCATAAAAACGAAAATTTAGGTAAGTTGTCATGGTAATAATTTTATGAGAATAATTAGCCGAAAAAAAGGTAAAAAAGAATATTTCTATCTGCAACATTCGCTGCGCCAAAAGGGCAGGATAATTACCAAAGAGAAGTATCTCGGCAAAAAGATTCCGAAAAATATCGACGCCATCGTCCAAAAATTCCGAAAAGAAATCCAGCAAGACTGGTTCGAAAAATTAGAAAAAATCGAGAAAAACTTTCAGGCGGAATGGCGACGCTATCCCGGCACGGTAAAGAATAAAGAAAAAGAAGAAATCGCCATCGCTTTTACTTACAACACCAATGCTATCGAAGGTTCAACCATCACGCTAACCGAAACCAGGGAGATTATTCAAGATAAGATTTCACCCAACAAACCGTTAAAAGACATTAAAGAGACCGAAGCCCACTGCCGGGTATTCTTAACTATGTTAGAAAAGAAAAAGGAAATAACCAATAAAGTTATTTTAAGCTGGCACAAGCAGATTTTTGGCGAAAGCAAACCGGACATTGCCGGAAAATACCGAAAATATTATGTCAGGGTAGCAAATTATATCGCACCCGACTGGCGAGCGGTAAAAAAACTGATGAATCGGCTCATTTGGTTTGTTAATGTGGGGAAAATCAACCCGGTTGAACTTTCGGCAAGAGTTCATTACCGATTGGAGAAGATACATCCGTTTGGCGATGGCAACGGTCGAATTGGCAGATTGCTAATGAATCACATTCTCTGGCATAACGGTTATCCGATGATAATCATCGAATTTAAAACCCGAAGCTCTTATTATCGAGCATTACAAAGAGACGAAGAGCGATTTGTTGATTATTTTATAAGAAAATATCTATCAGTTCACAAGAAACGAATTTAGTCCGCCTTAGGCGGATTTCTGATTTTTGCAACTAAAAAAATTGAACGAAATGAATAATGAAAGATACGTATTGTGTCATTCGAATTTTTTCGGTGTTTATTATATCAGGTTGATAACCCAGAATAACTCATCTGTTGGGAGAGTAATCCGACAATGAGAAGACGGAGTTCATATTTGGATGGCAACCCAAGGGATCGCTTCCTAAGTGACCGGGAAACTTTACCGCCGCCAGCTCATGGCTGCAGAATTGGAAAGAATGTAAATAATTACCTCTTCCTCGATGAGAAAGGATTAGGTGAGGGCGAAATTATTGTTTATCAATCATAAGCACAAAACTTTTTCTATCTAATCTTTATAAGTCTTAAGTTAATACATTTATCTCCTGCAAGGAGTCTTGCGAAATATATACCATTGGGCACTTTTTTATTTGAATTATCTTTTCCATCCCAAGTCACTGCATTTTTCCCTGCATTCTGTTTGTCTTTAACAAGTGTTCTGATTTCTTTGCCAGTAAGGTTGTAAATCATAATTTGAACATTGCTGCTATTGGACAAGTTATATTTAATTGAAGTTTTGTCAAAAAACGGATTCGGTTCAATCCAAGAATTGAAATTATCCTTTCGAGAAGGTTCTGTTTCTTCAATACAAATATCAGGTGCTGTTTTTATTAGCCAGACACTTGCATTACCTGGACCGAAGCACCTTGTAGTTCCAGTTAAAATATATCCTTGGTCCGAAGTCTGTTGAACCGAAAAAGCGGAATCTTTCCCTAAGCCACCATAAGTCTTTGTCCAGAGAGTTTCACCATTTGAATTAGTCTTTATAAGATAAAAATCATCCTCGCCTGCACCAAATGACCATGTTTCTCCTGCAATAATATAACCGCCATCAAGGGTCTGTTGGACAGAAAACCCAATATCCTTACCGGTTCCGCCATAGGTTCTTGTCCATAACGTGTCACCGTTTGAATTTGTTTTTATTAGATAAACATCTTCAGCACCGGCTCCGAATGACTTAGTAAAACCAACAATGATATAACCACCACCTGAAGTCAGTTGAAGTGAGAAACTTTCGTCATCATCCGAACCTCCATAGGTGTTCGACCAGTTGACATAACCCAATGAATCGGTTTTGACTAAGTAAACATCGTGGTTAAGGTAAGTCCAACCCGTATAACCCGCAATAACATAACCACCATCAGGAGTCTGCTGAATTGAACATCCAACATCATCTGCGTATCCTACTTGAAAAGTCCGAGACCATTGCATACTACCATTTGGATTTGTTTTTATCAAATAAACGTTACGACTGGGAGGAACCCCTGTATATCCAACAATTATATAACCGCCATCTCGGGTCTGTTTTACTGAATTACCTATATCATAATATTCCCCCCCAAAAGTCTCAGTCCATAAGGTATCACCATTTGCATTTGTTTTTATTAGGTAAACGTCACCAGAACCTGCTCCAAATGAACTAGTCAACCCAACAATTATATATCCCCCATCAGAAGTTTGTTGAACAGAACAACCCCACTCATCATTTGCACCCCCATATGTTTTAGTCCAATTAATATAACCATTTGCATTAGTCTTTATTAGATAAACATCACGTCCACCAGCACCATAGGACTCTGTATAGCCAACTATAATATATCCATCATCGGATGTTTGTTGAACAGCAAAACCTTCATCGTTTTGTACACCACCATAAGTTTTTGTCCATAAGGTATCAGGAGGTTGAGCAAATAAACCGGTTATACAAAAAATAATCAATACACCCAAAAGGCATTTTTTCTGGAACTTCTTTTCCATTTTTCCTCCCTTATTATAAAATTATAATAAGTGTAATTAAATAAAAATCTACTTAAAAACTTTCTCTTTGTCAACTTAAAGAAGTCTTTTAGTCAGTGTTAATACTAATGTTAAAAATCAACTATTAAAACGAATCAGCAATAGTTTTAATAAGAGGAACCAGCCCCCGAGCCGACTCCCGGGGTGGCTTAGGGGGCTACCTAGGAGCCAACCCCCGAGCCAACCTCCCAACCAACTCCCGAAGCTGCTCCTGAGGCTGCCTCCGAACCCGCCTCCCAACCGACCTCCGAAGCTGCTCCTGAAGTGACTTAGGAAGCGACTCCGGAAGCGACCTCCGAGGCTACTCCCTAAGCCACCTAAGGGGTCACCCCCTAGGCGATACCCCCTCCCTGAGCGATTTTCGGCGTAAGATTTTCAATTTTAAATACTTAGAAGAAAAAATCGGTCATTTTGAGTATTACTTTTAAGTAATGTTTACTCTGGCACAAATATACCAACGATTTATTGAAAATGAAATTATTTTTGACGGTTTCTCTAAGGGTAAAATAAAGAAAAACTAAGTAATTCAGAACAAAATGATGTCGCAATCGCTCAATTGGTTTAAAATCATATTGTTAGACTCAAGATAAAATACTTTTCCCCAGCTGGGCGCATAGCTAAAATTATCCTTATTTTTCATGCTTCTAAGTCGCTATAAATTAAAGGCTAACAATTATAGCCGAACTGCTTACGGGCATAAAATCTGCTAGATAAATAGTTAGAGGCTAATTTTGAGGGTTAGCTTTTAACTCCCTGTCTAAAGTAATGGATTTTCTACGCTTGGTTAAATTTATATTTAGTCGAGCGAAAAATCCGAATTATAATAATGAGGAATGGAGGTAGTCAATCCTTCCAACCAATATGAAAGGTTGATTATCGCAGAGAGGTGGTGAAGAACATGAAAAGCAAATTCGCGCTAATCGCAGTCTTGGGAATACTGCTACTCAGTATTAATCTAATGGCGGCAACGAAAGCACCGAATGGAAATTCAGCTCCAAGAATCTTAATGAATGATAATTTTTATTTCGAAATCATAGCGGGTCAACACATACCGGTTGGTAATCTTTATGTCTGGTCAGACCAGGGATATGTCTATGTGAAATATATGACTTACGGCAACTGGTACTTAACCGAGACCCATCTGCATCTGGCAATGGATTGGCGAGAAATACCGCAGAATCGCAATGGCAATCCAATTCCCGGACACTTTGCTTATCAGATGGAACACAATAATGTCACTGAATATACCTACCAGATTCCACTCAGCGATTTTAAAGGAATGCCACGTTACGGCGCTGCTCATTGCATTGTGGTAAAAATTGAGAACGGCAAGATAGTACAACAAGAGACCGGCTGGGCTCGGAATAAAGTTCCGCCTTATGGTGAATTCCCGGGTCACAACTGGGCTTGGTATTTTGAAATGAGGAATTAAACTAAACGCGCTGAATATAAATATGACGAATCGGATAAAGATAAAACAATCATCGATAATTACAACTACGAGTAAATAGCAAAGGAATAGTAGACAATAAGGCACTCTCTTAAGCCAATTTTTTCAATATCTACATTCCTTTGCTTTTTTATGACAAAAATATAACGTTTTTATTGGACATTTGATTTTAGCCGAAGGAGTTTTTCGGGGATTTGCTATTATGGGGAATTCTAACCGGCTTGACTTTTTCTTGAATCGAGATTAGTATTTAGCACAAATAATTGCGAAACAACGGATAAATCCGCCTGAGGCGGATTAATAAAAGACAATAATAAAAAGGGAGAAAGTAATGTTTGATGAAATAAAATCAATGATTGCCAAGGTTTCGGCTGATTATGCCGACCTGCGCTATGAGGTGATGCGCGATACGAAAATTGATTTTGATGGTAAAGAACTGAGCCAGATGACCGCAAACTCGACCGATGGCTATGTGCTGCGCGTGCTAAAGAAAGGGGGCTTTGCCACCGTGGCATTTACCAAACCGACTGATGCCGAAAAAGCAATTAAAACCGCCGAAGAGAATGCGGTGCTTATCGGAAAAAGCATCAAAGAGCCGGTTAAATTGGCTAAAACCGAGGTAGTGAAAGATACCTACAAACCAAAACTGGATATTGACCCAAGACACATCTCGATTGATGAGAAATTAGTTTTGCTGGATAAATATAACCAGATACCGTTTAAACACGAGAAGATTGCTACCACCCAGATGAGTTACGAAGACCGGGTGCGCGAAAAATATTTTTTAAGCACCGAAGGTACTCAAACTCAGGAAGACCTTATCACAACCCGAGTCACCGGTGCGATTATCAGCCAGGAGGGTAACTTGACCCAGCGTATCCGGGTTGGTTTTGGCGGTAGCGACGGCTACGGTAAAGTGAAGAATCGGGAAAATGAAGTGGAAGAGAAAACCAAAATTGTGATTGATATGCTAAAAGCCAAGCCAGTGGTAGCTGGAAACTATCGGGCGATTTTGAACCAACGTTTAGCCGGCGTCTTTACCCATGAAGCGTTTGGTCATTTTTCCGAAGCCGACATCATCGAAGATTCACCTACAATGCGCGAAAAGATGCAGATTAACGCTAAACTCGGCACGGATATTTTGAGTATAAAAGATGACCCGACTAAAACTAATCAATTAGGACACTATAAATATGATGATGAAGGAGTAAAAGCACGACCGACCCAACTGATGAAAAATGGAGTTCTGGTTGGACGCCTGCATTCCCGCCGGACCGCGGCATCCTATGGCGAACCCTTGAGCGGACACATGATTGCCGAAGATTGTCGTTACGCCCCGATTATTCGAATGGGCAGCATCTTTATTGAACCGGGTAATTATACTTTTGAAAGTTTACTGACTAAATTGGGCGATGGTTTATACCTTTTAAATCCAATGGGCGGACAGACGTCGGGCGAGAATTTTACGTTTGCCGCTCAGTACGGTTACGAAGTTAAGAACGGTAAAATCACTAATATGATAAGAGATATTAATATTTCGGGAAACTTATATCAAACCCTGAAAAATATCAGCGCCATTGCGAATGATAACACGCTAGGCGAGATTGGCGGCTGCGGTAAAGGGCAGACTAATATTCGTTCTTGTTATGGTGCACCCCATGTGATTGTGGACAGCGTTGTGATTGGAGGCGTATAATGGAAAAATTACTGGCAATTGCCAAAAGAGTAGCTGACCAGGCGGAAATTTATTCGGCAACTTCTAACACCGATGGGGTAAGCTTTGAGAATGCTAAACTGAAAGATATTGATAGTAAAATGCAGCACGGGGTTGCCTTGCGAATTATCAAGGACGGTAAACTCGGTTTTGCTTATACCAAAAATCTGATTGACCGCGAAGAACTGGTTCAGAATGCCTTTGCCAGCTTAAAAGGCGGGGTTGAGGCACAATATGAATTTCCTTTGACCAAGCGCCTGCCGTCCTTGCAATCCTTTGACGCTTCCATCAAAAAACTCACTAATACTCAAATGGTTGAGGAATGCACCAGAATCTGCGATACCTTGGGCGCTAAAACTAAGGGCGAAATCTATGTTGGCTTTGGTCGCGAAATAACTCAAGTTCGGATTATGAACAGTGTGGGCACCGATTTATCGGCAGAGTTTTCCGAATACTCTGGTTACGCCGGAATCTTATATCCCGGGTCACAGGCGTCAATCGGACGCTTTATGTATCTCAAGAAATTTCAGAAATTCCCGGATGCGATGCTCAATTTTATGCTCGATATTTATAATCGGTCGTTGAAAGAAGCCAAAATAAAAAGTGGCAAGATGAAGGTTCTTTTTATGCCGGAAACCTTGTATGCCTTAATCTGGCGGCTGAAAGAAGGAACCCTTGGTAAGAATATTTATGAAAAAGTCTCGCCGATTAAAGATAAACTGGGTCAGAAAATATTGAGTGAAAAACTAACCATCGTCGATGAATCGCTGAATGATAATTGGACCGGGGCGCGCGCCTTTGATGACGAAGGAACCCCTTGCCAAAACTTGACGATTATTGAAGCCGGTGTATTCAAAAACTTCTATACCGATTTGAATTATGCCCAGAAACTGAACGTGAAATCTTCCCGAGTCGGGTCTTCTCGACGAAGGGTCGATTCGACGGGAAATGGTTATAAGACTGGCATTTCGTCGAAAATCATCCCTACTTTGACTCATTTAACGGTTAAGCCGGGGAAAAAGTCATTAGCCGCTTTGATTAAAGCAATGGATAAAGGTATTATTGTTTGTGGTATCATGGGTGCGCACAGCGGTAATATTTTAAACGGTGATTTTTCGGTTGGGCTGTCACCCGGTATCTATGTTGAGAACGGCGAAATTATCGGGCAGGTCAAAGATGCGATGGTAGCAGGAAATATCTACGAGGTAATGAAGAGTGTAGTAGATATTGAAGATACGGTTTATCCGGGTTATACCGCGATGTTCCCGCCGGCTTTGGGAATGCTGCCCGCGGTTCTATTTGATGATGTGAGCGTAGCAACGAAGAATTAGAGCCAAACGGTTAAATAGCGCGGCAGTTCGGCACGCCGCTATTTACTAATAAATATTTCAGTCGGCTTGATATGGATGTAATTATTACATACCGGATAAAAACCTGGAAGTGTTCCTAAATACCCTCGAATTAGTTGCCGAGACTGAGCCGAGACTCCGGGAAAATAATTTTACCGTGCGGCTAACCGCCGGTTTTAAGCCGACCGTGTTGTTAATTTAGCATAATTTTCATTAGTTACAAATTTCATTTAATAAACATTAATTATCAAAAATCTCTAAACCCCAAGATTCAACATTATTCAATAGATTTAAAATTTTGATAATCTCTTGTTTACTTTTTTCTGACGTTTTTTACAATTAACCATTGAAATTCATTATTGTTTGTAATTTACTTATTGTCTTAACAGCATCAACGAATCCAATAGTAGATTCTCCCCCGGTAAGAATCGGCTTAGCCCTTTCCGGCGGCGCGGCTTTGGGATTAGCCCATATCGGAGTATTAAAAGTACTCGAGGAATCTGGAATACCAATATCCTGTATTTCGGGCAATAGTATGGGGTCAATGGTCGGGGGCATCTATGCGGCTGGTTATAGGGCGACTGAAATCGAAAGTATTGCCGTTAATGCCAATTGGTCTAATCTCTTTAGTTCCAATCCTTCATTCGGTGCCCAATACTTACCCGAACGCCAACAGGGTCAACGTTATATTATTCAATTGCGTCATCGTAATCTATTTCCAGCTTTCCCCAGTGGCTTAATCCCGCTGCAGAATGTTGAATTTCTTCTAATGAATCTTTTATCCGAAATTGAATATAATACCCGATATGATTTTGATAGCCTGCCGATTCCTTATCGAGCGGTAGCCGTTGATTTAGTTACTGGTAAAAGAATAGTTCTTAAACAGGGAAGGTTAGAAAAAGCGATTCGTGCCAGTATTGCCATCCCGGGGGTTTTTGCCCCAGAAGAACAAGACAACCAGGAATTAGTTGATGGCGGAGTTCAGCAATATTTACCGGTTGACCCGTTATTAGAGTGCAAACCGGATTTTATTATCGCGGTCTTAACCATGAAACACAATCAAGAGACCGGCGTTTCTTTAATTGACGTTGTCTCGCGCACTATGGATGTGATTGGCATCGAGGACCTAAACCGACAGAAACAGTTAGCTGATGTCCTGATTGAGCCTAATGTTGACCCGTTTCTGCATTCCGATTTTGCCCGAGCCGGCGAACTCATTGCGGCAGGTGAATCCGCGGCACTGGCTGCCTTACCCGAAATCAAGGCTAAGTTGGCGGGTCGAAAACTATTTAGCGAACCCCGAAAGGTCGCATCAAGAACTTTGCCGTTTATCCATTCGATTCGGTTTGAAGGGCTAAAAATAACCCATCAAAGATTAGTATACAATGAAATTAAAACCCGGTCTGGCAGTTATTTGAATTTTAGTCAATTAATCAATGACCTAAGACGTCTTTTTGACACTGGATTATTTGAAGATTTAAATTATCGATTAGAATTTACCGGCGAGGACTGGGTCGATATAATCATCGAACTGAAAGAAAAAGCTTATGGTTTTTATTCTGTGGGGCTCCGCTATGATAATACGGATAAGGTAGAATTGGGATTAGAGGTTGGACAGGGTAATTTATCGGGTTCAGGCGCTGGCATAAGAGGTGTTATCCAATGGGGAAATCCCAATGAATACCGATTGGGATTTACCGGAACCAGGCTTTTCCGTTTTCCCTTTGGTTACCGGCTGGATGGATTTTGGCGTTCGCTTGACCGTTCTTATTATTTAAACGGAAAATTACAGGATGATTATAAAGTCGACAGTCGGGGTGGTGTTGCCGAAGCCGGTTATATTTTGGGGCGTGACGCTTACTTTAATTTTGGCATAACTGCTTTTCAGGCATTATTATATAGTATGCCGCCGCTGCCAATTTTTGATACAGTACCCAAAAGCGAATGGATTATTGGCCCAACCTTTCAACTGGAGTTTAATAATTTCAATGATTTGTTTCTACCATCACGCGGCTTAACTTATCAAATTACTGGATTTTTAGCTACAAAGAAACTTAAATCAAAAAATGATTTTCTAAAAGTTGATTTTTCAGCTAATCGAGTAGTGCCGCTCAGTAGCTGGTTGCTTTTGCGCTATGGGTTCGAACTAGGAACGTCATGGGGAAAGTTGGCTTGGTCAGAGTACTTTCATAGCGGAGGTGAAAATTTAGCCGGTTTTGCCAAAAATGAATTCACCAGTCCGCAAAGGACAATAGTTCGACTTGGCACCGATTTCCGTCTTTTCCATTTATTTAATCGCAACGATTATCCGTTCTATTTGCAGTTGTTATCAAATATTGCCACTTTTGAAAAGGTGAATCGGCTGATAAATAATCCTAACCTGGATTCCGTGTTGAATTTTGGGGTCGGCATTGGTTTCCGGACTAATACTCCAATCGGTCCTTTCCAGTTTGTTCTTGGCATCGCCGATTTCGCCAAACCATCGGCTGATTCACTTGCCCGGATTAATGTTTCGGTTTCAATTGGTCGAGATTTTCGATACATTAGAGATTGATTGATGAAACACCCTGAATTATTATTTTTATAGGGATAATGGTTAATTACCAATGGAAAAATTTCCTTAAATTTTATTTGGGTGACCCGGAAATTCGTGCTCATTTAGATGCGCTTCACGCCTGCCCGCCCGATGCCGACGAGCATACCGGCGAAATTGTTGAAGGGGTTATCACTAAAATTAACTGCTCCGGCATCATTGCTATCGTTTCGCGCCGAAGAATCGATTTAAACCGACCCCGCAATGAAAGTAACCAGGATGCGGTTGATGAATATCGACGAACGGTAAGAGAAATTTTGCAAAATACCCGCCGGCTGGATAAAAATGGGAAATTATTAAAACCTTATCTGCATCTCGATATCCATGGTATGTGGGATACCGAGAAAAATGATGATATTGAAATTGGCACGCTGCAAGGTAAAACTTGTTCATTGGAGGTTAGGCAGTGGTTGGTGGCGGAAATGCAGAAGCATTTTAAGAAAATTCAAATCGATGGCAGATTTTCCGGCGACCCGTCAAAAGCGGTTCACCGCTGGGGCGACCCAACCGGTGATGCTAATTATATTGGATTTGGCGAAAACTTTAATACTTTTCAAATTGAAATTAATCGAACCTTAAGAAAAAAACATCGAAAGCAATTAATCGAAATATTCAGTAACCTAATCATCCAGTTCAATGAAAAATTTAACGGGATACCGATTCCCTGAGGCATTTTATTCTTTCAATGAGTTTATTGTTTTGGGGGTTAAATTAAATAGTTATTAGAAAATGACTTGACTTTAACTATCTTTTTCATAGATTAAAACTCTACGTGACGTATTTCTTGCAACAACTTATCAACGGTTTGCAGTTAGGTTTTGTTTACGCTTTAATCGCCTTAGGTTATACGATGGTCTATGGGATTGTCCGTTTAATCAATTTTGCTCACGGCGATGTATTTATGATTGGGGCTTATTTTGGATTTTATCTTCTGGGCAGATTCAAATTACCGTTTCCATTAGCAATGTTAGGAGCGATGATTGGTTGCGCTATCCTTGGTATCGTAATTGAAAAGCTGGCATACAAACCTTTACGCACTGCGCCAAGAATTGCTGCACTGATTACTGCGATGGGCGTTTCTTTGTTTTTAGAATATTTTACCAGTCTAAAATTTGTCTTCGGACCAAATTATCTTGCCTATCCCCGACCTTTTACAATTACCAATTATAATGTGGGTGGCGTAACGATTTCTAATATTCAAATTATTGTGTTCGGCGTCGCCATCGCCTTAATGATATTATTACAGCTCTTTGTGACCAGAACCAAGACCGGTATGGCGATGCGGGCGGTATCATTTGATAAAGAAACCGCGCAGCTTATGGGAATTGATACCAACTTGATAATCTCAATAACTTTTGGCATCGGTTCCGGTTTAGCCGGTGCTGGTGGTGTTTTATACGGTATCGCTTATCCGCAGATTAATCCATTCATGGGTATTATGCCTGGACTTAAAGCTTTTGTTGCCGCAGTTCTGGGCGGTATTGGAATAATACCGGGCGCGATGCTGGGAGCAATGATTATGGGGGTAGTCGAGGTGATGACTGCCGCGTTTATCTCTTCCACTTTAAGAGATGCGGTCGCCTTCGGTATCTTAATAATCGTTCTTTTAATCAAACCCACCGGTATCTTCGGCAAACCAGCCGCCGAGAAAGTATGATGGCAAAGTCAAAAATTTGGTTAACCCTTGGTCTGGTAATTATTATTTATGTTGTACTTCAGGTTCTCATTAGTACCGGTTTGATGAATCCCTATTGGCGGCAAATTCTTTGCTTTGCCGGTATAATGGCGATTTCGGCTTTAGGGTTAAATTTGATTTATGGTTTTACCGGACAATTTTCCTTAGGTCATGCCGCATTTTATGGTATTGGCGCCTATTTAGCTGCCTTTATTAGCAAGAGTTTTCATACCAGTAACCCATTAATCCTATTGTTCGGTATTATTTGCGGAGCATTGCTTGCCGGAATCGTGGCTTTTCTTATCGGTTTGCCGATATTAAGGCTGCAGTCCGATTACTTAGGAATTGCGACGCTTGGCTTCGGTATCATCATGAAAATCTTCTTTGATAATGCGGATGCAATAATCCCGAGTTTAGGCGGTTCGCGCGGCATGACCGGTATCCCAAGATTAACTAATTTTGCTTGGGTGTTTTTTGTATTAGTTATCGTGGTAATTCTTTTGCGGAATTTAGTCTTTTCGAGCATCGGTCGGGCTTTGGTTTCAATCCGCGAAGATGAAGTTGCGGCGGAAGCGGTTGGCATCAATACGACTAAATATAAAACCATCGGATTTGTGATTGGCTGTATGTATGCGGGCGTTGCCGGCGGGCTCTATGCCCATCTTTATTCCTTTTTACACCCTTCGAATTTCGATTTTCTGAAATCAATCGATGTGATGCTAATCATCGTTTTGGGCGGTCTGGGCAGTATTTCCGGTACCATTATTACCGCCTTTGGCTGGACTTTTTTACTCGAAGGGTTAAGGGTTATTTTACCCGAAGCGATTCTCGATTGGCGATTGGTTATATATCCCTTATTGTTAATCATCGTTATGCTAATTCGCCCGAAGGGAATTTTTGGTGGTATGGAATTCAACTTTCTGAAACCGAAGGTAATTCAAAAATGAGCGGAATGCTTGAAATCAATAAACTCACGAAAGCCTTTGGCGGATTACGCGCGGTTGCTGATTTTGATTTGGACCTAAAACCAGGCGAGCTAGTTGGTTTGATAGGACCGAACGGTGCCGGCAAGACCACGGTTTTTAATCTTATTACCGGTATGTACGTTCCGACGACCGGCAGCATAAAATTCCAGTCCAATGAGATTGCCGGTCTAAGACCGCACAAGATTGCCGAACTGGGGATAACCAGGACTTTTCAGAATATTCGTCTCTTTCCCGAATTAACCGTTTTAGACAATGTCCGGGTTGCTTATCATTTTCATACCCGGTGCGGGCTCTGCGATACTTTCTTTCGCACCAGGCGTTTTCGAGCCGAAGAATCCGAATTAAGAGATAAGGCGTTAGAGTTCCTTGCTATCTTTGGCTTGGAAACCCGGCACAATGAAATCAGCAAAAATCTACCTTACGGCGAACAGCGGAGGCTGGAAATCGCCCGCGCTTTAGTGAGTGGACCGCAATTATTGCTGTTGGATGAACCAGCTGCAGGCATGAATCCATTCGAGGTCGGTCGGTTAATGGAATTGATTTCATTTATCCGCGACCGGTTCAAGTTAACGATTCTCTTGATTGAACATCAAATGAAGGTGGTTATGGGAATATGCGAACGGGTGGTGGTAATGGATTTCGGCGAGGTTATCGCCCAGGGCAGACCGGAACAGGTGCAAAATGACGCCAAAGTAATTGAAGCCTATTTAGGCAAGATGAATATTGGCCACAAATGAACACGAATAAACTCGAAACACGGAGAGCCCAGTGCCTGAAAGGAGCTGAATACGAATAAACTCGAAATATTTAAAGAGATTTTGACTTTTGTGTTCATTAGTGTGAATTCTCCTCGCATTGGCATATTTCTTCTTTGTCTAGTTTTTCCTTTGTGTTCATTCGTGTTTATTCGTGGTTTTTCTTCTCTTTTGACTCGGATGACTCTTTCGAGTTGCGTGGTTTTATATTCTCTGTATTCTTTAACGTAAATGTTACTTGAAGTAAAAGATTTATCGGTTCATTACGGGGCGATTTGTGCTTTGCATGGAATTTCGTTTGAGCTGAATCAGGGTGAAATTATCACCTTAATTGGCGCTAATGGTGCGGGCAAAAGCACAACACTAAAAACAATTTCTGGTTTAATAAAACCCAGCTCCGGCAAAATTTTGTTTCAGGGGCAGGAATTAAATGGTGTTTTACCCCACAAAATCGCCGGATTCGGGATTGCTCATGTTCCGGAGGGCAGAAAGCCATTTGCCAATCTTACGGTTTACGAAAATCTACGCCTGGGCGCGTATAAAATGAATAACCGCTCCGATATCGAAACCGCCATGGCAAGGGTTTTTGCATCATTTCCGCGCCTTAAGGAAAGATTGTCGCAACCCGCAGGAACCCTTTCCGGTGGCGAACAGCAGATGCTTGCAATGGGGCGCGGTTTGATGGCAAAGCCAAAACTTTTGATGCTGGATGAACCGTCGATGGGGCTTTCCCCAATTTTGGTCTCGGAAATTTTTGCCATAATCAAGGAGATTAATGAATCCGGCACCACGATTCTGCTGGTCGAGCAAAATGCCAATATGGCGTTAAGTATTGCGCAAAGGGTTTACGTCTTAGAGACCGGCAGGATTGTTTTATCCGGTGATGCCAAAGTTTTGAAAGAAGACCCCAAAGTAAAATCGGCTTATTTGGGTGAGTAGTTTCTTAATCAGCAATTAAAAGTAACATTTTCGCTCTGGTTTGACACATTCGAAAATTGTGCTTGACAAAGTTTGAATTATAGGTAAATTTTAATCGGACGGGTATAATTATGAACCGTAATAATTTAAGGGGTATTTTTTGGTTCATCCCTATTCTTATTTCTTTTCTATTCGCCCAAGAGACGCATAATTTGGAGATAATTTGGCAGAAAGCTTCTCCAGACAGCGTTACTGATTTTGGAAGATGTATCGCTTCCGGTGATGTGAACGGGGACGGATTTTCTGATATTTTAGTTTTAGGTGACTCAGTAATAGAATCACCGCCACACTCAGACAGTTCTTATCGAGGCATCTGTTGGATTTACTATGGTGGAACAAGCCCTGATACGATTCCGGATATTCGCCTCAACAATCCACAGAAAACACTTTTCTTACGCCTTCATTCACGCGATATTAATGGTGACGGATTCGACGATATCATACTAGGTGCTCCTTATAATGCCGGTGGGTACGGTGAAGTTTTTATTTTTCTTGGCGGCGACCCAATGGACACTATATGTGATTATAGTATCAGGGGTTCTGTCGGCGGTTCTCAGTTTGGAGATGCAGTAAGCACAGGAAATGTCAACAGGGACAGTTTCAATGATGTTATTGTTGGCGCTTGGGGAGATGGACCAATGCCCGGCGGCTATGACATGGGACGAGTTTATATTTATTTCGGCAGTCGGAATTTTGATACCTACCCCGATGTTAAGATAACTGGTGGTCATGAAGGACAACGAGAAGGACTTGGGACCACGGTCGGTAGCGGGGCTGATGTAAATGGAGATGGATTTGAAGATGTTATTATCGGTGCGCCCAATTTTAGTTCAGGTAGTTTTTGGGGCGAGGGTAGAATCTATATCTACTACGGCGGAAATCCAATGGATACTTCTTATGATGTAGCAATGACCGGCGATGTACCAAGTGAAAATCTTGGTTGGACACCGACGGTTAATTTACTTAGAACTGAGTTTGAATATGATATGGCAGTTTTTGGTTCAGAATTTTGGCCTTATGGTTTTCCAAGAGTAGGACCAGGAAAAGTTTATGTTTTATTTGGTGGAAATCCGATGGACAGTGTCTCTGATGTCTGGATGATTGGACGAACCGACTCAACTGGTTTAGGACAGGCTGTTTCTAATGCCGGTTTTGTAAATCAAACTAATTCAGAAGGAATTATTTCTGGCGGACAAGATGAACACAATAGTTTTGGTGCAGCATACCTCTGGTTAGGTGGTTCATTTTTAGATACGACTCCTGATGCGTGGCTGAAAGGTGTGCAAGGCGAGGGGATTGGTTGGTATGTTTCATCAGCCGGCGATGTGGATGGCGATGGTAAAGATGAGATAATGGTTTCCAACTATGCCGAAGCTCGTTCACCGAAAAGGGTTTGGGTTTGCAAATATACTGAGTCTGGGATTGAAGAACCTCCAATGCATTCAGTTTTTCGCATACCGTTAGAAATTATTCCAAACCCAGTAAAATCACAAACTACAATACGTTATACACTTAATAATAAAAGTAAGGTTTCGTTTAAAATTTATGACATTGCAGGCAAAGTTGTTAGATTAATTGTTGAACAAAACATTATTGACCCCGGGAATCATGAAATTAGATGGGATTTGAGAACTAACAAACAAAAGAGAATATCAGCCGGCATTTACTTTTTAGAAATAACTGTAGCGCAAGGCAATGAAATATTAAAAGAAAGACATAAAATTACGGTGGTTAAATGAAATTAGAAAAAAGAAAAACTAAAAATCTTGGAACCGGATTTGAGTATGAATTACCATTTCCGGATTTTACAACCTTATCAATTAAAAGGACAGACCGACTTTGGTTTTAGGTGCTGGAATCAAAAGGAAATGGTCTATCTAATTATAAACTTAAAATCAGCATCAAGGTTTAAGAAGAAACAACCCTAAATAAAAGGGGGAAAAAGTGAAAACAAGAATTTTAATTGTACTGACGCTCTCTATTGTAGTACTAGTTTTCGGGATCGAATTCGAAGTGACACACTATCGTGCAGGTGGAGTTAAATTTAATCGGATTCAATCGCCAGCATGGTCTGGACAATATAATTGGGCAGTTGGCGACAGTGGTCAGGTTTTCAAGTTAAACCAAAATGGTTTGGCAGTTGACAGTTTCAACCTCGATACTGCTTATAACCTGACCGGAATTGCGGTAGGGAATTATGGGTATATCGTTGGCTATAAGAGAGCCACTAATACTGCCGGACCTAAATGGAAGGGTGCAGTCTGGAGGTCAACCGATGGAGGATATACTTGGAATTACCTAAATACTCCTCCTTTTCCAGGAAATATTACAGTTCCTTATCTTAATGTCGCTGTTGCAGGAGATGTGGTGTATGTTAGCTGCGGATTTGGTTATGTGTTGAAATCGCAAAACGGAGGTTCAACTTGGAATCGTGTTTCTAAACCTGTGCCCAGTGGTGAAGAAGATCATTTCGGTTGGTTATGGGGAATCTGGTGTGACCCGGATAATTCTGATTCTGTATGGGTTTGTAGTGACCAATCAAAACTTATCGCTGTAACGGGAGACGGTGGTGATAATTGGGATTCTTTTACACCACCATTCGATTCTCTATCTTATAACGACGTCAGCTTAACGACAAGTTATATTGAAGACGCAGCTTTCGCTGCATCGAGAGGAAAACTGGTACTTTACTACGATGGAAATTTGGACTGGCATTATATTTTTGGAACACTGGGAGCTTCAAGTATTACTAAAGACCAATGGTTCTATGGCGTTTATAACTTCGATAATGAAAAATTTTGTACTGGCAGCGGTGGAACCATCGGCTCCTGGGACGTAACAAATGAGGCACGGCGGAAATACTGGTATTCAAGACGATACGACCTATCTGACATTGAAGCTCAAACATATGTTGGTGAAAATGATACACGAACCGACTGGTATGCGGTAGGTAGTAATGCTGCAATTCTCCATGGTCTGCAGATTGGAGAAATGAATTACCCTCTGGAAATGACCGATACCGTCTGTGGTGGTAATCCATTATGGGATTTTTACGTAGAAGACCAGTCTGAAGACAACGGTTGGGTAGTAAACGGCAGTTGGGACCAAGTGCACAACGCCGATTATTACAAAGTATACGTTAAACCAAAGAACGATATTAATCTACACGGAGTCCCAACTTGGGGTGATTACGAGTTGATTAAAATTGTTAATGAACCAACAAGAAGTTTCACTTGGGACTCTGCTCTAACCGGCATGAAACTTAAATATAAAGTTGAAGCATGGCAAAATAACGCTGTATCACCATTTGATGATAAAGAAGCATACTGTACTGCCTTGGATAATGTCTCACCTCCTAAAGTAACTGATCTTCAAGGAGTATACAATAGAACACTTGATGCAGCAGTAATCTGGTGGGATGCAATAACACCTGCGCAAGAACCGAATCTCGGTGGCTACCAAGTTTGTCCGGAAATTGTTGGACTTGATTATCATATCAATCACCCCAGTCCGCTCTATCGAAATTACTATGCAGAGAAAGTTCCGGATTGGGCACGCGGTCACAATTGGGGATTTTGGGTCCGTGCGATGGACCGAAGCAAGAATTGTGGTGATTGGTCTGATTCCGTTTTAATCCCAATACCCAATTTGCCTACATCATCTCCTTATGCTACTGCCTTGAATCAAGGTAGACACATTGCAAGGTGGAACAAAAATGCAGTATTACATGTTACTTATGAAGATGAAGATAAAGTTTTTTATACTTACTCGACCGATAATGGAGAAAGCTGGACGAGCGAAGAACTTGGCACTGGCAATTTCCCCTCCATCACCCTTGACCACAAAGATAATCCCTGGATTGCATACTGGAAAGACGGCGATATTGTCTGTAAGGTAAAAAGAGAGAATGATTCTTGGAAGACGATGACCGTTTATGACGGGAACGGAACCACCACCTGGGCTGGTGCACCGGCAATTGCCATGGGGACACTGCCGGAATTAGAATCTATCCCTCCTAACCCACCGTTACCGACTGATTTTGCCTACATAACTTATGCAATATACGAAGGCGAAGAAATGCCCGACATGCCGTCATCACCACCCTATACAAGCACTTATTCCTGCATAAAACTTAGCGTCCTGGATACGATTGACATGGCACATTATTCACTGGATGAAGGTGATGGCGAAAGTCCGGTTGGCGACCCGGCGATTGCCGTGACTCCGGCGGATTATATTCATATCGTCTGGCAGAAAGAAGATGAAATATGGTATTCGACAAACCTTGATGTGATTACTTATAGTAACTGGAAAAATATACAGATGCATGAAAGTATGAACATTTCTGAGAGTCCAGAAGAGCCATCCCTTCACCCCTTTGCTGAATCTTACGGCGACAAACTCTATGTTGCCTGGAAAGAAGGCGACCCAGGAGAGATTTATCGAAGGATGCGGGACCTTTCTTCGGAACAGGAAATGAAATGGGATGACCCGGTTAATATAAGCAACAGTGCAAACGATGAATCCGATTACCCGGTCTTAGCGACCTCGGATGTCGTCGTATATCAAGAAGAAGTAGATGAAAACAACTTCGACATTTTAGCGTGGATTAATGGCGATGTTGTTAACCTGAGTGAAACCGAAAGTCAGTCAAAATATCCCAATATCATTGTTGAACCGCCTTCGCTAAATTCTGCCAATATTTTCATCGATGCCGTATGGACAGAAGAGCTGGTATCCGACACTCTTTATGATGCAAAATTCACACGATATGAATATGGGGATGAACAAGATGATTTTTGCGAATACATTTCAGTTTCAGTTGGCGATACCGCGGCTTCACCTTATTGTAAACAAAGGGACGGTCGTATCGATTATGGCGAATTCGCCTGCGATTACGACAATTCTTCACTTATCTATACCATTCCCTATCTTAACCCAACATCAAATTACCTCTTAAGAGCAATAGTTTATAAAGAAGGAAACCAGCAAGGGAAAGAAGAGGTATACGTTGATTCGACTTCTGTCGCCGAGGTCACCTACGAACCTTATGTCCCAGAAACTGTCTATGTCCTGCTTCCGAAAGAAACTTATGAGAATGACTTTGAAATAGGCAAAGAGATTGAAAAGATCCTGGGCAATTATGCGCTACTGGCTGATTTGAAGATTTATGAAGTTAGCCTACCTGACTCAGGCGGAGGTGGTGGACAGAGTGCTGGCTCAAGCAGAATAACAAGAACAGTGCTTTACCAGAACAATCCGAATCCATTCAATGCATTGACTAAAATCTCCTTTGGTTTGGCAAAAGAAGGCTATGTGTCACTTTCAATTTTCGATGCAACAGGAAGAAAAGTCAGAACTCTCGTAAACCAAAACTTAAAACCGGATAATTATAATTTCACTTGGGACGGAAAAGACAACAGGAATAAGAATTTAGCTCGTGGTGTTTATTTCTATCGGCTTCAGGCTGAAGACTTCAAGGATACCAAAAAGACCATCCTCTTAAAATAGCCTAAGGTTATTGAAAAGCCCCTGATTTTTCCGGGGCTTTTCTTTTTTTTCTCTTCATAATAAGTAATAGTAAACGGATTAGTAACCGACCCCCTAACTGACTCCGTAGGTTGCCCCCTAGGCTACCCCGAAAAGCAGTGACTAGTGGATAGTGTATAGTGGCTAGTGAGAATACATACTTACTTCCAAACTTACTCAGAAGCCAGCCCCTGGGTTACCCCTTGGGCTACCCTCCGAGCTACCCTTTAGGCTACTCCCCGGTCTACCCCCCAACCTACTCCCGATGCTACCTCCCGCTCTACCCCGTATGCTACCTATTAGGCTACCCTGAAATCTATCTCCTGAGCTACCCCGCAGGCTACTGCTGGGGCTAGTCCGTAGACTACCCCCTATACCGCTCCCTATACCGTATACGGGGGTCAAGTACCAAATTGTCTGCAAATTCATTCTCCAATAGTTGATGCTTCGGTAGTGGAAATACCAGCTTTTTGATCCCATTCTTCTAGCTCCTTTATGTCCAAATATGGTCTCTGA
>Ga0315294_10000096_pt1 | contig 87512 bp, 77 predicted proteins | sample YL17G13_40_MG_FD_203626 | JGI IMG/M metagenome (GOLD analysis project Ga0315294, IMG submission 203626) | Sediment microbial communities from Yellowstone Lake, YNP, Wyoming, USA - YL17G13_40 | ecosystem: Environmental > Aquatic > Freshwater > Lake > Sediment | place: USA: Wyoming | collected... | reverse complement strand
AAGAGGACGGAGGAGATGACGGCAGCCGTGGCAAATGACGTGCGGCGCCTGAGTTCGCCAAAGACGAACCCACGGTAGACCACTTCCTCGTGCAGGACGAACGCGAAGCCAACGGTGGCCATCTGCACCAACACGAGTTGGCCCCAAGTCGCGGAACACCGCAGGATCATCCACTGAGCTAATGCCAGCGCGACCAAGACACCAGCGATGATCCCCCCTGCGAGCAGCTGACGACGATCAAGGGTTAGAAATCCAAGTCGTCGCACCGCACCCCGCATCGATCCGCCATGGAGCAGACGGATGGCGAGGACCGCGGCAAGGATCACGAAAACCGTCAGACCACCCTTGCCGATCAGGACAACGACCTCGCCCGGCCAGTGTGTCAGCGTGAGGAGCGTCCGCCAGACGAATTCGCACCTGCTCCACAGGAACTCGTTCACTCCCAAGACGGCGGCTAACGCGATCAGAAGCGTGACCATCTTGGGTTTGCTCCCGCCTCGGCGCTTCATTACGCCAGGTGTGACGTTCTTCTTCGCCATGTGCTCATGTTACCCTCATCGATGAAAGACACGGGGCTGAACCGAGTAAGCCGCTACGGAATCGCTTCCTGCAGGACCTTCCACATGGGCTTGGACTTCGGCAGCATGTCCTCGGTGAAGAACCACCAGAAGTAGCCGCCGACGTAGCGGGGGGCGTCGACCTTGAGCCCGTAGTACGTGCGCAGGCAGGCGGGCTTGTCATTCTCCTTCTCGGCGCCGACCTCGCCGAACCCGACCCTGGCGCCCGGGTACTCGGTCCCGAGCCGCCGGAAGATCGGACCCCAGTCCGCGAGCGACGGGCAGTAGACACTGAGCAGGACGTAGTCCACGTTCCGGTGGAACGCCGGGGGCAGGTACTGGTTCCCCCACGCCCAGATCTCGTCCCAGGCCTCGGGCCGGCAGTCCCAGTAGAGCGTCAGTGCCGTCCGGCCGCCCCGGGCCTTGATGTACGAGTTCGCGTAGAGGATCTTGGCAGCGGTGTCTTCATTCTTCCCAAGCCAGTCGCCGTTCACCTCGTTCCCGACCTCCCAGATGTTCACGAGATCGTGCAGGCCCTGGTAGTACTCCCGCGTGGCCGCCTGGAAGGTCGCGAGGTCCATCTTCTTCATGTAGTAGGAGTCGCAGATCTCGGCCATGATCCAGGCGTGTTTGGCAATCCGGACCATCGCCGGCCGGCAGTCGGACGAGGTCGTCCCCGGGTCGAAGACGATGCGTGCCGTCAGCCGGTGGCGGAATCCCTGTATCGCGGGCTCGATCTCGTCGATGCGGCCGACGCTGTCGATCGTGATCCCCCAGATCGGAGCCGGGACGTCGGACGGCACGGCCCGCCGCACCAGGATGGCCCGGACGGCGACCGCGAACGCAAGTATTCCCAGCCCCAGGGCGATCACGACGATCCGGTGCCGGATCCTCACGGTTCCCGACCCACCGGGAGGAACACGCGCAGACCCCCCCGCAACAGCCGGACCTCGATCCGCACGACACCCTCGTACGATTCGCCGTCGACGGCCACGGCACCGGGCGCGGCCAGCAGGATCGAGAGCCGGCGCGCGGGCACGGGGTGGAGCAATGCCCGGACCAGGGGAAGTCGCAGGTAGACGCGCGCGGCCGTGGCGATCCCGTGCAGAATCCGGCGGCCTGGTGCCGCCGAGGTCTCGAGCACCTCCATCCGGCCGTCGCAGGGGGAAGCATCCGGAAAGAGCGGGACGGTCATCACGTGCCGCGTGTTCCCGACGAGGACGCCCGTGATCGCCTTGCGGCTCCAGCGCCCGCCGTCCACCCGGAGCGACGCCTCGAACCGGCGCGGGTTCAGGCCCAGGACCGCCGCGGCCGCCGGGTAGGCCAATGCGCCCAGGTCCGACCGCCACCGCGCCGCGACCCGCGCCACGTCGGCCGGCCAGCCCACCGCGAGCGAAGCGACCGCGCGGCAGCGGCGGGCGGTCCCGTCGCGCCGGCGCAGGATGACGGACAGCAGGTCGATGTGCCCCGTGTGGTCCGTCTCGATCCCGCCGCAGGCGTCGGCCAGCGTGGGATTCCCGAGGTCGCGCCCGAGCGATACCGCGGTCCCCATGGGCACGATCGCGACCACCTGCGCTGCGATGTCCATCCCCGACACGATCTCGTGCAGAGTACCGTCGCCGCCGAAGACGATGTACCCCGTCTCGTTCCGGAAGGTCCGGGCCCACTCCTCACCGTGGCCGCGGCGCAGGGTCAGGTAGGCGGAGCCGAAAGGCTCCCCGTGCAGGGCCTGCCGGATCTCCATGAACCGCGCCTTCGAAATGCCGGACCCCGCGGCGGTATTCACGATCGCGACGACGCGGCGCGGACGGGCCGGGCCGTCCATCATCTCTACCGGCGGCGGAACCCGCCGCCGCGGCCACGTTGGCCCGGCCGGCGCGTGGGAATGTAGAAGGGCCGCGGGTGGTACGAACCCGCCACCGTCGACCTCCGGTACGTGAAGTCCGGCAGGAGGACGCGCGGAAGGCGGTGGTTGAGTATCCGTTCCACCGCCGTGATCCAGGGCTCCTCCTCCGGCGCCATGAGCGTGAAGGCGTCTCCTTCGGCTTCCGCCCGGCCCGTTCGCCCGATCCGGTGGATGTAGTTCTCCGGCTCTTCGGGAATGTCGTAGTTGATGACGTGCGAGATGTCCTCGATGTCGAGCCCGCGCGCCGCGATGTCGGTCGCGACGAGGACCTGGTGGGCGCCGCGGCGGAAGCTTTCGAGGGCGGCGACGCGCTCGGCCTGGCTCCGGTCACCATGCATGACCGCCACCCGGATCCCGGCCTTTCCCAGCGAGTCCGCAAGCCGGTCCGCCCGCTCCTTGGTCCGGGTGAAGACGAGGGCCGAGGCGCCCTCCCCCATGTCCCGGAAGAGCCGGAGGAGCAGTTCGAGCTTCTGCTCGTGGATGACCGGGTACACTGCATGCCGGATGCCGGCGGGCACCGAGGTCTTGCCCGCGCCGATCTGGACGCGCACCGCGTGCTTGCAGATCTGCTCGCACAGCCGCAGGGTCTCGGGCGGCAGGGTCGCCGAGAAGACGAGGTTCTGGCGCCGCACGGGAAGCAGGGAGAGGATCCGCCGGACATCCGGGAGGAAGCCCATGTCCATCATCCGGTCGGCCTCGTCTAGCACGAATGTCTCGACGTCCAGGAGCTTGAGCCGACCGGATGCCGCATGGTCGAGCAGGCGGCCCGGCGTGGCCGAGACGACGTCCACGCCGGCCGCGAGCGCCCGGATCTGGGGCGGGAATGCGACGCCGCCGTAGATCGCGGTACCGCGGAGCTGGACGTGTTTGGAAAGCATCTCGATATGGTCGGCGGACTGCTGGGCCAGCTCCCGGGTCGGGGCCACGATCAGCGCCCGCGGCCCCCGCCGGCGCTGGCCCGCGAGCAGGCGATGCAGGATGGGCAGGACGAACGCCGCGGTCTTGCCGGTGCCCGTCTGAGCGCTTGCCATCACGTCCTTGCCCTCGAGGATCGGCGGGATCGCGGCCTCCTGCACGGGAGTCGGCCGCAGGTATGCCATCTCGCGGACGCCCCTGAGGATGCGGGGATCGAGGCCGAACTCTTCGAAGGTCACGGGGTACTGTTCTAGCACACTCCCGGAGCCGCCGTTCCCCCTCGTGTATACTTGGCGCCATGGAGCCAGGAAGCGCCAGTCCGCTGCTCGAAGCCGGCCGGTTGGCGGAAGCCGGGGACCTGGACGGAGCGGTGCGGGCCTGCCAGCGGGCACTGCGCATCATGCCGGACTCCTTCGCCGCGCACCTCAAGCTCGCCGAAGTTTACGGCCGGAAGCACGAGCGGTCCCTCGACCCGGTCATGCGGAAGCTGATGGACAAGGAATTCGGCGAAGCGATGCGGCGCGCGCCGCCGGACGAGAACGCGCACAACGCCCTCTTCGACGTGGCGGTCATGACCGGCCAGGGGGAAGCCCTCCACGCCCGGTACCTGGGTGAATGGGCCTCGCTCCCGTTCGCGGAGCCGGCCGCCCGCCGGCTCGCGGACGCAAGGCCCCAGGAAGTCCCCATACAGGATCCCGCCACGGATCCCCTGCGGAAGATCATGTACGGCGCGATACTCCTCATTTCTGCAAGCCTGGTCTGGCAGCTCGGGCCCCGCATCTGGTACCGGCTCCAAGAGGCGGCCACGCCCCCGGGCAACCCCGCGCCGCTCTTCGCACTGGAGGATACCTCGGGCAAGAGGGTCGCGCTCCAGGATTTCCGCGGCAAGGCCGTGGTCGTCTTGGACTTCTGGGCGACCTGGTGCGGACCGTGCCGGGCCAGTCTGCCTGCCCTGCACGACCTCCGGCAGAAGTACATGGGGAAGGGCCTCGAGGTCCTGAACCTGAGCCTCGACGACGACCCCTCGGTCGTGCCTCCCTACCTCGCCCAGCAGCAGCTCAATCTCTGGGTGCTCTACGACCGGGGGCATGTCGTCGCCCGGGCCTACGGCGTCACGGGCATCCCGAGCATCTTCATCATCGACAAGAAGGGATCGAAGCGCGAGCAGTTCACGGGGTACAGCCCGGACCTCGAGGCCCGGATCGAGGCGGCGGTGAAGCCACTGCTGTAGCGTTCGCGCAAGGGGAGGCCGACATGGACATCGGAAAGTACTTCGGGGAAAGCCTGAATCTCATGGTCAAGCAGCCGGTCCAGCTCGTCGTGGCCGGCATCGTGGCCGCGCTCCTGAGCGGGGTCACGCTCTCGATCCTGGCGGCGCCCATGGCGGTCGGGCTCATGATGATGTTCGTCGCCGCCCGCGGCAATCAGCCCCTCGAGACCGGCCAGGTCTTCCGCTACCTGAACCGCTGGGGATCGCTCTTTGTCGCCGAGATCGTGATCGGGATCCTGGTCTTGATCGGGCTGGTCCTCCTGATCGTCCCGGGACTCATCCTGATGGCGCGGTGGTGCCACGTGGCGCCGCTGATGGCCGACCGGGATCTCTCGCTCGGCGAGGCGATGGCCAAGAGCGCCGAGATCACGGCCAGGGACGGTACGGTCATGACCCTGATCTTCCTGGTGGTCTGCGCGATAGTGACGGGAGCGGGCAGCATGCTCGGCGGGATCGGCATCATTCTGACGTTCCCCCTCGCCGTGGGGGCCTACGGGCTCGCCTACGCCGACCGCCGCGGGCTATAGGGGCGCGTCGAAGGCCCGTCTGCGGGACTACTTGAGGCCCTTCCCCATCCACTCGCCGAACTCGATCGCGCGGTTCTCGGACCGGCGCGCGGCGGCGGCCTTGCGCATCAGGTCGCCGATGAACGGGTTCGACATGATCACCTTGCGGAACGTGGACCGGAGGAGCGTGTAGACGACGCCGTCCTCCTGGCAGACGACGGAGGCGCTCCGGGGCTCGTCGCTTATGAGCGACATCTCGCCGAAGAAGTCGCCGGGTCCCAGCGTCGCGACCAGCTTGTCCACGAGCTTGCGCTTGAGGAACACGCCGACCGACCCCGAGGCGACGATGTAGAAGATCTCGCCGGTCTTCCCCTCCGTGATCATGACCTCGTCCTTGACCATGCTCGCCTTCTCGAATCCGCCCAGGAGCGCGGTCAGCTCGCTCCCCTGCAGGTGCCCATACCAGTCCAGTTTCTCGAGCACGGTCTTGATCGCGGCCTTGTCGCTCTCGCTCAGGCTCATACGGTTGCCTCCCGGCTCCTAAGACTCGCGGTATTCTACCATCCTCCGTTACCCCTGCTGCTTGTGCGCCTCAACGAACCGCCGGTAGATCTCCTCGAGCGTCCGGACGTCCACCAGCGCGTCGGAAGCCGGCGACCGGAACGGCGCTCCCGTGGTCACGCACTCGGCGAAGTGCTTGAGCTCCTCCTTGAACGCCCACGTCCACCCCTGGACGGCGAAGTGCTCGCTGGCCACGGGCCCGTCCTTGCCGCCCCGGTAAACTTCCACGGTCGCCTGGTGGTTGGGCTGGAGCAGGGGCGGCGCGTGCGTGCGCACCCACCCCCGGTCGAAGTACACGGTCGTGTGCTCGTCCCACGCGTGGTGGTCGACCGAGCCCGACTCGACGATCGCCCTGACTCCCGCGACCTCGAGGATCACGACGCCGTGCATGCCGTCCTCGTCGAGGTCGACATGCTTGACCGACACCTTCCCGCCCGCGTCGAGCAGGAACCTGGTCAGGTTGACGTTGTGCGTGTACTGCTGGAGGTAGCCCACGTAGCGGTCGAAGAACGCCTCGGGCATCCAGGCCGGCCGGATCTTCGGGGCCGGCGGCACGGGCTCGTCCGACCCCTCGTGCGGGGTGTCGAGCCCCGCCACCCAGTCTCCGCAGAACCCGTGCTGGCGCACGTACCGCACGGAACCCAGCTCGCCGCTGGCCCGGAACCCGTCGATCAGGGACCTCACCTTGAGGTTTCCCGAGTCGTAGCGCTTCATGTACGCGACCATGAGCCGCTTCCCGCTCCTGCGCTCGGCCTCCAGAATCCGCTCCGCCTGCTCGACCGAGACCGCCATAGGCTTCTCCATCAGGACGTCCTTGCCGGCCAACAGGAGATCCTTCGCGATCTCGCCCTGACCGATGAAGTGTCCGGAAACCATGACCGCCCGGATCGCGGGGTCCGCGGCCAGCGCCTGGTGGTCGGGATAGAGCTTCGGGATCCGGAGCTTCTCCTGAATCCGCTTCCCCAGCTTGGGCCGGACCTCGGCCAGCGCCGCGAGCTCGATCTGGGGCAGAGAGAGTATGTTCGGCAGGTGCACGCGCTGGGCCAGGTACCCGGCGCCCACATACCCGAGCTTCAACGTCTCCATGGCCACATACGCTAAACTCTCCCAAGAATGATTGCAAGACGGCTCGCCGGGGCCCTCCTGGGTGCTGGCCTCCTGGCCGGGGCCCTCCTGGGTGCTGGCCTCCTGGCCGGGGCCCTCCTGGGTGCTGGCCTCCTGGCCGGGTGTGCCGCGCCCGCCCCGACCCCGGGGGCCAGGCCCGACCGCAAGCGGCAGGCGGTGCTGCACGTCGACGCCTTCAGCCCCGCCGGCAGCCTGGTCCGGTGCTGGACCTTCGGCGAGGACGTGCCGTGGGACGCCGCCTCGATCTCGGTCAACCGCGTGGGCTGGATCATGACCGCGTTCTCGACGCGGCCGAAACTGCCCCAGGGCCGCCCGTCGACGCTGGTCATGGCCACCGACGCGGACAGCGGCGTCATGTGGTCCGCCACCGTGGACGGCGACCCGGGATGCGCCGAGGCGGTCACGGCATTCGCCTTCGACCACAAGGGAAGCACCTGGGTCGTATCGAAGGAAATCCCCGGGTTTCCGGGCGCGGCCGGCCCGACCTGGATCTTCCGCCGGTTCGGCCCCCGCGGCCGGCTCGAGTGGAGCCGGAGCGCGTGCTTCGGAACGTGCGCCGGGATCGTGACTTCCCTCCAGCCCGTCGGCAAGCGCGACTTCGTCATCGCCGGCATCGAGGAGAAAGTGAGCGTGGTGGCCCGGTTCGCCGAGGCAGGCTACCCTGTATGGTCCTGGGTGGACGAGGGCGCGCACCTGGTCTCGCTGGCCACCGACGGCTCCGCCTCCATATATGTCTGCGGCGTCCGGCCCATGGAACGCGGCGAGGAGTGGGAGGTAGTGAAACTAGGCGCGGACGGCAGCATGCTCTGGAGCCGCACCTACTCGGGCCGCGCCCATCTCCTCCATCCCTCCCGCGCCAACTCGATCGCCGTGGACGCCGACGGGAACGTGATCGTCGGCGGTTCCGACACCGGACCCTCCCTGCCTCCCGGCGAGGACTGGCTCCTGCGCCGGTACTCCCCCGGCGGGGACCTCCTCTGGGAGAGATCGTGGAACGCGGTGGACAACCGCGTGGATCTTTCCGCCGACGTGATCCACGCCGTGGCCGCCGACCCTGCCGGGAACCTCTACGCGCTCGGCGACACCCGGGTCAACACCACCGAGCCGGTCCCGCTCCTGCGCAAGTTCTCCCCGGCGGGCCAGGTTCTCTGGACCCGCACCGCCCCCGGCACCGCCGCGCTCGCCCTCACCATCGACGGCCGCATCATCACCGCCGGCATCACGCGGTTCTGACTCCCCGCGCTCCCGGCGGGAACTCCGGGATCAGGGCAGGAGGGAACCCGAGGCGGCGTCGGCGAGGGAGCGCCAGCGGGCGACCCACGGCCCGGCGGGGTCGAGCGCGATGGCCTCGCGCAGGAGCCGGGCCCCCTCCGCGCGCCGGCCCTGCGCGATCCTGACCTCCCCGAGAACCGCCTTGAGGTCGATCTCGACGTCCCGGCGCGTCACGGCGAACTGCGGCCCGGCGCCCGGCGGGATCAACGCGAGGACGCCCAGCCCCTGCTCGAGATCCTGTACGGCCGGCGTCCAGTCCTTGCTGCCAAGAAACGTGCGGGAGTGGTGCGCGTACCAGTTGGCCCGCACGATCCGGAGGAAAGTGAGGTGGCTCGGGCACCGTTGGAAGGCCAGGTTGAGCACCCGGGCGGCCTCGTCCAGCCGGCCCAGCGAGGTGACGGCCGAGGCGTAGTCCACGAGGTTCAACTCGTCGATCATGCCGGCCTCGACGCCCGGACGCAGGTACCGGACCGCACCGGGAAGGTCGTCCATGACGACACACGCGTGCCCCACCCGGTTCCGGACCCACAGCACTTCGGGGAGCCAGCCCAGCGCGGCGAAGGCCGAGTCGAGCGCACGCCGGGGATCGGGAGTGATGTCCGTGAACTGAAGGTGGTCACCGAGGATGGATTCGGCCCCGGGCACGAAGAAGACGGTGGCGGGCCCCGGAATCCTCGGACGGTCGAGGATCCGGTAGAGGTAGAACCCGCCGTTCTCGTAGTCGACCAAGTCCGGGGCGGCCGCGATCTCGAGATACCGGCGGCAGAAGGCGGCATAGAGCCCGGCCATCCGGCGGTCCCAGGGGAACGGCCGGTACCGGGGCGCCAGCCAGCTCACGCTGACGCAGTCGTAGACCAGGACGCGGGCGCCGAGCTGGCGGAACCTCGCGCGCAGGTCGCGGAGGCCGGTCGAGGCCCGGACCATCTCCCAGATCAGCGGCGTCTCGCCCAGCGCGCCGCCCGCGATGACCCGGGCCGGGAACCGGTACGACCGGAACTCGCCGATGTTGAGCACCTTGAACGGCGCCCCGGACGCCGGCGGCTTGAGGGCGGACAGCGCGTCCAGCATCCTGCCCCGCGTCGTGAGATGCCGCGCCAGGACCTGCGCCCGGGGCTCCAGGATGTCGCGCCGGTCCGCAGCCGCGAGGGCCTGTGGCCAGACCCGGCCCAGCGCCGCGGCGGCGAGAAGCCATGCGATCATCCGCCGACGGGCTTCGGGTCCTGTTTCGAAAGACTCCGCCGCAAGGAGGGCGAGCATCCACGCGCTCGGCAGAATGTACCGCGGGAACCTGCCGGCGGCGAGTACGGCAACTCCCCCTGCCACTAGCACCCATGCCGTCGCCCGGCGCCGGCCGAACAGGAGGAACCCCGGGAGGGCGAGAAAGAGCAGGAGATGATCCTGGCACATCGTCCTGAACCATGTGCCGGGCAGGGTCGAAAGCCGGCCCGCGGCGGGATCGTATAGCGTCGCGGCGTAGTCGAGGAACGCCTTCTGGTTCGCCTCGTTCCAGTCGTAGGCCGGGAAGATTCCCGCCGCGAAAGGATAGGACGGACTGCCGGTCATGAGCCAGGTCTTGATCATCCAGACCGCGGGCGGGACGACGAGCGCGGCGGCGCACCGGCCCCACACCGCCCGGGGCGGACGGCGGAAGACCACCCATACGACGACGAGGGGAACGAGCGTGTACTTCGCCGCGGCACCCAGCCCGAGGAACGCCGCACCCAGCCCCCACGCCCCGGACGCCTGGAGCAGGGCTCCGCAAACGAAGAGCGCGGCCGCGGGGACATCGTTCTTGCAGGTGCCTGCGAGCCAGACTACGGGGACCGCCGAGAAAGCCAGCAGCGTCCCCGTCCACGCCGCCCGGGGCCGTCCCGCCTCCAGGCACCGGCCGGCCCAGAACGCGGAGGTCGCCAGGAACGCCCCGGCCGCCAGCCATTTCGCGATCCGGTCGTCGCCCAGCAGAAGCGCGATCGCCCAACTGAGATCGATCGGCAGGGAGAGATGGAAACCGTAGGTGAAATGGTCGGGCAGGGACTTGTGTACCTGAAGCCACTGCCACGGCATGCCGAGATGGTAGAGCTCGCAGTCCACCTCGAACTCGGGGGTCAGAAGGGCCGGGAGGAGGCAGGCCAGCGCGGCGGATACCGCGATCAGCCCCGGGGCTCCCACGGCGCCCGCCCGGGCGGCGGCGGCTGCGAGGATGCTTGGACACTTCCACGTCCCCCGCGATCCCGCGACCAGGGCGAGACCGGCCCCCAGGATCACGGACGGATAGAAGAGACCCGTGAGGCCCAACCCGAGCAGGACGAACCCGAACCCGGCCAGCCCCATGACCATCCCGAGCCCGAACCGGCCGAGCGCACCCAGCCGGCGCGGCGCCCAGAATCCGAGGACGCCCGCTCCCGCGCGCGCGAGCGCTTCGGCCAGGATGACCGCCGTCGCCCCGAATCCGGCTGCGCGGCCGGCCAGGAGGAGATACGCGCTCAGGGGCGTTGGAGGGCGCGGCGCGCGGAGGGAGACACGCGACAGCCCGGGAAGAACGCGGCGACGTCCGCGCGCGTGGCAGCGCGGCCCCAGCTCGTCAGGTAGAAGTACTCGAAGAGCCGCCGGCTCTTCATCCCGACGGCCCGGTTCCGGTCGAGGTGGCGCTCGCGCATCCGGGCGGCCAGCTCGCGGCGGTTGCGCGGCGCCTGGTACTTGCCCACCCACGGCAGCCATTCGTATACCTGCGACCGGTGGCAGTCTATCGCATCCACCTTCTTTTCGAACACGTCCGTCACGTCCACGGCCAGGTCCCACCCGGCGCCCAGGAGGTAGCTGTCGTAGGCGGCCACGATCAGGGGCGGCTCGCAGGGCTCGAGCTCGGTCCCGTACGCGTACTGCGGGAAGGCATGCGGCACCTGGACCTGGTACGCGACGCTCCAGACCAGATCCGCGGTCACGACGTGATCGTTATGACACCCCGCCCGCCACCGGTCCGACCGCGGCGGGCAGAACACGACGTCCGGCCGGAAGTCCCGGATCAGCTTCCAGACCGCCCCGCGCGTCCGGGTGTCGCACATGAGCTGGCCGTTCCAGAAAGCCCTTCCCCGGTTGTCCCGCAGGAACGCGGCCCGGCAGCCCAGGAGCGCCGCCGCCCGCCGCGCCTCCGCCTGCCTGCGCCGCGCGGTCTCGGCCGGCCGCATCCGGTGATGGCCGCTCCTTCCGTCCGTGGTCGTCACCACGAGCCCCTCGAAATCCACCCCGCGCCGGCGGAGCTTGGCCCACAACCCGGAAGTGGTCAACTCCCAGTCGTCCTGGTGCGCCATGATCGAGAGCAGTCGCCGCCGCACGGTGCCCTGATTGTACTACCGTCGGCCGTGGCTATCCCTTCAGCGTGTTACCATGGAATCGTAATGAGGATGACGCGACCATGAAAGTGGCGACCGAGCGTGATTTCAAGGCTAACCCCTCCCGCTATCTCAGTGGCAGGGAGGATGTCGTCGTGACCCGCAGTGGTGCGCCGATCGCGGTGCTGACCCCGGTGATGGCTCGGTCTGCGGGACAGTATCTGCGTGGGATGCGACGTGCCCTCACGGGCGCCGGTATCACGAAAGCCATGGCGCTGAAGATGCTGGAGGAGGTCCGGGCAGGGCGGCGTGAAGGTCGTCCTTGACGCCAATGTCCTCGTCTCCGCGGTCTTCGGCGGTGTTCCCAGACGGGCCTTCGATCGGGCCCTCCGCGAAGAGCTTTGGATCTCCGCCGACACCGAGGCCGAGCTTCTCGAACTGACCGACAAGCTCTCCCGGATCATGAAATCCGCGGAGCTTCTGGAGTGGAAAGCAAACCTCGGATCCTTCCTAGCCTCGGTCCACAGGGGAAGTGCAAGAGAACAGGTAGTCCTCAGCCGGGACCGTGACGACGATCCCTACCTTGCGCTTGCGAAGGCAATCGGGGCGGACTTCCTTGTCACAGGAGACAAGGATCTCCTTTCGATCCGGCGTGACCAACTGGACCGGGCCTCACTCGGTCGACTCCGGATCGTGACGCCGCGGCAGTTTCTCGACCAGACGTCGGGTTGAAAGGGAGTTTCTCAACTCCTCGGGTCTGTACACGAACCCTCCCCCAGTTCTTGACGCCGAAGATGAGCTGCCCGTCACGGCCCCGGCTTCGATGCTTCCAGCTTCCTCCAAAGAGATGCACCCAACCGACGCATAGCCGCATGCCAATCGATCGAACTGAGCAGCAGATTCCGCGCGAGCTTCCCTAATGCGCTCCAGTCTCTGCGGCACGCGGATCGTAAGCACGAGCCATGCCAAAGCGACAAGAACGTATTCCACGGCTCTCCCGGCCCCTCGTTTCTCCCAGATCGCAGGGTCGTGCCAGTAGCGCGCTCTGCTCCATCGACGCATATCCCATCCGGGCCGGGAACCGTCTCTCCGGCCATCTCGCCCAGCGCCTAGGCTGGCAATCATCAGGAGAACAAGACTCCCGCCGAGCCCAAAGACTGTCGCGGTATCTTGATTCCAATAGGGCCATTCGATGTCATTCGCGAGCAAAGGACCGATCCCGACGCATGACGCAAAGAAACAGCATCCTGGGCCAACCATGAACCAGCAAGAACCCGCAATTGCGGCAACACAGAAAGGGTAGAACCACTCTGACCACCACTGCCCTTCGAGGTCACAGGAGACGATATGCGCGTACCTGCTGACCAGAAGGCCAGCTGTCAAAGTGGCCGCGATGACCAGGTGTCTGATCCATCGGCTCATCTGGAAGCCAGTCCACCACCTCTGATCGCGAGTGAGCATGTACCCCCACATCGCCTGAATCTGAATTCCAATGCCAGATGCTCGAGCGTCACGAATGCGGCATTTCGCGACCATCATGCCCAGTGGCGCTCATCATCCTCACGCAAGGCCATCTCATCAGGACGAGCACTCCGTGCCTCAACACGATTCTCGCGGAATCGCGAGGCCCGAGCAGAAACTCAAGTCTGCGCAGGCCCTCCGGGGTCGTCTTCCAGTTGTGTGGCTCAGTCTGCTACTCGTTTTGTGAGTATGGCACTCTCGCCGCTGAGACAACCACCCTCGGGCTACAATCCAGCGCGTAGCGCCGAGCGGAGGGCGTCGAGGGCGGCGGGGCTCATTCCCTCGAATTGAGTCGTCCGGGCGCCTTCGGAGTCCAGGAAACCGAAGGTCCGCTTCACCTCGAGGACGTCCCCGAGCAGGGCCGCGATCCGGCGGCGAGCCGGATCGTCCCGGAGCCAGCCGCGCTTGTTCGCGTAAGCCCAAACGTATTCGACGTCCTGCTCGGCGCGGCGATACGCCTTGAGCCGGAGCGACGCGCACGGTCCGTCGACCCCGGCCGGGCCGCCCGGGTAGATCACGCTCGTGGAGGCGAAGTCCTTCCAGTTCCGGTCCTCGCCCAGCACGAGCCAGGGAACGTAGCCATCCACGCCTTCGGCCCACAGCGCCAGCGCCTGCGTGCTCAGCGACAGCGCGGACATCGCGAGAGGCGGCGTGTCGCCGTAGGTCCAGTACCGCTGGCCGAAGAGCGACTTCCAGCCCTCCAGAAGCCTCCGGTACTCGGGCCAGCCGCCGGTCACGTTGACGTCAACAAGCCGGTCGAGCAGGTCGCGGCCCCAGTTAGGCTGGGAGACATCAACGCGGAAGACCACGTGCGACCGGTCGCCGGCGGGGCCCTGCCCCGATTGCGCCCGCCGGAGGAGCCGGCCGAAGAACCCTAGCGCAAGGAAGTCGTCGGCGTGCACGGGCTCGTCCAGGAGCCAGAAGCTCACGCCCTGCCCCCAGGCCTTCCGCTTCGTATCGTATTGCTTGTAGTAGTACTTGTCGTTGAGGTAGACCTGGAACTGGGTCTTCCATCCCTTGGCGCGGATGTGCGCGAGGTAGTCCTTGGCCACGGCCACCCACGTCTCCTGCATCTGGGGGGAGAAACCCTCCTCCACGGTTCCCGCTACCTTCCAGTGATCCTCCCACCGGACGTCGTTCCACTTGTACCCTTCGCGCATCGGCACGGGGTAGTGCTCGCTGAGCGCGAGGTAGAAGTGATCGAGCCCGGTGCCCGGGCGCGAAGTCCCCGCGAATGCCGAGCCGTCGAACAGGGAGCCGAACCGCTCGTCCCATTCTTTCCAGTCCGCGACCCGGGCCGAGGGGCCACGGCCGGACACGGCGGGAACGCACCCGGGCTCGTAGTTGCCCGAGTGGCTGTAGTGCAGGATCGCGAGGTTCGTGCGGTGATCGTGCGCTAGGGCGTAATACGCCCGTTCGGCTCCGGGGCCGGGCGACGAGTACGCGTTCATGGACCAGACGAAATGCGCTTCCCGGGGCATGACGGCCGGCGCGACGTCGACCCGCAGGTTGAGCGAAACCGCAGGCCCCGCGGCGGGACGGACCTCGATGCGGCCCGTGTATGCGCCGGGCTTCGCGGATTCTGGAACGTGCATCTCGGCGTAGATCGTCTGGTTGACCTGCTCCGGGAAGACGCGGTCGTCGGCGGGAATCCGGATTGGATCTCCGGATTTCAGCGGCACGAGGGGGTCGGCGTACCACGCATTCCCGATGTGCAGGTACGCGGCCCGGCTGAGCCGGATCGCGGCCGCCGGAATGCCGGATCCCCCCGGCCCTTTGAGGTCGCCCGGCACGATCCGCCACACGGCAGCGCCCGGCCCCTGGTGCTCGACCACGATCTGGAACGCGATCCACTCGCCCCGGATCGCGTTCAGGGAAACTGACCGCTTCGCGCCGTTCCACGCCGGATTCGCGGCGCGCCAGGTTCCGGCCGGTTCCCCCGCGTATTCGACGTCCTTCTCCTCGAGCACGTTTCCGCTGACCGGGTTTACCTTCGTGCCGTCCGGCACCACATAGATGGGCCCGGTGGCGGCCTGCGCGGAGATCACGGGCTCGGAGACGGCAAGCGGAGCCGGGATGGACATGACTTTCGAGGCGAATCCGCCACCCTGGCCCCGGGCCAGCGTCCGGCCGGCGCGGCCCACGACCTCGACCTCGGCCAGAACCGAGCCCGCCGGGGGAAGGTTCGGGATCAGGATCCGGGCGAACTCGCCCGGGGGGGGGATCGAAGGGTACATCCACCGGGGCAGGAGCGCGGCCTTGGCCTCCCCGATCGTGAGCCAGACCCGGTACCCGAGAATCGCGGCCGCGTCCTCGGCGGTGGCAGGACCGCCCCAGGCGACCTCGATGCCGCCCGTGCCCGCCGCGCCTCCGGCGGGCCACTCGGCCACGCCGACCTCGAGGCGCGCCGGCTCGGCAGGCGGCCCGGCCGGGGGCTCGAGCTCGACCTCGAGGACAGGGCCCTGGCCCGACTGCTCCTTCGAGTAGAACCAGTTGTTGGACATGTTGGACTCGGGTACCACTTCCCGCACGACGTTCATCGTCTGGCCCGAGTCGTCGCTGAGCGCGAGCCCGTGGGATATGTTCGCCGCGTGCGCCTCGATCAGCCTGGGGTCCACCGGGATGGTCCACCTTCCATCCGGGCCCCGGGCCGCGATCGTGCGGGACCAGATCGTGCCGCTGCGGCCGAACACGGCGTCGACGAACACCGACCCCGCGCCTCCCCACGCCGCGCCCTTGCCCGGGCGCGGCCTGAACCAGCAGGCCCCGTCCCCGGGCGCGTAGGTGTCCGAGGCGCCCTCGGCCCATCCCGTCGCCACCGTCGAAAGCCCCACCCGGCGGACCATGAGCCCGGGCTCGGCCTCTTTCAGCGTCAGGGTCGCCCGGCGGATCGCCCGGCCCCGGATGTCCCCGGGGTCGAAGTCGATGAGGATGAGATTCTCGGTGCCCTTGAGCTTGAGCCGGGGGGCCGCTCCCGGAGCGAACTCGCGCTCGGAGTAGTAGGCGCTGATCGACGTATCGGCCACTACGGGCACCCGGAGGGTCTCCGCGTCCGCCGACCCGCCCCCGAGGAGCAGGGCCACGGCGGCCGCCCTACCGTTCCAGGACATGGTAGACGGACCTGGAATCCAGCCGGAAGGTCACGGGCGCTCCGTCGGTCCCGCCCTGGGCGACGAGGACCTCGCGCCGGTACCCGTGCTCGTCGAGCGCGGTCACAACAGGCACGTCACCGGGGCCCAGCCGGAGCGTCACCGAAGCCCGGATCAGCTCGACGCCCATCGGGTACCGGCCCACGTTCTCGATCCGGCCGTCCAGGCCCGCCGAGGACTTGAAACCCGCAGGCCGCTCGACCGTCGCCGCCTGCACCAGGAACCGCTTCGACTCCGCGAGCGGCTTCCCGTCCAGCGACACCGCGCACACGGTTCCGTACTCGTTTTCGCTCTCCACCGAGAGCGTGGAGAGATCGATCCGGGCGGCCTGGGAAAGGAAACCGGCAACTCCCTGAATCCGGGACGTGTCGAGCCGCACGATGCCCTTCCCCCAGTCCCAGAAGAGTTCGCCGGTCGCGCTCTTGACCGTCCGGTTCGCCCGGTCCACGTACGGGGCAAGATCGACCGCCGTCTCCGTCCTGGTCAGCCCGAACCCCCGCGTTACCCGGCCGACGTAGCACGCCAGCGGATCAGTCCCAGATGGACCGGGGTGCGGAGTTTCGGCGGACGCCGAAACCCCGTGCCCGGCGTCAGCCCTGTTCTGGTCCTGGAGTCGCGGGGCGAATCCGCCGTTCCCCTTCAGCACGAAGAGATCCTCCAGGACCACGGTCTGCGAGGAGACCTCCGGGCCCGTCTTGATGTCGCCGCGCCGGTATGCCAGCGCGTACGCGGGGAAGTTGCCCAGGATCACGGGGGACGTGAGCCCGAACTTGCCCATCTCCCCGTCCCACCCCGCGCTCCCGGCCGCGAACGCGTCCAAACCCGCGAGCCCCTGCAGGGAAGCATAGGCACCGGCCAGGAAGGCGAAATCCGCGCGCCACCGGTTCGGGTTCGTCCATCCGATCTCGGAGATCGTGTTCGGGAATCCCGCGGTCTGGACGAACGCGAGCGGTAGGTCCTCCGGCGACCTGACCGCCGCCTTGTTCGTGAACGTGTGGCCCGCCTCGACCGACCACCCCGCCCCCTCGCCCTCGTGCGGGGCGTCGAAGTAGCCGTGGCGATCCTCGAGGTCGCCGGCCGCGTAAGTCCACCGCTCCAGCGCGTCGAGCTGGGCGGGATCCGACACCGTCCAGTTCGAGGCCTCGATCATGGACCTGACCCCGACCCTCCGCCGGAGATACCTGATCGTGTCGGCGTAGAACGCGCGCTGGGTCTCGGCCAGGAACCGGACCTGGTCGCTCACGCGCTTGCGCTTCCCCGGGCCGGCGGCCTTGACGCCATCGCCGGTCATGTGCCAGGCGTCGTAGAGGTCGAGCCGGCCCTCGGCCAGGCTGTCGTCCGGTTCCCGGGCCTCGAGCCAGTTGGCCGTGCCCAGCGCGAGCGTCCGATAGCGGGCCTCCACCCAGGCCGCGAACGCCTTCTGAAGCTTGGTCCATTGGACGGGCGGGATATTCTGCCGGCCGAACGTCCAGAAGAAGAAGCTGTCCTCGTTCACGAGCTCGATGATCGCGACCGCGGGCTCGCGGGCCAGCGGGGTGCCCGTGTACGGGTTCTTCGCGATCAGCATCTGCGTGAGCCAACCGCGGTGCAGGCCCTGCATCGCGGGGTCGAAGTAGATGAGCGCGAACGGCTTCTTGTTCTCGGTCGTCTCGTACCCGGGCAGCCCGGGCACGCCCGGGGCGTCGAGCCAGAGCGGGAACCAGGTCGAGATCGTGACGTAGATGCCTTCCCGTTTCAGCGCCGCCACCAGGTAGTGGAGGTTGTCCAGCTTGACCGGATCCAGGGCGTCCGGCCGGTCCTCGCGCCAGAGGGCCCCGTGGCAACGGACCATGTTGACGCCCGACTTCGCGAGCCGCCGGGCGAGGTAGTCCACGAGCGGGTGCGGGAGCCCCGCCAGCTCGCCCCCCACGTTGACGCCCCAGAACCGGACCGGCCGGCTGTCGCCGAGCCTGAACCTTGTCGCCTCCCGGCGCACGAAGCCCTTCTCTCCGGCCACGGGCTCGTTCATCGACCGCAGATCCAGGAGCGCTTCCTTCCCAAAGCGGTCCGAATCCGGCTCCCACGGGAAGAAGCCCGCGTCCGCCTCGCCCGACTTCTCCCCCGGCCGGAACCTGCCGCGGGGCAGGAACAACCCCTCGACGAGGGCGAAGCAGTCGAAGGCGGCGTTATGCGGCTCGCCGGGCGCGGCCAGCAATCTGAGTTCGAAAACCTGCTCCCCCGCGCCGAGCTCGACGGAGCCGAGGTACGCCCAGTTCGCGCACAGGAACCTGCGGATCGGCGTCGTGTCGGCGAGGGCGACGTTCGCCGGGCACGTCCGCCATTCCCCGTCGCCGAACCGCCACCGGAAGGGCCCGTGCTTCCAGAACTTGCGGCACCACAGGTCGTACCGGCCGCCTTCCGCCACGCGCACCGTGTACTTCGCGAACGCCTCCCCCCCGGACCTCGGCCGCTCGTTCGTCAGCCAGTCGCCGCCCGACAGCAGGGACCGCTCGGCGGGGAAGGTGGACGACGAGAACGAGGTCTGGGCGGGGAAGTTGGTCAAAACGGGGGCCTCGGCTTCCCACCACACCAGGTTCGCCGCCGACGCAACGGCCTTCGCCACGAAGACGGCGGCCAGCAGTGAGATCATGCTAGAGCCGGACGGTGTACCGGAAGCGGGTGGCCGCCGCCGCGAGGCTCACGACCGCGACGGACAGCCCGGCCGCCCACGCGGCCCCGGCCGCCCCACCCGCCTCCCAGTATGGGTTGTCGGCAACGTGCGCTATCCGGCAGAGCGAGCCCACGATGTCGGGAAGGACGTAGGCGAGCAGGGCGTTGCGGCCGGCGAGGACCAGCCAGCGGGGGACGAGGGACACGCGCTCATTGGGCTTCCCGCGATCCAGCCAGAGGTGGAACGCGAGCAGGAGCAGAGCCGTTATCCCCGCCGTCACGAGCGACCACGACTCGGTCCCGGCGTCCTTGTGGTAACCGTGCAACGGCCGCAGGAACCACCCGGCCGCCCAGAGGCCCAGACCGAACCACAGCAGGAACCGCCCCGCGCCGGGCCGGCCCGACCGGAGCCGCGTCCCGGCCACCGCGCCGGCGACCACGATCCCCGTCGTCGACCCGAGGAACCCGCCCACGCTCCAGAACCGGTCCAGCGGTGCCAGGACCCCGAGCCGGTCGTGCCGGGCGCCGATGTAGACGCACATCATAAGCGCGAGGATGCCCATGAGCGCGGCCCCTTCGCCGCGGACCAGAAGGTAGGCGAGGCTGGCCACGAGATAGGCCCACCCGATCATCCCCAGGATCCCCCACCACGACGGCTCCAGGTATATGGAGCCGTCGCCCGGCTTCGCCCGCCAGATTACGAGCATCCACGCCAGCGCCACGGCGGCCATCGCCTGCAGAATCGTGTGCAGCCGGCGCCGGGCGGGCGTTTCGGGGCGCGACGACCACAGCAGTATCGCGGCGCCGAGCGCGACCAGGGACCAGACGTGGCTGGGCATCCCCGTAAGCTCCGCCGAGTACCGGTCGTCGTTCACGAAGATGATGCCAAGGAGCACGAGCCCGAATGTGCGGGGCAGGATCCTGGCGAGGGTCCCACCCCAACCGGCCCCTGACTCGACACGCGGCCCGAGCGAGAAGGGAATCGCGGTGCCGACCATGAAGAGGAAGGCCGGGAAGACGATATCCACGAAGGTGTAGAGATCCTGCGCGGGCTTCGCATGCTCGGCCCACCAGGGAATCTCCGGCATCCCGGCAATATAGTTCACGAAGATCATCGTTAGTATCACCAAGCCCCTGAGGGCGTCGAGCGAAAGGAGGCGGCGAGATGGCACGGAAGTTGCCACGAACCGATGGTAGCACGCCTCGCGACCCCTCACGACAGTCGCCGGAACTCAGCACGCTCCACCCCGGGAACTTCATCAGCGTGCGCGCTGGACCGCGTGCTCGGCCGTGTCCCCGCGCCAGAGGCTATACTGGGGGCATGCTACCCGCGATCCTGCTCCTGTCCGGCATCGCTCTCGTCGACGCCGCGCCCGCGGCAGGCCCCCCGGCCGGCGGCGCCCGGCTCGTGGCCCCGGTCCGGCTCGTCGTCATCGACACGAAGACGACGCGCGCGTGGGGTCCCCTGCCTTGGCCGCGCGACCGGCACGCCCAGATCGTCTCCCTGCTCGACCGGGCCGGAGCCAAGGCGATCGCCCTCCGGTTCTTCTACCGGGACGCGCGCGGCGACGCCGGAGACAACGCCCTCGTGGAAGCGGTGAGGAAGTGCGGCCGGGTCTTCATCGAGATCGGGAAGGCTCCGGGCGTCGAGGGATGGAATCCCACGGACCCGTGGCTCGACTCGGTCGAGCTCAAGACTTCCGGCAAGCCCCCCGCCAAGCTCTTCACCGCGGAAGCCCTCCAGGTGCCCTTCGAGGACCTGGCTCGCGCGGCACGCGGCGTCGGCTCCATCGACGTCATGGTGAACCGCGAGAGGCAACTGCAGGGGATTCCCCTGCTGGTCTCCTGCCGTCACCGCCTGTTCCCGAGCCTCGCGCTCCGTATCTATCTCTACCTCGCCGGCCTGGAGGGACAGAAGCTCGCATTCGAGCAGGGGCGGGTGACCCGTTTCGGCTTCCTGCCGGGGTCCGAGGCCCGGGGACTGCTGCTGGGGAAGACGCACGCCGCCGTCGACGCGTACGGTTGCACGCTCGTCAACCTCACCCCGCCCGGACGCGGCTATCCTGTCGATTCCCTCGTCGACGTTCTTTCCGGTCGGATCAAGCCGTCGGTCTACCGGGATGCGGTGGTCCTGATAGGCGCCGAGTCTCCCGAGCTCGATGTCCAGACCTCGACCGGCCCCAAGAGCGGGCTGGAGCTGGTCGCGGACCAGCTCTCCGCCCTGTTCCAGTTCTCCGAGGACCCCGGGAAGTGAAGGTCGCGACGGCGGCCGTCCTCGCCTCGGTCGCGCTGGCGGGATGTGCCACGATCGGCCGGGACTTCGACTCGACTTCCCTGGCGTGGTTGAAGGCGGGCGAGACCGGGAAGACCGAGGTCCTGGCCAAGCTAGGGCTACCGTTCCGGGTCGGCGTTGATTCCGGCGACCAGACCTGGACCTACGGCTTCTACAAGTACCGGCTCATCGGCACGAGCGCGACCAAGGACCTCGTGATCCGGTTCGACCCGGCCGGCAAGGTCAAGTCCTACACGTTCAACACGAGTTTCCCCGAAGAGCAACGGGCGCTGGACCCCGCCATCCCCCGCTGAGGCCCTACCGCGCGTACTTGACCGAACAGCCGTAGGGCTTCGTCTCGGGAACGCCCACGGGCTTCCCCGCGAGCAGTTCCTCGAGCGCCCGTGCGACGTAGTTCACGCCTCCCGGCTTTCCTCCGCGTGCGCCGCCCGGGTCATCGTCGATGGCCCCGGCGTACGCGAGCCGGCCCCTCGCGTCGATGACGAACAGGTGCGGAGTCGTCTTGGCCCCGTACACACGGCCGACCCGGCCGGACCGGTCGTTGAGCACGGGATACGGAAGGCGGTAGGCCTCCCGGGCCCAGGCGTCGCGCTCTACGGCCAGGTGCGCGGTCGAGTTGACCGCGTACCACGCGACGCGCTTGGACGCGTGGGACTCCGCCAGCGTGCGCATCGTCCCTGCCGCCGCATGGCGCTTCCAGAACGGACAGTCCGGGTTCATCCACTCGAGTACGACGATCCGGCCCCGCAGGGACGCCAGCGTGACCGTCTTCCCATCCTGGTCACGAAGCGTGAACCCGGGTGCGGGTCGGCCGACCCTGGCCATCGGTCCCGAGACCGCCAGCAGAACGAGCGCCATTCCGGCAACCGCCGCGATCGTCCCGATCCGCCGCACGTACGCCATCCCGTCCTCCCCCCTAGCGGATGTCCCCCGCCGGAATCTCGACCGCGATTCCCTTCATCTCCCTCCAGAACGGCTTGTACCCGACGACGACCTCGACTCCGCCGGCCGGCAGCCGGCTCCCGGGAGCCGGAGCGATCGTGCACCCGATCCTGACCGGATCGCCGGCACGGACCACGACGTCCGTCACGACCGCCCGCGGGTCACACGCCGCCACCCAGCGCACGCCCCCGCTCCGGTCCGTCCACGGAATCGAGATCTCCCAGCGGCCCGGGGCCCCGGCCGGCTTCGCCCCCCCGCCCGCCTCCGGCATCCGCGAGGCCCACCGGTCGAACGCATCGGGCATCTGATTCAAGGGCCAGGCCGCTTCGAGCTCGGCGCGGCCGGACACGCACTCGCGGTCGTCGCACTCGAGCCAGGACACCGACGCCCTCACCTTCGAGCCGGCGGGCGGGCCTCCCTCGGGCCCCACGATCCGGGTCCATACCAGCAGCTCGCGCCGGTAACCGAAGCCGGTGACATCCCCCGGCTGGACGAACTTCTCCGGGACCGCCCACCGGAGAGGGCCCGCCCGGAATCCTTCGGGCAGCCGGAATTCCACCGAGGTGGGCAGGCCGGCGTCCCCGGGATTGGTCCAGTAGACGTGCTTGCCCCGGGGCACGATGAACCGAACTCCGATGACCGGGCCGTTCGCCACCAGCTCGCAGCGCACCTCGACCGTCGCCCCTCCGGCCGGACCACCGGCGAATACCCCGACGAGAAGGCCCGCGGCCGCGATCACGTGTATCCCAGCTTGCCGATCCGGCGCTCGTCGAGCCCGAAGTAGTGGCCGAGCTCGTGCAGGATCGTCTTGCGGATCTCGGCGGCAAGCTCCGAGGATTCCGGAAATGCCCGTTCGAGCGGCCGCCGGTAGATGACGATGCGATCCGGCAGGCGGGGCAGGTCGGAAAGCGACTGCTCCGTCGTCGCCTCGCCCTGGAAGAGCCCGAAGAGGTCATCCCCCTTCCTCAGCCGGGCCGCCCGCCTTTCGGCCCGGGAAGGCTCGTCGCGAACCACGATGGCGAGACCTCCTATCCTCGCCCGGAAGTCCTCGGGCAGGTCCTCGACCGTCCGCCGCACCAGGGCCTCGAACTCCTCCCGGGTCACCGGAGAGCTCCCTGCTTCGTGCACGGCGGGCCGTCGACGACGCGGACACTCCACGCCGTCTGCCCCACCTCGGGAGTCTGCTCGAATCCGGCCACCGCCACGCGGCCGTCGTTGAGGAAAGCCAGCCCGTAGGCGCCTCCCGGGCGCGCGCCCAGCGCCTGATCGTGGAGCGCCTTGAGAACCGTGCCTGCCTGGTCGTAGAACCGGACCATCCAGCGGCCCGCGTCCCACGGGCTCTTCTGCGCCGTGTCGCCGTCCTCGTACCCGGCCACGACGAGATTGCCGCAACTGTCGAAAGCGACCGCGTAAGCCTTGTCGTCGAAGGCGAGCGGCCCGTTGTGGAACTGCTCCCAAGCCACGGTGCCGCCGGAGTCGAGAACGCGCACGCCCCAGTCCACGCGCCGATCGGCCCCCCCAAAGACCTTGCCCGTCAACGCGATCCGGCCGCTCCCGTCCACCGCGATCGCGTAGGCCTCGTCCATCCACCCTCCCGCGCTCGCATACCGGTGCTCCCAGCGGAGGGCCCCCGACCGCTCGTAGGCCCGGACGGCCCAGGACCCCCGCCCGCTCCCCTCGCTCACGCCCCCCGCGACATAGACGGCTCCGTCGCGGCCGATCGCGACCGCCCGCGCGGCGTTCTGTCCCGGCCCCGGCGCGAAGGTCCGCGTCCACGCCAGCGCGCCCCCCGGGGCGTACCGCCTGACGAGCCACCGCGTGTCCACTGCCGCAGGCTGGGATTCCCAGCCGGCGGCCACGATCGAGCCATCCTGGTCCGCCGCGACGGCCTCGGCCCGCACGGGTACCGTGCTCTGTGCGACATCGTGCCAGAGGGGCTTGCCCTCGGAGCTCCAGCAGCCCACGAGCCAGTGGGCGGGCACCGGGCTGCCGCGCGCGAACTCGGAGAATCCCGCCGCCACGACATGCCCCTGCGGGGTAACGGCGATCGCCCGCGCCACCTGGTAGAACGCGTTCACCCAGACGAATGTCCGGGACCAGGCAATCCGTCCTTCGGGATCCTGTACCCGGACGACCCAGCCCGATCCGAGATTCGGCCGGTCGCGCGGCTCGCACCCCGCGACCGCCAGCCGCCCGTCGGGGAGAAGCGCCACGCCATAGGCGACGTTCGAGAGGCTGGCGGGGTGGTCCGGCCGTATCGTGGGCATGATGCAGAAGCACCATTCGTTCTTGAAGACCTGAACGCCGCCCGGCGCGGTGATGATGTCCGCCGCAGCGCCGCGCGCCCACGCCACCCCCAACCAGAGGAGGAAGAGGAGAAGACGGAGCGCCCGGTGGTGCATCATCCCGATGATACCCCCGATCCCGGCGGCGTTGCCGGCTAGGGCGATCGGCCCTGCTATACTCTGCCCTGATGACTTCCCTCACGGACCCCGGCGCCGCGGGCGCGGATCTCGAGCGGGTCGCCGCGGCCCTCAGGTTCCCGCCGAACTGGCGCGATATCTGCCTCGACTGGACCGACGCCGGGCGCGCGGTCGTGCCGGACGTCCGGCCGCTCCTCGAGCCCGCGTACGTCGCCCGGGCCGGCCGGGACGTCGGGCTGACGGACGACATGATCGCGACCCTCTCCGCGTTCGCGGCGCGCGTGGCCGGCGACGGGAATCTTCTAGCCTTCTTCCGGTTCTGCCACCTCCGCATGCGCAACGACCCCGAGTTCACGAACGACTGGGACGACCCCTGGCCCCGGATGGACGACGCCCTGGGACCCGACTGCGGACTTCTCAACGTTCTCCTGATGCTCTCCACGGTCCCTCACATGCGGGACACGTACCGGCGGCTCGGGATTCCGGCCGACGTCGCCCGGGACACGGTCGGGGACCTGAAGCGGTGGATGGAGTCCGACGAGCCGTTCCAGCGCCACGGGAAGTGGGGAATCACCCCGTGGATCGTGCGCTGGCTGAGCCGGCACTGGGAAGGCAAGATCTTTCACCTCAAGCGCCTGCACTTCACGCCCAAGGACTTCAACGGACGTCTGCGCGCGTACCGGCGCCGCGGCTCCGGGGAGGTCGTCGCGATCTCGGATGCCGGCGTCCGGTACCTCGCGGATGGCAACGCGTGGGGCCCGTGTTGCGGAGAGCCCGCGGGCACGTGGACGAGCACGCTGGAGGAGACGGCCGATTCGATAGTCGGGCACCCGATCCATCCCGCCGGGCTCGCACGCCGCGCGACGATGCGGCTCCCGAAGGCCGAGTGGGACCTCGTGCTCGCCCCGGGCGACACGATCCTGGGCATCCACATTCCGACCGGGTCCCCCATGACCTTCGACGACTGCGGCGAGTCGTTCCGCCGGGCGCTCGAGTTCTACCCCCGGCACTTTCCCGAGGTTCGATCCAAGGGGTTCGACACGACCTCGTGGCTCCTCGATCCCCGGCTCGAGACCCTCTGCGGCGCCGACTCCAACATCGTGCGGAACCTGCGGGAGTTCTACCTCTACCCGTCGGCGAACAACAGCAACATCTCGTTCTTCGGGCGCGTCTTCGGCTGGGGCGTCAAGGGACTCGCCGGCCTCCCCCGGCGCACCTCGCTCCAGAAGGCCGTCGGAGGGTACGTCGACGGGGGCGGGCACTTCCACGGCGGGTCCTGCTTCCTCCTCAACGAGGACTTGGACTGGGGCAGCCAGGTCTACCGCCGCATGGCCGAACGGTGGTGAACCCGCCCTAACGTGAGGTCAGGCCCAGCCGGAGCACGGGCAGGAGGTCGCGGAGAACCTGCTCCTCGAGCTCAAAGAGGACGAACCCCGACGCCCCCAGCTCGCGCGCGGCCGCGATCTGCGCGACGGCCATGTCCGGCGCCTGGTTCCGGTCCGCCCCGTAGGTCGCGTAAAGCCCCACGTAGACCGGGATCTTCCCGCCGACCGCGTCCAGGTCGGCCTTGAGCCGGCTCCGCATCTCGGGGAGGCCCTCGGTGTAGTTCATGGGGCAGACGAAATCCAGCAGTCCGTCCTTGACCCACCGCGCCCAGTCCTGGAGCACCGAGTCGCGCGCGGAACCGGCCACCGGGAAGACATCGGCCGACAGCTTCGCCTCCGGACGGACATCCTTCATCATCCGCCGGACGTCCACAACGAAGCTCGTGATCACGTTCCGGCGCCAATCGGCGTAGCGGGCGGCGTACTTGCCCCCCTCGAGAACGGGCTTCGGCCAGTCGGACATGCGCTCCCCGGCGCCCTCTTCGAAGTTCGCCCGGCAGGTCGGGCAGAAGCACCACTCGTCGCCCGGGTACCGGATGTAGTCGAGCTGAAATCCGTCGATCGGGTACTTCGCCACCAGCTCGCGGATCGCGTCGAGCTCGTATTTCCGGTTCGCCGCGTTCGACGGGCAGAGCCAGTCGCCCGACTTCCCGTCCTTGTCCACCATCATCCGCCCCGCGAACCGGAACGGCACGGCGTAGCCGCGATCGGGCATGTTGCCCATCTGCCAGGAAACCTTCCACACGTGGACCTGGATCCCCTTCGCGTGGGCGGCGTCGAGCAGGATCTTCAACTGATCGCCGCTTGAAGCGACCACCTTCGCGACCGGCACGACCGACGAGGGGTAATACGCGACCCCGCTCCAGAGCATGTTCGGAAAGACCGCGGTGAACCCGTTCGCCGCCAGCGCGTCCACGACCTTCGGCCAGCCCATCCCGTAGGCATCCCCGCTGTGGCACCAGCCCGCGCGGAACTCGCCCGGCTTCGGCGCCTGGGCCCGCGCGTAGGCGTCCACGAGAATCCCGCGGGCCTCGGCCAGGAGGGCCTGGGGCCCCGGCGCCTCGGGGTCGGGCGCCTTCGCCGCCCGCTTTAGGAGCCCCTCGGCCCTTTTCCAGGCCGGCGCCAGCGCAGGCGCGGCCAGGAAGCCGGCCTTCACGTCCGCGAGCCCCTGCCACGGCCCGATCCGGAGGACGTCGTCCACGGCGAGCGCGGACGTGCCGGTCACCGCCGCCAGCTCGATCACGACGTCGCGCTTCGCCGCCGGTAACACGGCGAACCGCATCCGGCGCACGGCCCCCCATCCGCCCGGGGTCCCTTCGGTGCCGAACGCGGCCCGCGGGATCGTGAGGGTCCGCCACGCCTTGGCGACTCCGCTCACGCCCCCGCGGTACCACCCGGACTGCGACTCGAAGTACACGACGATCTCGGCCACCGCATCGGGGTCGTCAACCCTCGCCCGCACCTTGATCCACCGCGAACCAGTCAGGTCCGGCGTCATGGCAATATCCCATCCCGCCCGCCACCCGTTGAGCGTCGAAAACGGGCAGCGGAGCCGCAGTACGGGCTTCCCGTCCGCGGTGGCCGGTTCGGCGGCCGGAGAACTCTCGATCGCCTCCCAGCGCTTGGCGTCACGGAAGTCCGCCGGGTTTAGGAGGTCGGCCGCATGCGCGAGGGTGGCGAGGAGGAGGCAGGTGGTGATCACGGGATCAGCTTAGGCGCAGTCCGAGTCGTACTGCAAGCTGCGGCGGGGTGTCAGTTGATTTTCAGGCGGTAGCAGGCACACCCGGTCGTCTGGACACCGGCCATCGGGAGCGTCCACCGCAACCACCGCGTCCCTGCCACCGGAAGGCCGCCTGCGAAGGAAGCGGCTGGCGGCACCGTCGAACTGGCCGTGGTCGAGTAGGAAACCGCGGGCACCGCGCCGTCGGTGTTGCCGCAGTCCAGCGCCGCCAACCCCGCCTCGGGGACGTACGAGGTACCCATGGGCACCGCGTCGGTGAGCACGAAGGTGAAGGCCGACGCCGAGGAGTAGTTGCTCCAGCAGATCCTGAACCTGACCGTGTCACTCGACGCCGCTATCGAGAACTTCGGTTCCTTGTATATCTTGACGTCCGCGCCCACGACCAGGATGCTGGTAAGCCCCGTGACCGACCCGTCCGTAGTATCGGCCGCCACGAAGGTCTGCGGCCCCATCTTGGTCATGCTCACGTTCATGAACAGGTGGACGCCCATGTCGTTCGGCGCCCCGGCACACGGGCCGAGACTGCTGTGCCAAGTGTAGTTGTACCCGTCCATGCCCGCCGACTCGATCTTGGCTCCGGGATCGGTCGACGTGAAGCTCGTGATCCCGCAGTAGTCGTCGGCCGTGCCCCCCGTCGCGTCCACGACGACGATCGTCACCCAGAAAGACTGTCCCAGGTAGACGACCTGGGGGGCGATGATGACGTAGTGCGTCCCGGTCTGCAGGAACGGCGCCGTGTAGCCCTTCTCCGTGATCTTGCACTGAATGTACTGCGCGATCACGCCGCCGGTGGCCGACGTGAACGTGTAGTTCTCCTTGCCCGCGGGGCTCGTGAGGAGCTTGAACGCGACGCATTGGTCCGGACCGGTCGTCGTGTAGGAGGCCGAGTACCCCCACTCGCCCCGGGCCGTGATCTTCATCCCCGTCTTGGGGCAGAAGACGTTGATGACCTGGGTTCCCGGGTCCGCCTTGCTGCAGTCCAGGTTCGGCTCGCGGCTCAGCCAGTACTGGGTCCCGATCTGACTGCCGTCGGCGGCATGCATGACCGCGCCGCCCGACCACTGCTGGAAGATGTTCACGCCGACCTGGCACTGGATCGGGCCGCCGGAGAGCAGTTCGACCTTGTAGCAGGCGAAGCTGGCGGCGTTGAACGTGGTGCCGTTGTAGGAGTGGGGATTGCCGGGGGCTGCGAAGCCGGAAGCCACGCTGTCCGTAACCCCGGGCAGCCATCGTCCCGAGCTCCCGGCGAGCATCAACGGCTTGTTGCCCACGGCGACGGGGTTGTCGGGAAAGTACGCCCAGATCCGGTAGTCCGCGGGAGCCACCCCCGTGTTCGTGATGATGACCTTCTGCGCGTTCCCCCAGCCCATCGTCCCGAAGTAGAAGTTGCCGCTGTTGACCTTGGACACGCAGTTCCCGGTTTCGCGGGTCGGGGCGAACCCGCCGTTGTTGTCCCCGCATCCGCTCGAGAACCCCTGGCTGATCGTGTCCATGCCCTGGTACACGATTAGCTGGGCATCCGAGGATACGGTCCGCCACGGGTTCTCGTCAGTCGGCTCCGGCCCCATGTCCACCGCCAGGCTCTCGGGCCCCAGCTCGTACGTGCCCATGTAATACCAATCCAGCCCGCCGTAGTCGAACTCGAACAGGTGCACGGTCGTAGTCCGGTTCGCGTCGTACACCCCGAAGGCGTCAGTCCCCGTGTTGAACAGGATAAGCGCGTCGCCGTCCCCGTTGTAGTTAGTCCCCGCCCGGCGCCACATGTAGTGCATCATCCCGGTGTACGACATCGTGGTCGAGGGCGCATAGGTGAGAGTGTCCTGCGCATCGTGGCTGAGATGCGTGAGACACTGCCAGAGCACGGGGCAGTTCGAGGTGACCTTGTAGAGGAAGTCCATCGGATACGTCGGGCAGACCATGTGAAAGTCATCCGGATCGTAGACCGCGGGCGTCCGCTCGGCCTTGCACCCGGCGTGTCCACCGACCGTGGAGGCCGAGATCGCCCCGTACGGGCACGCCGCATCCCCGGGGAAACCGCCCAGGCAGTCGCCGACCATGCACCCGATCGAGGCCGAGAGTCCCCCGCCGGTCGCGAACGCGCCCCCCTGGTAGTGAAGGCCCCGGAGTTCGAACTGCGACGACTTGTTGAGCGGGAACATCGTGAGGAAGAATCCAGGACAGCCCTCCTTGTCGTTGTCCGCGCCCGCGAACCCGACGTAGCTCACATACGTCGTCGCCAGGATTATCGGCGCCTGGTGGGAAAATGACCGGGGCCACAGCGAATCGCCCGCTCCGCCCACGATGCCGGGCGAGCCGAGCGACCGGACTGACACGCGGCTGATGGCAGTGGTCTGCGCCGGTGTGCTTGCCTTGAGCTGGGCCTTCCACCGCAGGGTCGCGGTCATGTCCGGAGGCATGTCGAACTGCCAGGTCAGGATCGTGGTCGCCCCGGAGACCTTCGACCCAGGCTGTGCCGCCGCGCATCCCGTGGGCGTCATCGTCCAGCCCGCGCACGGATCGTCGAACCCCTGCCCCGGCTGCCAGCTGTCGAGCTGGGCCGGCACCGTATCCCACACCCGTACGTTCCACCACGTCCTCGTCGAGGACATGTTCTTGATGAAGATCTCGTACGTGATTTCCTCCGCCGGCCGGCCGATCTGCTGGGCGAAGAGGACGTCGTTGTCCGCCAGCATCCAGAACAGGAACCGCCGGACCGAGGTCGACGTAGGCCCCGACGTCGCGGAACCCGTCGCGCAGTTCGACCCCGTGAAAGTCGCGTGGGCGCGGTTGCCCAGCCGCGCGCCCTCGGGCGCCGCCGCGTCGCCGGACCCCGGCTCGAAGCTCTCGCCATTCCCCCAGTCCACGCTCAGCGAGAACTGCACCGACCCGGTCGCCCCGCCCGCGGTTGCCCCGCCTCCCGTCGTGAGGGTCCACCTGAGCCGGGACGGCGGTCCGGGATCCGGGTCCCAGCCGGGGTCGGGCGCCGGAATGCCGCTGCCGTTCACGTAGTGCGTGTACGCCGGCATGCTGTCCATGACCACGACGTTCGTAAGCGGATTCGTCCCCGGCCGGCCGTAGAAGACCGTGTAGGTCACCGTGTCGCCGGGCGCCACGATGTCCTTGTCGGCGACCTTGGTGACGTAGGTGATCGTCTTCGGCGCCGGGTCGGCGGTATCGACGTACGGCGCCGTGCACGGGACCTCGTCCCAGATGCCGCCGGGATCGAGTGGGTCCCTGATCTCGTCGTACCCGGGCCCCATGGTTATCGTGCGGCCCTCGGTGGGGCACGGGCCGATGTCCACGAAGACGCTCATGGCATACATGCAGGCGCAGGTCACGCAGGGGTCGGCGTCGAGCGGCATCGAACCCGCCCAGGTCCAGACCGGCCGGGGAGTCCCCGCCATGTCCCAGACACCCGCGTACGTGAGCGCGGCCGACTCCGGCCCGCCGGGCTGACAGCCGATGGACGTGCCGCAATCGAAGCAGATGTACACCCCGGCGATATCCCCGCCGGCGCCACCCGTCGCGGTCCCGTAGTTCATGATCGTGATCCCCGCGATCGTGGCATCGTTGTCCGGCGGCGGACAGGTCACGCCGTCGCACCACTCGGTGTCGAAGACCGTAACCAGCGTCTTCGCCCAGTTCGGGAAGAGAAAGTCCGCGGAGGGACTGGCGTCGCTGACCCCGAGGTCGATGATGCACCCGAAGGCGGGCATAGTCAGCCCCATGACGGCGATCGATACCGCCAAGATAACGCCACATCGCGAGTTCGCGCGTGTCATGCTCCCGCTGCCGCCCCCCTGATCACGTCCCAGACTCTCCGCGTCCACGGTACGCCAGTCCGCGCTCAAGGCGCAAGAGGCAAAGTTACCCTTTGTTGACTCTCGATGATCCTTTCTTGACGATGGGCCCCCTCCCGCGACGCACGGCGCCGGGTGCCACGCCGGCGAACCGCTTGAAGGCCCGATGGAAATACTGCGGACTTGGAAACGCCAGGCGGCGCGCCACTTCTTTCGCCGGTACCCGGTCCTCGCGCAGGAGACGTCCCGCCTCCTGCATTCTGAGCCGGCGATGGTACGCGAGCGGCGTCGCCCCGGTCTCCTCGCGGAACTTCCGGACCAGCGTAAACGGGTTCATCCCCGCCAGTTCCGCAAGCTCCTTGAGACGCACCCGCCGGTCCACGGCGCTCTCGAGATGCCGGCGCACCCGCTCGATACCCTCCGAGAGTCCGGGCCGGCCGCCGCGCGCATGCGCAATCCCGGCCCGCCCCGCCAGCGCCTTGAGCGCGAGGAGCAGTTCGAGCACTTTGAGCTTCGCCTCGGTCCCGTACCAGGACGGGAACCCTCCCGCGGTCTCGCGGGCCACCGCCCGAAGACGTTCCCGCACGTCCGCGGGCGGGGCGAACGGTCTGAGAGCGAGCCGGGTCAGGTCCACGCTCGAGACGAAGTGGATCCAGAAGGGGTCCGTGGCTCCGGGCGGCCCCGCCGGCACCACGACCCGGTAGCGCTGGCCGGCAGGCAGGAGCAGAAGCTCCCCCTGGCGGACGGCGATCCGGGATCCCGGCCGCACGATCGAGACCGGTGCACGCACCGCATGCAGGAGGATGTCATGGGACCGGTGCACGATCCATCCTTCGACCGGCGGCTCGTCCGTCTGCGGCTCGAATCCGGTCCACAGGAACGAAACCCACGCTTCGGTGTCGTGCGGCGCCCGGACCGGCAGATGGTACCAATGGGGGTCGGCCCGGAACGGTCCCCGCAGGCGCGACAGGAAAGACCGGAAGAACCCGCGCACGAACGCCTCGAGTGCGTCCAACCGGTCGCGATCGAGCACGGGCAGGTTTCGTACCGCTGCGGAAATGTCGAGCACGCCTCCGACCTCGCCCACTCCCGCCCGCAGAAGCCGGAGGGTCCGCGCCGGCGAGCCGCCGAACCGGGCCGGCGAACAGACGACATGGCCGACCGTGCAACCCCCCCGCCGGAGGGGGATCGCGATCTGACCGAGTCCGGCATGACAGACCGCGGTCGCGGGCCTGAAACGCGCCCGCTCCCGCAGCCGGGTCTCGCACGCGTCGCACCGGGCCACCATCCCCGGCTTCCAGCGGACCGCGCCGCAGAGCGCCGGCCGCGCCCGGTCCCACGGGTTGCGGTCCTCGGGGACGAACGGGGCGTGGATAACCGCGTGAACGCCGAAGAGGCGGTAGACGAGGACGTGGAAGTCGTTGAGCGCGCTGAACGCGTCCGCGGACAGGCGGGAAACGGCACGGGGGGACATCTCAGTCCGGCAGGATGTAGAGGCCGGGACGGCCCGTGATCAGCGACGTAACCACCCACACGGTGGCGATCATGGCCTCGCCGAGCACGAGGCCGAGGAAGAAGGGCAAGCACTTCCGGTACGTCGAGGCGCCCCCGAAGGTCATGACCGCGGCCTTGAACGCCCAGCCCAGGAACATCGAGAACCAGATGAGCACCATGGCCCAGGTGCCGCAGAGGAGGAAACCGAACGGGTTCAGCGGCCACCATAGGAATTGCGCGCGCATAACCAGCATCCCGGCCGCCACCACCGCACCGGTGACCACATGGGCCACGGACACTGGCATGATCCGGACGTCCCCGATCTTGGTCCAGTCGTACTCCGGCGGATTCTTCAGAAAATCCACCATGTCGCCGTAGAAGTAGTACTGTGACTGGAGGTTGGCCCACTCGTCGCCCCCCAGCCCACCGTACTTGTAGGCAGTCGTGATCCGGCCATAGGCTGCCACCACGAACGCAACCGCGGCCGTCAGGGCGAGAACCGCGAGGACCTTGCGCAAGTTCATGCGGAGCGCGTCGCAGACCCGGACCCCGTTCATGAGATACGGCAGCAGGATCTCGCGGAGGTCGTGCATGAATACGCCTTTGTGCATCATGAACACGCTGACCGTCGGCCCCGTGAGCCACCGGGACGGCAGGAGAGGAGTGAGAACGTCGTAGGGAATCGCCGTCGTCGCAACCATGAGCACTCCGGCCTCGGCCACGATCCGGGTGAGCACGAGCAGGATGGTCAGGAACAGCACCAGGCCCCCGGCAGCCGCCCACCAGGACACCTCCGCCTTCAGCATCCACACGATCATGCCGCCGAACCCCGCCACGAGGAGGACGAGAGTCAACCGGGGCGGCAGCAGGTCCACGTCCCTGTCGTCGCCCCCCTGCGCGACTCGCCGTGCCCAGGCTCTCAGGGACCCGCGGGCGGCCCAGAACAGGAAAGCGCCGATAACGAGCGTCGCCCCCGCAGTCTGGAAGACGGGGATCTGGCGGTACCAGTTTCCCCAGTACCCGGTCGCGCCGGCCCCGAGCCAGGCGACGTAGACGAAACTCAGCCGGTACAGGATGTAGAAGAACCAGAGCGAGAAGCTTACCTCGGTAGTCAGCAGGAACGTGAGCCCCACGATCGAGAAGTAGACGCGCACCGCTTCGAGCTGGAACTCGCTCCACGGCCGGTCCGGAAATATCTCAGTGGCGCTCCACTGAATCGGGACGGACGGGATGCCCGGGAAGTAGGTGCGCAGTCCGTTGATCCCGAACACGATGATCGGGACCGCCGCGCCGAGCCACACCAGCCGGTTGGAGAGGAACGCGTTGACGGGACTCCGGCCCGCCGGCGCCGTAACCTCGAGCGGGAGGTACGTCATCGGGAAGATCAGGCGCTCGCGATCCGCCCACTGACGGTAGAACAGCGAACAGAAGGCGAACATGACCGCGGAGACCAGGCCCCCGAATGCACCCCACACCGCGAGGGGACGCACCCAGACGCCCCAGGGAATGTGCTCCCCGCGCGGCAGGCCCTCGAAGTACCAGCGCACCGCCGGGCTATCCAGATCCTTGCTCACCACCATCCAGTCCGGGATGTTCGCCAGCAGGTGGGTGGCATAGTCGTTCGACTTCGTCGTGTAGTACGCGGGCGCCGCCGCCCATCCCGGCACGTACCTCATGAGCGCCGTGTTTCCGATCCCGCCCGCCACGCACACCATGGCCCACACCAGGAGCATCTCCCCCTGCGAGAACCCTCGCCGCCGGAACCACTTCTGCGATGCCGTATTGGCGCCCAGCACCAGGAAGAGGAGCACGATCATGCCTGCGGTCGGGAAATGGTTGCCGGTCAGCAGCGTGTTCTTGAGGTGCATGTCGCTGTAGCACATGATCAGGTTCAGCCCCACGGTGAGCAACAAGCCCAGCGCGACCGCCCGTCCAGTGACGGCGTTCGACGGTGACGCGGGAGGGCCGGACACAGCCGGTGTCATCGGGAGTTGATTATAGCCTCCGCTCCCCGGTTGCACTCACCCGTCCCTGTCCATTACACTGGCGCCACATGGAATACCGCCCGTTGGGCCTGACCGGCCTCAAGGTCTCCGAGATCTGCCTCGGGACCATGAACTGGCGCTGGACGACGTCGGAAGCGATGTCGTACCGCGTCATGGACGCCTTCGTCGAGGGCGGCGGCACCTTCCTCGACTCCGCCGACATCTACTCGTTCTGGGCGAAGGGGTGCACGGGCGGCTCCTCCGAAACCATCATCGGAAAATGGATGAAGCGGAAGCGGATCCGGCGCGATATCGTCCTGGCCACCAAGGTCCGCGGAAGGATGTGGCCCGGGCCCACGGGCGAGGGACTCTCGCGTGTGCACATCATACGGGCGTGCGAGGACTCGCTCAGGCGGCTCCAGACCGACCACATCGACCTCTACCAGACGCACTTCCCCGACGACACGGTGCCGATCGACGAGACCCTGCGCGCGCTCGCCGACCTCGTGCGGGCCGGCAAAGTCCGGTACATCGGCTGTTCGAACTACACCTCCGGCCAGTTGGCCGAGGCCGTCGTCTGCTCGCGCTCCCTCGGACTTCCCCAGTACGTCTCCATCCAGCCCTGGTACAACCTGTTCGGGCGCGACTTCGAGAAGGACCATGCCTGGATAGTGAAGAAGTACGGCGTGGGCGTGATCCCGTATTCGCCGCTCATGGGCGGATTCCTCTCGGGCAAATACCGGAGGGGGAAGCCGGTGCCCCGCAGCCTGCGGGCGGGGGGCTTGAAGTGGCTCATGAACGACCGGGGCTGGAACGTGATCGACGCGCTCGAGCGCATGGGGCGCGCGCGCGGCAAGACCGTGCTCCAGATGGCGCTGGGCTGGCATCTTTCACACGACTGGATGACGGCTCCGATAATCGGGGCGAACACGCCCGAGCAGTTGAACGAGTGCCTGGGCGCCGCGGGACTCAGGCTGGACGAGGAAGAGATGAAGACGCTGGACGGGCTGACGAAATGAAGGCGAAGCCGATCCCGACGCGCCCGTTCGGAACCACCGGGATCCGGGTTTCCGAGATCTGCCTCGGGACGATGCAGTTCACGTGGACGTGCTCGGAGGCGATGTCGTACCGGATCCTGGACGCCTACCGGGCCGCGGGCGGGTTCTTCATCGACACCGCGGACTCCTACACGACCTGGAAGAAGGGAAACCAGGGCGGCGAGGCTGAGACGATCATCGGCACGTGGATGCGGCGGCGACGGAACCGGCGCGACCTCGTGCTCGCGACCAAGTGCCAGATGCGGGTCTGGCCCGGCCCCACGGGCGAAGGGCTCTCCCGGCACCACATCTTCGACGCCGTGGACGCCTCGCTCAAGCGGCTGGGCACGGACTGGGTGGACCTGCTCCAGTGCCACTGGCCGGACTGGGCAACCCCCGTGGACGAGACCCTGAAGGCGATGGGCGACCTCGTCGCCGCCGGCAAGGTCCGGTACCTCGGGTGCTCGAACTTCACCTCGGGCCTGTTCGGGGAAGCGTTGGCCCTGTCCCGGTGGGGCGGCTGCCCGAAGTTCACCTCCATCCAGCCCCGGTATCATCTCCTCGACCGCGGGTTCGAACAGGACCACGTCTGGCTCGCGAAGAAGTACTGCGTCGCCGTCATCCCCTATTCGCCGCTGGCGGGCGGATTCCTGACCGGCAAGTACCGGAAGGGCAAGCCGCTTCCGGCCTCCGAGCGCGTCGAGTGGCAGAAGCACCTGCTCGGCGACCGGATGTGGAACACGGTAGCCGCGCTCGAGCGGCTCGGGAAGAGGCGCGGGAAGACGATCGCGCAGATGGCGCTGGGCTGGCACCTGTCGCACGACTGGATGACCGCGCCCATCGTGGGCGCGAACTCGCCCGAGCAGTTGCGGGAGTCCCTCGGCGCCGCCGGGCTCGCCCTCACCCCCGGGGAGATGAAGGAGCTCGACGAAGTCTCGAAGTAGCGCCGAGGGTTGTCCGGCCGTCTTCGGGTGTTAGAGGACCCTGGTGATGGCCAGCCGCGCGGCCCAGCTGAACCCGCCCACCTCCCAGACATCGGCCCAGATGTCCGGATTCGAGACGAACGGCTCCGGAATCTCCAGCTCCTGCTGGGATCCCCGCACCTTGGTCTTCGGTGAAATCATGAGCGGGACCTCGATCCCGACGGTCGTCTTCTCGCCCATCTTCATGTGGAGCCCCGGAACGAGCTCGAACATGGGCACGCCGACCATCCCGGAATCCCACACCGTGAATACGCCGTGGGGCAGGAAGCGCGTCGTCGTCTTGTTGGGCCCCGAACCAGTCATCAGCATATCCGTCCACAGCTGGTTGTGGAATTCCGACGTCCACGGCAGGAGGACGACTCCCGCGCCGAACCCGAGCGTGAACTCGGCCATCTCCATCGGCATCTTGGCCTCGGCCCGCGCCAGGAGCGGCACCTGCATGAAGGTAAGCTTGGTCGTGTCATCCGTGAACGGATTCGGATCGCCGTAGTCGGGCGTGCGCCGCTTGGTCTCGTCGAACGTGTACGCCCCGGGCATGCTCGCGCCGACCTCGATCCCGATGCCGAACATCTCGTTCATCGCGACTATCGACTCGCCGCCGACGGTCACGACCCCGACGTTGAAACTCTGGGTATTGGCCGTGGAGTTGTAGAACGGGTTTCTGTCGTCAATACTGTAGTAGCTCATGCTGGCGGGGATATTCGCATACCCCACCGTCAGACTGACCGCGCGCCCCTGGGCCGCAATCCCCAGCGCGAGCAGCGTCCCGATCAAGAATCGCGCCATCTTGCCATCCTCCTGACGGGACCGGGCTTTAGCGCCCCACCCCGTAGCGGCCATTTTGCATCCTTGGCCCGTACCATTGCAAGGCGGGGGCCAAGTCCCAGGCGGGCCGTCAGGCGATGACTACAGCTTACGGGTGATCGCGAGCCGAACAGCCCAGGTGAAGCCGCCGAACTCCCAGATGTCGCTAAAGATGTCCGGATTCGAGACATACGGTTCGGGGATCTCGCGGTCGAGCTCTGAGCCCGCGATCTTCGTCTTCGGCGAGAACGCGAGCGGGACCTCGATCCCGACCATCGTCTTCTCCCCCATCTTCATGTGAAGCCCCGGGATGATTTCGACCGTGGGCAGGCCGATGATCCCGGAACTCCAGCTCGTGAATACGCCGTACGGAATCCGATGCGTTGCATCCTTGTCGTTCTGGTCGCTGTAGGGCGTTCCATCACACCAGATCTCGTTGGTGAACTCCCGATTCCACGGATGCGCGACCAGCCCGGCACCCAACCCCAGCGTGAACTCCATCATCTCCATGGGGGCCCTCGCCTCGAGCCGCGCCAGGATCGGCACCTGCATGAACGTCATCTCGGTCGCGTCGCCACTGAACGGGTTCGGGTCACCGTAGTCAGGATGAACCCTCTTGGTCTCATCGAACTTGAAGGTGCCGGGCATGCTTGCCCCGATCTCGATCCCGATGCCGAACACGTCGTCAAGCGCGACTATCTGCTCGCCGCCGACGGTGACGACTCCGATATTCACCTTCTCGGAAACGGTCGTCGAGTTGTAGATCGGCAGAGCCCAATCCTCCCTGTAGTAATACATGTTGCCCGGGATGTTCGCATATCCCAACGTCAGGCTGACCGCGTGCGCTTGGGCCGCAAGCCCCAGCGCGAGCATCGCCCCGACCCGATATCGCGCCATGTTCCAACCCTCCTGACGGGACCGAGCTCGGCGGCCCGCCCCGTAGCGGCCATTCTGCATCCTCGGACCATACCATCGCAAGAAGGTTGATCCGGTTTCGAAAAGCGCGTCAGAGCTTCACGTCCACCCGAACAACGTCGAGAAATGCCGGGGAGGCACAGCCCAGGTGCCAGACGTAGATCCCGGAGGCCCCGGCCTTGCGGACCTCGTCCACCATCCACGCGAACTTGCGCGGGTCCGGGAGCCAGACCTCGTGCCGGATGCCTCCGCGCGTGTAGGTCAGAGCGAGCTCACCCTCCGGCTCCCGCCATTGCGGCGTGACGCTTCCAAGATCTCCGAGATCCGCAAGCCCCGTGAGATCCTCCGTTTCCCTGTTCCGCGTATTCCAGTCCCGGCCGTACCACGGCAGGGCGGCGACGAACTTCTCCTGCGGGATCCTCGACCGGGCGAAAGCCAGTTCCTCCGCGAAATACTCGCGCGGCATGATCGGACCCGGAACGTCGCAGGAGTAGTCGTATAGCATGACCCGGACCTCGTCCGCGAGCCGGCCGAGAATGGTGTAGTCGAACGGCCCGGCTGCCTCGTCCGCGGCCGATGGAAAGTCCATGACCGTCGCGGCCACCCGGCGCGGCGGCGCCATCGCGTGGAGGACAGACACCAGCTTGGCGATGAAGAGAGTGTAGTCGTCGCGCGCGCTCCCCGGGATCCCCTCGATGTCCACGTCGATCCCGCTGAGCTTCAGCCGGTCGCAGGCCGCCGCGAGTTCCTTCACGCACCGGTCCGCCGCCCCTCCCCGGATTCCGGCCGGCAGGCTCCGGCGTGTCCCCGCGATCGTGGCCCAGACCGCGATGCCTCGGGCTCGCGCCCAGCGCAGGAACGCGAGCTGTCCGGGCGTGATCGTGTCCACGAGGCCCCCGTCGCGCTGGATCGTGAACTCGCAGATCGAGACCGAGTCGAGCAGGCGCGCGTGCCGCTCGAGGAGGGCGAAGTCCGTCACCTCCGCCGGCACCCAGCCGCCGAAGGTCATCCGGTCCCCGTCCCCGCCGCATCCGGCCAGGGCGAGGACAGCAAGGGCAAGGCCGGCCGATACGGCACCGGCGGAGCGGGAAGTCAGCGTTTCACCTTGGCCCGAACCACCGGGATGAAGGCGGGATCTGCGTATTCGAGCTGCCAGACGTATATCCCGACGGCACCGGCCTTCCTGACCTCGTCCACCATCCGCGCAAACTGCTTCGCATCCGCCATCCAGACCTCGTGCCGTTTGCCAGCGGCCGTGTACGTGTAACTCAGTTCGCCCTCGGGCTCGCGCCAGACGGGCTTCCCGCCCCACTTCGCGACGAGCTCGTTCATCCCGCTGATCCCGTCGACGTCGCTGGTCATCCGCCAGAGGATGTCTTCGTGCGTTCCGTCGGTAACGTTCCAGTCCCGGCCGTACCAGGGCACCGCGGGAACGAGCTTGGCCGCCGGGATCCTGGAAAGCGCGAACGCGAGGTCGGCGGCGAACGACTCCCGGTCAATGATCGGGCCCGGCTTGTCCCAGTTCACGTCGTAGCACATGATCCGGACCTCGTCGGCCAGCCGGCCCATGACGCGATAGTCGGCGAAGTAGTTGGCCTCGACCTTCGGGTCCTGGATCTCGGCCAACGTGACCGACAGCCGGCGCGGCGGCGTCATGGTCTTGAGCGCGGCCACGAGGTGCGCGATGAAAAGCGTGTAGGTATCGCGGAAGGACTTGTCGAGTCCCTCGATGTCGACATCGACGCCGTCGAACCCGTACTTTTCGCACACCGCGACGAGTTCCTTGATACAGCGCTCCGAGGCCTTTCCCGTGATCCCGGGCGGGCCGCCCCCGATCGTGACATAGACCTTGATCCCCCGCTCGTGCGCCCAGCGCACGAGCGCGTCACGATTCGGCGGAGCCACGCGCTTGAGGCCCCCGTCCGGTTGGATGTGGCACCAGGAGAACGAGATCGAGTCATAGAGCTCGGGGTGCGCCTTGAGGAGGGAAACGTCGGGATGCCACTCCGAGATCCAGGCGCCGAAGGTCATCGGCCGCCGGCAACCCGTCAGCGCCGCCGCGAAGGCGGCCGCGGCGAGCCACCGTGCACCCCGCGTCATCGGCGCACCTCCGTCCGCACGGCCCGCCAGTGCGCGGGCGACGCGTGGGCGAGGTGCCAGACATAGATCCCCGACGCACCGGCTTGTCTGACCGCCCGGACCATCCACGTGAACTTGCGCGGGTCCGGCATCCAGACCTCGTGGTGCTTGCCGTCGCGCTCGTACGTGAACGTGTACTCGCCCTCGGGCTCCCGCCATTTCGGCTTCACGCCGAACCGCTCCTTGAGCTCTTCCATCCCGGCCAGATTCGTCTCCTTCTCCCTCTGCATCCAGACGATGTCGTGATGGGCCGTGTCGGCCGGCACCCAGTCGCGGCCGTACCAGGGCAGGGCGGCGACGAACTTCTCCGCCGGGATCCGGCTCCGCGCGTAGCCGAGCTCCTCGGCGAAATATGCGCGGGGCATGAGCGGCCCCGGACCCTTCCACGAGTAGTCGTAGAACATGACCCGGACGTGGTCGGCAAGCCGGCCGAGAGCGTGGTAGTCGAACGCGGTCGTCCGCTCATCCTTGACGGACGGCACATCCTGGATCGTGGCGGACACCAGCCGGGGCGGGGTCATGGCGTGCAGGGCGGAGACAAGCTTGGCGATGAACAGCGTGTAGGGGTCGCGCCCCGCGACCGGCATCGCCTCGAAGTCGATGTCGAACCCGTCGTACCCGAACTTCGTGCAGAGGGCGACGATCTCGGCGATGCACCGGTCCCCGGCGCCCCCCGTGATCCCCGCCGGCAAGGGCGGCGGCGTCCCCCCGATCGTGGCGTAGACCTTGACGCCGTGCGCTCTAGCCCATCGGATCAGGCGCGAGGACTCGCGGCGGTTCGACCGCTTCACGTGGCCGTCCTTGCGAATCATGTAATGGAAGAGCGAGACCGAGTGGATGAGGCGGTGGTTCCGCTTGAGCTGGAGGATGTCGTCCTTGAACTCCGGCATCCAGCCGCCGAACGTCATGCGTGGCGGTTTCATGTCCGTTACTCTACCATCCGTGCCTGTCCCGCATTCCTGCCGAGCACCTGGGCCGGGAATCGCATCTCGTAGACGGTGATGGAGGGCTTTGTGCCTCGGTACTTCCCGATCAAGCTGATCGCACTGGCTAATGGTATGAACTGCTCATGGACGTATTGCGAAAGGGCAAGAGACGTATAAGGGGCCTCGAAAACGGAGGTGGAATACTGCATGGTCCACTCAAGTGTCGCCCGCCGGTTCTCGTCCTCACCGTAACCTCCGAATATCACGTTCAGATCCACCACAACAAAGCGAATGCCTCGACGGTACAGTTCCAGCACTTCTTCTCGCGAGGCGGGAATCGCGAAGCTGGTCCCGGCACTCGAGTCCATCCCTCCCGTGCAGAGAGGATTGCTGCTCAGGTTGCCGACTGGTGAGTGCCGGTTCATGAAGTCCGTTACCGCCACATAGGGTGACGACCGATGAATCGTCACCAACGTGTTGGGCAGACTCAGGATCACCATAGCAACCGCCATGCAAAAGCCCAGAGATAGTTTCCCGCGTGCCCCGCTCCAGCGAACCACCGCCATGATCAGCCTTCCCTCCATAAGCGCAACCAACGGGATCAGGGGCACATAGAAGCGTGAAAGGCTCACGAAGTAGACCGAGAACATGAGCCAGGGAATGCCGAAACAAATGAGCAGCGGCAATACCCCACCGGTGAGAAGATTCCGCAGGGCAAATGCCAGAGCCACGAGAAAGAGCACGAGACTTCCCACCCCTTCCCACCTCCATAAGTAGTAGCCGAATGCCCATGGAGCCTTCATACTCAAGCCCCATCCCACGTTGAGCGTCACAAGTCCTCTGAGCTGCTCGAAGTAGGTGCCATGTGGGTAGCTGACCCCAAGCGATGACACGGCTTTCAACCAGACGAGATACTGCACTTCGAAGGCGCAGAGGACACCGGCGAAACCAATCAACCAGAGACCTGCCAATACGACCGTCTCTTTCATGCGCACGCGCTTGGCCGCCATCCCCACGGCCAATAGAGCGATCACAACTGCAGGGATGTAGACTTCCCGATAGCTACAAGCGCTGCAGAGACCGCAAGCGATGCCCGCCAGGAACGTGTTCACCTTGCCTGATCTCAGCAGCAACCATAACGCGGCAATCCAGAAGAAGACGGCTGGAGCCGACGACAATGTTTCGCGGCTGTAAAGGAGGTGGTACGGTGAAACTGCCAGCAGGAACGCGCCAACCAATCCCACACTCGCCCCAAAGAGGGCCTCCCCAATGAGGTACGTCATCCCAACCGTGGCGGTTCCGGCAAGAGCGGATACAGCTAGGGCCGCGTAGTTGCTGTTATCGGTGAAGATCAGCCCAACCGCGAGGAGGGCATTGTGAGCTGGCTTTGCGACGGTGACCCCAAATGCCCCTATAAGCTCAAGGAGTTTCACGCGAAGCTCCTGGGCTACCGGAGCGGGAGCAGCTAGGCTTCGAATCCAGAGACCCCAGATCTCATGAGTGAACCGGCCCTCGAGTACCAACTGGCCCTCATCGTAGAAGATCATCGCCTGCTCCCGAAGCTTGACGAACCTTAGAGCTGCGGCCGCCACAAGAATCGCCGCCAAGAGGATGCGCCTATCGCCTATAGAACTCCACCGAAGTACCAGGCGACTCACGCCGTCCCCGCCTTCCTTCCCATTCCGATCAGATCTGCCGGATCCACATGCAACCCCCGTTCAGGCCGTAACCATCCACCGGCGGGAGCCGGTTACGGCCGCGGGCTTCACCCCCGGCAATCCGACACGGGCCCGCACGCCCTTCGGGAGCGAGAGACGTACGTGGACCCGAGTCCCCTTCCGCTCCCATGCGCTCGTGATGGGCCCAAGCGGCGTCGGCACCGTCGCCCCCCCGTGCGCGCCGATGAACCGGGGCACGAACGCAATGGAGCGCCAAGCGGGCGCGGTCTGCCAGATCCCCCCGATGATCCGGGCGAGGTGGAAGATCGGGTGGGCCGACCACGCGTGCGAGAGGCTGGTCTGGCCGTGCGTGTGCTCGCGCTCGAACCCCTCGAACGTCGTGCCGTGCGCGACCATGGGAGCCCACCGGTCCCGGATGCAGGCGACCACCTCGGCGCCGTACCCGCGATCGGCCAGGACCTCGAACACGTACGTTATCCAGTAGGCCGAGGGCCTCACTTGCGGCGTCTCCCGGCCACGGACGAAGGGCAGGAGCACCCGGTCGATCATGGTTCTCTCGGAAGCCGGGTTCAGCCCCGCGACGATCGCGAGCGTCTGCGCGTGGATCGACGTCGAGTCCACGATGGTGCCGTCCCATCGGAGCCCGTCGCGCATGAGCCCCTGCGTGTCCAGGAGCCGGCGGAGGGACCTGCGCAGGTCCGCCGCCCAGCCCGTCATCGCCGCGGTCAGCTCGGGGAATCCCGCCTTCTGGGCCAGTACGGCCATCCGGTCGAGGGCGATCAGGAGCCAGAGGTTGTACACCGCGGAGTAGCCGTCCTTAAACAGGCCGGTCCAGTCCAGGAACAGCCACGTCCGCGGGTCGTACGACACCAGCCGGGTCTTGGGGTCGGTCCGGTCGAGGAAGTACTCGAGCGCGCCGAGGACGGTCTCACCGTGTGAGCGGAACGCCTCGGGGGTCCCGGTCTGCCAGTAGTGGTCCCAGAGCGTGAGCATCCAGATCAGGGTAAAGTCGGGCAGGACGCAGTGATGGGCCATCGTCGGCGCGTGGCCGTAGGTCAGCCCGTCGGGCGTGGTCTGGGCCGCGATCTGGGCGATGCCCCGCCGCAGGAGCCGGGGATCCCCCGACAGGTGGAACGTGTTCCACGCCTGCACCCGGGCGTCGCCCCACCACTGCGCCTGCTCCCGCCACGGCGTGTCCACGTAGGCGTCGAGCATGCAGGACTGCTGGGTCCAGGCCGAGGTTTCCCAGATCGCCTCGAGGACGGGGTCCGACGACGCGAAGGAGCCCTTCCGGTCGAGCGGGTAGCCGACCCAGTTGAGATGGAACCGGACGCGCAGGGGCCGCCCGGCGTCGCGGACGGTGAGCATGAGGTACCGGAACCCGAACGGGTGGTAGAAGTCGTGGTCGGTCGTACCCGCCCGGCAGACGAGCCGGTTTCCGAACGCCATCCGGCACCCGGCCGGGTACGGGAGGTGGGGGCTCAACGAGGCGCGGTCAATCGATTCGACGTGGGCCATGTCCACGATCTCGCCGCCGACGGCGCCGTCGACGCGGACCGTCAGGTTCCCCACGTGCAGCTTTCCGAAGTCGACGAGGTAGCTCCGGAACCGGCCCCGGCCGGTAGCCGGCACCCGGAGGTCATCGGGCCGGCCCGTCGCGGGCGCGTGGCCGAGGGGCTCGCGCACCCGGACCTCGATCACGTCGCGGGCCGTCGCGTACCCCTCTGCGCACCGGCCCGCGGCGGCGCCGATCAAGGCCCGCGGGGCGACGACGCGCTCGGCGAGCAGGGGGATTCCGCGCGGCTCGAGCCCGGACCACGGCATCGCGTTCCACGCCCGGGAATCGGACCCCGGCCCCCACGCCGAATCGTCGAACCCGGGTGACCGCCAGTCCGCGGGCTCGACGCGGGCGTCGAAATGCTCCTGCCCGAAGAGCTGGAAGCTCACGGGCGGCGCGCCCCGGTTGATCCCGCGCTCGCGCCGGGTCTTCCACGTGGCGTCGGTCAGGACGTCCACGGTCCCCCACCGGCCCGCAACCAGCAGGCCCGCGACGCCCTGGGACCGGTACTGGTACGTGCTGAACCCGGGGTTGTGGGCCCGGATCGCGATCACGTTGGCTCCGCGGCGAAGATACTGCGAGACGTCGACCTCGTCGTACGGCCAGTGGGACTGGTACCCGCGGGCGGGACCGCGGCAGACGAACCGCCCGTTGATCCAGAGCCGGTACGACTGGTCCGCGGTGATGAAGAGCGGCGCGGTCTTCGGCACGCGCGCGAGGGTCACGGTCTTGCGGATGTCGATGTAGCAGTTCAGCAGGTCCCAAGCGTAGTGGTCGGCCCAGATCCACTTCGCCTGCTTCAGGATCTCGGGCACGGGCGCCGCGGCGGTCACGCCCGGCCCTCCCCGGCGGACCGGGCCCAGACGCGCACCATCCAGCCCGTGAGCGCCAATCCGGCAACGACGAGGACGAGGAAGACCGCGAGCGGGCCGGACTGGACCTTCAGCGGAAGGGAGGCTGGATCGAAGACGGCAAGGATCTCCCGGGACTGGACCCACTGCCGGGAAGCCACGTTGGCGGCGAGCGCGGCGAGCTGGACGGCCACGACGAGGTCGGCCCCGCGGCCCGCGCGCGAGGCCCGCCAGGCGATCGCCCAGGCTGCCGCGGGCAGGAGCGCGGAGAGCATGGCGAGCCCGTGCGGGAGAGGCAGAGCGAAGATCCCGCGACGGACCTCGGGAGGAAGCGCGCCGAGGATGTACCAGAGGCCCGCGGCCCCGAAGAGGCCGAGGCCGACCGTGTGAATCCGGAACGCCCAGCGCCGCGCCCAGAACCGGTAGTCGCCGGTCTCGCGCGTCGCGAAGACCTCGGCGTCGAGGAGCAGATACGCCGCCGTCGTCGTGACCCCGAGCCCGAACATCATGAGCCACCGCGGGACGATCGTGGAGTCCCCAAGATTCAGCGCCAGGCCCCGCACCGCCCCGGCGCGGGCCGTGGCGTCGAAGATCGCCAGCATCTGCCCTCCGTTGGCCATGAGCGAGAGGCCGTTGGCGAAGACGAATCCGACGACGACCACGAACGCGGCGCCCAGCGCACCGGCCGCAATCCGAACGGCTCCCAGCTTTCCGGTCTCGGGAAGCATCGCAAACGCATAGACCCCGGCATACGCGACGAGGAGCAAGGGAATAACCGCGAACCAGGGCCACGCGATCAGGATCGTGGCCGGATACGCTACCGGGGCATACACGACCTGCAGGAAGAGCAGGGGAACGACCCCGAAGTTGACGGCCACCGCGACCGCCACGGGCATCGCGGCCCCGAGCCGGGCCGCGACCCGGCGGCCATGGTCGCCGCCGAGGACGGCGAACACGACTGCGATGGGAAGCCCCGCGTAGACGAGGTGCATGGCCGCGACATGCAGGAAGAACCCCACGCCCTTGAGCGTCATGAGGAGCCAGAGCGGCGCGGGCAGTGCGGCAGCGGCGGCGGCAACCGGGAAGCTATCTCCCACGTGAAGCCTCCGGCGGCCTGACCGGGCTGGGCCGCGCCAGCGTCTCGAGGTACGCGGCGAGGGCCGCGGCCTCCGCCTCGGTGCCGGACCAGGGCGGCATCACGAACCGGACCAGGTCGGGACTGCGGACGAGCTGGCCGATCAGCGCGGGCGACCAGCCGTGCAGGAGCTGGACCAGCCCCATGTAGCCGTCGGTCGAATGGCACGCCCCGCAATGATGCATGTACAGCGCCTCTCCCACCGCCAACCGCTTCTCCCGGGACAGCCGGGCGATCCGCTCCGGCCGGACGACCCCGGCGCGATCCACGAGCTCGGGGAAGGATTCCGCCACCCAGCGGTGAGTCCAGGCGCCGCCGGCAAGATACCCGCCGTGCCGCAGTCCCGCGATCTCGGACGGCAGGACGTTGTGGCTGTAGACCTCGCCGTAGACGACGAAGGGCTTCCGGACCGCCTCCCGGATGAACTCGCCCGCGCCGACAGCCGCCAACCCCATTCCCCAGAGCAGGAGGGCGAATCCGGGCGAGAGCCACGCAGGCTCGCGCCGGAGCCCCACGAGGACCATGGCGAATACGCCCCCGACCGACCCGGCGACCACGGCCGCGAAGATGTTGAGGACCGGCGCGCCGATGGCGGCCGCGCGCGCACTGGCGGGAAGGGCCGCGAACCACCAGCCCGCGCCGACGACGAACAGCACCGCACCCCCGCAGGCCAGCCGCCAAGCCCGCCGCACGACGAGGTACCGGACCGACTCGCCCGCCGCAAACGCCGCGTGCAGATGGACGTAGAGCGTCGCCAGCAGGAGCGCGGCCCCGGTCCGGCCGATGATCTGGGGAAACGCCTGCGGGTTCGCCAGCCCCCGCCAGACATCCCCGCCCCAGTTCCCCGGGTTCAACATGAACGACGTGATCGGGGTGATGATCACGAGACTGATCCACGCCGCGGCCGCGTAGATCCACAAGGCCGCCTGATGCACCCGGGGAGCGAGCGTCCCCCACCCGTACCAGAAGAGGAAGGCCGACACGATCTCGATGAGGAAGAAGACGTACTCGGCGCCCCAGGCGAACACGAACGTCCGGATCAGGAACTCGGTGGCCAGCGGCGAGGCCAGCCCGATCGTCCACCAGATGCCGACCCCCGTGATCGAGCCCCAGATCATGGTGACGAGGATGAAGAACTTCGCATGACCCTTGAGGTACGCGAGGTAGTCCCGGTTGTCCGTCCGGTACGCGTGCGCGACCTCGGCGGCAAGGAAGAGCCCGCCGCCCACGGCGTAGAGGGAGACGAAGACGTGGAGAACGGCCACTGCCGCGATCAGCATCGGCGCGGTCAGCGCCGGCACGTCCCAGAATGGGTAGTGCATGGGCGCTACTGTATCACGCCGTTCACGCGACCGTGTCGGCAGCCGCCTCCCCACTGCGGATGCAGTCGGGCACCCCGATCCCGTCGTAAGCGTTGCCGGCCAAGGCCAGCCCGGGGAGCGCGTGTTCGCGCTCCCGGATCGCGCGGATCCGGTCGAGATGCCCGACCCCGTACTGGGCCATGGCGACCCGCGTGCGCCAGACCCAGGAGAACTCGGGCTCCCCGCGGATCCCGAGCAGCCCGGCAGTCTCGGCGTGCGCGAGCGCGGCCACCTCCGCGGTCGGCAGGTCGGCCTCCTTCGACCCGAGCGTCCCGCCGAAGAACGCGCGGAGCAGTACCTGTCCCTTCGGCGCGCGGCCCGGGTACTTGACGCTCGAGAACGTGCACGCGAGCAGCCGGCGCCGCTCGGCCGCGGGCACGACGAGACCGAATCCGTCGAGCGGATGCCCGATCTGGTCGCACGTGTAGCCGAGGTTGACGGTCACCGTCGAGGCGTACGGAATGCCTCCCAGCAGTTCCGCCAGCGTGGGATCGATCGGCCGGACGAGCGCGGCGGCGCCCGGAGCGGGGAGGGCGACGATCACGGCGTCGGCCTCGACGATCCCCCCTGCCACATGCAGCCGCCACCCGGCCCCCGCGCGCTCGACCGCATCCACGCGTGCCGAGCACCGAAGTGTCCCGGCCGGCAGACGGGCGACCACGGAGTCCACGAGCGATCCGAGCCCGTTGGTCATCGACGCGAACACGCCGTACCTGGCCCCTGCGGCCGAGGACTCATCCGCGGCCCCCCGCGAAGCAGTCGAGTCGGCGGCGACACCAGCGACGGCGGGTGCACCGCCCTGGCGCCGCCGACGTTGCCGACGCCGCCGACGCATTGCCAGGATCAGGCTACGGTGTTCCCGTTCGAGCTCGAGGAACATGGGGAACGTGGCCCGCAGGGAAAGATGAACGGGATCGGCCGTATAGATCCCGGCGACCAGCGGCTGGGCAAGCCAGTCGAGTACCTCGCGGCCGAACCGGCGCCGGACGAACGCCGCCAGGCTTTCGTCCGCGAGGTCGCGCCCCCGCGGGAGAACAAGGTCCAGCGCCGCCCGTACCTTGCCAGGCCACGACAGCAGCCGCGTCGTCATGAACGGACGCAGTCGCGTCGGCGCGAGGAGGTAGAATCCTTCCGGGATCGGATAGAGCCGGCCGCGGCGGACGATGAACGCGCGGCGATGCTCGGGGTTCGTGCCGATAATCTCGGCCCCGAGGCCCAGCCTCGTCACGAGGTCGAGCGCGCCCGGCTTGTACGTGATGAAGGCGTCGGGCCCGCCCTCGAGCAGCCACTGATCGCGGCGGATGGTCTTGATCGCACCCCCCGGCTCCGCGGCGGCTTCGAGGACCGTGACCGCGGCTCCGCGCTCGACGAGCCGGAGCGCAGCCGCCAGCCCCGTGATCCCGCCCCCCACGATCGCGACGCGTCTCACCTAATCCTCCCCGAGCACGGTCAGGGCCGCGTCCGCCAGCGCGCGGATGAACCCAGGGTGCGTTCCCACCGTGGCCGCCCGGACAAACGGCACCCGCGCTTCGGCGGCGACCCGGGCCGCCTCGACGTCCAGGTCCCAGAGCACTTCGAGGTTGTCCGCCACGAATCCGGCGGGAACGGCGAGGACAGCCGGGGCGCCCGCCGAGCCGGCGTCCCGGATCGCGGTGACGACGTCCGGCGTGAGCCAGGGCTCGTCCGCGCGAGGGGACCGGCTCTGGTAGACGGCACGCCAGGGATGATTCCCGAACCGCCCCGCGAGCGACTGCCCGGTGGCCCGCAGATCCCCCGCGTAGGTGGCCACGCCCCGCGAGGCCGCCGGGAGGCTGTGCGCACACACCAGCCATGCGGCGCGTGCGTCGCCGGCCGCGGGCACCTTCACTAACGCCTCCCGAACCCGGTCCGCAAGCGCATCAATGAACCCTTCGTGCTCGAACCACGACGCCCCCCACGCGAGCGCGGGTCCTCCCCCGCGCGCCTCCCGCCGGGCCAGCTCGACGGCATCGTGGTAGGCGTCACGCGACACCGCGGACCGGTGGGGTGCCAACACGAGCGCGGCGAGCCGCTCGACGCCCTGCGTACCCGCTGCTGCGAGCGCCTCCTCGATGGTCGGCCGGCCGAACCGCATCCCGACGTAGACGGGCGCCGGACTGCCGCACCCCGCCAGCTCGCGGGCGAGTCCCATCGCCTGCGCGGCAACGACGGCCGGCAGGGGGGATTTCCCGCCGATGGCCTCATACCGGCGCACGATCTCGTCAACTCGGTCCGGACGGACCGTGCGGCCGGCGGCGCCGGGACGGTCCCCGAGGACGGCCTCAATGAACGGCCGGACCTCGCCGGCGGTGGCAGGCCCGCCGTAGGCAAGGAGGAGAACGCCGGGCTTCACCGGGAAGACAGTTCGTGGACGATGTCCACGAGCGCCCGAGCGTGCGCCGGAGGAGTCGCCGGCAGGACGCCGTGGCCGAGGTTGAAGATATGACCCGGCCGCGGCCCCGCCTGGGCCAGCACGCGCCTAGCCGCACGCCTGATCGCGGCGAGCGGGGAGAGAAGCACGGCGGGGTCGAGGTTGCCCTGGACCGCGACCCGGGGACCCAACCGGCGGCGAGCCTCCGCCAGCGAAACGCGGTGGTCGACGCCGATGACCGTCCCTCCGGCATCCCGAAGCAGCTCCAGGAACGGACCCGTCCGCGTTCCGAAGTGAATCACGGGCACGCCCCTCCTTATCCCGCGCAGGAGCGCGCGCGAGTGCGGGAGAACGTACCGGCGGTACTCCCCGGGCGACAGGCATCCGACCCATGAGTCGAAGACCTGGACCGCTTGCGCTCCCGCCCGGATCTGGGCGTTGAGGTGACGCGCCAGGACGGGTGCGATCCGGCCGAGGAGGGCATTCCACGCCCCCTCGTCCCCGCGCATGAACGCGCGCACGCGCTCGAACGTCCGGGATGACCTCCCCTCGATCAGGTAGGCTGCGATCGTGAACGGCGCCCCCGCGAACCCGATCAGGGGGAGGCCCGGCCGGAGGGCGGCCCGCGTCTTCCGTATCGCATCGAGCACGTAGGCCAACTCCACCGCGGGATCGAAGACGCGGACGCGATCCACGTCCCTGCCGCGCCGTATGGGCCGCCGGATCACGGGTCCCTCCCCCTTCTCGTAGGTGACGGGGAACCCGAGCGGCTCGGTGACGACCAGCAGGTCGGAGAAGATGATCGCGGCATCCACGCCGAGCCGTTCGGCCGCGCTCACGGTGACCTCCGCAGCCAGGGCGGGATTCCGGCACAGTTCGAGGAATCCCACCCGTTCCCGGAGGAGTCGGTACTCGGGCTGGTACCGCCCGGCCTGGCGCATCAGCCAGACCGGCGTGTAAGGCACGGACTGGCGGCGGCAGGCTCGCAGGAACGGGCTATCCCGAAGGCTGGTCATACGTTCCGACTGTATCACGGCGTCCGGCACGGCTATACTCGGGAGCGTGACCGGCGGCGAGGAAACGTTCATGCTGGCCCGGGAGGGAGACGTCGAGGCCTACCGCGAGGTGGTCCTCGCCCACAGCGCGGCGCTGTTCGCCTGGGCTGCCGCCGAACTGCTGGATCCCGAAGCCGCCCGTGGCATCGTCGAGGAGGCCTTCGTCCGGGGCTGGGAGCGCCTGCGATCGTTCCCGCGCGAAGACGCCTTCGCGGGCTGGCTGTTCCGGACCGCCCGCGCTCTCGCCGCCGAGCGCGCACGGGCGAAACGCCGCGCGCCGTCCCGGGCGGCGACGACCGCTTGGCGCGAAGAACCGTTCAACCTCGCCCTCGCCTTCCTGCCCGAAGCCCAGCGCGGGACCCTCGTCCTGCGCGAGTGGGGAGGGCTTCCGTACGAGGAGATCGCCGTCCGCCTCGGCTCGAGCGAGGCCGCCGTCCGCTCCCGGCTCTCGCTGGCCCGCGAGGCCATCATGAGGAAACTCTAGCCGTGCGTCGGCACCTCACTCTCGAGGAGATTTCGGCGTGGTTCGACGGCGAGCTCGAGCTCGGCGACCCCGAACACAAGCACCTGCGCGAGTGCGCCGAGTGCGGCGCCGTCCTGGACGGGCACTCCCGCCTGCGCCGGCTTGCCCGGCAGGCGATGCCGGCCGTCCCCTCCGACGCGATCTGGCGGGCGGTATCGCCCCGGCTCGCCCCCGCGCCTGCTCCCGTGCTCGATCACGGCGTCCCGGTTTCCCGGTCCCTCGTCGTCCGGCCGGATTCCGGTTCCGCTTCAGACTCCCGGCGCCCGGCCGGCCGGCGGTTGCGTCTGCTCGTCTCGCGTGCGCTTCCGTTCCTGATTGCCGTCGCAGGGATCGCCGCCGTGCTTCTCCTGTTGCCCCGGACGCCCCGGTCGCCCGCACCGGCCGGCGCGGTTCCCGCCCCCCGTCCCCCTCAGCCCGCGGCCCTGAGAAGGGCCGTCGCAACTGCGGAACCGAAGGTTCCGCCCGGCGCCGCTCCGGCGACCTCTCCTGACAAAGCCGAGATCGCGGCCAGGCTCCAGGCCGTCCAGGCGCGCCATGGCCGGATTGTGTTCGACCTCGGCAGGGCCAAGCTCGATCCGGCCTCCGGGCGCGCGCTCCGCGAGGTGGCGGCGATTCTTTCCGATGCTCCGGAGGTGAACGTCATCGTGGAGGGTCATACGGACAACACGGGGAGTGCGGGCTGGAACGTGTCCATGTCGCAAGCACGGGCCGAGGCCGTCGTGCGATGGCTCGTGGAGCGCGGAGGCATCGACGCCCGGCGGCTGTCGGCGAAGGGCTGGGGCAGCGCCCAGCCGATCGCGGACAACTCGACCGAGGCGGGCCAGGCAGCGAACCGCCGCGTCGAGTTCGCCGTAGCAGGGGTCCCTCCGGCGGCTCCGGCGGCGGAGCGTGTGCCGCCGAAGACCCGCCGCCGGTCGGAGCCCGCCGACGCCGCTGTCGTGCCAAGGCAGACCTACACGGGGACCCGGTTCATCCTCACCGCCGACCGTTTCACGACCGCGGACCCCGACGTCATCAGCGCCGCGGGCCACGTGCGCGTCGAGCCCGCGACTCCGGGGGAGCCCTACTTCGCCATCGTGGACGGGTTCAGCCGGACACTCACGGGGCCGGCCACGGGCGTCGTCGGCGAGGTCGTGAATCCGGGCGAGCACCTGATCCTGCATACTGGGACTCCCGGGGTCCCCGTGCACCCGGTCCCTTAAGGACGGCATGCCGCTCCGCCTGAAGACGTCCCGGCGGTCCCGCCCGCTTCGGCTGATGAAGAAGTTCCGGTTCCAGCTTCTGCACGAATGGATCACCGGACACCTGGCGCCCTGCCGCGTCGCCGATATCGGCGGGGGCAAGGGCCTGCTCGCGCACCTGCTTCAGGCCGGCGGGTTCGCCGCGACCGTGATCGACCCCGTCGACCAGCCCCTTCCGCCGGTATACAGGGATCTGGCGGGCGAGCGGCACCGCATCCCGGCCACGGCCCAGGTCCGCCGGGTAACGCGGGCTTTCGACTCAGCCATGGCGGGGAGCTACGACCTGCTCGTCGGCCTGCACGCCCACGGCTCGAACATCAGGATCCTCGAGGCCGCCAGCCGCCACGGAACCGGGTTCATCCTTCTCCCCTGCTGTGTCATCGACGAGCCCATCGAGATCCGGCCCAACGTGGACTGGTTCGAGTCGCTGGTCACGCGGGCACAAGTCCTCGGGTTCGATCCCGGCCGGTTCGAGCTCAACTTCCGCGGCCAATGCCGCGGATTCTTCGCGCCGGGCGCGCGGGCGCGGCTCCTGGCGCCGGAGTCGTGATGCGAGACACGCTGACTCTCGGCGGTCCCTGGAGGTTCATGCCGGATCTGCGGGACGCCGGCCGCACCGAGGGCTGGCACCGGCCCGGGGCCCCGGACCGGGAGTGGCTCGCGGTCCGGGTCGGCCGGCCCTGGGACACCTACGGCGAGGCATTCCGGGGCTACGAGAACGTCGCATGGTTCCGCCGGGCTTTTCACTGGACCGGCAGGGGCCCGAGGGTAGCCCGACTCGAGTTCGACGGGGCAGGCCACCATGCCGAAGTCTGGCTGAACGGCCGGTTGATCGGTTCCCACGACGGCGGCTACGTGCCCTTCGCCCTGGATGCGCGGCCGGGGCTCCGCCCCGGCCGCAACGTCCTCGCGATCCGGATCCGGCACGTGTTCGACGGAACCACCAGCCCGATCCGGAACACGGACTGGTGGAAGTATGGCGGGGTTACGCGGCCGGTCCGGCTCGTCACGAACGACGGCCCCCTGATCGCCCGGTCCACGGTGACCACGCGGGGAGACCCCGACGCCCCCCTGATCGTGGCAAGGGGCCTCATCACCGCTCCCCAGCCCGGTCTCACCGTGACCGCCACGATCGTCGCTGCCGGCGGCCGGACTGCCGGATCGATTCCCGAACCCGCGGACTCATCCGGCGCCTTCAGGATCTCGCTGCCCGGCCGCGGCCTCCCCCTCTGGTCCCCGGATCGGCCCAGGCTCGTGCGCCTGGCTCTCACGCTCCGGGACCGGCGGGGACGCATCGTGGATGGCGTGACCAGAAGGTTCGGGATCCGGGTGCTGTCATGGACGCATGGAACGATCAAGCTCAACGGGAAGCCCCTGTTCCTGCGCGGGGTCAACCAGGTCGAGGAATACCCGGGTTGGACATGCTCCCCCGGCCGGGCGGCAATGCGGGCCCGGATCCGGGACCTGAAGCGGAACCTGCACGCGAGCTTCTTCCGGACCGCGCACTACCCCCACCACCCGGAGTTCCTGGATCTCTGCGACGAGGAGGGCCTGCTGACGTGCGGCGAGATCCCGTACTGCTACCAGCCGGAGCCCGCAGGAACCACGGCGGCCGGGCGGCCGATGCTCGACGAGCTGATGTGGCGCGACGCCCACCACCCCAGCGTGATCTGGTGGTCCGCGGGCAACGAGCGGCCGGTCGAGGTCCCCGCGGTGGCTGCGGGCGTCGTCCGGCTGATCCGGCACGCGAAGGCGTTCGACGACAGCCGGCCCGTGACCTGCGTCTCGAACCGCGGGCTCTCGGACCGGTCCCTGCCGGCCCACGACCTGCTCGCGCTGAACATGTACATCGGCGTCTGGGGCGGGACGACGCCGGTCTCCGTGGACGGACTCCGCCGGCACACGGGGCGCGAGCTGGCCCGGGCCCTCGCCGCGGTCCGCCGACGGTTCCCGGACAAGCCGCTCGTGATATCCGAGTTCGGCGCGCCCGCCTTTCCGCTCTCGGGCGGCATCTTCGCCGGCGAGCGCTGGCAGGCCGAGTACATGCGGATCCACCTCGGCGTCTTCGCCCGGACCCGATGGCTCTCGGGGTGCGTTGCCTGGTGCTACGCCGACCAGCGCGTCGGTTCCTACGGCCGTTACCCGGTCGGCTACCTGGGCACCCCGCAACTCGAGGTCTTCGGGCTCAAGACGCTCGAGGGCCGGCCGAAACCCGCGTGGTACACGGTCGCGCGCGCGTACCGGCGGATGGCCCGGCGAGCCACGCGACCTTGATCGTTCTCACCGGCGATCTGGTCCGGCTCTCGATGCGCGAGGACGGCACCGGCGTCGCGGTCGAGGACCTCGCCCGCGGCGTCCGTTGGGAGCTCGACGAAGCCTCCCGGCTGGCGACGCGGGAGGCGCCGCGGTTCGCGTGCGAAGCGTGGCGGGCGGGAGCTGCCTCCTCCGTCCGTCCGCTCGGAGCCGGCACCGCCCGGCTGGAAGGACCCGACACGATCCGGGCCGTCCACGACGGGCCCGGGGGCCGGGTCTCGCTCCGCTGGATCCTCGACCGGGACCGGGTGCGCCTCCTGGCCGAACCGGACACCGGGCTGGATGCCGCGACGGGTCTCACCCTCCCGGGCACGTTCCGTCCCGTTGGCGCGGCCGGAGTCAGGGCGGCCATCCCGCTCGGCCAGGGCGTCCTCCACACGGGTGCCGGCCCCGCGTTCTTCCGCCCGCTCACGATCTCGGGTCACGGGGACGGGTTCACGCTTTCGGTCTTCGGCGCGCTCGCCGCGCGCGGTGCCCTCGCGGTCATCGCCGAGACCGCGACGGATGTCGCCCTGCACTGGGAGAAGACCGACGCGGGGCGCGTGGACCTGGCATGAGTCCAGCATCCGAGCCTCGGAACGCTCGCGTACCAGCGCGAGACCGTGCTCGTCCCCGTCGACCCGTCGGTCACCGCCGTCTGCAAGGCGTTCCGGCGGCACGAAATGGCGGCCGGCCGGTTCAAGTCCTGGGACGAAAAGATCGCCGCGCGGCCCGCACTCGAGAAGCTGTTCGGCGCCGCGGGCGTCTTCGTCGGCTATCTGCAGAATCGCGAGCTCGACTACACCGCGGCGTTCCGGCGCCTCAAGGCACTCGGCATCGACCGCGCCTACGTCCTGCCGATATGGATGGCGACGACGATGGACATGGGGTGCGTCATGGGCGGGCCGCCGACCGACCTGCGCGGGCACATCCCGCTGCTCCACGAACTCGGCTGGCTCGCCGGAAGCTTTATCTACATCACCGACGGGCCGAAGGGGGATGGGTCGGACCTTCGGCTCGACCGGGAAGGCAAGCCGCTCCTTAAGTGGGAGATCGAGGAGAAGTCGTGGTGGGCGCTGGGCGCGGAACGGCGCGCGGCGTGGGCGCGCGAACTGCTGGATCGCGGCCACGAGGGACTGGATGCCGTGCATTTCGACGTCCTGACCTGCGTCCGGTTCCAGGAGGACTGGCGCCCGGACCGCCGATCCGACGCCCGGGCCGACGAAGCCGCGGTCCGGGGGATACTCGCGGATGCCGGCCGCCGCGGACTCATCGTGGCTTCCGAGGGCTTCCTGGACCGGCTCACTCCCTGGTACGACCTCGGGAGCACGAAGTTCTCGCACGTCGTCGGGTTGGACGAGTACTGCACGGTGCCGATGACCATGCTCGTGTACCACGACTCGGCCATCCACACGTGGTGGGAAGTCGACAACTACAACAACCCCGAGCACCGGTCCCAGTTCGGCCGCGGGTACCCGGCCCGGTTCTGGTGGGGCGGCGGGTTCCCCCGCCGGCAAGCCGCCATCGACGCGCTCATGGGCGCGCCGCCGGACCTCTTCCCGTTCGGGGCGCAGTATTGCTTCGTCCCGCACGCGCACCCGAAGACGTACGTGTATAGGCCGTCCCTGAACGACGAGTTGGTCCGGCAGGCGATCGAGGTCGCCAAGCCGGTCATGGCCCTCCACGCCCGGGTCGGACGGCTGGAACTCCTCGACCATCGTCTGCACCAGCCTGACGGCTCCATACAGGAGACCGTTTTTGCGGACGGCACCCGGGTGACGGCGAACTTCGCCGATGTCGCCCAGGAGACGCCGGGAGGGATCGTCATGCCGCCCCAGAGCTGGCGAGCCGACTGACGGTTCATCCCGTATACTGGGCGCAACGGTCCCATGGACACGATCACGTGCCCGTTCTGTCAGTTCGCGTGCAAGCCTACCGCCCGCATGTGCCCGTCCTGCGGCCTCACCTTCGAGCGCTGGCTGGAGGCCAATCCGGGAAAGACCATCGAGGGCTGGAATCCGCCGGCGACTGCCCCGGCGCCCGCAACGCCTGACTCAGCCGTTCCCGTGCCGCCGGTGGCCGCCGCGGTTCCCGCGGAGCCGGCACCTCCGACGCCTGCAGTCGACCCGCCATCTGCCGCGATCGCCGTCCCTCCCGCGCCCGTTGACCCCACGTCGCCGGCGGCGCAGCGGAAGCCTCCACCCGGGATGAAGCCCGAGCTCGATCCCAAGGCCAAGGCCCTGATCGAGCTCTACAAGACCGAGGCCGCGTTCCGCACCAACCGCGGCGACGCCGAGAAGGCGCCGGGGCGGGCCGGTCTCCTCCTCATCGCCATGGCCATCACGAACACCGTTTTCGGCCTCCTCCTTACCCTCCAGCGGTTCCACGGGGACGGGCTCCCGTTCGTCAGCACGTTCGGCGGCGGCGTCGGCTTCCTCATCATGGCGATCGGCGCATTACTGGGACACCGGCGGTTCGTGACGGCGGGCGTCGTGCTGGCGGTCATCGACCTGGCGATAGGCGTGTCGGTCTTCTCCCAGCTGGGGGCGGGGCTCAGGAATACGCTCGGGTTGAAGGTCATCATGCTCGCCTATCTGGCCAAGCTGATGAAGGATCTGGGATAACGCCGGGGACCATAAGCCGGCAGGAGGTTCGCAACTTGTTCAAGATCGGCATCTACAGCATCACGTACATGGGAGTCTGGTACCGGGGCCCCGCCATGACGCTCGAGGACTTCATGCGGTTCGCGAAGAAGGAGGGATGGGAAGGCGTCGAGCTCGACACCAAGCGCCCGCACGCGGCCCCGATGGATCTTTCCCCCGACCGTAGGGCCGCCCTGCGCGATCTGGCCGGCGAGCTCGGGCTCCCGATCTCGGCCGTCTCCCCGAACTGCGACCTCTCGAGCCCCATTCCGGAACAGCGCGAGGCCATGCTCTGCCACGTGCGGGAATGCATCAAGCTCGCGAAGGACCTGGGCGCGCCGATCTGCAAGATCTTCGCCGCATGGCGGGGCGTCGCGATCAAGGATGGGATCGGGAACTACGAGATCGCCAAGGTCGATCCCTACCCCGGCTTCGCGTCCGCGCGCTGGGGCCTCGTCGCCGACGGCCTCAGGGAGCTGGCCAAGGTCGCCGGTGACTTAGGGATCACGCTCGCGCTCCAGAACCACGAGCCCGTGATCCGGAACTACAAGGACGTCCTCGCGTTCATCCGCGAGGTCGGCCACCCCGCACTCAAGGCCTGCATGGACATTCCCATCGAGGGGAAGAACTCGGACTCCGGCGACTGGGCCCGGCAGATGGTGAGCGAGACCGGGGCCCTCCAGGTCCACTCGCACTTCGGCGGAGAGTGGAAGCGCGGACCGGACGGCAAGGTCGTGCTCGGCTGGGACCGCCAGATCGCCTACGCGGACTACGTGAAGGCGCTCATGAAATCCGGCTACGAGGGGTTCATGAACTGGGAGTATTGCCATCCCGCCATGGAGGATTGGGAGACCCGGAAACCCGGGTCATCCGACGGCCCCGTCGCGGGCATCGACCACGTCCACGCGCAGACGCGGATGGCCCTCGAGTTCATGCGCGCCATCCGCGCCGAGGCCTCCGGCTAGGGAGTCAGCGCCGGCTTCGGACCAGCCCGCTCAGGACGGCGGAGAGGCACGCGAGCTTGAACGCCGCCCACCACGACAGCTCGCGCGCCACGAGTCCCTGCGCGACCGCCCCGGGAAACAGATCGGGCACGGTCCAGGCCCAAAGGAACCGGACCACGAAGAGCACGAAGGCGAATACGAGCGCCGCGAGCATGAGCGCGCCCGCACATCCGGCGGGAACGAGCAAGGAAAGCCAGCGTCCGGGCCCGAAAGTCCTGAACGTGAACACGGAATCCCTCCTCTCCCCGGCATCGCCCCGATCCCGTGCATCTTCCCGTCCGCCCGAGTCGCGGAAGGGCTCGAGCTCGTTCAGGGCGTCGCCACCGTCCTGAGCCAGGCCGCCTGGGCGGCCGCCCCGGCGCCGGTCTCGAACCGCTGGAGCTCCCAGATTTCCTCTATCGCCATCGCCGCACCGGGGGCAAGCGACGTGTATGCGCCATGGACCTCGATCTCGCACAACGACTTCGCCGGATCGCGGTTGACGTCCCGGAACACCTCGACGACACCGTGGTCCGGGTGGACCGATCCCGCCGCCGCGGGAGTGAACCGGCGCAGGAACACGTGGCCGCCGTCGAACGCCGCCATCACTCCCGTGGCCGGCGTGAGGAACGCCTTCGCCGTCCGGCCGCCTTCCGGCAAGGGGGCCTCGTCGAGGAACCGGAACCAGCCGTCCCGGACCTCGTAGTCGAGTGCGCCCCGCCGCGCGTCCGCCGCCGACCCGTGCTCGATCCTGAGGCTACCGCGCACGGGCACCCACGCCCGCGCCGTCGCCCGCACCCGGACGTTCGACCAGAGGTCCCACTTCACCTCGCTCTTCCGCGTGTTGACGGCACGTACGGCGACGCGGACACGTCCTTCGGGCGATATCGACACCTCCTTCGTGAGCGCCAGGCCGGTGACCGGGCTCGCAGGGCCCTTGAGCACGACCGAGGTCGGAGTCCGGTCGGAGACCTCGTAGGCAGCCCACTCGGCCCAGGGGTCCGGAGGCCAGTTGTACGCGTGCTCGCGCCACTCCGCCGAGACGTCCTGGTGGAGCCACCACTCCTTCTGGGGACCGGTCCAGATCACGTGGCCGTTCACGGCGGGGTAGTCCCAAGACGCGCCGAGCGCCGGGAGTTTCGCCTCCGGCGCCCACCACGCAGGATCGGCATCGAGTATGTTGGGACCGTCCGGGGCCCGGAAGACCGCGATCCGGCCCGCAAGCCGGGGCGCGATGCCGACGACGACGCGGTCGTTGCGCAGGATGAGCAGGTGACGCTCCGGATTCTGCGGCGGGACACCCGTCCTTGCCGCCGCCACCGTCGCCATCAGCACCCCCGTCACGGCCGCCATCAGTCTCAGCATCATCGGCCCGATCATACCGCGGTCCTGCGAAGTTGCATACTCGCGGCGCCCCGCGGTAAGGTCAAGGCCCATGACACCGGAGCTGGAGACGCGCCTGCTCGCCCACCATGACGCCCTGCGGGACGCCGGGAAGATCGGGTGCCTCGTGAACGCGTCCGGCGGGGACATCCCCGTGCTCTTCGCCAAGGGCAAGTGCCTGCCCGAGGCCTGGGAGAACTCACTCGTCGCGCTCTGGGTCAACGGCTGCGAGATCCGGACCCAGTACGACGAAAAGGATGCGACCGGCAACTACCTGCACGAACCCAGCCGGGATTCCTCGATGATCATGATCGTCGAGGAGCCCCTCTCCGAGCCCTACATCCACAAGTGCTTCCCGGGCGGGCTCGAGGACCTGGAGGAATACCGGCAGGAGGTCATCGACGGCGTCAAGGACCACTGGGTCCGCGACCCCGCCAACCCCGCGGACCAGCGATGGGAGTACACGTACCACGACCGGATGGCCAAGTACCGGGCGCCCGGACTCGTGGATTCCGTCGATCAGTTCGAGGTGATGGCGCAGAATCTGGCGAAGTCCCCGATCACGCGCCGCGCCCAGATGATCTCGTGGAAGGCCTGGGAGGACCCCGCCGCCTACGATCCCCCGTGCTGGCAGTCGTACTGGGGACGGCTTTCGCGCGACAGAGCCGGAAAGGCCGTGCTCAACATCAACATGCGGTTCCGGAGCCGCGATGCGTTCAAGGCTGCGTTCATGAACGACTTCGCGTTCATCCTCCTCGGGAAGAAGCTCGCGGCGCGGATCTCGGAACTGCGCAGCGAGGAAGTCCGGCTCGGCCGGTTCATCGACCAGTCCGACTCCTACCACGTGTACGGGAGCTACTTCGCCGAGTTCGAGAAGACCTTCGTCACCCAGCTCCTGTCCCGCAAGTTCGAGCAGAGGACCTGGCGGAGCGACGAGGATTTCGTCGTCGAGGCCTTCGAGGAAGCGAAGCCCGTTATCGCCGAAAAGATCCGCCAGCAGGACAAGAAGTACACGAAGACCTGATATCATGTGATTGATGAACTTCGAGCGGATCACCGTCGACCCGGGCGTGTGCCTGGGCAAGCCCACGATAAAGGGCACCCGAATCACCGTGGATTTCATCCTCCGGCTGATCGCGGACGGGCGCGACCCGGGCGACGTGGTCAGGGAGTACCCGGAGTTGACCATCGACGACGTGCGTGAGGCCGCGCGATACGCGGCTTGGCTTGCCACCGAACGTACCCTGACCCTGGGTTGAGGTTCCTCGCCGACCAGAACGTTTCGCCGCTGACAGTGTCGTTTCTCCGGGAGGCGGGGCACGACGCCATTCGTGTCTCGGAAGTCCTCCCCCACAACGCCCCCGATCGAATCATCCTGGCGTTCGCGGCCCGGGAACGCCGGGTGGTTCTCACACACGACCTCGACTACAGCGGCCTGCTGGTCACCGAACGCAGTCCTGTTGCGTCGCTCGTGCTCATGCGTCTTTCGACGACCCGGGTCGAGCAGGTGAACGAGATCCTGCGGCGCGTCCTGCCGACGGTGGAAGCCGTTCTGGAAACGGGCGCGATAGTGGTTGTCGAGGACGCCTCCGTACGCGTCCGTCCCCTCCCGCCCGGCTAGACCGGTTCATCGACCAGTCCGACTCCTGCCACGCGTGCGGAGCGACGAGGACTTCATCGTCGAGGCCTTCGAGGAGGCCCGCCCCGTCATCGCCGAGAAGATCCGCCAGCAGGACGCCAAGTACAAGTAACCCTGAGATGTCGTTGACTCGCTCGGAATGCCGTGGAAGAATACCAGCAGGAAGCCACGATGGTACTCAAGGTTGAACTCCCTGAAGATGCATTGCGTGACGCCGGATTGACCGGCCAGGACGCCGATCAGGAGGCCCGGTTCCTCCTGCTCCTCGAGCTTTACCGCGAAGGGAAAGTCTCTCTGGGACGGTTCGGTGAGCTGGCCGGCCTCCCCCAGGCCGAGGTGCTCGCCCGCATGGCGAACCACGGAACATACCTCAACTATTCGACGCAGGATCTCACCGCCGACCGGAAGGCATTGCGGTAGGAGGACGTGGAAACGGCCACGGGGCCGGTCGTCAGTAACGCATCCCCGCTCATATTGCTCTCGGGCATCGGCCGATTCGACCTCCTGGAGTCGCTCTTTAGATCGGTACTGATCGCGGAGGAAGTCCGGACCGAAGTGGCCACGCGGGGAACGGATCGCCCGGGAGCGATCGAGGTCACCACGGCCCTGTGGATTCGTGTCGGCACCATCCCAGGGGCCTCGACAGTGCCAAGGCTGTCGAAAACCTACGGGATCGGCTTGGGAGAGGCGGCGACGCTCGCACTCGCCAAGGCTGTTGGGGCTTCCATGGCCATCATTGATGACCGGCGCGGTAGGGCGGCCGCCGCGGCACTCGGGATTCCGGTGGCGGGCACCGTCGCGGTGCTCGAACTCGTCCACGAGCGTGGCCTCCTACCTGATCTGCGGGACACCTACCTGCGTATTCGCAGTTCAACCGGCTGGATCGCTCCCGAGCTCCTGAACGCCAGCCTTGTACGCTTCCGGCTTCCGACGATCCAGTAGGCCGCGACCAGTCGGACTCCTGCCGCGTCTGGGGAGCGACGAGGACTTCGTCGTCGAGGCCCTCGAGGAGGCCAAGCCCGTGATCGCGGAGAAGATCAAGCAGCAGGACGCGAAGTACACAAAGCCCTGACGGTCAGTCGGCGAAGCCGACCTCAAGCCAACTGCCTAGACGCCGAAAGGATCGGAACTGGTCCCGGTAACCCAAGGCGTTTGACCGCCGACGGCCCTCAAGGCGGAAATGATTCCGTGATCACCACACTTTGAACTGGGCATCGTACCGTTTCTCGAGCGCCTCGACCTTGTGCGCCAGATCGGTGTGTGACGCCAGCACTTGGCGGAGGCGGACGAACGCGCGCATGATCTCTACGTTCACCTGCACTGCTCGTTCGGACCGGAGCACGGACGAGAGCATGGCCACCCCCTGTTCCGTGAATGCCAGCGGCCGGTACTTTCGATGAAATGCCCGGCCTTTCTTTAAGGTCACAGTTTGTGACCTTAAAGAAGCGTTGTCAGGTCAGGGCTTCGAAGTAGGCCTTCGGGTGGGCGCAGGCCGGGCAGGACTCCGGCGGCTCGGTCCCTTCGTGGACATACCCGCAGTTCCGGCAGGTCCAGCGCACTTTCGACGCGCGCTTGAACGTCGTCCCGTCCTCGATGGCCTTGAGGAACCCGCGGAACCGCTCCTCGTGGTTCTTCTCGGCTACGGCGATGTTCCGCATGACCTTCGCCATCTCGGGGAAGCCCTCCTCGTCGGCGATCTTGGCGAACTCGGGATACATGGAATCCCACTCGTGGTTCTCCCCCGCGGCAGCGCCTTTGAGGTTCTGGGCCGTCGTCCCGATCGTCCCCGCCGGGAAGGCAGCCTTGATCTCGACCTCGCCACCCTCGAGGAACTTGAAGAGCAGTTTGGCGTGCTCCTTCTCCTGATCCGCGGTCAGCAGGAAGTTGGCGGATATCTGCTCGTAGCCTTCCTTCTTCGCCGCCGAGGCGAAGAACGTGTACCGGTTGCGCGCCTGCGATTCGCCGGCAAAAGCCGCGAGGACGTTCTTCTCGGTCTTGGTGCCCTTCACACTCTTCATCTCCATCCCTCCTTCAATATCGCCTTAGTAGATCCAGCATCTGGCGGTCCAGTTTGTGGCCACGGAAGTCCTCGTAGGTCACGTCGGCCCGGTCGGAGTCCAGAACCCCGAACGAGCCGCGGAAGTTCCACAGCGCCCAGCCGAAGTTCGCGCGCTTCCAGTTCTCGAGGCAGTCCTGCATCCATGCCATCACGACCGGGTGCGGCGTCTTGTTGTAGGCACCCCACTCGCCCACGATCACGCCGACCCCGGAGTCCCGGAGCTTGACCCACGGCTCGACCACCTCGCGCCAGAGCCACTCGCGGCCCGCGAGCCCGGCCGGCTTCTCCGGCGCGAGGGACCCGTCCGGGCCGATCGTGTAGGCGCCGAGCTGGCGGTCTCCCCAGTCCAGCCGGCCGGGGCGAAGCTCGAGGACGGCGCGCGTCCCGAAGGGAGCGAGCCGGAGGACCCCCAGCCGCATCCAGTCGCCGCCCGCGTTCTCGAGCACGACCTCGCGCGTGCCGGCCGGGATCGCGACCTCGTAGTCGCGGTCCCAGACGTTCTGCCAGACCTTCCACTCCTCGCGCCACACGGCCTTCGCCCACTCCCCCGTCCCGGGCCCGTTCACGAACGACTTCTTGAACACGGCTCGGCCATCGGCACTCACGACGAGCGTCGAGGACGCCGAGACCTCGAAGACATGAACGGTCAGCGTGGCGGACGCCGCGATCCCGGAGGGAATCCGAAAGACGAGCGGTTCCTTGAGCTCCGGCTTCTCCGGCCCGTAGAGAAGCGCGCAGAAGCCGGCCTGCTCCGGCCAGACGGGCACCGGCCACGTGCCGGAGTCGCCCGTCCATTCCGCCCGGAAGTGTGTGAGCCACATGGGGCTGTACCCCCGTGTCGCTTGGGCGACCCGTAGCGCCGCGAGCTCGGGCACCGGGCGTCCGCCCCACGAGATCCCGTCGCAGATCACGAGCCGGTCCGGATCCTCCTTCCGGATCGCGTCCGTCATGCGCTTCACGATCCGGACGTACGTCGCGGCGTCGATGCTCGACGGCTCGTTGAACAGGTTGAACGAGAGCTCGCGGCTTGGAACGCCCTTGTACCGGCGGGCGAACGTCCCCCAGTGCAGGGCGCAGACTTCTTCCGCCTCGGGATCGGTCCAGAGACTCTTCGCCTCCTTCGGACTCGCGACCGTGTACCCGGGCGCCCGGTGGAAGTTGATGCACACGTGGACACCGTATTGCCTGCCCCAGGCGACCGCCTGGTCGATCTCGCGCAGGACCTTCTCGTCGAACTTCCGCCAGTCGCCGTTCACGATCCAGACCCGGTAGTCCATGGGGAGCCGGACGAAGTTGAAACCCCATTCCCTGATCAGCTTGAAGTCGTCCTCGACGAACGGGCCGTTGGACCATTCCTTGCCGAATTTCTCGAGGAGGTTGAACCCGCGCCAGCGGGGCAGCGACTGCCAGGTGGGATCGGCCGGCTTGTTCCCCATCGCCTGCGCAAGCGAGGCCACGCCGAGAGCCGCCGCTAGGGCGATCCCCCGGCCGCGGCTCACAACGCTCCATCCTCCATCCGGTTCAGGAACTCGACGTAGTCGTCGGGCCGGTCGCTCTCGCGCATCTTGATCGCGGCCTGCGGGTGCAGGTTGAGCTGGCCCGTGATCATGTAGGGAATCGTGAAACCCCATTCCATCTTCTTCCGGAGCGGGAGCATGACGTCCTGAATGCACTGGAGCACGGGGCGGAGGTTGAACCGGGGGTTCCTCAGGAAACCCAGCAGGAGCTCGAGCGGGCAGTTCCCGGCTCCCCGCCCGAGCCCGGCGATCGTCGCGTCGAGACGATTGGCCCCCAGGATAAGGGCCTCGATCGTGTTCGCGTACGCCAACTGCTGGTTGTTGTGCGCGTGGATGCCGATCGTCTTCCCGGTCCCTTCGAGCGCCTTCACGTATTTCGAGGTCAGGTCCCGGATCTGCTCGGAGTAGAGCGCCCCGAAGCTGTCCACGACCACGACCACGTCCACGGGGCACTTGCGGAAGACGTCGAGCGCCTCGTCCAGGTCCTTCTCCTTCACCACCGAGACCGACATCAGGTTCAGGCTCGTTTCGTACCCCTTGTCGTGGGCGTCCTTGACCATGTCCAGGGCGGCCGGAAGCTGGTGGATGTAGGTCGCAACCCGGACCAGGCCCACCACGCTCTGCTTCTTCGGGAGGATGTCGGTGTGATAGTCGGTGCGATCCGCGTCCGCCATGACCGATATCTTGAGATCCGAAGGGTTCTCGCCCACGATCCGCCGGATCGTGTCTTCGTCGCAGAACTTCCACGGGCCGAACTCGGTCGGGGAGTAGATCCGCTTCGAAGCCTTGTACCCGATCTCCATGTAATGGACGCCCGCGGCCACGAGCGTGTCGTAGACGGCCTTGACGAAGGCATCGTCGAACCGGTGCTTGTTCATGAGCCCGCCGTCCCGGACCGTGGCGTCCAGCACCTTGATCTCCGGCCGGTACGTGATCCAAGAGTCGTGCTTCTTCGGCTTGTGCGCGCCGGGCTTGTCGGGTGTCATGGGGGAAAGCTGATCCTAGCACCGGCGCGCGGGACCCTTCAAGCGGAGAACGGACGTCCACATACGGAGGTGGGCCGCACCGGGACTGGACTTCCGGGGTTGTTTTGCCTCATGATCGTTGCTTCCATGACCCAACACTTGGCGTGGCTGGCGGGCATCGTCCTTGCCGCGGGGGCCTTCACCGCGGACGTGGAAACGCGGACCGACCCCTTCATCCCCCTCACCGAGGGGAACAACCGGTTTATCAAGGGCAATCTGGAACGGAAGCCCATCGACCGGTACCGCCGGGCGGAGCTCGTCCGGGGACAGCACCCGTTTGCCGCCATCCTCACCTGCGCCGACTCCCGGGTCCCGCCCGAGTACATCTTCAACCAGGGCCTCGGCGACATCTTCGTCGTGCGCGTCGCCGGAAACGTCGCGGATTCCGCCGTGGTCGGCTCGCTCGAATACGCGGCCGAGCATCTGGACGTGCCCCTGATCGTGGTCCTGGGTCACACGGATTGCGGGGCGGTCAAGGCCGCTCTCGAGTCAAAGGGCGAAGTCGAAGGCGGGCTTGGCGTCATCCTCGGGCGGATCGCGCCGGCCGCGCGGAAGGCGAAGGCGGAGGCGGCCCTCGACGCCAAGGCGGACCTGGTCGACCTCGCGGTGCGGGCCAACGTCCGGCAGGTGGCGGCCGACATCCTCCGGGACAGCCCGACGCTCAGTCACATGGTCGGGAGCCGCAAGGTCCGGATCGTGAAAGCGCTCTACCACCTTGACACGGGGGCGGTCGAAATCCTGAGGTAGGAGCATATAATGGCGCCATGGCGCCGGTCCAGGCCGTCACCTTCGACCTGTGGGACACCGTCTTCCTCGACGATTCCGACGAGCCGAAGCGCCGGAGCCTCGGGCTCCCTCCCAAGAAGGTGGAACGCCGCGACCTCGTTGCGCGATTCCTTTCGGACGCGGGTGGACCTGCCGACCGGGCCGCCATCGACCGCGTCTATGACGAAACAGACGCGGAGTTCCGGCGGGTCTGGCACGACGAGCACTCGACCTGGACGGTGGCCGACCGGCTCCGCCGAGTGCTCGCCGCCCTGGAACGGGATCTCCCCCCCGGCCGGTTCGTCGAGCTCGTCCGCCTCCACGAAGACATGGAACTGCGGGTTCGGCCCGACCTCGTGGCCGGCGCGGACGGGTCCCTCCGGGCCCTGCGCCGGCGCTGGCCTCTGATCGCGGTCTCGGACGCGATCTTCTCCCCCGGCCGGGCCCTGCGCGAGCTGCTGGCCGGATACGGCCTGCTCGATTGCTTCGCCGGCTTCGTGTTCTCCGACGAGTGCGGCCGGTCGAAACCCGCCCCCGAGGTCTTCCGGCAGGCGGCCTCCCTCGTGCCCTGCCGGGTGGAGGAGCTCGTTCACGTCGGCGACCGCGAGCACAACGACGTCGCGGGACCGCATGCGGTCGGCGCCCGGGCCGTGCTCGTAACCGCAGGGCTGGATCGGGGATCCGCCACGACGAAGGCCGATGCGGTCTGCAAGAGGTTTCAGGATCTCGAAGGCATCATCACATCGCTCGACGGAGCAGGAGGACCCCCATGACCGGTGCGTTGCGTATTCTGATCATCGACGGATATCCGGAAGCCAGCCGGAACGAGCTCGAAGCGGCGGGCATGAAGACCGCCTGGCAACTGTACGACCAGATGATCAAGCGGCACGTCCCCGCCGCCCGGACGAAGATCTGGCTTCCCAGCGACACGGCATCGCTCCCGGACGGCGCTGGACTCGAGACCTACCGCGGGATCATGTGGACCGGGTGCAACCTGACGATCTACCACCACGACGACGTCCGGGTGACCCGCCAGATCGAGGTCGCCAGGCGCGCCTACGCGGTGGGAACGCCGCAGTTTGGAACCTGCTGGGGCATCCAGATGGCGGCCGTGGCGGCCGGGGGCGACGTCAAGGCGAACCCGAAGGGCCGCGAAATGGGCCTGGCGCGGCGGATCCGGCTTACCCCCGCGGGAGCGAGGCATCCTTTCCTCCGGGGCCGGGCTCCGGTCTTCACCGGGTTCATCAGCCATCTGGACATGGTGACCCGGCTTCCGCGCGGCGCCGCCTGGCTCGCGACCAACGACTTCTCGAAGATCCAGGCCGTCGCCATCCGGCACGGCAAGGGCGTCTTCTGGGCCACCCAGTACCATCCCGAATACGACCTGCACGACATGGCGCGGCTCATCGTGGCGCGGGAAGGCAAGCTCGTGAAGGAGGGTTTCTACCGGAATCACGCCGACCTCATGAAGCACGTCGGACAGATGGAGGCGCTCGCGAAGAACCCCGGTCGCCGGGACCTGCGCTCGCAGCTCGACATCGGCGACGATATCCTGGACCCGGACGTCCGTCAGCTGGAGGTCGCGCATTGGGTGCGCGACGCGGTGTGCCGGCGGCGCTGACCCCCCCCCGCGCGTTCCACATCGTCGCCTGCAACCCCGCTCCGGCTACGATGCGATGTAGACGTTCTTCACCTCGGTGTAGTTCGCAAGCGCCTCCATCCCGAGGTCCCGGCCGAGCCCGCTGGCCTTGAACCCGCCGAACGGCGCGTCGGTGTGCACGGAGTTGTGGCAGTTGACCGAGATGACGCCGCTCTCCACGCGGCTGGCGACCCGCAGAGCCCGGGTCAGGTCGTTCGTCCAGAGAGACCCCGACAACCCATAGGGGCTCGCATTGACCTCCTCGAGCATGGCCTCCTCGTCGTCGAACGGCCTGATGCAGACGACGGGGCCGAAGATCTCCTCCCGCCAGATCCGGTCGGACGGCTCGACGCCGACGACGACCGCCGGATTGAGATAGAAGCCCCTGGGCCGCGGCCGGTCGCCCCCCACCAGCACCTTTCGGCCCGCGGCGCGCGCCTCCTGCAGGAACGTCTCCGAGATCCCGCGCTGGCCGGCCGAGACGAGCGGCCCCACCTGCGTGGCTTCATCCGTGGGGTCCCCCACCTTCAGCGCCTTCGTCGCCGCGACGAAGGCATCCACGAATCGGTCGAACACCCGGCGTTCCACGAACACGCGGCTGCGGGCACAGCAGTCCTGGCCCGTGTTCGCGAAGACGCTCATGGGCGAGGTCGCCGCAGCCTTGTCCACGTCGGCGTCGGCAAAGACGATGTTCGGCGACTTACCCCCGAGCTCGAGCGATACGCGCTTGATGTCCTTCGCCGCCATCGCCATGAGGTGCGATCCGACCTCCGTTGATCCCGTGAGCGCGATCTTGCGGACCAGGGGATGTCCAACCAGGGCGTCCCCGATCGACCCGCCCGGTCCGGGCAGGACCTGCAGGACGCCGGGGGGCAGGCCCGCTTCCGAGGCAAGCTGGCCCAGCCGGATAGCGGTCAGCGGCGAGAGCGACGCGGGCTTGAGCACGACCGTGTTGCCCGCGGCGAGCGCCGGCCCGACCTTCCAGCACGCGATCAGGAGCGGGAAGTTCCACGGCACGATCGCGGCCACGACTCCCATGGGCTGACGGAGCGTGTAGTCGAACCCGCCGCGCGAGACCGGGATCGTGGACCCGCAGAGCCGGGTCACCGCGCCCGCGTAGTATTCGAACACCCCTGCCGCGCCGCCCGCCTCGTCCCGCGAGTCCGCGATGGGCTTCCCCATCTGCATCGTCTCCAGCTTCGCCAGCTCCTCGACGTGGTCGCGGATCCCGGCGGCCACCGAACGCAGCAGCGTCGCCCGCTTGCCCGGCGCCAGGTCGCGCCACCCGCCGCGGAATGCCTTCTGCGCCCCCGCGACGGCGGCCTCGACCTCGGCCGGCCCCGCGGGCTGGACCTCCGCACATGCATCTTCGGTGGCGGGATTGGTCAGCGGTTGCGGCGCCGCCGGTTGCGGCGCCGCCGCTCCGGCTTCTTTCCCGTCGATCCAAGAACACCAGACCTTGCTCACGACAGCGCCTCCTTCAGCAGGGATCGCAGGTCCTCCCGGGTCACGGGCACGACATTGGTCTTGTGGCACGGATCGGCGAAGGCCGTGTCCGAGACCGCATCGAGCTGGTCCTCGCGCACCCCGCGGGCGGCCAGACCGTCCCCGAGGCCCAGCCCCTTGAGGAACGTAGTGACGAAGGCGACCGTCTTCCGGTCGGCATCGGCGCCCGTGTCCTCGACCACGTCCAGCCCGCACGCGAGCCCGACCCGGCGGTACAACCCGGGCTTCCGCGCCGCGTTCCACCGCATGACCTCGGGCAGGACGAGCGCGTTCGCGGTGCCGTGGTGCATCCCGCAGACCGCGGACAGCGCGTGCGCGAGCGAGTGCGCCGTCCCGAGATCCTTCTGGAACGCGACCGCGCCCATGGACGCGGCCACGAGCATAACCCCACGCGCCTCCAGGTCGTTCCCGTCGCGGAACGCCCGCGGCAGGGCCTTCACCACCAGCGCGACGCCCTCGAGCGCGATCCCGTCGCACATGGGGTGAAACACGGGGCACGTGTAAGACTCTATGCAATGCGTGAGCGCGTCCGCCCCCGTGGCCGCCGTCAGGCCCGGCGGGAGCCCGCGCGTGACTTCGGGATCGAGGATGACGAGGGCCGCCAGGAGGTTCGGCTGGAAGAAGACGCCCTTGGCCTTCTGCCCCTCGGGAACGATGACAGACGATCGTCCGACCTCGCTCCCGGTCCCCGCCGTCGTCGGTATGCACACGCACGGACTCAGCCCCGACCAGTCCGCGGCCCAGTCGTAGTCCTTGAGCTTGAGGTCCGGGCGTTTCACGAACAGCCGGACCGCCTTCCCGGCATCGAGAGCGCTGCCTCCGCCGAATGCGACCACGCCGTCGCACCCTCCATCGCGGAACGCCTCCGCCCCCGCGACGACGTCGGACTCCTCCGGGTTCGGCCGCACGCCGGTGAAGACCATCCAGTCCTTGCCCTCACCCGCCTCGCCGAGCGCTCGCCGCAGGAGCGCGAAGGCCGGGGTCGGCGGCAGACCGGGGTCGGTCACGACCAGCGGCCGTCTGACACCGAGCTTGGCGAGCCGGCCGGGCAGTTCCGACAGCGTGCCGGCTCCGTATCGAACCGCAGTGGGAAAGGAGAACGACGTCGGCTGGATGCTCATGTCGGCCCGTATTCTAGCGGGTCGCCGTGTATTCCTCCAACAGGCGCAGGTAGACCCGGTACTGGTCCAGCGAGACGCCCGGCGGCGTCTGGTGATCGACGCTCGGGATGAACCGGCCGCTCCGCATCAGCGGGACCAGCCGCTCGAACTCCCCGCGCATCGCCGCCTCGCCCCTGGGCATCGTCATCTTGTCGAAATGGCCTACCATCACGAACTCCGGGTGCGCTCGCCGGATCGCCATCCCGTCCACGCCCGCGTTCCGTTCGAGCGGGAGCACGCCCGCGATCCCGGCCTTCTCGAGCCACGGGACCATGCGGGTGACGTCCCCGTCGGAGTCCATGATCGGGATCACGCCCAGCTCGCGCAGGGCCGGGATCACGCGTGAGTAATACGGGAGCATGAACTCCTCGAACATCGCCTGCGAGATCATGGGCCCGTGGTTGTAGCTCATGTCCTCGGCGAACGTGATAAAGGCCGGCGCGGCCCCCGCGGCCATCCCGCGGATGACCCGGAGGTGGAACTCGGCGAGGTCGGCGTTGATCGCGTGCAGGAGGTCGGGTTGCTCATGGAACGCCTCGAGGTGGCGCTCGATGCCGAGGAGCGTGCGGGCGAACCAGAAGAACCCGTCCAGCGTCGCCCAGACGACCACCTCACCCCGCGCCTGCCGCCCCAGCCAGGGACGCATGGCTTCCAGGGCCTCCGCGGGATCGGGGTAGAGCTCTCCGCGCATCCGCCGGTAGTCATCGAGGGAACCGGCCGGCCCGTGGCCGTGCGGGAGTCCCTCGGATGCCGCCGGCCGGCCGGTCCAGAACCAGAACTGGCGGTACGGATCGTGGCCGAAGTACTCCCCGATCTCGAAGGTGTCATTAAGCGCCGCCGGGAGCCCCTCGCCGTGCCACCGCCGGATGGTCGCATCCCACCACAGCGCCCACTCCCACCGCGGCAGGCGATCGACAGGTTCGCCCGCCATCACCGCCCGGAAACGCTCGACCGGATTCATGGCCCGGCGATTCCACCGCCGCTGCGGCGGCAACGTCCGGCGCGGGCCGGCCCATCGTCGTTATCAGCCTCCGCTCGCGGGCATCTCACCCGCGCGGCTGACGCCCCTGGGCGGCCGGCTCCGCGCGCACTTTCATCCCCGCCCGGACCTTGACCTCGCAGTCGGGGCAGATGCCGTGGGTGAAGTCCGCGCTCGTATGCTCCCGCACGTACTGCTCCACCTGCGTCCAGTACCCCTGGTCGTCCCGAACCCGCTTGCACCACGCGCAGATGGGCAGGAGGCCGGTCAGCGTCTGGATCTCGTCCATCGCGCGCTTGAGGCGGTCGATCAGTTCCTCGCGGGCCCGGATCTGGCGGCCCGTCCGCCGCGCGAACCACCAGACAGCGACGAGGCCGAGGATCCAGGAGATTGCCGCGATCTTCTTCATGTGGACGGCGCTGAGTGCACCCGGGATGGGCACGGCGTCCATGCGCACGGCGACTGCCACTCCACCCCGCAGGTCCCCGATGCGATACCCCCGATGGCACCTCAGGCACGCGGCATCGACCCTGAGCGGGTGCATGAGCCGCATCCACGACCGACCGTCCATCGTCACCACCTCGCTGACTTCCGCCTCGCGTCCCCGCTCGAGCCGAGCCAGCACCCGGGCCTCCCACGCGTCGGGCCTATGCTCGGGCCCCCGCGCCTTGACCCCCGTCAGCCGCGCGATCAGCCCCGGTATCGCCACGTGCAGTTCGCCCGCCCTCCCCCCCGACCGGGCATGGTTCTGGACGTCGAACCCGCAGGCCAGGCTCGCGATCTGCCGGATGAACGCCCGGTGCTTGGCCCGCTGGGACCCCAGCCCCCAGATCGAGAATCCCCAGAGGATGGCCGTCCACGCGATTGCGAAGGCCCAGAAGTAACGCTTCCACGCGGCAGCCGGGAGCGTTGTATCGACGACTGGCTTGCCCCCGTTTCGGGGGCCGCGGTCGACGGGATGAGTGTCCATGACTTGCGGCAGTGTTGTACCACGGTAGGACGCCAGGGACAACCTCCCCCGGGCGCCGACCGTGTAGAATGCGCCCAGCATGGCTTTCGATCTCCCCTCCGGCGAACGGACGTACCTGCGCGAGCTCGCAAAGCGGCAGGCCGGGATCGCCGCCCTGCCCGTCATGCGGGAACGCGAACGGCGATGGTTCGCTCTGAACGACGGCGGCACGGACGCCCGGCCCCCGGTCGTGGTGGAAACCTGGACGTTCGACCGCGACTTCATGCCCGAGGGCGTGTTCCGGTGCTCGACCGACCTCGGTCGCGGGATCGAGACCCAGCTCCTGCGCAACGTCCGCAACCACGAGCTCATCGACGACGACAAGGTCTGCCCCTCCACGTTCGACGTCGGGTGGTGGACGTCCATCGACGAGTTCGGGGTCAGGATCGAGGCGGAGCACATCAAGGACTCGCAGGGCGTCGAGACCGGGTACCGGTACAAGCACCCGATCACGGACCTCGAGCGGGATTTCGGCATGCTGAAGCCCGCGAAGTGCTCGGTGGACCGGGAGGGAACGAAGTCGTACCAAGCCTTCCTCGAGGAGCTCCTGGGTGAGTTCCTGCCTGTCCGCATTCGGACGGGAGTGTTCGGGCCCACGATGCTCACCCACCGGGTCATCGAGCTCATGGGCATGGAAGCGTTCTTCTCCGGCATGTACGAGACACCGGAAGCGATCCACCGGCTCATGGCCTTTCTGCGCGACAACGCCCTGGCCGTCATGCGCTGGGCGGAATCCGAGAACCTTCTCCGGCTCAACAACGGGAACCAGGACAGCTTCGGGTCGAGCTGCAACTTCACGACGAAACTGCCGGCGCCCGGCCACGACCCCGCCCGGGTGAGACTTCGCGACATGTGGGGATGCGCCAACAGCCAGGAGACCGTCGGGGTCTCGCCCGCGATGTTCCACGAGTTCTGTTTCCCCTACTACCGCGACGCCGTCGAGCCGATGGGACTCCTGTACTACGGGTGTTGCGAACCCACGCACCCGTACTGGGAGGACCTGCGGAGACTGCCGCATCTGAAGAAGGTGTCCATATCGCGCTGGTGCAACCAGGCCTTCATGGGCGAAGCGCTCCAGGGTACCGGGATCGTGTTCTCGCGCAAGCCCGACCCCAACCGCCTCGCGGTGCCGGCGAAGCTCGACGAGGCCGACTGGGCCGCGCACATTCGCGAGAGCCTCGACGCCGCTCCCGGCATTCCCGTCGAGTTCATCGTCCGCGACGTCTATACCGTCCACGGGGACCTCGGGAACGCGCGCCGCGCCGTCGAGATCGCCCGCCGGGAGATAGACCGGTCCTACCGGCGGTAGTTCGCACGGACGGAATCCACCAGCCCCACGAGGTAGCTGTAGTTCGTCCGCCGGGCCTCGCCAAACGCGAAATCCAGGACTACCCCCAGTTCGGCACGATCGACGGATGGCGCGGGAGGTCGTCCCGACAGGGCCGCCAGCAGTTCCCGGACCCGCCCGATCTCGACCAACTCGGGGTAAGCGCGCACCATGGCCGCCGCGTCTCGGACGGCCGCACGGAAGTCTCCGCGTTCCAGCGCGATGCTGATCAGAGGCTCGAAGAGTCCCGGATGAACCAGCCCCTGGCGGCGACACGCCTCGAGCCAGCGGTAAGCCTCCGCAGTCGTGCCGTGCGCCAGCATGTAGGTTCCCTCCGCATTCTGGATCGTCGCAAAGACACCCAGTTGATCAGCCAGCAGGCGCATCGTGCGCCTGGCTGTGTCGAACCGACCGACAGCCGCCGCCTCCTCCGCCGACGATACGACACCGACGACGCCCGGCAGGGAAACCGTGGCCTCCCGCGGCAATGTCCCCAGCTCGTAGAGCAGGAACCAGCCATAGTCGGGATCCAGTCGCGTCGACCGGTACAAGAGCCTCGCATGCCCGCGCCAATACCTGCCCCAGACGGCAAGGTCGCGTGGGGACCACGGTCGCCGTTGGTAGCCGCGTTCGAACGACTCCGTGGTGAAGTTGTGGAGCACGTGTGTGATTCCGAGCTGGCGGATCCTGCGGCCGAGAGCGCGAGGCGTGTCCGATGCGCGAATGGCGGAGTAGAGCGGAAAAGGCTGGGTGGACGCGGCCAGCAGTATCCGGTGGTCACGGATCAACGGGTAGGCTTGGCGCTCCCCCACCAAGAGAATGCGGGGGCTGCCTCCGCGCACCAGCAACTGCGTGGCGGCACAGGCGTCAGCGAACACCGGTAACCGGCGTGCGACGTAGGACCCGGGCATCTCAAGCCCGGTCCCCGCCCGCAGGGACTCAAGATACGGCGCCGCAGTCAGCGACCGCACGGCCTGTGTTGCCACCACCACGATGATGGTGACTCGAGTAGCGAGAGTCGCGAATGGCGTCCTCCCGCCCATTTGGCCTGCCAATGCGATCGCGACGGGCACAACTCCCACAGCGAGCAGCGGGAACAGATAGTGCAGCTTCGGAACCACGGCGGCCCACCCGGCGAAACCGGCCACCGCGATCCAGAGCCACCCGATGAGGACCGGCATCCGCCGCACCGTGATGGCCGCCGCCGGCCATGCCGCCAGCCAGAGCGGAGGGAATCCATCCGCGAACGATAACGTCCACGGCGAGGCGAATCGCTCCAGCGCTGATCCGTAGTGCCCGTGCTGCCCCACTTCGCGCGCGTATCGGAATGCGGCAGTCCATTCCCCGGGAAGCATGTCGTACAACCCGAAAACCCGGCCGGCGAACGGATACATCGGGTTTCGGGTCTCAAGCGCGCTGTGAGCCCAACCTGGGAGGAGAGCAACACCAAAGGCCGCGCCGGCCAGCACGATCGCCCCACAACGCCGACTTGCGGATCCGCGTGATCCGACTGCCAAGCCTGCTGCCAGCAATGGAAAGTAGATCCCGGCCGTTGTCTTCGCGGCAGCCATGATCCCCAATATGAGTCCGGCCAGGGCCGCCGACGCCATGCGCCCTGCCGAGGACCAGTCAAGGATGCAAAGGGCCGTTGCGAGCCCCAACGGTGCGAGCACCGCGTCCGTCTTGCTGATCGCAGTGTAGCCCGCAACGAGGGGGTGGGTGACATAGAGAACGGAGGCCAACCAAGCGGCACCCGACCCGATCGCAGGTGAAAGTACAGCGCCCATCACCAGCGCCGTCGCCGCAGTCACCCACCAGTTCTGGAGCCGTGCAGCGCCCTCGCCCTGTATCGCGAATCCGGCAGCTCGGACCATCTCCATGAGCGGCGGCATAGAGAAGACGAAGTTCCCTGGCATGGGCATCAGCTTGTGAAGCCTCGCCGCCTGCCCCGCGACGGCTAGGTTGTGCTGGAGGCTGTCGCGCAGGGGATCCGTCTCGGGCGCCAGGGCCGCAGGCAGGAGAAGCATGGGAACCGCGAGAGCCACCCCCGCAGCAATCCAGGCGCCCCTACATCCGTTGGCCGCTTCCGCCGTGCCACGCGCCGTCGCCGTCAACGCCTGAACAATCCGCGGGCCCGTCGTAACCAGGAGGAAGACCGCGATCACGACTACGACCGATGGGAAGAGGATGCCAGCTAGCGCAACACCGACTAGCGCCATACCCCCTGCGCCGAAACCTAGCGCGCCCGCCAAGAGCAATCGCGTCGCGGGCTGTCTATTCCGCAGTTGTGTAACCCACGCAGCCGTGATCCACCCGCTGCCCGCGAGGCCCGCCTGAATGGCGGCGCCAGCCGCGAAACCCCACCCGATCCGGAGGAGATTCCGCATCACGTCCCCGGCGGACGGGAACGACGCCGCCTTGAGATGCTGGACAGCTAGGAACAGGGCACCCGTACCAACGGGCCACCGGAGCTCGAACAGGACCAGCACCAGCCATGCCCAACCGAGTGCCACCAGTGGGATCGCCGTCACGCCACGATTCCCGCACGACGCGACGGCACCGCCCAGGTGCTGTCTGGTCGCGTACCGTCAGTGCGCAGTCCTCCGTCGGTCGAGGACCCGTTCTCCAGTACTTCAAACCGCGAGCGCCGCATGAGCATCAACGATCCTTCCCACCGATCACGTTGCCCCTTTCCATGGCCGTTTCTCTGCCAGCCCACCTCTGCCATCATCAGACGGCTCGGTAGCAACCGCACCCAGCATGCGCATCGAGAGGCAATGGGTCGCCCCTACTTGCCGCGAATACTAGTGGTGGTTGTTCCCGTTACCGCGGCTCTTGTCATCGTGCTGGACGGATACGCCGCTCGGGTTGCTCCCATTGTGCCATCCGTTGTCATGTGGCACCTCGGACCCCGGCGACGTCGCACTAGAGGGGGAATGGCCGGTTGCATCGCCCGGACTTGCCCCATTCGTGCTAGCTGGCCCGCCACCCCCTTGAGCCACCGAGGCGCCACTCGGCGGTACCCAGCTCCCCGCACCACCAGCCAACGCAGCTTGGGTATCCGTCGCTTCGATAACGAGTTCAGCTTGCCGTTTGTCGCTCTGCCCATCTACCCGCGCCAGAAGGGTAAGACGATAGCGACCGGGGGGCAGAGCATTCCCCCCCTGCTCAAGCATAGGTACCCCGATTGCCGTCCTGCCTCCAAGGCCCCCATCAATGCGACGTGGCACCTCGAGAACTCGCCACGCGGATCCACAGCCTTGCTTCTCCAGCCAGAATTCCAGCGCGGCATCCCGCAGGAGCGTTAGACCGACACTCGCCTGTGCACGGTTGCCGTTCAACGTGGGGTAGACCACCGACATCGACGTGACCAGAGGGCCGGGCTGTCCATCCAAGCCGGTGCACGCAAGGTTGTAGCGCACGGGGTCTCGGCCCATCCATCGCCCCATCGCATCCCGCTCATCCCAAACAACTGCGAAGCTACCGTCGGGGAAAGACGGGGCCTCAATCGAGCGAGCGACTTCCGCGCTCCCATAGGACATCACGCGCAGAACGAGCCGTCCAGGCCCTGGAAGTTTGCCTGACACCATCACCGCCTCGGCAGGAGCATCCCCACCCGAGGTAATCCTGCCAATCATGAACGTGGTCCCCTTGGGCAGCTCGTCACCAAAACCCGAGGAACTCATCCAGGTAAGAGCACCGAGGAAGGCAAACCAGCTCATTGTCCTGGGCATCATCCCCTCCCTCATATCGTTATCTTGACCAGCAGGGGCACGAGCGCACCGGACGGATCGATAGCCCATCCGATCGCATATGCTGTCGTCGAACTGACGAATCGGACCTTTATGAGAAACGGGTTCATCAATGGGCTTACATCAAGGACAAGAGGCAACCACCCCTCGCCACAACCATTCCGGATGTAAGCAATCACGGGTGCGGTTCCCGAAGACGGTCTGGCCAGGAACCCGACGGCCACGGCCTTGGCCGGAAATCCGCGGATCACATCCGGCTCAAAGAAGGCGATGTCTATCAGCATAGGCCAGAGGCTGGGCGAGTCGAAAGGAGCTGGCACCGGGGCAAGAGGTACTGTTGCAGGACTCAAACCAACCCCAGTTGACCGCGCGATCAGAGGCTTCATGCCAGTTCCTGCAGAATCCATGAAAGCGCCGCATACCCACTTGTTGGTCTTCGAGTTGACACACACACCTGTCAGGATCGAATCCACGTACGGGAGGACCCCAACCGGGGAAGCGAGCTTCCTCCAGGCAAGGCCGTCTCCGGGATCTGAGTACTCTGCAAGGTGACCTATCGTGGTAGCCCAACCATTGGCCGGATCACCTCTCGAGAATGAAATGTTCTGAAATTCCGCGCTGAACGCCCCGCCACTGCACGTTGCCGGCGGCGTACAACAGAAGGAACAGAGCGTGGCACTCGCCGGGGCCCAGCTCAAGCCGTCAAAGTGGAAGAAGAGATCGCTGTCCGCCGACCATCCTTCGTTCGTCTCTCTGATGAGACACACGCCAGCTCCGGAGAAGCCGGGGTACAGATAGGGATCTGCGAGCTGCTTCGGAGAGCCTCCCCACGATCCGCCTGACATCCCCCAAGCCCACGTCCCGCAGCCATCGTTGCCTGTCGCCACTCCAGTAAGACCATCCAACAGCGACATACCGTGCACAAGCATCGGTGCACACGCTCCCGGCATCGATCCCTGACAGCTCCACTCCCCCGCGTCATACCGGAGGTTGACCAAAATGCTCCCCGATTGCCTGCTACCCGTTACCCATGCAGCTTGGAGCGCGTACGGAGGGGCCGGGCTGAACACGGAATCCATTGCCAAGAGCATCTCCGCACCCGTGACGCACGCAGGCAAGGGAACGACAGATGCTGAGGGCGGCCCGGGAACCGAGATCCGAGACTGAATCGTCGAGAAATCGCTGTCGGTCCCTCCGGTATCGATAACCTGGGCGCGGAACACCACGCCAGCACCATCGAGCAAGCCGGTTTCATCGAAATCGACCTGGTAGACACCGCCAGCGGCAGGAGCGGAGACCTTCCCGGAGTTGGGGAGCCTGCTCTGATCCCAGGTGACACCGTCGTCAATTGAGTATGAGAATGCGATACAGGCCACACCAACACCGGGCCCGGATGTAGATGTCGCTTTCGCGCCGACAGTGTTGACCCCGCACCCGATGCGCACCTCGAAGAGATCCGGGTTTCCAGGCTTCACTGTGTCGCGGAAGAACTTGTAGAAGCCGGCAATAGCCTGCACCGTGGCAGGAACGGTCGAGTGAAGGATTTCTGCCGCTGTGAGGCGCGCTAACGGAGGCGCGTGCCAATCCGGTTTGTCGTCCGTAGTGAAGTAATCTTTGCCACCCCACACAGGTATGATGTCCCCCATGCTAAAACACGCGGGGGGAATGTAGGACGTCCATCGTCCCGTATTGCGAGGACTATCGCATGTCTCGTGATTGCCAAACTTCCATAGGCTGAGGAAGATATCCCGCAGGGATGTTCCCTCCATTCGGAGATTCGGGATCTGATACCAGGGCGTTTGCGGGTGATCCACACTGAACCGCCGACTCCATACCGACCCGATCGCCTCCACGTCGTCCGAGCCGCCTGTTGTCACATAGAACATAATTCGCTGGTCATCGTCGCCCCAATCGGTTGGGATGTAACCTCCGCTCCCGGGATATCCCGCCAGCCCCCCCTCGTAAAGAAATCCGCCCTCGTCGAAACCGTGCGGAGCTCCATGAGCGTGCGCGGGAACGCCCATATCAGCGAGGAGGTGCCCTACTCGCCCCAGATAGTGATAGGAAAGGGCGAATTTCCCCGCTGCATACGACGGAAGCACGTAACTCCCGAAGAGATCGTGAGCTTTCCGATAGGCGCTCTGATATGCGGTGTGCTGGTCCATAAAGGCCGGGACGCGAATAGTTTGGACAACGCGATTGCAGAGGAAACGCAGTAGTCCCCAGCGGATCCGCCGGCAGGCATTGCTCAGAAGCGTGATCGTTCGGATTCCTATGGCCCATTGGTACTTATGGCCACCCTCGTTGTCACCTCGGTAGGCAACCCAATAGTGATCCATGGTCCGATCGACGCCGCAGAAGAAGTCTCCTCCGCCTGTTGTCCAGTCCTCTCCGTGCAGCTCAAGACTGGCGACAGTGGTGTTAAGGTTGTTCGTGGCTTCATCAACATATATGCCGTAGCTGTTGAGGCCCGCCGTCGAGTAGATCTTCCTGGCCTCGGCAGAGAAGTAATTGTGGGCTTGGTCCTGGGGCAGGGTAAAATCCGATTGGCTTTGCCATTGGGCGGACGGTCGCCCCGCAACTCCCGCAACCGCGAACACGCCCTTGGTTCTTGCGAGATCCGACTGTCCCGGCACTGGATCCACGGAAACACTGAGGGCACTCTCATCTCTGAACCAGGAACCCGAGAAGGTCCCGAGATCAGCAATCCCGAGTTCCCCTTGCCGAAGGCACGCGATGCGGGCGCAGTATCCTGATCCGCCTTCACCTCCGGGGAACACACGCACGGTCAAAGCTTCCTCTGGGAAACTGCCGGAATTCCTCATCCGGACCGAAAGCCGGATCCTCCCTGCCGGGTCCCTCTCGGCTTCGCCGCCTTCTATCTCAACACGATGAACGGGCCTCGACGCCACCTTGACGACATAGAGACGCCGGACGCTCGAGTTCTCGAGGCGCGCCTCGATGAGGAAGCGCTCCGATCCGTCTTCGGGAGCAGTCCATGATACCCGCACGTCAACTCCCTCGCCGGGCCCAATCCTGGTTGGCGCCGCCAGAACCGATGTCGAGGGGATTCCGTCAATCGCGAGGCGGATGCCGGCCGAACCGGAACGGCGGCGAGATACGTTCTGAAGGCCGAAAAGCATCACTACCCGTCCACCGGGGATCGGGGTTTCAGGAACTGTTTCGAGGAGCTGGATCCGAACTCCATCCGAACCCGACATGATCCGCTCCGAGCTCCTCCCGAGAGACCCTCGCCGCGCGAGTTGCACGACCCGCTGCGGGTCCACAATTCCAAACCCGAGGTCGGGATCCCAGTTCGCGCCACGCCCATCCATTGCAGTTTCCGCAAGCCACTCCTTCATGATCCCGGGTCCCGCGCGCGGCGCCACAGAACGGATGAGCGCGGCCACGCCCGCCACGAAAGCGCTGGCGAAGGAAGTCCCCTCACCCGTCTTTTCCCCTCGTCCGCGCATTGGGGCCCTGATCGAGGTCCCAGGGGCGCACAGTGTCAAGCCCAGACCTCGATTCGAGAACTCGGCCGGCTGACACTTCTCATCCACCGCACCGACCCCGATGACACCAGGATACGAACTCGGCGGGAGCCCATGCATGCGGCCGTGATTGCCGGTCGGCACAACAACGGGGATTCCTTTCGCGATGGCCTCATGGATGGCGTTCTGGAGGTCCTGCCCGCCAGCGGGGCATACGTATCCGAGGTGGATGACTGCCGCGTTATGGCGAACAGCCCAATGAATACCATCCACGACCGCGCTGGAGCTTGCCGCCTCCGTCCCGTCCACGATCTGCACAGGCATGACCCGGCACTTGGGCGCTACCATGGCAAACACCCCCGCTACAGCGGTCCCATGACCCACCGAATCGGATACCAATGTCGATCCAGTAATGACACTCCAGCCCGGCACAAGGTGTCCCTTCAACGTCGGATGCCCCACATTCACACCGGAATCTAGCAGAGCGACGATCACGTTCGGTGAGCCACGCGTCTCCTTCCATGCGCCCTGCAAGCTTCGCCGCACCTCGGGGGCAATGCCTTCCAGCTCTTCACAATCCGCCAGAGAACCGAAAGAGCAGATCAGGGCGAGGACCACAAGGCCGCACGCCGCGCAGCCATGCGCATACAGCCTGCCGTCGGACCTCATCGAGCCTGAAACTCCTGGTCGGAAACAGGGAGGTTGAGCCGAGTATTGGTGTACTCCTCCACGACGTGGCGCTGGAAGAGCGGCACCGTGAACACTACCGGATCGGAGCCGTCGCTCCCATAGGTGTAGTTGTCATCCCAGATGGATTCTCTCCGACTCAAAACGTAGATGTCGTCCACCTTCGCGTATTCGTAGAGCGCCACCTCCGGGAGGTCGGCCGAGACAACGCCCTTCAGGTTCTCGTCCGTTACGAGTTCCTCGCTCTTCACAACCACATATCGCTGAAGATCGAAGGTAAGAGTCAAGACCTTCGCCGTGATCGCGTTCTTGCCGGCATTGCTCTTGGGGACGAACCGCACAACTGCAAACTCCGTTCCGTTTCTCGTGAAGCGGCTGACGAGGGTAACAACGTGGAACTTGTAGGCCTTACGAAGACCGGTTGTCCGGTTGAAGTACCACCGTATCTCGTCATGTATTGGACTTGGGGGCATGGTCGTATGGCCACTGACCATCTCGAATCCCTCCTGGACATCATTCCGGTACAGGCAGACCTCGACCTCGTTCCCGCTCACGGTCTGAGATTCCGTCGTGCCGCCCGCATCTTCGAGTTGGTGAATCTCGACTCTCATCCGGCCAGGTTTCTTGTAGACAAACGCTCCTGTCGCCCGGTAGAACGGAAGGACTTCTCCGTTGCCGATCAACTCGTAGGTGCTCGAAAAACCCGACCTCTGGGTTTCGACCAGCTCCCTGTTCCGCTGGACTCGTTCAAGGAGTTGCTTCACGAAGACATCGTCCCCAGCCGCAGCCATGGACGGTCCGGGTGTGAAGACAGCCATGAGGGGAATGAGCGCACCGACGAGAGGACGCCTCATCCTCATGGCTTCCCGGTCACTATACCAGCTCGGTCAAGGCGTTTCGGAGGATGCGGGAGACGTCTCTGGCGGGATGGCTCGGGGATTCCCACCTCCGCTGCGCCAAGGCCAGTAGGTGTCTAGTTCCAAACCGATGTACCCGCTCTTGATCGAAAAGACCGTTCGCTCATGCTCCCAGGCAAAGACTTCCCTTTGCATCCAGTCCGAAGGCGGCTCCACCTGCCGCACCGAGACCCGCCCATGCTGCCGCGCGCCGATGATCAGGCTCAAGCTCAACTCGCGCGTCAACGCCGCCTCCAACTGAACGCCTTCTTCGATACCCCAGGAATGACCGCTCACGGCAACATCATGCAGCAATCCGTCCGAATGCGGGATCAATATCCTGGTGAACTGATAGTAGCCGGGCCTGACGTATGCACTCACTCCTCCGGTCAGACGACCGCGGATGCTCAGCAGGTAGGCGGTTGAGTACGTCATGCGCCAATCCCCGGGATACCATGACAAGCCCGATCGGTTCCTCTTCGTCAGCGATGGCACCCACAGGAAACCGACCCACAGGTACGTACGCTCTGGTCGATCCTCCGCCCTTCGACTCCTCCAGACCGAATACGCCGCTCCGACCTGCCATCCGCGGAACCCGTATGCCGCACTCGAGTCGACACCATAGTTGACGCCACTCGTAACCACCAATCGGGGAGACCCGGGCTCGCTCGCGGCGTCGGCGGCGGAAGCGGCGCATGGAAACGCCACCAGCAATGCGGATGCCGTCAGCGACCGCCACGGAGTTGCCATCTTCCTCTCGCCACTATACCCCGCAGACCCGGACCGGTGGTGCCAGCCGGTCGCCTGGCGTCACCGTCGCATGTCGCCCGGGTATCTCCCCAGGTCGATTATCGTTCCCACCACCTCGTTCTCGATCGAGATCAGCCGCGCGTTCGCCTCGATCATGCGCTGGGCGATGATCGCGTTGATCATCGCCCCCACGAGGTCGAAGGACTCGATCTCCGGATGCGTGAGGGCGTCCTGCCAGGTCTGCGCCGGAGTTGACGCCGGCATCTCGGTCTGCGTCAACCCGCCCTGCAAGACCTGTCCCTGCCCGGCGACGGCCGCCAACTGAACGGTCAGCATCTCCTGGAACGTCGTCGGCGAGGTACTCGGGGGCGCCGCCATCCCCCATGCGGCCGGATTAGCCACCGTGCGGGCGGACGACTCCAGCAATGCCAGACCCATCCGAAGACCCGCGAAGGAACTCGCGAAGATGTCGCTCAGCGCCATGGGCCAACTCCTTCTGCCACGGCCCGCCTCCGTCAGTCGGCGGACCGGACAAGGCCTCCTCGCGTGAGGACCGGCCTTGGTGTTCCTATCGCTCCTATCCTACACCCGCCGGGTCAACCATCGTCATGATTCCAGGAAGGCGCGGGGTGAGAGAACCCGCAACCCAGGCACGTGGCGGCTGACAACCCGGGCCTCCAATTCCAGGAAGTCATGATCCCCCGTCAGGAGAACGTCCACGGCGCCTGCCAAGCAACACTCCAGGACATGATCGTCGGTCGGATCACGGCAGATCGCGAGCCTGGTTCGCGCTTCGACTACCTGTGCATCCGCCACGAATGCGGCTACCGCGGCGATCAGAGCCGTCAGTTGCTCCCTCGTGATCTTCCCCTCCTGACAGAGGCGGGCTGGCGACCCGCGGTACTCCTCGAGGAGGGTGGCTGAGACCACGACGACGGCCTCCCTGGAAACCTTCCGGAGGGCGGCTTCGGGAACGCCGCCGAACGCGAGACCGGAAATCAGGACGCTGGTGTCAACGACGACCTTGACGGCCGGCTCTCCTCGCCATCGAACGGATGCGACGAACCGCGCGTTCCACGTCCGCAGGCTTCAACGTCGTCCGCCGGAACGCCTGCCTGACCACACTCAGCGCCGCGTCAAGCCGTTCGTCCCTCGAGAGCACCGAGACCACGAACTCATCAGGAGCGATCTTCACCGACGACTTCATCAGGTATCTCCTCTTCCCATCCTACACCCTGGCTACTTCGAGGTGTCGGCGATCGCCTTGGCGAAGTTGCGGATGGCCTTGTCCACTCCCTCGGAATCCGAGGCCCGGGCCGTGTCGCCGTAGACGCTCTGGCCCGTCTCCACGTCGATCACGCGCACGCTGAGATAGTAGTCCCCGAGCATACGTCCGACGGACCCCACCACCATCCGTTGGACGTTGAGAATTTTCCAGATCCGGGTCAAGGTCTCCAATCCGTCCAGCCGGGAGAGGTCGCTCGAGGATGATTTCTGGGTGGATACCGGTGCGCTCTACTCCTTCGTTCCCCGCGACAGGCTGGAAGGGATCGGGATCAAGCCCGCCGGGAAGCGGCGGCTCGTTCTCGCCGACGGGAGGGCCGAAACCATGAAGATCGGCGAGGCGGCGTTCCATTGCGAGACGTTCGCGGCGCGCGTGGTCTTCGTGTAACCCGCCCCGGCGGACCCGTAGGACCTCAGTTGTGAACGGAGAGCTGTTGCGCCCGAGAGACGAAACCCTCGGCGCGGCCGATGGTTTCCCCGGCGAGGTCCCAATCGATAAGACCCCGGTAGAATGCGTCCGCATGCAGGACGGCGCGGATGAGGACGTAACTCTTCGCCATTTCCGCCCCGCGGTGCCCCTCGGGCATCTCGTGGAGCGTGACTCCCTTCGACCGGAGGAGTGCCTTGCTGGCCTCCGACACCGCGAGCCACGCCTTCTCCGCAGCCTGACCGCCATCCAACTCGTCCTTCGACTTGCGGGCCCGGGTGAACTCCGCCCGGGCGCGCGTGATCGCGAGCACCGCCCTCGCCAAGTGACCATCCTTCGCGCGCCCGCCGTTCCGTCCCATAGTCGTGTCCTAGCTCACCCGGGTCAGGTCAGTCGCCGGCGCGCTTGGCGCGGAAGGTGGTGCCGGAGGACATCATGATCAGCCCCCCGTCCCCGGACTGATAGCAGAAGGCGTCGACCGAGGAGCCGACCTTGGGCGGCTTCTCCCCGGAACGGGCGCCCGGTGCGGAGCGAACGGTCTTGACCTTGAGCCGGAACGCCGTGCCGGCGGGCGCAGCCGTCCCCTCGACGGTCAGCACCGGGTCCTTGCCGCCCGGCTCGACCCGCTCCCGGCGCCAGGTTCCGTCCGCCGAGAACCGGAGCCGGATGACGCCGCCCTTGGCGTCGCCCTGCCACGTGCCGATCAGCCAGCCGGGCAGGGAGGGCGTCGTAGCGGCGCCGGAGGCCGGAGCACTCCTTGAGCGAGCCGACGGCTTGCCCGCCGACGCCGCGGGGCCGGCCGCCGGTGCCGGAGCTCCGGCGGGCCCGGGTTCCGCCGGCGAAGCGGACTTGGATCGATTCGCCCCGGCCGGCATCCAGTC
>Ga0315294_10000095_pt1 | contig 88197 bp, 77 predicted proteins | sample YL17G13_40_MG_FD_203626 | JGI IMG/M metagenome (GOLD analysis project Ga0315294, IMG submission 203626) | Sediment microbial communities from Yellowstone Lake, YNP, Wyoming, USA - YL17G13_40 | ecosystem: Environmental > Aquatic > Freshwater > Lake > Sediment | place: USA: Wyoming | collected... | reverse complement strand
GTTGAAGGTGGTCATCTTGTCCTCCCCAAAATTTTTTAATCGCTATTTATATTGGAGATGCAGGAGAGATTAATTTCACCGAGAGCTACATTTGAATCTCTTTGTCCACCGCTTTGGCTATAGCCAGTAGGTCTTTTCGTGAGTTCTCGGTGTAGGCAGTCAACATCACCATATAGTTACCCCGGCTGAAGACGATAGAACCATCACCGATGCTTCCCGTTTCACCTACCGTGCCTGTCTCATAGTCCTCGTAGGTATTTGCCAGCACCTTCTTGCCCCCCTCTTTGCAGGAGAGAACCACCAGGCAGAACTCGTCGTCGCCTTTCTGGTAGTAGGCAACCGCGCAGGCGGTAGCTCCCGCATCAATAAATTTATCCGCGCCGCCGTCCAGATAATCCCACAATCCCTCGTCGCCCAGATAAAAACTCTCCGGCTCCTCCTTGGCGTAGCCGACAATATCATCCGGAAATGTGGGGGCGTAATCTGTGGCAAAGCCGGATGCCGCCGGAGCCAAAATAAACAAGATAATTCCAGTGCAAAAAAGCTTCATCTTTTCTTTCCCACCTGCTTCCATAGGCTTTCTATCATTGTATTTAAGAATTTCTGTTCTTTATCTTTTGAATACAGCTTATCGGCATATTTTTCCAGGTCCAGTTGTTTTGCCGCCTCTTCCGGTGAAATTCCTGAGGCGAACAGTCTGCCGACCTGTTCCTGCATATCCTTCAGAAAGGCTTTTTCGCCAATCAGCTCGGCGGTATCGCCGACCTTGCCGTGACCCGGCACTACCGAGCCGGCTTCAAGCGAGATTAGCTCGTCCAGAACCAAAAGCCAACCCTTGAGATGGCACTCACCCATATATGGCGGATAGGCGGTGAAGAGCAGGTCGCCGGCGAAGAGGATTTCCTCTTCCGGCAGATAGACATAGAGGTCGCCCGGGGTATGCGCCGGACGCACCTGAACTATCTCTATCAGGGCTAATGCACTGCCGGTATCTAAAGAGAGAATATTTCTCCCGCTGATTAAGTTCCATTTGAATCGTGCTACGGCGCCGGCGGTTTCCGGATTTTCCACCAGTTGTCGGTGGGTGTATATGGAGGTGAATATCTCCACACCGTTTGGCAATCCGCTCAAGCCCCCGAAGTGGTCGCGGTGATAATGGGTGATAACAACCCAGCGCAGAGCAGGGGCGGATAGCTCGGTGATATTACCGGTGAGTTGGGCGAGGTCCTCGGCACTATAACCAGTATCTATGAGCAGACTGCCGTTCTGCCCGATAATTAGACCAGAATTAGCGGTGAGGTCTGCTCCGGTGAGAGCGAAGACTCCCTCGGCAAGCCGAACCCTTTCCGGCGCCGGGCGCAGCTCCTGAGCCAAAAGGGGTAATGTAAAAGCAGATAAGAAAAGAAGCCAGGTGAGAATCACATTCGCCTCTGAGGAAAGAGGATAGGTGAATTTGCGTATGTAGCGGAGATAAAAATAACCTCCGCGGCGAGACAGCTTGGAATTATATCCTTAAATAGGGGAAAAGGCAAAGGAATTTTATTGACCAAGTGTATTATTTAATATTCATTGGTATTAGGTGATGGGTAAAGTTTCATTTTAGCCGCCAAAATCTGGAACTTTACCTCTCGTCATTTAAGAGAAGTCCAGGAGGTTTAGTCCTGGAATCTTTTTATATAGAATGCTTTAGTAGCTGTTTATACATTATCAAGCCCTAAATTCTTGCGCAGCTTTTTGTCCGATTCCTTGGTAGTCAGCACTATCAGGAAGTCATCGTCCTGAATAGTGGGGTTGCTATCTGCGGAGAGGATGCCTTGTTCCCCTCTCCCGATGGCGATTACCGATGAGGGCGCCTCCAGGTTGAGCGCGGAGAGCGGTTTGCCTACCAGAGGTGAGTTGGCGCTTACCTCTATCTCCACAATTTCAGACTTGCCGTCACGAAAGATGTGCACCGGGGTGATGCCGTGGGCGTGCACCTCCTCGCTGACCAGGTGGTTTATCAGCCGGGTTACATTGACCGGCAGGTCCACCCCCAGAGTGGACATTATAGCTTCGTTCTGCGGGTCGTTGATGCGGGCTAAGGTCTTGGGACTGATGAAGCTGGATTTCACCAATTGACAGATGACCAGATTAGCCTCATCGTCCCCGGTTAAGGTCAGGACATAGTCGGCACGGTTGGCTCCGGCTTTTTTGAGCACCTCCAGGTCGCTTCCCTCGCCGAAAATAACCTTTTCGTTGAGTTCTTCAAACAGGTCCTCGTAAAGGGCCGGGTCATGTTCTATAAGGGTAACTTCGTGTCCCGAGTCCAGAAGCATTTTGGTCAGGTTGTAACCGACTTTACCCCCGCCTACGACTACTATATACACACGCTCACCCCCTAAACCATCTGTTGTATCTTGGAAATGGTCAGTTCTACCGGACTGACCGTTTCAATTCCGTAGGCAATGAATAGACCGGCTTTCACCTGGTCGTCAACGCGGGCGATAGCTCGTTTGACCTTAAATTCCTTCACCGCTACTTCCGCGGAAAAGATGTTGATGTTGTCCGAATCGGTAACCGCAATGAATAAGTCGGCACCGGTGGCTCCGGCTGCTCTCAATTTGTCCTGGTCCTCTCCGTTACCTTTCACTAGAGTGCCGGAAAACTCACTGTCTACCAGGTCCTGCAAGGCATCCTGGTTGGAGTCTATCACTGATACTTGATGCCCCTGGTCAAAAAAGTATTTCGCCAGGGCATTGCCCACCCGTCCACAACCTAAAATAATTATCTTCATACTACCTTCCTATTGGTAAAAACTATTCCGCTTTGGGGACATATGTGGTCCACACCCGGCAGGGGGCGTTGCGCAGAACATACTTAACCCCCTGAGTCAGACCTATATCCCCTCCGGCACTGCGCGGTGCCCCCATCAATACCAGGTCGGCTTGCAGTTGACTGGCTTTCTCCACGATGGCTCGGCCGGCAAAACGGGCTTGAATCAGCTCGGCATCCACCGCCAGGTCATATTCTCCCGCCACCGTCTCCGCCGCTTTTAACAACCTCTCACCGCGTTCTATCTCCTTCTTGGGAACTGCCTCCAGCGGAAGGGTCATCGGCACCTCAATAATATATGCGGTAGTGATTAAGGCGCCGTCGTGCTTGGCAATCTTGCAGGCGGTATGCATCAATTCGGTGATGTTGGTCTCTATCGCCGGCACAAAAATGTGGTGAAATACGCTCCCATTGGTGCCATACTCTACTGGAGTTATCTTTTTCCTCTTGGGAATTCGAAACATCCAGATGAGGATGATTAATATCACCACCCCGATGAATATACCAATAATCACCCCCAAGGGGATGTTTATGTTACCGAAATTTTCTATGCCGTTTAGCTGTGTGTTGGTCATCTTTACCCCGCACTATTCAATTGGCTTCCTGCCGTGCTGCTTTTCCTCTTCGTCTCTCTTCTTCGTTTGCCGATAGTAGTTTATAATAGTCCGCGCTCTGATTACACCCAGGATTATCAATACACCTCCGATTAACCCCACTACCCAACTTCCCCCCTCAGTCAACACCCGATAGACGATGATACCACCAAAGGCGAGAGCCGCTAAAGTAACCATTATCTTATATATATCTACCCATCTTCTTCTCTTGGGCGGGTTTTTATAGGTAAGCATAGATATTTTTCTATTCTCGGTTACTTAATAATGGTTTTGGGATAGGATTCGCCCACCTGGTGTGCCGCCGCTTGCCTTAAGGAGACATCCCGCTTGCGAATGGCTTCTCGGAATTTTGCCAGTATTTCCTCCTCTTGGGCATCCGCTAACACATTCATCTGCAGTTTATCCCAATCCCGCTTCACCGAGCCGAAGAGGGGTAAGCCGGCATACCGGCGATAAATAAAGTAGATTATCAATCCTAATACTACCCAGGCCGGTCCGGCGATGCGCCCTATCTCGTGGGTGAGGATGACCACTACCCAGATAGCCACCAGACCGATAAGCCCAATTACCGCCGGAATGGGGAACCGCACCTCCTGATAGGTGGTAATCTCATCTTCGGCTCCGCCCTTCTCCTGCTCTTCCACTTTTTCACCTAAAGTCTTCCGTTTCATCTCTGCCACTTGGCGAAGCTGGTCCACCATCTCCTTTGGTGGCTTCAATTTCACCCTCAGTTTGATATTGCCGGGCATCAAGTATGGTCGGGGAGAGTAAGGGTCTTTGAAGCGCAAGACAATTAAGGAGATCATTACCAGAATGTAGCCAGTTACCGCACCAAAAGCATACATATTAGCCAGTACATCCATCACCCCACCACTCAGCGAAGCCAGCACTACCTGCAATATTGCCAGAGAGGAGAATACTACAATTGTTCGCACCGGGGTGCGGAACTTCTCGTGCACCTTCTCAAACCAAGAGGGCAATAACTGAAACTTGCTCATTGAGTAGGCAATGCGGGAACAACCCATTATACCGGTATTACAGGAGGAATAGATTAAGGTCATAGCCAGTATGGCTGTAAAAGGTCCGGAGAAGGAACCGATGAAAGGAATCTGTTGTGCTAGCACCGCCACCGGGTCGGATGCGTGCTCCGCCAACACCTGCCAGGGCATAACCCCTAAGCCCAAGGTGGAAAAAGCCATGGCGTAGAGAATGACCGTGAATATCAATGCCAGAGAAGTGCGGGGGACTACATTTGCCGGTCGCAAGGTCTCCTCCGAGGCTTGGGAGATGGACTCCAAGCCGATATAGGAGATGATAGCGATGGAGGAACCGTAGAGAAAGTTGTAATAGGTGGGGAATTCAAAGGTGAACTGCTGGAATAACAATTGAGGGGAGAAGGCAAAGGCAAAACCCATAATTAAAATGAAGGTCTCGTTCACCAGGTCAACCGCACAGAGCACCTCATTCAATAGAGCGGATTCCCGAATGCCTTTGATATTCAAAAGTATTAGTATGCCGATAAGAATTAAAGCTTCAATCGCCCACCAGGGTTGCTCAATTATAGGAGGCCAGAGCTTAACCAGAAAATAATTGAGGTAGCCGGCGGTAGCCACGGCAAAAAGGGAGATGTCAATACTGAAGTCCAGGAGCAGGCTCCAGCCGGCAGTAAATCCTAAAAGGTCGCCCAGGCCGCGCAGGGTGTAGAACTGTCCTCCGCCGGCAACCGGATAAGTGGAGGAAAGCTCGGTATAGGCAAGTCCGATGAAGATATAGACAAAGCCGGTGATGAGGAAGGCTAGCGGAGTGCCACCCTGGGCGAAGCCGGCGACCAGCCCCAAAGCGACATAGACATCGGCACCGACACCGGCGTAGCCCCAGGTAAAGCTACCCCAGGTGCCCACCGACCGGCGCAGACCGGTCTTCTTCGGTTCGGTCGGTGCAGAGAGCGGAGGGTTAGTGATATTGTTTTCAGGCATAAACCGCTACCAGCAAATTTCGATAAAAATAGCGGAGGTCTCTAAGGTAAAAAACGCGCTGGGGAGCTTCCGCCAGCACGCCTGCATTTTTGGGTAGTCTAGCACCAGAAGAAAAAAAGTCAAGTTAAATCGTTGTAGGGGCAGGGCGAGCTGTGGCCCAGCAAAAGGGGAGAATAAGATTCTCCCCTACCCGTCAGATATGTTATCTTCGGGTAGGGGTGATTTCCAACCGCCCGTTTTTTTCTTCTTTGTAATAATTTATGCTAATATGTTATTAAGAAAGTAGAAACCCAAATACACAATCAATCTAAGAATTAAAAATGACGGAAAATAGCAAAAAATAATCGGAGGAGAAAATGACTTTTATTTGCGGAATTAGACTTCCTGTTGCAACAATAGTTATATACGATGGAAGAGTTTGGTTTCAAAGGGGTATTATCCCAGGGAGAGGAGAAGTAGATAAAAGAGATAGATTTTATCATTTTGATCTATTCTGCTCTTTTGATTATGATGGTGAAGAATGTTATGAAAGAGTTAAGTCTTACTTAAGTGAGTTTAATAAATATATTGCTCTTGATAGTAAGTATAATAGGACAACTATGCTTCTTGTCAACCCTTTGTATAAAAAGTTAGATAGGGTAATTAAAGATAGCTGTAAAAAAGGAAGTTTTTGGGGACTTTTATTATCAAATACGGTATTTCTAAAAACACGTTCTGTTAACTTTGCTAGGTTGATTGAAATACCTAAGCCAAATTTTTGGCGAAGAATCTCTCTCCTTTTATCGATTTTTGTAGGTATAGAATTATATATTAGCTATAAACACAAAGAAATTAAATTCAAACTTGTGCTTTACGTATTACTAGTATCATTTGTAATTCTTTTAGCAATAGCAAATTATTTAATCAAAAGAGGTTTGTGTGATAGAGAAAAATTTATGAAAAATGTTAAGAAGTTATGCGTTGCAATATGTGGCTTTGTTATAGGTAAAGCGGTAAAATTTGGAGAAGAACGTAATATAATAGATTATCCGTTTAGAGTGTATATCTCATATTATTATAAGGGAAAAAATGGATTATGCTGGGAAGATAATATCGACGATTTAGTATTAATTGAAAAATTCCCAGGAAAAGATGGAATTCGTGTAAAAGAACCTTTCTTTAAATTTTACTTCTATGACGGTAAGTGGGTTCATGATAGCTACCCAAAATAGAAGGCTTTCTGTAGATATAGAGCATTCTGAAATTTACCTATTTTCTTTCCTTCGCCTTATATTTCTTAATTTTGTCACTATTCAGGTTATGATATGCGTCTAGATATACAATATGAAGGGCTCGCAACAGATCAAAATATTATCTTTTTATGGGGAGAATAAAATTCTCCCCCACCCTTAAGGTATTATGCAGTTTTGTGCACAGCGCAAAACTGCTAAAGTATACTGCAATGTGCAAAGCACATTGCAGTATACTAGCCTTTCATCACCCCCATCGGCACCACCCGCGCTACTTTCCGGCTGATGCCGGCGCCATCCACCACCGCAATGACCTCGTCCACATCCTTGTAAGCCTCCGGCATCTCCTCGGCAAGCGTTCCCCGCCCGAAGGCTTGCACATATATCCCCTTCTCCGCCAGCTCCTTATCTATCCTCCGTCCCTTCGCCACTCGCATAGCTTCGTGGCGAGAGAGCCTCCTCCCGGCTCCGTGGCAGGTAGAGCCGAAGGTATCCTCCATCGCCAGCTTGGTCCCCACTAGCAAGTAGCTGGCTGTGCCCATATCCCCCGGCACTATCACCGGCTGGCCTATCTCCAGATAATCTTTAGGTAGTTCCGTGTGTCCCGGTCCAAAAGCTCGGGTAGCCCCCTTACGATGCACCAGAAGCCTCTTTTGCTTCCCGTCCACCGTATGTTCTTCAAACTTGGCGATGTTGTGGGCTACATCGTAAATTAGCTCCCCGCCGAAGTCCTTGGGGCTGATATTGAGCACCTTCATCAGCGTCTCCCGGGTCCAGTGCATAATCACCTGACGGTTGCACCAGGCGTAGTTGGCGGCGCAAGCCATAGCCCCCAGATACTCTTTTCCCTCCGGGCTTTCTATGGGCGCTCCCGCCAGTTGACGGTCGGGCAGATGAAGTTTATACTTCTCCTGAATGCGCCCCATCACCACCAGATAGTCGTCACAGACCTGATAGCCCAGACCCCTTGAACCGGAATGAATCATCACCAAAATTTGGCCGGGGAAGATGCCCAGTGCTTCGGCGGTAGATTGGTCGTATATCGCCTCCACCTCCTGTATCTCCAAAAAGTGGTTGCCGGAGCCGAGTGTGCCCAGTTGGGGCAATCCCCGCTCCTTGGCGCGCTTGCCGACCAGGCTGGGGTCGGCATCGGGAATAGCTCCCTTCGCTTCAGTATGCTCCAAATCCTCCTTCTTCCCAAAGCCGTTTTTCACCGCCCACTCACTTCCCGTCGCCAAAACCTTATCCAGGTCCTGGTAGTTGACCCGCAATTTTCCGCCCTTGCCCACACCGCAGGGTATCTGGCTGAACAGAGTGTCAATGAGAGTGGGGATCTTGGGGCGAATATCTTTCGCCAGCAAGTTGGTGCGCAGGGTGCGTACTCCGCAGTTGATGTCGTAGCCCACGCCTCCCGGGGAGACCACACCATCATCAATATTCATCGCCGCCACCCCGCCGATGGGAAAGCCGTAGCCCCAGTGTATATCCGGCATAGCCAGCGACGCTTTCACTATGCCCGGCAGATGAGCTACGCCAATGACCTGTGTCGGGGTATTATCCGAGCGAATAGTCTCCACATTTTTCTCTGAGGTGTAGATAATACCGGGAACGCGCATACCTTCGCAGGCGTCCTGGGGTATCATCCAGCGGAATTCGTCCAGCCGCTCAAAATTGCCCTTCCATTCAATAGCCATAATTAACTCCTTACGGTTTCTTGTAACTATCTTTATTCTATATAATTTACTTCTATTGCACAATGGAAATATAGAGATGGGAATTTGATGGGTTAAATATTGAAAAATTATTCGCCGTTAACCGTGAGGAAGATATGATATATTGCTAATAACATCCTTAGTTTCCCGGTTTTTGTTGGCGAGGTTTCTAGCCCTGCCCTTAGGGTGGTTGATTCAATTTGCCGGGACAAGCTTTGTCCCCTATGGTTTAGTATAATTTGCCCGAAAGGGGTTATATGTATGGCTGAATCTAAGGATAAACCCAAGCACCGCATGGTCATCGCTCCGTCCCTCTCCGCCCTGGAGAATAGACTGGCGGAATTGGTGATGGCGACGAAAGGGGAAGATGCGCTGGCTCCCGTAGTCGTTCTGGTCGGCTCCAATCTTTTACGCAACTATCTGCGCCGAAGGCTGGGTGGTATTCTCAACGGTCATATCAATCTTCGCTTCCCTTTGATAATTGACCTGGTCAGCGCCCTTTCCGCTCCCCGGCGCCAGAAGCAAGAAGGTCGTTCCGCGCCTTATAGCGGGCAGGAGTTGCTCGCCTCACTCATTGCCCGGGAGGAGAGCGGATATTTCTCCGCCATTCAGGACAAGGCCGGCTTCCACCGTCTGCTCGTCGCCGCCTTCACTGATATGCGCGAGGGGGGCATAGACGACCTGGAGAAACTTTTGAGCTCTCTGCCCAAAGACCTCCGACCGGCTTCGCAGGATAAACTTTCCTCACTCGGCAATCTATATCGCCGCTATCGTCAGCTCTACAATCAACTGAAATACCTGGACTCTGCCGACATCTTCGGAATGGCAATAGATGGCGCCGGTGGGTTCTCTTCCGTCTTTGAGGGTGGTAATAACCTGATTGTCTATAATATTTACGACCTGAACTTTGTGCAGGAGCAACTTTTTTCCGCTCTCGCCGAGCACATCTCGCTCACTTTTCTGCTCTTCTGCAGAGATAATCCCGGTTTCAAGTATTGCCAGAAAATATTGGACTTCTGTTCTGCTCTGGGGGCAGAGAAGACGGTGGTAGACGATTCCGAAGACCTTGCCCCAGACCACCTCTCCCGCCTGCACCGGCACCTCTTCTCCGACCAAATGATTCCTGAAAGCGAACTTTTGGAGAATGACCAAACTATCTCCATACTTTCCTGTCCGCATCCCCAGGCGGAAGGGGAAGAGATAGCCCGCCAGGTGCTCAGTCTGGCTTCTGCGGGAATGCCCTTCTACCAGATGGCGGTGCTCACCCGCACCCGGGAATACTCCCGAATGGTGGGCAAGGTCTTTGCCCGGGCCGGGATTCCTTTCCATCTCGCCGGCGGTGTGGTCTTTGCCGAAACTCGCCTGGGTCGGAGCCTGCTTTTGCTCCTGGAAGCCTGGGGGAAAGACCTGTCCCGCCACCAGGTGATGGACTTTCTCACCTACGCGCCCTTAAACCAGTCGTTATTGGACAACCTTATTCCTAATATCAGCCTGTGGAACGCACTTTCTCTTTCGGCCGGCGTGGTGGAGGGCGCTGACGATTGGGAGAATTGTCTTAACGGTCTTGCCGGGCATTACCAGGATTTAGTGGGGCACAGGAGAGAGGATGAGGAGGAGGAATCTCCAGACCGGGAGACAGAGGCTCAGCTGGGCTTGATGAAAAAAGTGGTCAAGAAGCTGATTAAGGAATTGTCTCAGATACCCGCGCAGACTACCTGGCAGAATTTGACTGCCGCTTTTGAAAGTCTTGCCGTGCATTTCATCGCCGATGAGCAGTCTATCGCCGACGATTCTTCCTCCGGCTTTGCTCTCTCGGACATAATTGACAATATTCACAATCTTACCCGACTTGCAGAAATTTCTCCAGAGGTAGATATTGATACCTTCAAAAGACTGGTGAAGGAGCTTCTCGCCGGGTATAGCAAAAAAGTCGGTCGCTTCCAGCAGTCGGGAGTGAATATTCTCAATCTGATGCCGGCCCGCAGCGCTCGCTTTCGGGTGGTCTTCGTCCCCGGTATGGTGGACGGGCTCTTCCCCGCTCGCCCGGGCAAAGACCCTCTATTGCTGGACAGGGAGCGGGAAGCCATTAATCAAACACTAGCCAATTCCGGGAATCCCGGTAAATTGCCCATAAAAGCCTGGCGCACCGATGAGGAGAAGCTGCTCTTGCGCACCGCGGTGGAATCAGCTGGCGAAAAGCTCATCTTCACCTATCCCCGCCAGGAGGGCGAAGCCGGTCGGCTCCGTCTGCCCTCGTATTTCCTGCTGGCGGTGGGTCAGGCTCTCTGCGGGGAATTGCTCTCCTATGCGGAACTTGAGTCTTTCCCAGTAGTAAAGCGCATTCCGCTCTCCGCCGCCATACCGTCATCAAAGGAAAAGATATTAGATGAGGAGGAATATGATATCGTCAATGTGCTCTCTTATCTTGAGGACCGTAAACCGGAGCATTTTGCCTATCTCTTGCGCCCATCATCGGTTGGCTTGGGCAGCATAAGCCCGGCGCTCAGGGCGGAGACAGAGCGGAGGGCGAAGACCTTTGGCAGATATGACGCCATTCTGCAGAGCGAAGAAGCGCGGGATGTCCTGCGCCAGGTCTTGGGACCGGTAGAGGGACCTTATAGCCCCTCTACATTGGAAAAGTATGCCACCTGCCCCTATCAATATTATCTGGAGAAGGTGATGAAGCTCAACATACTTCCCGAACCGGAGAAGATAATGGAAATCTCCAATTTAGACTTGGGTAGGCTTTATCACCAAATCCTGGAGGAGTTTGTGCGCTGGACGATAGAGGAGAGTAAGCTTCCTATGGTGGCAGAAGAAATGGCTTTGCATCACCAGAGGATGCAGGAGATTGCCAGTGCTCATTTTGCAGATTACGAGAAGATGGGGCTTTCCGGTTATCCGCTGGTCTGGGAGCTGCAGACCGAATTTATCCGCCAGGACCTGAGTCTCTTTGTGGAAGAGGAGTCCTACCAGGAGAGGGAGAGGGGTTACATTCCGCAGAGGGTGGAGCTGAGGTTCGGCTATGGCAAAACGCCGGAGGAGCAGGTGGCTGTGGATATCGGCAACGGCAGGGTTATCTTTCTCAAAGGACGCATAGACCGATTGGACCTGAAGGAGGGCAAGGAGAAGGATTTTAGGATAACCGATTACAAGTCGGGCAAAGACGGCAAAATAACCGAAAAAAGGCTATTTGACGGCGGAAGGCAGTTGCAGCTGCCCCTGTATATGCTGGCGGCAGCCAGCCTTTTGAAGACCGCTATGGATAAGGGTTATGCACGGTATCTCTATGTAGCCCGGGAAAAAGTAAAAAATAATTTTGAGGAACTCCTGGAGAGCGGAATATTACTTGAGAATGAGGGATTGCTCAAGGAGATAGTTGGGAAAATTATTTTTGGAATGGAGTCCGGGCTCTTCTTCGCCGTTCCCGAAGGAGGAATTGGCGGCTATTGTAGTTATTGCGACTATTCCCAGATCTGCACTCCGGCGTATCGTTCGCTGGCGGAGGTTAAGCAAGCGGGCGCGCTAATTAAGGATTTTCTGGATATGAGGGCGGTAACCTAGATGGCTAAGTTTAAGCCAATAGACGAAAACTTGCGGGAGCTGGTGCGGAACACGCACAATCGCTCCTTTGCGGTGCGTGCCGGGGCCGGCACCGGTAAGACCACCCTGTTGATTGGCAAGATTCTCTCCCTCATTCTAAACGAGGGCGCAGATATTGAGAAGATAGTGGCTATCACCTTCACCAAGAAGGCGGCGGCGGAGCTAGCCCTGCGTCTGCGCGACCAGCTGGAGAGAGAACGGCGAAAGCTTGCCGAGAAGGGGAAGCTCAGCCGGGAGGATGCAAAGAAGTCCGAGCGGTTGGAGCAAGCTTATAGCAACCTGGAGCGCGCCCACATCTCCACCATCCATTCCTTCTGCGATTCCCTGCTGCGCGAACGGCCGGTGGAAGCCAGAATAGACCCGGCTTTCAGCTTTGCCGAGGAATTGGAGACCTCAATATTGCAGGAGGAGAGCTGGCAGGAATGGCTGGAGGCGCAGATGGAGGTTCGCCCGGAGGTTTTACGGAAAGCTCTATATGGTGGCGTGAGACTTGACACCATCCAGAGCATAGCTTACAAGCTGCTGGAACACATTGACCTCCTGGGTGGCGAGCAGGCGAAGTTTGAATCGCCAAAGGAGTTCTGGGGAAAGATAAAAAATAAGGGGGAGGAATTAAAGGATTTTCTCAACGAAAATGTGTCCGATACTGGCGATATTATCTACCAGAAAGCGATGGTGATGATTGACGAGCTATTTGCATTGTGCCAGGGACCGGAGGAGGAGCGGGAGGAGACCGGCTTCACTATTAAAGGGTTGGCTATGGATATGCGCGGTGGTTCAGCGAAAAAATGGTCTGATGTAAAGACAGTAAAAAGCAAGATTACGGAATTTAAGAGTGATGTTCTATCTTCAATTAAAGAATACTACTGGGGCAAGCTCACCGCTGAGCTCATCAACTGGCTGAATAACCCCGACCGAGATAAGCCCGGTTTTATCCCCCACTATCAGCGAATAAAGGAAGCCTCCGGAATCCTGGACTTCAACGACCTCCTGCTGAAGTGCCGGGATATGCTGCGGGATAATAGGGGCGTGCGCGCCGACTTCCAGGAGCAGTTCAGCCACATCCTGGTGGACGAGTTTCAGGACACCGACCCCTTACAGGTGGAAATCATCTTCTTTCTCGCCGAAAACGGTGTCCGGGCAAAGGACTGGTCGGAGGTGAAGCTCAAATCGGGGAAGTTGTTCATCGTGGGAGACCCACAACAGTCCATCTACCGCTTCCGCCGCGCCGACATCGCCACCTATCTACTCGCAGAGAAAAAAGTCCTGCCCGACGGAGAGCAGGAGATAAAACTCACCCAGAACTTCCGCTCCCCGGAGGAAATTATATCCTGGGTCAACCGCACTTTCGCCGAGGTCTTTGCCGGGAATATTGATATTGCGGAGCTGGATTCAGCCTCTCAGGTGGCTTACTCGTCCATCACCGCCCAACCGGAACATCGGATTGCCGGCACTCGGGGAAGAGGTTTGGGAGTTCATCTGCTCCTTCCTAAAGTGGGTATGTGGGGTAAAAATGAGGAGAGCTGGTCCGATAAGACCGGCGATTTAAGTAATCTGGAGGCAAAAGCGGTTTCAGCTTTGATTAAACAGATGAAGAAAGAACAATGGCGGGTATGGGATAGTGGTGAACCTCGTCCGGTGGAATATAGAGATATTGCGGTATTATTTCCTACCAGCTCCGGGTGTCAAATGCTGGAGCAGGCACTGAGAGCTGAGGGTATCCCCTATGTTACCGAGGGGGGCAAAGAGTTCTTCATCCGCGAGGAGGTCACCTCGGTCATCAACCTACTGCTCGCTCTGGACAATCCCCACAACAACGCCTATCTTTATGCTGCGCTCAAATCCCCATTCTTTGCCCTCCCCGATGAAGAGATATTTCTCTACAGATACAAATATAATCATCTTGATTATCTCGCCAAAGAGCTGGGAGAGGGAGAGGTAGCTTGCGCCCTGGGAACTATGCGGGAACTCTACCAAAAGAAGATGGATTTGAGCATAGCTGAGTTGCTGGAAGAAGTCTTTGCCGGCACCAAAATCCGCGAGTTTTATTATCTCTTGCCCCGTGGCGAGCAGATGGTAGCCAACCTGCAAAAGGTCCTGGACTTGGCGCGGAGTTTTGACCACATTGAGGGTCAGACTTTCTCTTCCTTTTGCCGATACCTGAGCAAAGTGAGCCAGGGTTCGGAAGCAGAATCCTCGCTTCTGGAGACCGGCGAGGATTATGTGCAATTGCTCACCGTCCACAAAGCCAAGGGCTTGGAGTTTCCGGTGGTCTTTTTGGTAAATTTATGTCGTCAGTATTCAAGAAAAATCAACGAGATTGCTTTTATCTCCGATTGGAAGAATAGAAGTTTTCATCTAAAGATAGGTGAATTACAGACTCGGGGATTCGCCGAGGCAAAGGAGCGGGAGGATGTGCAGGAGCTTGCCGAATGTCTGCGCCTGCTCTATGTGGCTTGCACCCGGGCTAAGGATTATCTGATTCTGGGTGGATTTGCAAATCCAGAAAGACAGGGCCATTATTTCTCTCTTTTCAATTCTCTTCCCTGCCGCTATCAGGAGAAACTGCAAATTGAGGGCTGCGACATTATCAACGCCGACGAGCTTAGCCCGGCAGAGCCCGAGGAGATGCTGAAGGTCTCCGAGCTGACCAGGATTGACTGTCACCTGGGGGATGAGGAGTTCAATCGGCGGGAGGAGTGGCTCGCCCGGCGTCAGGAACTGCTGGATGACGATACCTCTGTCAGCTATCCGTTGCTCTGGCCCAGTGCCAGGGAGGAAGTGAAAGAGGGTAAGCGCAGGGTGGTGGATGGCGAGGAGAAGGCTAGTGATTTTGATGAGCCGGAGGTGCGTCCGCTGGTGGAAAGAGCCAAAAAGTTGGGCTCCGCTTTCCATATGTTGATGGCACAGCTGGATTTTTCTGCCGGCGACGGAGCGGAGAGGTTGGCTGGGGAGATAGGGAATGCATTTGACCTGGATGCAGATGCAGTCATTGACCTTGCCCAGATGGCAGGCAGTATTTTGGCCAGTTCCTTTGCCGAGCGAGTGCGGAAAAGTCGCCGGCTCTTCAAGGAATTGCCCTTCTCCGTGATGATTGAGGAGGACGGCAGGCAATTATTGATGGAGGGCAGCATTGACCTGCTCTTTGAGGAGGAGGGCGGACTGGTGCTGGTGGATTATAAGACCGATAAGCTCAAGGGCAGAAACCCTCAAGATGTGGCTAAAGACTACGAGTTGCAGATGAGCAGATACGCCCGGGCCGTGGAGAAGACCACTCAGCGGAAGGTGCAGGAGATGGGAATATGGCTGGCGAGAAGTGGGGAATGGATGAGGATTGAATGAAAATTATGGCGCTTTTGTGAATCAATGATAATTGCTAGGATAAATGCTTTTTTTAGTGCTTTTTTCTTTACAAAAGTGTGGAGGAGAAGTATAATGATGCATAATTATAGCCTCAGGTTTTGTAAATGTATTATTTCTTTAAGCTGGTAAAGGGAGCATGAAGAACTTGATTTTTGGTTAAATCTAGTATGGTAGGAAATTTGGATTGGGATTTTTGAGTACATGTCACGCTGAAAAATAAACGAATGGTTAATGTCTAATAACAATTAAGTTAAGGTGGGTTCTTATGCCAACAAAGGTCGTGTTGTTTTTTGGGATTGCTGGCGTCAAACTAGATGAGTGTGCTCAGAAAATAGCCCAAAGGCATTTTGGAGTTACTTCAGTTCAAAAGCTACAAGAACACTTCCCCTACTCCTTTATTTCTTTGGACGAAGAGATAAAAAAAAGTAATCCAAAAAAAGATGTGGATATACAGCATTTTTTGGGAGGGACTTATAATCTAACCAGAAAGAGAAAAATATGGGAGGAAGCCGCTGCCATTGTTAAAAAGAAAATAGGGCAATGTGATACAGATTTTTGTTTTGTGACAATTCATCTTGTGTATTACTATCTCAACCATTACTTCAGTTTCATAAACACTAATTTTATCAAAGAAATTAATCCCTGGGTATGTTTTTCTCTTATTGATGATATTTATGCAATTGAAAAAAGAATAAATGAGGATATGCTGAATAAAGAGGTTTATAATCTTTCCTATAGTTGGGAAGCGATTCTTTCCTGGAGAACAGCTGAGATGATGACTGCAGATATTTTAATAAACAGCTGTGGAGCAAATGGTATTTTGAATTATTTTATTTCAACAAAGCAGCATATAAGAACACTTCTTGATATTATAAAAAACCCGAAATGTTTTAAGATCTACCTATCATTTCCAATAACTGATACTAGATATTCGGAAGATTTAAGAAAATATATTGACGAGGTGAGGGTTTTTCTTCACGAGAACTTCGTTTGTTTTGATCCCCTTGGTATTGATGAAATACGTTTTGTTATTGAAGATGGGACCGTGAAATTTATTCCAAGATGGCCTTTCGGCTATGGTGAAAGTATATATGATGACAACAAAGACAAGGATGTAGAATCACCTAATGGAAATATCAATTATTATGAGAAATTAATAAGGATAATTAGCGACCATATCATTATAAGAGATTATAGATATATAGACCAAAGCGACTGTATGGTTATTTGTAGAGGGCTTTCAGCCCGTGAAAAAGTAGGTAAGGTTGGATTTTCAAGCGGTGTTGACAAAGAATTAGCTTATGCGATTGCCACTGAAAAGGAAGCAGTTTTGCTTGATGATAATATAATAGACAAGAACAAACATATAGGTGTATTTGATAGGATAAATGCGCATTATAATGATTTTCAACAACTAAAAAACGATTTTGAAGGAAAAATCAGAGAATAAACCCCAAAACATTGTGAAAGGAGGAGAGAAGATGGTTGCGCCATATAGAGTTCTATATGTAAGCAGAAGCGAGGATTCAGAAAAGGCAAAAGAGATTTTAAAAGATTTAAATGCAATTGTTAAAGAAATTGCCAAAAGCGACTATTTCAAAGCACCATTTTTGATCACCGAAGACGGAACATTTGAGGGTTTGGAGACCATACGAACTTACTTGGAGGGGCTAAGATTCAAAGTTGCTTCTTAGCTTTGCCCCCGGTTTCTACCGGGGGTTTTTTATAGCAAAGAAAAGTGCAGGAGATGGGCATCTGGCTGGCGAGAATTGGGGAGTGGATGAAGGTGGAGAGATAGCGGTTAGTGGGGGCTTAGCGCGCTAAGCTCCTACAATCCAACCCTTCAGCCCGGCTAGGGCGGGGTTGGACAGGGGAGAAGAATGTGAAGAGACCCCCCCAACCCCCCTAACAGGGGGGAGAGTATACCCTCCCAATAGTAGGGAGAACACCAGCTTCCCTAAATAGGGAGAGAAATAATCCCCCCTTGGATAAGGGGGGCTAGGGGGGATTGAGCATACCCCCCCAACCCCCCTAATAGGGGGGAGAACGCTAGCTTCCTTGAATGGGGAGAGAAATAATCCCCCCTTGGATAAGGGGGGCTAGGGGGGTTGTGAAGAGACCCCCCCCAACCCCCCTAACAGGGGGGAGAACGCCGGCTTTCCTAAATAGGGAGAGAAACAGTGCCCCCATTTATAAGGGGGGCTAGGGGGGATTGAGCATACCACCTTCTAGATCCTGCTCAACCCTTCAGCCCGGCTAGGGCGGGGTTAGACCGGGCAGAAGTGATTGTCTTTTGCCCTTGACTGTTACCAGCCCCTTGCGTTATATTAACGGATATTTTTAACAAATATGGGGGCTGTTGTTGTATAGTAGAACTTCTGTAATGTTTATCTTTTTGACTCTTTGTTCGTTTAATCAGTGGTAATTTGAGGTGCAGGTGCTATGAGAGTCCTGATTCTGCCCAAAGAAAGACTGAGTGAGTTTGTCAAAAGGCTGTCCCGCTACGGAATAGTCTATTTGCCTTTGAATAGAGAGGTCAATTATACTTTTGCGTCCTGGGATGAATTTCCCGAGCCCCCCTCTCAGGAATATTTGTTGAGCCTTTTCAAGGACTACCACCGCACCACCCTTCCTCCTAAAATATTCTTTCATCCACCCCAGCAGGTTATGTTTCATTTCACCGACCAGGGTTATAAAGCCAAATCCACAGATACCGGCAAGAGGCGTATTCTTTTTGGTGTCCACCCCTGCGATATCCACGGTATGCAGATTCTGGATGTCATCTTCACCCGTCAGTTCCCCGACCCTTACTACATAAATCGCCGAAAAAATAGCGCCATAATTGGCATTTCCTGTTTGCCGGATGATAACTGCTTCTGTCAATCTATGAACGCCGAGTTTGCCGAGAGCGGGTATGACCTGTTCATCTCCGAGTTGGAGAAAACCTTCTTCGTGGGGGTAGGCACCAGCCTGGGTGAAGATATGGTCAACGACAGCGCCGAGCTCTTCCGCGAGGTCAGCGAGGCAGATGAGGATGAATACCGCGATGCCTCCAACCGCAAAGCCGAACTCTACACCAACCATGTGGAATTGCGGAATATGCCCGAGCTGATGGAAACCCGCCTGGCAAAGGAATTGTGGGAGGAGTTGGGCGAGCGCTGCGTCTCCTGCGGGAGATGTTCTATGGTCTGCCCTACCTGCTACTGTTACGATGTCTGTGATACTCTCGGTTTTTCCGGTAAGGATGGAGAGCGGGAGCGTAGCTGGGACTCTTGCCTCTTCCGGGAGCACGCTCTGGTTGCCGGCGGGCATAACTTCCGCTCCGCCCGCTCCGAGAGAGTTAAGCACCGTTACGCCCACAAACAATCGGGATTTATGGAGGAATGGAGACGACCCAGTTGTGTGGGTTGTGGACGCTGTATTGTGGCTTGTCCTACGCACATTGATGTGCTGGTAATTTTGAATGCTTTGCGGGGGAAGAAATAATGGACCCCATAACTAAACTGGCAGATAAGCCTCTAGAAAATCCCTACCAGCCAAAGCTGGCGCACATCATCCGCATTGTTCCTCAGGCGGTGGATAACTACTTGTTCCAGGTTAGATTTGCGTCGGAAACGGAAAATTTGCATTTTGATTACCGACCGGGGCAATTTAATATGGTCTCGGTTTTGGGGGTAGGGGAGATGCCCATCTCCATCTCCTCCACGCCTACCAGGAGAGGTTTTTTGGAGATGTGCATCCGCCGGGTGGGTCGGGTGACCGAAGCCTTCTATAAGCTGCGCGAGGGCGACCTCATAGGTATCCGGGGACCGTATGGCAACGGGTTCCCGGTGGAAAAGCTTCTCGGCTCCAATCTTCTATTGGTGGCTGGAGGTTTGGGTATGGTGCCACTGCGCAGTCTTTTAAACTACGCCATTGACCGAAGAGACGAGTTCGGAGATATAATCCTGATGTATGGCACCAAGACGCCGGTAGACTTCCTCTTCCGGGAGGAGTTGGAATATTTAACTCAGCGCGCTGACGCCAGGGTTATGCTCATTGTGGAGGAGTCTAATGGGAGCGACAGCGAGAAACCCTGGAAGGGCGAAGTGGGCATGGTGACTCAGCTCTTTGACGACCTGGTAATAAACCCCAAGACCACCTTTGCCTGCGTCTGTGGTCCACCGGTGATGTATCGCTTTGTTATCCGGAAACTGTTGGAGAAGAAGTTCTCCAAAAACCGTATATTAATCAACCTGGAAAGACGGATGAAGTGCGGCGTAGGCAAATGCGTGCATTGTTCAATTGGGTATAAATACACCTGCATTGACGGTCCGGTATTCACCTATTGGGACGCCATAAACCTGCCAGAGATGATATGAACGAGAAACCTAAAGTCGGCATATTTACGCTCACCTCTTGCGCCGGCGACCAACTGGTCATCCTGGACTGCGAGGCGGAATTAATGAACATCGCCGAGTTGGTCTCCCTGCAGGAATTCCTGATGGCTTGCAACGACCCAGATAAGAAGAATAGTCTGGATGTCGCCCTGGTAGAGGGCGCGGTGGTGACTTCCGCGGACTTAGAGCTGCTGAACGATGTGCGCCAAAGAAGCGGTCTTTTGATAGCTATAGGAACATGCGCCACCTGTGGTGGACCGCCAGCCACGGTGCAGAGTCAGGAATCAGCCGAGGAAGCCCTTGTTGAAGTTATGGGCAAAGGTGCGCAGAAAACTTTCCCGGTCTTGAACCCCACTCCGCTCAAAACTCATGTTCCAGTTGATTTTGAAATACCCGGCTGTCCCGTTGAGAAAAAGGAGTTCCTCTACACTCTGGGGGCGCTCCTGCGTGGCACCGTGCCGGATTTGCGCGTCACCTCAGTATGCTCCGAGTGTATATACAAGTCCAATGTTTGTCTGCTGATTGAACGCCAACAGGCTTGCCTCGGACCTATTACCCGTGGCGGTTGTGATGCCCGCTGTCCTTCAAAAGGCGACCTGTGCATCGCCTGCCGCGGCCCGGTGGAGGAGGCAAATATGCCCAGCTACTTAAACGCTTTGCTGGAGCGGGGACATGATTTGGAGAAGATGAGGCGCATATGTGCTCTGTTCTGGGGGGCGGAGCTCTGCCGATTTGACCGGATTGTAGAGCAGGCAAAGGAGGTAAAATGGCCAACCAGGTAACCCTGCGTTCGCCTCACCTCTCTCGCGTGGAGGGACACGGAGCGGTAACTCTGCTAATAGAGAATGGCAAGCTTAAAAAAGTAGAGGTAAATGTAACTGAGGGTAACCGCTTCTTTGAACCTCTGGCACGCGGTCATCATTTTAGCGAGGTCTTCCATCGTGCCAGTAGAATCTGTGCCATCTGCTCCGTCTCTCATCACCTAGCCTCCATCCGCGCCTGTGAGGACGCTTTCCGCTATACTCCCAGCGCCAACACCAACCTATTCCGGCACATCCTGCACTACGGCGAGGTAATGGAATCCCATCTCCTGCACATCTTCGTTATGGCTCTGCCGGATTTCTTTGGTTATCCCTCCATTGTGGAGTTTGCCAGGGAGCACCCGGATGAAGCCACTGCCGGCTTGGGCTTGAAGGCTCTAGCCAATAAAATAATGGAAATTGTGGGAGGAAGAGCCATTCACCCCTGCGCTCCGATAGTAGGGGGTTTCACCTCCTACCCCCGGCGTGCTCAATTGGAAGAGCTTAAAAGGGACTGCACTCAAGCATTAGTAACCGCTCAGGAGTTAGCTGATTTCCTGGGCACGATAGAGATACCCGCTAATAAGGGCCAGAAAAATATCTTCGCCGCTCTCCTGCCAGAGGAGGGAGGATTCGGCTTCCTGGGTTCCGAGATTGTCACCAGCAATGGTAAAAAATTCCCCCTGCGCGACTACCGCAAACACCTTGCCGAGGAGGTTGTCCCCTACACCCGCGGTAAGCAAGTCCGTCTGGACGGCGAAACCTTCTGTGTGGGGGCTTTAGCGCGAGTGGCTATTTTTTACGATGGTCTGACTCCCCGAGCTAAAGAGGTGGCTAAAAGACTCAAGATAATGGAGAATCTGGACAATGTGCTCTACATAACTCCAGCCCAGATGGTAGAGACGGTTTTCGCCCTGGAGAAACTGCTGGATATGCTGGATAAGGCACTAACCGATGGCGACCTGACGGAGAAGCCGGTTGAGCCCAAAGCTAAAGCCGCCACCGGCGTGGGCGCGGTGGAAGCCCCCCGGGGGCTTCTCATTCACGAATATACTTTTGATAAGGCGGGATTGGTTACCGCCGGCAATCTGGTCAATCCCACCACTATGAATCAACTGCATATGGAGCAAGCTCTGCGCAATGCCCTGGAGCCGATGGTCGCTCAGGGTGTAGAGAGCGCCAAAATCAAGTTCGCCAGCGAAATGCTAGTTCGCGCCTACGACCCTTGTTTATCCTGCTGTGTGCACCTTATTGATTTGCGAAAGACTTCTCGCTAGGTAGCATTTGTTGGACTTAGCATAGTATAAAAGGCAAGTTTTATTTGACTTTGCTTTAAAAATTGATATACTTATGTTATCGGTTTTTGCTCTAAAAAGAGGTTCAATTTGAAACCCTTAGTGAAGATACTATCTCTGCTATATGTCCTCTCTCTAGCCCTCCTCCCCGTCTCCTGTGATACCGACGGAAACAACTACACCGGACCCTGGCAGGAGGTGCCCACGCCTGGTGTGGGCGGGAATCTGGAAGCCTGTTACTTCAATTCACCCGATGATGGCTGGGCATGTGGAAGTGAGGGTGATAGACCATACATGGTTCTCATCCATTGGAATGGTAATGAGTGGGAAAGATATGAATATCCGGGTTGGTTTGAAGATGAGGAATATATACATATTTCACTATTTGATATAGCATTCTCTTCACCAGATTGTGGGTGGTGTGTTGGTTCAGTTATGTATAAAGCTACTGGTGAAGATAGAGGAGCAGGTTTTATACTGAGGTATGATGGGAACGAGTGGTATGTGTTTACAGAACATTTAGGAGAACAAGTGGACAATGTATTTGCCGTATCAGATAATGGTGTGTGGTTTTCCTGTTGGGAGCCGTATGGTGGGGATGAAGGTTCAGACCTCTTTCACTGGAATGGCAGTGAACTTGAGTATTACGATCTTAATCCTGGTAATTATGGTATATCGGCGCTTGCCTTTGGTTCGGCAAATGATGGATTGGCGGTTGGTCGTTACAAGGTCATCTACCATTGGGACGGTAGCAGTTGGGAGCAAATATACTATGGACTTGGCGGTGAGTTAGATGGAGTTGCCTACAGCACTCCATCAACCGCCTGGATTGTGGGTAATTATCCATACAATATTTTTAGGTGGGATAATGGAGAGTTAACCTGGGAGCATCATAAAAATTGTTGGTATGAGGATGTGCACTTCTCCTCACCCGATGAGGGGTGTATGTATGGAGTAGAGGCGACGGAACAGTACCCGGATGGACATGGTTTCACCTGGCACTGGGACGGAGTTGGGTGGACCAGGGTTGATATTCCGGAGGATATGGGCGGTTGGGATATTTTTTCAATTGATAATGAAAACGCCTGGGTTGTAGGTGAACATAATGCATATACTCCTTACTGTTCAAGTTGGAGATATATTTCTAACTAAACCATAGGAGGTATTTTTCGATGAAAGCAAGAACATACTTTATTGCTGGCATCTTGATGTTCATTAGTATAAATGCTTTTGGTGGGACATACTATGTTGAGGTGCCGGAACATCTCACCGATGAGATGATTCTGATAAGCCCCACAGATGAGGTTAAGAAAGAGTTAATGGAACTGGTGAGTGACGCGACCAAGGATTGCAGACCGGACGAACACGCCACAGTGATATATGTCCGGGATGGTGTCCCCATTGGAGGGGATATAGACCTGGAGAAGGTCAAGAGCAATGTAGAGATACAAAAAGATGACCCGATGGTCACTGACAAAGCTGAAGTGGATGAGATAGATTTTTATTTTGGTTCAGGTTGGCAAAATGAAGACCAGAAAAACGACGTCTTAAATTTTCTCTATTATGTAGAGGCGGATAACCCTTCGGCGCACGGTGCTTATTGGGTAGCCAGGAAATTAATGGGGCTTCCGCCGCTTACGAATTACGAGATTGAACTTATTCGTGATGTTACTATGGGACCTGAATCAATCTGGAGTCCGCCAAGCTGTATATCGTTTTACGATGAAGGAAATGATGAATATGTTTATCTCTTTTTAGGAGAACCCTGGCTTAAGCTGAAAAATTGGAGATGGGATAGTTACACAGAAGGCGATGACGACAGGGGAGTATTTGCCGAGGATATGTTCAATATATTCCTGTCATTTGCCTATTCAACTATGAGTCAGTATGGAGGGGGAATGTCTGAGAGCGCCGGGACTATAATAATGAACCAGTTCTCTAATGCATATCCCAATTATTCGGAGTTATTTCATCCTTATATAACTAAAAAGGGAGAGTATAGACCCGGATACAGTTTCTATGATGATTTTAATACTGGCGCGATATCATACGGAGGAGAATATTTTGAAGATGGATGTCCAGGACTAGTTGATGTCAGGAAACAAATGGTGAATATGGCTTGGTATAAGGTGCTTCAGTCTTCCGCGAATAAGGAATTCTTTTTATGGTTTAAGGACAAAATGGTTTTTGAGTGGGCTATTAACGATGATATTCCTGATAACAAGACCTATATCGGTAATGGTTATTACTCCTACAAACAACCCACTTATCCCTATCTTTACAAGATGTCTTGTGGTGCTTGGGAAAAGGATGGGAATGTTTTTGGACCGGAAGGATACAATTCATTTGATGAATGGAGAAAAGAACAATACATTCTTAACGATGTTGTGCTACTTCCTCAGTTCGGCGTCTTCTCGGACAGCAAAAAACTTCGTTGCCAGATATACTTTCCTATGATTAACAGTGAAGGTGATTACATAGAGGAACCCCCGCATGTGGACATACCCGTGAAGGTGCAGATACAAAGGCCAAGCGGAGTCATGATTTACAATGAAACACATTACGCAGAATCCGGAAGCGGGTATTTTGAAGTAGATATTCCTCAGTTGCCTACGCTTACGGCCATTGTCTGTAGCTGTGAGATAACCGGTGATGCCAGAAAATATTTTGAAGAAACCAGAAAGGCAATTACTACGATAAATACCGGCGGGCAAGCCAATACCCAGGTAATGGGCGTGTTGCCGGTAACCTGGCCGTCGCTGACCACCGACAGATGGTCCATTGAAGACCCCAACGGAACTACGACGCAACTCAATATAACCAACTATGCCTTTCTTTTCAATACCCCGGTACCTAATGGTTTAGAGGGGGAGTATAAAATTTATAAAAACGGTGAACTGCAGAACACATTTGGGAAGGATAAGAAGAGCTTTTTGACTAATTTGGCTTGGAGGGCGGAAGAAGAGTTCGTAGATAACAATGGGAACGGTATACCTGATGAATACGAGGAGGAATTGGCCCAAAAACTATGCCCCGATGTCTATATACATGATGCCAGCATAATCTATTGGCCACATACAGTAGAGACTATGTTATATTATGGTTTATTATTTGATGATTCTGATAATTACCATAAACCACAAGAGCCTTACGGTCCAGATTATGTTAAACCTGAAGATTGGAATTGTCAAAATATGGGCGATCTCTTTAAGCAGTATTATGATAATTGGAATGGAGATTGGTATTTAGGACTTACACCAATACTAAATGACGATTATTGGGATTTATCGCATGCGGGTACTTACTGGTATGACTTTTACACTGACCGGGTGCACGGGATTTCACAGGATGATTTTGACAAGAAAGTCCTTTATTACAACTTTGGATATGATATTAGCCTTAGGCCGTTTATTCAATATTGGTTTTTTTATCCATTTAATGACCCTAGTTGTGCCGGGTTGGGTAAGCACGAAGGTGATTGGGAACTTGTGAATGTGGTAATTTCAAACCTCAATCCAGCTTTCGCAAGTCCCGGAGAAATAGTCTATTTCTTCCACGAGAAATATTTGCCGGTTACTATTTCTTCTCCAAACGGATTCTGGCAAGTATTCGATGGAACCCACCCAATGGTTAGAGTTGGAGGAGATATGAATTGGCCAAAAGATGAAAGTGAGGATATAGAAATAATCGATGCACGGAGTGATCGAGGGTATAACTGTACCGGTGCATCATACCCAAGAAATGGAGAGTATTACCAGGTTGGGGCGGAGGGTTCTGATGAATATGTTTATGCTTCTGAAGAAAACCATACTTATTATAATGAATTTGATTTAGTAGCCTTAGAACCAACAGAAGGAAATCCACCTTATTGGACATATTTCCCTGGAAAATGGGGAAGAAGTGATGACTCTCCAAAAGGACCTACATTTCACGGTAGATGGAGGAGATTGTATGGTGATCCTTCAAAAGATACATTGTGGAATATTGACTACAATCAACCAGGTAATGGCGAAGTTACAATTAAACTCCACGATGATAAACTGGCGAGTAAAGAACAAATACCCTCTCTGTCCAGCAAACCGCTTACCACTGAAAAGGGTAACAGGTCAAAGAAAAAAGAATTGACTAACTCAAATACAATGGGCGTAAATACGACTTCATCAACGACTAGCTCATTGTTAGAATCAGCTAATCGGACCAGCCACGAGGTCATCCTCACCCAGAACCCCGCCACCACACAGACCACCATCAAACTTAGCGACAGCCTGACCAACGGGAGCCCAGCAGTCATCTCTATCTACGACATCTCCGGTCGGCTCATAAAGAGGGTGGAGACTGATTCGGACTATACCTGGGATTTGGCGTCAGACAGTGGGGGGAGGGTTTCGTCAGGTATTTACATAATCTGCGTCCAAACCACAACACAAGAAATCCTGGAAAAGCTGGCTGTGGTGAGGTAATATCACTCAAAACCCCCAAAAGCCCCATTCTTATGAATGGGGCTTTCTAATATAACCCCAACCTATAAAGCGCTATTTCTGTTGTTTGGTGAGGGTATTTGGCTTTGCAGTCAGCACTGACATAATTATATGGGAACTACAAATTTGAAAATAAATTCTTGACAAAGCAAAGCTCTAATGATAGAGTTATAATTCACTACGCTTATGAGGAAATTGTTTGGTTTTTGAGGTGAAATCAGTTGAAGACCTATACTGCCAGACCTGCGGAGATAAACAAACACTGGTATCATATTGACGCTACCGACCTGGTGCTGGGAAGACTGGCTAGCGAGGTGGCTAATCTCCTGCGGGGGAAATACAAGCCCTATTTTACGCCGCACCTGGATGTCGGCGACTTTGTCATCATTACCAATGCCAGTAGACTAAAAGTTACTGGTCGTAAGCTGCAGAAAAAGATATATTATCACCACTCTGGCTATATTGGTAATTTGAAGGAAATCCCCCTGTGGAGAATGCTGGAAAAGTCTCCAGAGAAGGTCATTCGTCTGGCGGTGCGGCGAATGCTGCCCAAAAATAAACTGGGACAGGATATCTATCGTAAACTGAAGGTATATGCTGGTTCAGAGCATCCCCACGAAGCCCAGCGTCCTGTAACATTGAACTTTGACGACTTGCTCGTCAAGACCTCGCCATTCATAGACCGCCCGGAGCTTGTCGCCAGGCAGGAAATTCCGCAGAAAGAAGTCAAACCCCGGGTAAAACCAGAGAGGAAGGTGGAGCCAGAAGTGAAGGCAAAAACCAAAGAAAAGCCCAAGGCAAAAGGCAAAGTTAAAACAGACAAACCCACAGTGAAGAAACCCAAGGCGAGCCAGGCTAAAAAAACGACAAAGCCCAAGGCTAAAGACAAGGGTAAGGAGAAAAAGGGCAAGAAGTAGGTATAGGTAATAGATTGGTGAAAGATGCCCGACTTTCAATGGATATACTGTAATCTGGCTCTTATAGCTAAAGAATATGCCTACATAGCGCCTATTCAACACGGTTTGCTATTAGCCATCGCCATAGCCTGGGCGTTTCTTAGGGAACGGATTGACTATGTGATAAGGCTTTATTTGGTTTTACTCCTGGCTGGGGTCTCTCTCTCCGCCTGGCTCAATAGCAATGTTTTTAATGGTGTAGTCTTTGCGGTTCTCGCCCTTGCCGGCATTTACGAGCTTTTAGCCCGTAAAATGGACTTTTCCCTGAGGGGACGCTCCAAGTTTAATATTATTATCGCCTTGATAGGCGCTCTAGCTGGCTTTTACTATCCCTATCCCCATTTTGTGGATTCATATCTATCTGCGTTGTGGGCTTCACCTATGGGCTTCATTCCCTGTCCGACTCTTCTGGTGGTGTTGGCTTTCTTTTTGCTGGCAATGCCCAGGACTAATAAATTGTGGCACTGGATGACGATAGTAGCCGGCTTGGCTTATTCAATTGTGGGAATTGTCTATCTGAAGGTGTATATAGATTATTTTCTTTTGGGGTTTTCGCTATACTCGCTCAATGTGGTGGTATTAACCAAACCCAAACCCTGTTAGGCTGTTGGGCGAAATAGCAGCATTAAGGATAGTTGATGGGATTTGCTTTGTGAGCTGAATTTGTTTTAGAGGAGGTTTTTTATTGGTTACAGCAATATTTAGGGCTACCGGAAGGCGGAAGACGGCCGTTGCTCGGGTGTGGATAAAGCCGGGCGATGGAAAGACGGTTACAGTGAATCGCCGAACTTTTGAAAATTTCTTTCCCGACGCCAATGTTCGCCAGGACATTCTTATGCCTTTGGAGGTTACCGGAACTACCGGTCAATTTGATGTGTCAGTAAATGTATCCGGTGGAGGGATTTTCGGTCAGGCGGATGCTATACGGCTGGGTTTAGCCCGTGCTCTGGTCATTTTCAATGAGGATTTCAAAGCTGCTCTGCGTAAGGGTGGTCTTTTGACTCGCGACCCTCGTATGAAGGAACGGAAAAAATACGGTCAACGGGGAGCCAGGGCTCGATTCCAGTTTTCCAAGCGTTAGGCCAACGCCTAACGCTTGGCTACCTGTTTGGGTATCCAGTCAGGGAGAAGCGAAAGCTTCTCCCTTGTAATTTTGTGATGCAAAAGGGGTAATTTATACTTGACTTATGTGCACTATTCAATTATACTACTATGAATTATTTGGTCTGCCTGCTTCCCCTTTGAAAATTTCAATGGGGAAGAGAGGTGTGTTGTTTTTTTACTTTTTTAACCTTTAAACTTTTTCAGCTTTCCGGATAAAGGCAGAACAATGCCTGTTCAAATTCCGGAGGGCAGGAGGTTGAATCCTTTGGGAAATCTGTCAATGAAGCAACTCCTGGAAGCCGGTGTTCACTTCGGACACCAAACCCGTCGCTGGAACCCCAAGATGAAGCCCTATATTTTTGGGGAACGCAACGGTATTTACATCATAGACTTGTCCAAGACTATCAATCTGCTGGAGGAAGCCTACAACTTCATCCGCGAGACGGCAGCCGACGGTGGTCGTCTACTCTTCGTCGGCACCAAGAAGCAGGCTCAACAAGCGGTTACCGAGGAAGCAATTCGCTGCGGTATGTTCTATGTCAACTTTCGCTGGTTGGGTGGCATGCTTACCAACTTTTCCACCATCCACAAGAACATCACGCGTATGGAGGAGCTAATGGAGATGGAGGAAAGCGGAACTATGGAGGAATTACCCCGCAAGGAGACTATGCGCTTGCGCAAAGACCTGGCAAAACTTAAGCGAACTCTGACCGGCATCCAGGAGATGAAACGGCTACCTGACGGGCTCTTTATCATTGACCCCAAGAAGGAGAGAATTGCCACCCTGGAGGCGGAAAAACTGGGCATACCTATTGTTGCTATTGTGGATACCAATTGCGACCCGGACAACATAGATTACATTATTCCGGGCAACGACGATGCCATCCGTTCCATTCGGGTTGTCACCGAATATATCGCCGACGCAGTAATTGAGGGAAAGAGCATGGTAGACGAGGGTGCTTCCGGCGGAGTAAAGGTCGCCAAAGAGGCTCAAGAGGTGACCTCGGAACCAGTTGTGGAGGAAGCGCCGGCGAAAGCGGATGCTTAACTAGTTAAATTATCTTTAACTAAAATACACGGAATTTATTTGCTGTTGATTGAAAGGAAAACTTGATGGAAATCTCTGCGAAACTGGTTCAAGAATTGCGCACCAAAAGCGGCGTAGGGATGATGGATTGTAAGCAAGCCCTGCAGGAGACCGGTGGGGACCTGGAAGCGGCGATAGAGTATCTGCGAGTCAAGGGATTGGCTTCCGCTGCCAAAAGAGAGGGTAAAGCCACTGGCGAGGGCTTGATTATATCTTATATTCATCCCGGCAATAAACTGGGTGTCTTACTGGAGATAAATTGCGAAACCGATTTTGTGGCTAGAACTCCCGAGTTTCACGAACTGGCCAAGGACATCGCCATGCAGATTGCTGCCGCTTCGCCCTTATTCGTCCGCAGAGAGGAGATTCCCCAGAATTTCATTGAGGATGAGAAGCATATCTTTATTGAGCAGGCGCGCTCCACCGGTAAACCGGACAATATTTTGGAGAAGATAGTTCAGGGTAAGCTGGACAAACACCTGGGTTCGCTCTGTCTTCTGGAACAACCATTTATTAAGGACAACAATAAGATTGTCGCCGAATACATCAAAGAAGCGGTTGCTAAACTCGGTGAAAACATCGTGCTAACCCGTTTCGCCCGTTTCAAGATGGGCGAGGAGTTAGACAAGTAACGATAGAAAAAGTGAAATCCAAGAAATCCTCAGGGGATTTACGCTACCAGCGCATATTGTTAAAACTCTCCGGTGAAGTGTTGGCAGGAGTTGATGGTGTCGGCTTTTATCCACCGGTTCTGGATTTTCTGGCTGGCGAGATTGCGACCCTGGTAGCAAATCGGGTAAAGGTGGGCATTGTGCTGGGCGCCGGCAATATTCTCCGCGCTCGGCAGATGACTCCTCTGGGGATGGAGCGAGTGGCCGCCGACCACGCCGGTATGCTGGCTACGGTGATAAACAGTATGGTCTTTGCCGAGGTCCTGAACCGAAGGGGAATCGCCGTTTCTTTATATAGCGCCTTTGCATTGGGTTCCTTCATAGAGGAGTATCACCCCCCAAACGCCCGGAAGGATTGGGAAGACGGCAAGGTGCTAATATTGAGCGGTGGCACCGGTAATCCTTACTTTACTACCGATACCGCTGCTGTATTACGAGCCCGGGAACTGGGAGCAGAATTGCTTCTGAAGGGCACCAAGGTTGACGGCATCTTCTCGGAGGACCCGGAGCAAAATCCTTCAGCGCAATTTCTTCCCCAGGTCAGCTACGATGAGGTGCTCACCCACAATCTGTCGGTTATGGACCTCACCGCAGTCAGTCTGGCGAAGGACGGAAATCTACCCATTATCGTTTTTAATCTCTCCGCTAAAGATGCCATGCTGAAAATTGCTCGCGGAGAGAAGGTCGGGTCTTGCATCGGGGAGGCGTAAAATGGATGACATAAAGAAGATTCTTAAGGAGACCGAAGAGGAGATGAAGAAGGCGATTGCCGCCCTGCAAAGGGAGTTTGCCACTCTGCGCACCGGCGTGGCTTCGGTAACCATACTGGATAACATCTTTGTGGAATGCTACGGCTCTACCTGCCCGCTAAAGCAAATAGCTTCGCTCAACGCTCCAGAGCCTCGTCTTCTGGTAATTCAGCCCTACGACCGCTCCCTCATAGGGAGTGTGGAGAAAGCGATTCTAAAGTCTGATTTGGGGCTTAATCCGGCAAGTGACGGAACTTTTATCCGCATTCCTATACCGCGCTTAACCGAGGAGCGACGCAAGGAGCTTTCCAAGCTGGTGTCAAAATTGACTGAGGAGAGCAAGGTCTCGGTGCGACGTTCCCGAGGGGAAGCGAATAAGCATCTGGAAGCGCTGGAGAAGGATAAAAAAATCTCCGAGGACGACGAGAAACGTGGTCAGGAGGAAATCCAGAAGTTGACCGACAAATACATAGAACTTCTGGATAAGGTGGCGGGGGAAAAGACAAAAGAAATAATGAAGGTGTAATGCATACTTCCTCTGTATTGTGTTTTTTTGAGGGAGGTTTATGGACCTGACGAACAAGGATTTGGAGAAAGCGAGCGACGAGCAGCTTCTAAAGCTGGTGGATAGGAACAGAGTGCCCCGTCATGTGGCAATCATTATGGATGGTAATGGACGCTGGGCTCGCCAGCGCCGGCTGGGTCGCATCTTTGGCCATCGTCAGGGTGCCGAGGCGGTTCGCAATGCGGTGAAAGCTTGCCGGGAGTTGGACATTGCCTATCTCACTCTCTACGCTTTTTCCACGGAGAACTGGAGCCGACCGCAGGAGGAGATAGCCGCGCTGATGGAATTGCTGGAGGATTTTCTGCGTAAGGAAAAGCAGGAGATGATTGACGAGGGCATTCGGTTGAATGCCATCGGCAGAGTGGAGGAACTCCCCCAGTCAACCCGGGAGGAGATTTCCCGCACTATGGAAGTCACCAGGGGCGGTGAAAAGCTTCTGCTCACTTTAGCCCTTTCCTACAGTGGAAGGATAGAGATATTGGACGCGGTAAAGCACCTGATTGTATCTGGAACTGCGCCTGATGCAATAGATGAGGAGGTCTTCCGCAAGCAGCTTTCTACTAATGGCATTCCCGACCCGGACCTATTAGTGCGCACCTCCGGTGAGATGCGGGTGAGCAATTTTCTGCTGTGGCAGATCGCTTACAGCGAAATCTACATCACCCCGGTTCTCTGGCCCGATTTCACTCAAGCAGACCTGTATCGGGCGGTCATTGAATACCAGAGCCGAGAACGTCGTTTCGGTGGTTTAGGTAATGATTAGGACTGCGGAGCGCCACTATGTTCATCACTCGTTTAATAATTACCATTCTCTGGGTTCCGATAATAATAGCCATAGTTGCCTTCGGCGCACCAATCCACACCTTAGGCTTAGTAGTTCTAATGGTTATCGTCGGGGTGATAGAGTTTAATGATATTTTGTTGAAGCGCGGTATCCGAAGCTCGGAATATGTCACCCTGGGTGCTTCGCTTCTTCTGCTGGTGAGTATGTATCTAGCCAGCATGTATGACCAGAAGGGGGTCATATTATATGTTTTGGGCTTCATATTTATGTTCACTATGGTCTGGCACTTATTCCGGGATGGTCCTAAAAACCTCCTCATCTCCACCAGTGGCACCGTCTTCTGTATCTTCTATGTTGCCTGGCTTTTCAGCCACCTAATACTAATCCGCAACCTGGAACAGGGCAACCGATTGCTGGTGGTCTTATTCCTGACCATCTGGGCGTCGGATGTCTCCGCTTACGGAACAGGCATCGCTTTCGGAAAACATAAAATCGCTCCGCCGGTCAGCCCTAAAAAGTCCTGGGAGGGCGCCGTGGGTGGAATTTTAGGTGGAGCCTGGGCTTGCGTCGGTTCATTCTATTTCTTTATGGGTGCGGAGAACTGGCCGGGGCTGGCATGGTCTCTCATAATCGGCTCGCTCATATCCATCGCCGGAATCTTTGGCGATTTCATAGAATCAGCCATAAAACGCGATGCCAATGTCAAAGATAGCGGCATATTCCTGCCCGGGCACGGGGGTTTCCTGGACCGCTTTGATTCTATTATCATCTCTGCACCGATATTTTACTACCTAATCTTACTCTATATTTTTCCACCGTTATGGCTTCAGGCGTTGCAATATTAGGTTCCACCGGCTCCATCGGCAAGACTGCCCTGCGGGTTCTCTCCTGGCTGGGCGATGAATATCGGGTGGTAGCACTGGCCGGCGGGCGAAATTGGGAAGAGCTGGTCAGACAGGCTTTAGAGTTAAAACCCAGGGTAGTTGCTACTCCATATCCTGAGTTGGCAAAAAAGCTCTCCTCCGCACTCGCGGAAAGCGACATACGCGTGGCGGGAGGTCCTGAAGGGCTAATTGAAGTAGCCACACACCCGCAGGCAGACATTGTGGTCAGCGCCATCGTCGGTTCCGCCGGACTACTCCCCACTATGCGGGCGGTGCAGGCTGGCAAGCGGATAGCCCTGGCGAACAAAGAGACCCTGGTAATGGCTGGTGGATTGATAATGGAGGAGGCAAAACGGAGCGGTGCGCTCATCATTCCGGTTGACTCGGAGCATTCCGCCATAGCCCAGTGTCTTGCCGGGCACCGGAGCGAAGAGGTCAAAAGGATTATTCTGACCGCCTCGGGGGGACCTTTTCTCGGCTTCAGTCGCAGCCAGCTGGAAAAAGTAACACCGGAGGAAGCTCTCAAGCATCCCAACTGGAATATGGGCACGAAAATTACCATTGATTCGGCAACATTGATGAATAAGGGCTTGGAAATTATTGAAGCGGTCTGGCTCTTTGGAATGGATATTCACAACATTGAGGTGGTCATTCACCCCCAGAGCTTGATACACTCAATGGTGGAGTTCTCCGACGGCTCTATTCTGGCGCAGATGGCGGTTCCGGATATGGCTCTGCCCCTGCAATATGCTATCACTTTTCCTCAACGGATAACTTCACCGGTAGCACCGCTGGACCTGCTCTCCATCAATAATTTGCAGTTTTTCTCTCCGGACGAGACGACATTCCCGGCAATCAAGCTCACTCGCCGAGCGATGGGGATGGGCGGGACGGCGACAGCTATTCTAAACGGTGCCAACGAGGTGGCCGTAGAGGCATTTCTTGCCGGCAAAATATCCTTCAACGATATAACCACTACGGTGGAGGATACTCTGGACATTTTAGGGTCTTCACCGGCGAATAGTTTGGAAGAGATTATCGCTTCTGACGCCGAGGCACGCCAGGTGGCTTTGGGTGCCATAGAGACGCTGGAGAGTAACCGAGCTTCATAGAATTTAGAAAAGACTGGAGATGGATATAGATGTCGTTTGACGGCAGCATTATTTTACGCTTCGCAATCAGTTTGGTGGCTTTTCTTTTCACCATCACTCTTTTGATTCTATTTCACGAATTCGGTCATTTAATTGTCGCTAAGCTAGTGCGCATCAAAGTGGTGCGCTTCTCCCTGGGTTTTGGCAAGCGAATACTAAAATTCAAGCCCAAAGAGACGGAGTATGCTATCTCTGCGGTGCCTTTGGGGGGCTATGTTAAACTCTCCGGCGACACTCCCGAGGAGATAGAGAACCCTCATCCCGGCGATTATTATTCCGTAGGTCCCGGTCGGCGCATCTTGATGGTTCTAGCAGGACCGGTTATGAATCTTGTTCTGGCTTTTCTCATCTTCTTCATAGTAGGGGTAGTCGGTTACACCGAGTATGTTCACGAACCGATTGTCGGGGAGATTCGCCCAACTCTCACCGTAGGCGGAGAGGAAGTTCCCTCGCCGGCGAGCCAGCTGGGTATTTTGCCCGGCGACCGCTTTGTGGAGGTCAACGGCAAGGAGATTGAGACCTGGGAGGACCTGATTGCTCAGGTTCGCTCTAAGGACGGGGAAGAGATAAATATAGCCGTGGAGCGGGAGGGAGTTAGGCTCAACTATCAAGTAACACCGCTGGTTGAGGATGGCAGCGACCATGCCATCATCGGAGTGGTTGGTTATCAGGACAATGTAGTCAGTATGGTTCTGCCGGGGACCCCGGCGGAGAAAGCCGGCTTAAAAAAGGGCGATGTCATTGTGGCGGTCAACGGTGAATCCACACCAGACTACCGAATGATAGGAGATATTATCAATGCTCAGAGCGAACCTGTGGAACTCTCCGTAGAGCGCCAGGGCGTTATGCTGAACTTGACTATGGAACCACCGGCGGACAGTGACCTGCTCAGCCTTGGCTTTGTATGCGGGCTGAAAGAACACTATATCAGCGAGCCTTTACCCCAGGCGTTCCTGGACTCGGCGACCACCACCGGTGTTCTGGTGGCAGTATCCGTAGTGGGGTTATATCAAATAGTGACTGGCCAGATTCCCTTAAAGCAGGCGGTTGGTGGCCCTATCACTATGGCTGACTTCGCCGGGCAGACCGCTATGGCTGGATGGCAGACTCTCTTGCGCTATGTCGCTCTGCTCTCAATAGTCTTATTCATACTTAATCTTTTGCCCATACCGGTTCTGGACGGTGGAAATATAACCCTCTCCATCATTGAGCTGTTCAGAGGAAAGCCGGTCAGCCTGGGCTTTCGCATGGTTTTTCAGCAGGTGGGGATATTCATTGTGTTGGGCATTATGGCTTTTGCCATTGTAATGGATGTTATCCGCTATGCCTTCTAAAGTGGAATTGGAAACCGGGTCGTCTGCTCCGACCAGGAGTCGGCCTTTAACGGTCGCCGGTAGACAAATGGGCGGAGGAGCTCCAATCTGGGTGGAGTCTATGGTCAAGACTTCCACTACCGATGTCTCTCTAGCCCTGGCTCAACTGGAATCCTTGCACTCTCTAGGCTGTGAGCTGGTGCGCCTGGCTCTGCCCGGCGAAGATGAGCTTTCCGGCTTTCAAGAGATTGTGGCGAGTAGCCCACTTCCCATAGTCGCCGATGTGCATTTTCACTACCGGCTGGCTGTCTCCGCCTGTAAGACCGGCTGTGCCGGAGTGCGCATAAACCCCGGCAATATCGGCAGCAATGAACAGCTGCGGGAAGTGGTGCGAGCAGCGAAGGATAACCATTGTCATATAAGAGTGGGGGCTAACTCCGGCTCTATCTCTAAAGAGATGTTGGCTCGCTTCGGCGGGCCTACCCCGGAGGCATTAGTGGAGAGCGTCAGCCTCAGGCTTTCGCTTCTGGAGGATATGGATTTTCGGGATATTGTGGTCTCGCTCAAGACGCCGCATGTGCCGGTGACCGTCTCCGCCAACCGTCTTTTTCGCCGGCGCTACGATTATCCTCTGCACATCGGCATCACCGAGTCCGGCTTCGGCAGAGCGGGGGTGGTGCGCTCCACAGTGGGGTTGGCGCTACTTCTTGCCGAGGGTCTGGGCGATTCGGTGCGCGTCTCCCTGACCGAACCACCGGAAGAGGAGGTGCGGGTGGGTTACCAGATTCTTCAAGCGTTGGAACTGCGTCAGAAGGGCATAAACTTGATTTCCTGCCCCACCTGCGGGCGCTGTCGGGTGAACCTCATTGCTCTAGCCAAAAAGGCGGAGAAGGCTTTAGCCGATATTGCCTCTCCTCTGTGGGTGGCGGTGATGGGTTGTGAGGTCAACGGCCCGGGAGAGGCGCGGGAAGCTGATGTGGGCATAGCTTGCGGGAGAGAGACTGGCTTGCTTTTTGCCCAGGGAGAAGTGGTGGAGAAACTGCCGACCGCAAAGCTGGTTCCGGCGATGGTGCGCACGGTGCGGCAACTGGTTCGGCGCCGGGTGCAGGAGCTGGATGTAAAGGGGGATAGTAAAGATGGTAGCTCAAAATGAAGAGATGACCCGATTGCAGGAGGAAATTCGCAACATTGCCCAACCTATTTTGCAAGAGGCGGGACTCCTGATTTACGGTCTTACCGTGCAACGTAATAAACGAAATGTAATTGCCCGACTCACTTTGGACCGGGTGGACGGCGAACTGACCGTGGGCGATTGTGAAGCGGTCAGCAAAAAGCTGAGTTCGGCGCTGGATGTTCACGAACTCATATCCGGCAGGTATTATTTGGAGGTCTCCTCACCGGGGGTGGAGCGAGCCCTGCGCAGTATTGAAGAATGTCGTCGCTTTGTCGGACGGCTGGCATTTTTTGAGTTTGAGGATGGACGGACGGTGCTCGGCGACATAATTAGCGTTGAGGGCGATAGATTAACTGTAGCAAAAAAGGACGGCAGCCAGGAGGTGCTGGTCTTTGGAGCTTGGCGCAAGGCTCACCTCAAACTGGACTTAGAAAAAGCACTCAAAAAGAAAGTCAAGTAGGCGAGATATGAAACTTAGAGCAAATTTTATGGATATGCTGGACCAACTGGCCCGGGCAAAGAATATAGACCGCGATATATTGCTAAAAGCGATAGAGGCGGCGTTATCCTCCGCTTCCAAAAGAAGCCACCTGGATGTGGAGGAGATGGACATTCGCCTTAAAGAGGTGGATGACGCAATTGAGGTGGTGAGGGTGCGCAGTGTGGTGGAAGAGGTGGAAAATCCCGGCACTCAGCTCTCCCTGGAAGAGGCTAAGAGGATTCATCCCGACCTGGAGATTGGTGACTATTTAGAATACGATGTTGACCCGGAGACCTTCGGTCGCAATGCCGCTCAGATAGCTAAACAGGTGGTTATTCAGCGCATCCGTGAGGCGGAACGAGAGATTATTTTCAATGAATACCAGGACCGCATCGGTGAACTGGTGCACGGCGTCATTCAACACGAGAATAAAGGCACTGTAATAGTAAATTTGGGCAAGACTGAGGGTATCATCCCTTACAAAGAGAGAATGCTCAACGAGGATTATCGCATAGGTCAGCGGGTGCGAGCATTGATTGTGAAAGTACGAATGACCAACCGCGGGCCCCAAATCGTCCTCTCCCGCACCCATCCCAATCTGGTCCGTCGTCTATTTGAGATGGAGGTGCCGGAGATATACGACGGCATTGTGCAGATTGTAGCCATTGCCCGAGAGCCCGGAGAGCGCACCAAAGTAGCGGTCTACTCCTCTGATGTAAATATTGACCCGGTGGGGACCTGTGTGGGCATGCGCGGTTATCGGGTGCAGGCGGTAGTGAGAGAGCTGGGTGGAGAGAAGATTGATATTATTGAGTGGAGCGATGATATCCGCAAGATGGTGACCTCGTCACTATCACCAGCCAAGATTGACCGAGTGATAGTTGATGAGGAAGACGAGACGGTGGAGGTCATCGTTCCCGACGACCAGTTGTCGCTAGCCATCGGCAGGAACGGACAGAATGTGCGACTTGCGGCGAGATTGCTGGGATGGCGTATTGACATTCATTCCTCATCAGAGCTAAATAAGCGCCAGATGTATAGTGAGGTGCTCTGGGAGAAGATGATGGAGCTTCTGCAGAGACTGCCCGGGGTTGGTGAGGTTCTTGCAGAGGAGATAGTAAATCTGGGCTTTGATTCCATACAGTCGCTCTCCGAGGCATCTGCGGAAGAGCTGACTTCTATCAAAGGGGTTGGTCCCAAGAAAGCGGAGAAGATTATCATCTCCGCCGGCGAATTGGCTAAAGAGATAGACCAAAAAACTCTAAACGAGGAGATAAAGCAGGAAGTCGCCAAACGGATTGCAGAAAAGGCTTTAGAAACTAAAGTGGATAGCATCTTCAGCGAAGAGCTTTCCTCCGCCACTTCTGCTGCCCCGGAGACCAAGGAAGGCGAGGGTTTGAGAGATGGTTTTGAGCTCTATGCCGATACCGATGAGCAAGCAAAAGCCAGCGAAGCAAGCATAACCGTAGATGAAACCACGGGTACTCCCTCTGCTGAGGAAGCTGAAAGCGATGTCATAAAATCGGAAGAAAACAATGACGAGAAAAAGGAATAGGAGCGAAAAACTTCAATAAATGAAGAAAAAGGATAGATGGGACTATTAATGACTAAAATAAGAAGAATAAAAGTGCGCAGCTCAGCCAATTGGGGACTCCCGGAGAGGTGTCTATGGCTAGAATAACCGTTAATGACCTGGCTAAAGAGCTGGGATTATCCAATCGCGAGCTTATGGATGTGGCTTACGAACTGGGGATAGTGGCTACCGAATCCACTTCGGTTCTCAGCGAGGCGGAGGCAGCGTTGATTCGTCAGCATCTTAAGCCCCATCGCCGAGCAAAAGAGGAAGATAAACTGGAGAAGAAAAGCCAACCTCTGCGCATTGTAAAAGTGCACAAGGAGGAAGATGGCGAGACAGTTTTGTTGGAGGAGCGGGAAGTAACCGAAGAGGAAGAAGCTGCTCCTTCCAAAAAGAAACCTGCTAAGCGCCCCAAGAAAGAGGAAGAAAGCGCTCCCGCGGTAGAAAAGGCTCCGTCAGAAAAGGCTATCACCGGGGAAAAAGAGGAGAAAAAAGAAGGGAAAGAGAAGACTGTAACTACTCCCGAGATTTCGGAAGGGACCACTGAAAAAACTGAAATCCCCTCGGAAGAAACCAAAGTAAAGGGGGAAGAACTACCCAAGCCAGTTCAGACCAAGGGAGCGGTAATAAGAAAGGCTTCGGTGGAGGAACTCAAACGGCTGACAGAGAGCCGGGAGATGGGCAAGCGAAAACCGCAAGAAAGAAGAAAGGGCAAACCCTCTTCCGCTGCTGTTGTTAGCAAGGCGACCGAAATCTCCCCGGAAAAGAAACGGGAGGAAGAGAGAAGAAGATATCAGAGGGAAAGAGCGCACAAACCGAAGCCGGTAAAACCAGGTGCAGAGAGACCTTTTGAGAAAGCCGGGCCGGAAAAGCCGTCCAGTGGGAGACCTTCCCGGGAGGAGTTCAGGCGAGAACGACCCCAGACGCCAAGACCTCAACCAGAAAGACCAGGAATCACCAAATACCCCAGACCAGGTCCGGGTATTGTCCCTACTGAGGAGGAATTGCGTGTAAGGCGGCCCGGTCAGCGGGTGGAGAAAAAGCCTTTTGAAACGGTTGTTGAAGGCATGGAAGGTGAGCGCAGAGTCGGTGGGAAACCTCGTTTTAAGCAAAGAGACCAGGAAGAGGGTGAAGTTTTGAGGGCTGACCGTTTGCGGGGTGGATTGAAAGGATTAGAGGAGGAGATGGAACAAATCTCTACTCGTCGCCGACGTCGTCGCCGCAGAAAGAAGTCCGCTGTAGAGGCTTTATTCAAGCCGATAAAACCCAAGAGAAAGGAAGTCTCCAAGACTCAGCTCAAAAAGAAGCGGGCTGAGGAGAAGGCTAAGATAAAGATGGTAGACTTAAAGGACGGTCTTACCGTCGCCGAGTTTGCCGTTCTTATCAAAGAGCACCCCAAGGTGGTTATGACCAAAGCCAGTGAAATGGGTGAAGTGGTGGAAAATCTCGCCAGTATTCTCTCCTCCGAGGCGATGCTGGCTATGGCTTCCGACCTGGGTTTTGAGGTCTCCTACGATGAGACTGCGGTCTCCGCAGAAGCGGGTCTGGTGAGGAGGCCTCCGGTAGTAGCAATGCTCGGGCATGTAGACCACGGCAAGACCAGTCTTCTGGATGTTATCCGTAAGACCAATGTGACCGCCGCGGAATCCGGTGGCATCACTCAGCACATTGGTGCTTCTATGGTGGAATATCAGGACCATCCGCTTGTCTTTCTGGATACACCCGGTCATGAGGCTTTTACCGCTATGCGCGCTCGCGGGGCGCAGGTTACCGACATCGTTGTATTGGTAATAGCCGCCGACGACGGGGTGATGCCCCAGACCATAGAAGCGCTTAACCACGCCAAAGCCAGCGGCGTAGCCATTATAGTGGCAATAAACAAGATTGATAAGCCGGGAGTGAACCCGGAGACTATAAAGCAGGAGTTATCCAAGCTGGAAATCACCCCGGAGGAGTGGGGTGGAGAGACTTTCTTTGTCAAGACATCTGCGGTTACTAAAGAGGGGATTGATACTCTACTGGATGTGATTGCCATAGTTGCGGATTCACTCAATCTGCGAGCCAATCCCAACCGGCGAGCTACCGGCGTAGCCATAGAGGCGGAGCTGGACCACAGTAAGGGTTCGTTGGCAACGGTCTTGGTTACCGACGGCACCCTCAGGGTAGGCGACCATTTTGTTCTGGGAAGCAATTACGGAAAAGTGCGAGCGATGTATGATTACCAGGGCAAGAGCATCCTGGAGGCTAAACCATCCACTCCGGCAAAATTGCTGGGTTTGACTGAAGTAGCTCAAGCTGGAGACGCCCTGGTAGTTCTTCCGGAGGCTTTAGCCAAACAGCTTGCCGAGCAGTTGGCTGAAGAGAAAGAGTTAGCCCAGGCGCCCACCGAGAGAATTTCCCTGGACGACTGGTTCAGTCAGCTCACTGCCGGCAAGACCAATGAGCTAAATCTAATCATTAAGGGAGATGTCTTCGGCACGGTAGAGGCTATCTCTGACTCAATAAAGAATTTGGGTAATGATGAGGTGAAGCCCAAAATCATTCATTCGGGTGTAGGTAATGTGAACGAGAGTGATGTCCTTCTGGCACAAGCCTCGGGCGCCGTCGTCATTGGCTTTGATGTGGGCATTGACCCCCGGGTAAAAAATACTGCCGAGTTGAAGGGCGTTGATGTTCGCTTCTACACGATTATCTACGAGATACTGGAAGATATTCGCGCTGCCCTGGAAGGATTGCTGGCTCCCGAGGTGCGGGAGATTGACCTGGGCAAGGCGGAGGTTCGGCAGGTCTTTTCCCTGCCCAAGGGCGGAGCGGTGGCTGGTTGTATGGTAACCTCAGGAAAAGTAGTTCGTGGCTGTAAGGTCAATGTGGTCAGGGGCGGTGAGACGGTATTTTCAGGAAAGGTGGAATCTCTCAAACGTTTTAAGGAGAATGTCAAAGAGGTCGCCTCTGGTTTTGAATGTGGAATCGTTATAGGCGGTTTTAGCGATTTAGCTGTGGGTGACATTCTGGAATTTGTTGGAGAAGAGATAGTCTCCCGGCGCTTAACATAAGTATCCCTATTCAACTACCCAAAGTCAGCTTATGTTTGTGGGTTTGATTCGTCTGAAATTGCTTATTCCCAGCAGTAACTCGCTCAAAGACCGCCGTCAGGTGGTCGCCAGTATCAAAGGTAAACTGCGTTCCCGATTCAATCTCTCCATAGCGGAGATAGAGAGCTCCAACCATTGGAGAGAAGCGAGTTTTGGCATAGCGATGGTAAATGATAGCCGGAGTTATCTGGAAGGTGAACTTTCTTCAGCCCTGCGATTCATAGAGGAAAACTATCCGGTGGAGATTTTGGCTCTGGAGAAAGAGATTATATAACAAATATGGAAGATAGCGGGATAAGATTGCAGCGGGTGGCTTCACTTATCAAACATCAAGTGGGGAAGATACTTGAGGAAGAGATATGTGACCCGCGCATTGCTATGACCACCATAACCCGGGTTAAAGTATCCAGAGACCTTCGTCTGGCAACTATCTTTGTGAGCATCTACGGCGACGAAGCGGTTCGCCAGGGGACTATCGCCGCGTTTGAGGAAGTGCGCGCCAAGGTGGCGGTGCTACTGGGAAAACGGATAGAGCTTCGTTATACTCCCCGCATCTGCTTCCGGCGCGACAAAGGCGCCGAGCGCAGCTACCGGATTATAGAATTGATTGACTCCCTAAAGCAAACCGAAGCGGATGAATAAGCGATTATGCCTGATACTCCCATAAAAGCAGTCGCTCAGTCTCTGCGCCAGGCGGACAGGATAATCATCACTTCTCACATTGACCCGGACGGAGACTGCCTGGGCAGTCAACTTGCTCTGCATCGGGCATTGGTAAATATGGGGAAAGACGCGCTGATTGTCTCCTTCTGCGAGCTGCCCCATATGTTCTATTTTCTCATCCATCCCAATGAAGTCCATATAGTAAAGGCTTTGGACCGGGACTACGACATAGCAGTGATACTGGACAGCGGTGATTTGGTGCGGGTGGGCGACCCGATTATGAATAGCCTTAACCGCGACAAGCCCATTATCAATATTGACCATCATAAATCCAATACCTATTTTGGAACCTTGAACTTTGTAGATGCTTACGCCTCCTCCACCGCCGAACTATTGCTGGATATTTTTGACGAACTGGGCGTAGAGATTGACCTGGCTATAGCTTACCCTTTATATGTAGGAATAGTTACCGATACCGGCAACTTTTCTTACTCTAATACTACGCAGAAAACGCATTACAATGCCGCTCGCCTAATCTCCCTGGGTGTAGAACCCAATCTGGTGAAAAAGCATCTCCACGAGAGTAAGGACATCTCCAACCTCAAATTGCTCTCCCTGGCGCTGGCTACCCTCAGGCTATATTTTCGCGGTCAGGTGGCGACTATGACCATTACCCGGGAGATGCTTACTACCACCGGGGCAAATTGGGGGGAGATAAATGGTTTTGTGGATTACGGCAGGTCTTTGGACGGAGTAGAGGTAGCTCTGTTATTCCGGGAGGCAGGCGACGGACAGGTGAAGGTCAGTATGCGCTCCAAGGGCAATGTGGATGTGGATTTTCTGGCGCGTTACTTTGGAGGGGGAGGGCACGAATCCGCCTCCGGATGCATAATTGAGGGCGATTTACCCCTGGCAAAAGAGCAAGTCCTGCAGGTATTGAAAGTCTATCTGGATGACCTTAACGCCCGAGCACAATTACAGAAGCTCGCTAGAGGGAGTTCTGAATATCTCTAAACCCTCGGGAATCTCTTCCTTTGCAGTTGTATCCAGGGTGCGGAGGATATTGGGAGGGACAAAATGCGGGCATGCCGGCACCCTGGACCCCCTGGCTAAGGGAGTTCTTTTGGTAGTGAGCGGCAGAGCAACTCGCCTGGTGCCCTATCTGCCGGGTGGATTAAAGCTCTACCGGGCGGAGATTACTCTGGGGATAGCCACTACCACCGACGATGCCCAGGGAGAAATCGTAGCCAAGAGGGAAGTTCCAGCTCTTTCTGTGGCAAATATCAAGACGGTTTTATCCACATATATCGGTGAGATAGCCCAGAAACCTCCGGCTTTCTCTGCGGTCAAAGTCTCCGGGGTGCGCTCTTACAAACGAGCCAGAGCCGGTCACCTGGAGCCACCGAAAGCCCGTCCGGTATATATAAAAAATATTGACTTACTGGATTACCGGGATAATAAGCTCATTATGGAGGTAACCTGCGGGCCGGGAACCTACATTCGCTCTCTGGCGAGAGATGTGGGCAGGCATCTGGGCACCTGTGGTTATCTCTCCGACCTCCTGCGTTTGGCTGAGGGGGATTATACCCTGGAGAAAGCTATTTCCCTGGAGGACTTACCCAACGAGTTGACGAGAAATCCGATTGATTGTCCCTGGTTCACCCCTCTGGATTCAGCCCTCCCCTGGCTGGCGGAGATAGTTCTGGATGACACCCAATTAGAACGGTTGACTAACGGGAATTCGGTGAAGGTGGAGAGGGTTTTTAAGACCGGCCAGGTCATTCGGGTAAGGGACCAAAATGGAAAACTCTATGCCCTGGCAAATTCAGAAGCGGAGGGTGAATTGGTCCCGCGGATAGTTCTGGATAAACCAGCGAAAAAGATTAAACCTGATGAGAATCTTTCACCATAGTTTTGACCCAAAGATTGCCGCCACTGCCGTAGCCGTTGGCAACTTTGACGGCTTGCACCGCGGGCATCAGCTTATACTGGACCTCCTGGTAAAAGAAGCGAGGAAGCGACAACTCTACTCTCTGGTTTATACTTTCTACCCTCATCCACAGAAATTGCTCAGGGGGAAAGCCCCGGAGCAATTGATGACTCTATCTGCGCGACTCCGGGGAATATCTGATTGGGATATAGACGGAGTAGTCATACGCAAGTTTGATGAGCGCATCGCCAAAATGAAAGCCGAGGAGTTCTTGGCTGAAGAGGTAGTGGGGAGATTGAAGGCTCGTCTTTTGCTGGTTGGCGAGACCCACGCTCTGGGGCGAGGTCGGGGGGGAACCCCCAAGAAGCTGGCGCAGATGGGCAAAGCAATGGGCTTAGAGGTGTTGGTGGTGCCGGTCCTGCAATGCTGTGGAATGGACATCAGCTCCACGGAATTGCGCAGGGTAATATCAACCGGGGACCTTTCTTTAGCGCAGAAGTTTTTGGGAAAGCCCTTCTCACTTGCAGGTAGAGTGACAGGGGGTTACGGTCGAGGATATGAGGAACTGGGAATACCCACTGCCAACCTGGCCATCCCCCTGAAAATAATATCTCCTCGCGGGGTTTTCGTCGCCCGCTGTCGGGGGAGCTTCGGAGAGAGGCTGGCGGTAGTCAATATTGGCAGCTGTCCCACCTTCGGTAATCAGGATAGGAGTGTGGAGGTTCACCTTATAGATTTTGCCGGAGACCTTTATGGTGAGCGGCTGAAATTGGATTTGCTGGCTAAACTGCGGGAGGAGAAGGACTTCGGCAGTATTGACGAGTTAAGAAGACAGATAAAACGAGACATAATTATGGCTCAAGAGCTCTTTCCAGCCGGAAGTCTATCTATCGGTCAGAGCTCTGGTAAGTAGCACTAGGAGTGGGAGTATTTACTGAAGAAGTTGCTTGCAAATAGGAGCAATTTTTCATAAAATAGCTTAATCGTTTCTGTGAGGGAGGTGAATCAGCAAAACATCATGGCATTGAACAAGGATAGCAAGCAAGAGCTTATCGCTAAACATCGTAAGCACGATACCGACACCGGTTCTGCCGAAGTGCAGATTGGTATATTCACTGAGCGCATCAATTACCTCACCGAGCATCTATCTAATCATAAAAAGGATAGACACTCCCGAGTAGGTCTTTTACGACTGGTGGGCAAGCGGCGCCGACTGTTGGATTATTTAATATCCAAGGATATCAATCGTTATCGTCAAATCATCGCTAAATTAAATATCCGGCGTTAGCGTCGGTTTCACTCAGTATATCAACAACAAGGAGTTACATTTGCAAGAAGTATTTGAAGTAGAAATTGGTGGGCGTAAGCTCATCTTCTCCACCGGAGAACTAGCCAAATTAGCCGGCGGTGCGGTGGAAGTGCGCTATGGCGATTCTGTAGTCCTGGCAACCGCCTGCGCCTCAAGTCAAGCTCAATCTGCAGACGACAGGGATTTCTTCCCCTTGACCGTGGAGTATCGGGAGAAAACCTATGCCGCAGGTAAAATTCCCGGTGGGTTTTTTAAGCGTGAGGGGCGCCCCTCGGAGAAGGAGATACTGACCTCCCGGCGCATTGACCGTCCCTGCCGACCCCTCTTTCCCGAGGATTTCCGCAACGAGGTGCAGATTATCATCTATGCCCTCTCCTCAGATTTGGAAAATGACACCGATATTCTGGCGATAAACGGCGCCTCTGTCGCTCTGTGCATATCCAATATTCCGTTTAATGGTCCCATAGCTGCGGTGCGCGTCGGCAGAGTGAACGGTCAGTTGGTCATCAATCCCACCTTCCAGCAGTTGGAGACCGCCGAGCTGGATATGGTGATAGTCGGCAATGAGCAAGCCATCGTAATGTTGGAGGGTCAAGCCCTTTCCGTCGCCGAAGAGGTGGTAATCCAGGCTATTGAGCTAGCCCGTCCACAGCTAAAGTTGATAATAGATTTGCAAAAAGACATAATAGCGAAGCTGGGTAAGCCCAAGATGGAATATACGCCGATAGGCGTCAATCAGGAGCTATTGGCAAAGATGCGCCGCGACTATTTTGAGCAGGTCTATTCCATTATCCAGATGAAGGATAAGGAGAAAAACTATCAGGCGCGCCAGGAGTTCATCGACCGGGCGGTCGCCACTCTGGTTGACCCCACCAAGTTGGAGGAGGAGGGGGCTATCACTGAAGGCGGTGTGGGGCGGGCAGTCAACATCCTGGAACAGGAAGCGTTAGTCAAACTGGTCCTGGAGGAGGGCAAGCGACCGGACGGCAGAGCGTCGGACGAAATCCGCCCTCTGGAGAGTAAGATAGGTGTATTGCCCCGAGCTCACGGCTCGGCCCTCTTCACCCGGGGACAGACCCAAGCTTTGGTGGTCACCACCCTGGGCACCACCGACGACGAACAGCTGGTAGAAAATCTGGAGCGAGAGTATCGCAAAAAATTTACGCTGCATTATAACTTTCCGCCCTTCTGCGTCGGCGAAGTGCGCATGATTCGTGGAGTGGGTCGTAGAGAGATAGGTCATGGGGCACTAGCCGAGCGCGCTTTGCAGGCAATAATCCCGGAGAAGGAGTTTTTCCCCTACACCATTCGGCTGGTCTCCGATATACTGGAGTCTAACGGCTCTTCCTCTATGGCTTCGGTCTGCGGGGGCAGTCTGGCGCTGATGGATGCGGGAGTTCCTACAAAAGGTGCGGTAGCCGGCGTGGCTATGGGCTTGGTCAGCGATTCCCAGGGCAACTATAAACTACTGACCGATATTCAGGGAATTGAAGACCACATCGGGCAGATGGACCTGAAGGTGGCGGGAACTGCCCAGGGCATCACCGCCTTTCAGATGGACCTCAAGGTCACCGGCATCTCATCAAAGGTCATTGAGGAGGGCTTTGCTCAAGCCCTTAAGGCGCGACTGTTTATTTTGGATTCAATGAACAAGGTCATTGAAAAGCCTCGGGTGGAGCTTTCCCCCTACGCTCCGCGTATTACCATCATCCAGATTCCGGTAGATAAAATCGGCGATGTCATCGGCACCGGTGGAAAGATAATTCGCAAGATTATTGAGGAGACCGGCTGCAAAATTGAGATTGAGGACGACGGCACGGTGCTCATTGCTTCCACCGACTCGGAACAGGCGGCTAAAGCCCAGCGCACCATTGAGGAGCTGACCGCAGTGCCCGAAGTGGGCAAGGTCTACACCGGCAGAGTTACCCGGCTGATGAACTTCGGCGCCTTTGTGGAGATTATGCCCGGCACCGAGGGTCTAGTGCATATCTCGCAATTGGATACTAAGCGGGTAAATAAAGTGGAAGATGTGGTCAAGGTGGGGGACACAATAACCGTCAAGGTTTCGGAGATTGATGACCAGGGGCGGGTAAATCTCTCCAGAAAAGCGGTCATGTTGGAGCAGGGCGGCGCTGGAGCAGGCGGCGGCGGAGACGACCGCGGAGGGAGCGGTGGGGATAGAGGCGGAAGTCGCGGCGGAAGTCGCGGCGGAGGGGAGAGAGACCGCAGGCCTCCAAAAAGAGACTAGCGAGAGGGCTTTCCCAACTGTCGTTTGGTGAGGACATTTTTTGATAGAAAAAAATTGCCAGCCCGGGGAGCTATGTGGTAGATAACTCTGCGGCTGGCATTTCATATTTATGGCTTTCACCCTTATCCGGCGGTTTCTAAAGGGAATAATTTTGCAAATGCCAGTTCTCGGCGTTATAATTGTTGTAATTCTTCTACTTGTCATTGTCGCCTATTTATATTGGCGACAGCGCTACGGTATGCCCGCAGACGGCATTCCCCCCATTCTACTCTATCATAAGGTTGACCCCCGCTTTGAGTGGGGGGGCACCCGCCTTCCTCCTAAATGGTTCTCTGCCCAGCTGCACACATTAAAGGGTTTGGGTTACAACACAATTCTACTGGAGGAGATGGTAGAATTATTAAGTGATAATCGCTCAGCTCCCCTGCGTTTCCTTATCACCTTTGACGATGCCTATCAATCGCTATATCAATATGCCTTGCCGGTAATGGAGAAACTGCATTACAAATGTGCCATCTTTGTCATCAGCGACTACATCGGCAAGAGCAACCGTTGGGACCTCTCTCTGTCTCCGGGCGGTTTTATGCACCTGAACGCCTCCCAGGTTCGGGAGTTTGACGCCCTGGGGCATACTGTCGGGGCGCATACCCGAACTCATCGCGACCTCACCAGATTGAGCGTAGCCGAAGCCCGAGAGGAGATAGTTAGCTCCAAATGCGCTCTGGAGGACTTGCTGGGCAAGGAGGTGCGCTTTTTCTCCTATCCCTTCGGGCGATACAATGAAGTGGTCAGAGAGTTGGTGATAGAAGCCGGCTTTGCCGGTGCCGTGGCTAGCTACCCCAAAAGGCGAAATTCCTGCCAGGACATCTACGCTCTCGCCCGCCGGGGGATTTATTTAACCGACAGCTTGAGCACTCTCAAAGGTAAGGTGATGGCGAACAACCACATAGGTTATGCTTTTTTGGACCTCTCCAGCCGGGCAATAAATTATTTCACTTCTTTGACCGTAACTTTTCAGAGGATTCGGGATTTTAACTCCATTATTAAGAAGGATAAATAGATGGGGGAGAAAATTACCCGAGCAAAGGAGACCTATTCTGCAGTGGAAAGGAGCGCCGAGGTAGGACGGGTGCGCCGTTACCCGGGTCCATTCGGATGGTTGCTTTCTTTCCTGGACTATTTATTCGTCCTCCGTCCGATGATACTCATTCCCGTCTGGCTTTTTCTTCTTCTGGGCTATCACTTCGCAGCCGAGTCGGTCAGTCTCTCCTACTCCCCCTGGCTGCCCAGCTGTCATCTGCTGGCTACATTTCTGGCTTTCACCGGGCTGGTCGGCGGAATATATATTATGAACCAGATTGCCGACCGAATTAGCGATGCCCGCAATCGGAAATGCTTCTTCGTCGCCGACGGCATTATCTCCCTAGGACGAGCCTGGGTATATATCGCCATACTTTTTCTCGCCGCCTTAATTGTCTCGGTCTTATTCTCCTGGGAATTTCGTGCGATAATTGTCCTGAGCATAGTTCTCGGCTTTCTCTACAACCTGAGACCATTTCACTTTAAGGGGAGAGCGTTTCTGGACATTCTCTCCAACGCCGTGGGCAATGGTCTGTTGAACTTCGGCATCGGTTGGGCGCTGGTGGCGCCGCTAACTGCCGGGTCAGGGATGTATCTCCACTCCATACCCTATATGTTGGCGGTGGCGGGGGTTTTCACCAACACCACCGTGGCGGATATGGAGGGGGATATTGTTGCCGGCGAGAAGACTACGGCAATATTTATGGGACGGAGGTGGAGCGGTCTCCTGGCACTCTGTTTTATGCTGGCTTCGGCATTGACCGCATTGTTCTTGAGGGACTGGTTCTGTCTGGGGGCGAGCGGGCTTTCCCTGCCCTTCTTTTTGCTGGCGCTTGTTCGCAACAAGACCGGATGGTTTATGATATCCTACAAGATAACCACGCTCATCTTTGCCCTGGTTGCTTGCCTGCTCTTCTGGTGGTTTCTTCCCGTATTAACTGCTTGCATTTTGGCAACTAAATGGTATTATAGGGTTAGGTTCAATCTGAAGTATCCGTTTTGATTATTGTTCACTTGAAAGTAGTATATACACTTGAATAAGAGAAACAAGGATTTATTTAAAGTTTCATTGAACCTTCGTTTGAAGATAATATTTTATTGTGCTATTAGCATATTACCTTTATTTGCTGTAATATTTATTATATATGGCAAAATAGGCATAAGTATTGCCATAATTAACACAATTATAATTGGCGTTTTAACTTATCTTTATACAATTGCAGCTACTGCACCAAGAATACATTTAACAATAGTTGAAACAAAAATAAAAGGGATTAATTCAGTACGACTAAACATGGAGAATAAACATGGCTTGTATGCAAAAATAAATTTAATTGTTAAAATAACAAATAGTAAATTTGAGCTTAACTCTGAATCAACTAGTAAATTTGAGCTTAAACCTGAAGCAACAGAAAATATTTACCTGGGTAAGGAAAATTTTATTATTTCTGGGGGAGGAAAATTTTTTGATGGTACAATAAATTTTGATAAAAATTTCGGGAAATTAGAAAATGAAGATTGGTTATTAATACGATTAGAAGCTAAAAATTCAATATCTAAAATTGTATCTTATTACGCATGGAAATATGAAAAAATAGAAAGCACGATTTCGCCATCAAAGAAACAAATAAATGAACCATTTTATTCAAAGTTTAATGGTAAATTAGATAGGTCAAGCCCTATGACAAGTACAACAGGTCAAGAAATAAATATGCAAAATGAAACGATGAATAACGTGGAAGGTAAATTTATATATTATGTAATACGTGAAAAAGCAGAGGAAACAATCGATTTCGAAAAACTAAGAGAAGTATTTCCTGAAAAATCTCTTATAAATGGCACTTACCATTGACCACATCCGTTGCGGTATCTGCGGCGGCTGCGTAGCCGTCTGTCCGGAATTGGCGATGGAGCTTGCCGCGCAATACCTCATTCACTACCCCAACCGCTGTAATCTCTGCGGGAAGTGTGTGCCGATGTGTCCTATGGGCTGTATCTCTTTAGATGGTGGTAAGTAGTTATGAAGATAAATAATAAAGAACCTCAGTTCCACCGGGTCTCGCTGGAGTGGGTGATAAACCTTCTGCGCAATCTCTATCGCCTGAAGATTTTGCACAATACCCAGCTCTTTCCTATGTTACCCAGCTACAATATCACCCATATCTGTAATCTAAAATGCTCCTATTGCGGATATATCCACCAAAAATTTGACGAGGTGGATACAGCGACTGCCCTCAAGATTATCTCCCGCATCCGCCCGCACAACCCGGCGCTGAATATAACCGGTGGCGAACCCCTCACCCGAAACGACATTGTGGAGATAATGAAGGGGGTGCGCCAGATGGGCTTCGCTCCGGTAGTGCTGAACACCAACTCCCTGCTCCTGCCGGAGAAGGAGGAAGTGCTCAAGTATGTTGATTATATCATCGTTAGTCTGGACAGCCTGAATGAGAAGCACTGGGACGGAGTCCTGGGGGTTACCGGAGCTACCCGGGAAGTGAAGAAGATTGTAGCCCATTACGCCGGGCGCCAGGATGAGTTCAAGTTTGAGCTGAATATCAACTGCGTGGTAACTCCGGATACTTTGGACGATGTCCCCCAGGTCCTGGACTTTTGCGAACAGGTGGGGGCGAGTTTTTCGCCGGCGCCGCAGATTGACGGCACTCTACCCAATGCAGTCCTGCGCAACAGCCACAAATATCGTGACTTAATCTCCGGGCTGATAAAGTTTAAGAAGGACCGGCGCCCCATCATCTCCACTATGCTCTTCCTGGAGAATATTCTGGACTTTCTCCCCCACAAATGCTATCCCACGCTGGTGCCCAAGATTTTACCCAACGGCGATGTCTTCTATCCCTGCATCAAGCTCAAGCGCATCATCGGCAACCTGCAGGAGGCGCCCTCCCTGCACTACCTGATGCAGGAGGCTTTCCGCAAATATCCTATGCCCAATTGCAACAAGAGCTGCCATATGTCCTGTTATATGGAGCCGACCAACTACCTGGAGTATCCCGCCAATATGCTTCAGGAAAGGCATCTGCGCATGCGCAATCGCCTGCCCGGCGAATTGCTTCCCACCGAGGAGGAACTGGCTTGTTTCTTCGCCGACCCGCAGGGCATCTTCTTTGAAAAAGGGGGTTACGACCCTGATGACCTCATCCGCCCGGAGAATGAATAAGCAAGCTGTAGATGATATGGTTAAGCCCCGTTTTGCGGGGCTTTCTCGTATGCTGGAGAGCGGCGACTATAAGCTCTACATCTCTCTGGGCAGTGGTTCCACTCTCTCCTTTGCCAGCGGTTGCGCACTGTTCAGCATACTGGAGGAGAGCGGTCTGGCTGGCTATGTAGCGGAGGTGTGGGGGAACTCCAGCGGAGCGATTGTGGGGGGATTGTGGTCGGCGGGGAGGAGCGCCGGAGAGATAGTGGGGATGGTATCCGGTTTGAGGGTTGGGCAGGTGCGGGACATCGCCTGGGGGCATATACTTAAGGGATTTTTGCGCCGTCCGTTCTGCCCTAACGGAATAGATGGCTTTTTGAAGGGGGATAAGCTGGAGCGATTGCTGGAAAAGAGCCTGCCGGTGGCAACCTTTGAGGAGTGCCGGGTGCCCTTTCGCTGTATCGCCTATCCCGACGACGGCACTGACCGTATTAAAGTTTTTGAACGGGGGCTGCTGGCGCCGGCAATCCGCGCCTCCATCTCTATGCAATGGGTCTTCCTGCCCAAGGTGATAGACGGGGTCAGGTATCTGGACGGGACGATGGCCGAGAAGACGCCGATGAAGAGCATAATGGACTATCATAGAGGGAGGGGGGATAAGCGTAAGCCATTGATTCTGGCTACTTACAATGGGTGGGATGAGGGCTATCATCGGTTGGGGAAGAGGCACTTTGGCTTACTCAGGAGGGCAAATCAGTTCAAGGAGGTCCTGCAGGGGCGGGCTTTTTGGGCGCAGGTGGAGCTGGCACAGATGCAGGGAGCTAAGGTGGTGGTGCTCACCCCGGGGAGCTACGATGTAGGGACACTGGATGTGCGTCGGTTCAACAAGTTATATCATCGGGCGCGGGAAGTGATTGACGAGAGGCTGGGGGGGATGAAGTAGATACTTTCAAAACCTTCAGGTAGCTTTTCGCTGTGGATTTATTATTGGTTGAGCAAAACAACTTTGCAAAGAAAGTATTTTTATGTATGATTAGATAGGATTTAAAATCAAGGAAGATATGGGAAAGCACGCTAACCAGATAGTTCAGCATTCACTTTTTCCAGAGCTTAACATAAAATTTCCATCTACCAGATACCAGGGTAGTAAACAAAAAATTCTGTTATGGATTTGGGACCAGATAAAGGATATTGAGTTCTCAACTTGTTTAGATGCCTTTTCTGGAACGGCTGTTGTTGGGCATTATTTTAAGCAAATGGGAAAGCAGGTGACTTGTAATGACATATTAAGGTTTAATTACAATTTCGCCTCAGCGCTTGTTGAAAACAGCTTTGTTAAGCTAAGTGACGATGAAACAGATTGGTTATTTGAAAGACATAATGATGTAGATTATCAGGACTTTATACAAAAGAATTTCCAGAATATATATTTTACTGATGAGGAAAATGAATGGATAGACCAAACAATAGCTAATATATATAAATTAAATCAGCCTTATAAGTTTGCGATTGCATTTTTTGCCTTGTGTCAGGCATGTATTATTAAAAGACCATATAACTTATTTCATAGGAAAAATCTATATTTAAGACTTGCTGATGTTGATAGGTCATTTGGTAATAAATCAACTTGGGATAAGCCATTTGATTATTGGTTCCGGGTTTTCATCAATGAAGCTAACGGAGCTATTTTTGATAATGGCAAAAAAAATATTGCTTTGAATAATGATGCATTAACTATTGAAAAAAAATACGACCTTATTTATATTGACACACCTTATGTTAGCAAAAACGGTATAGCTGTTGATTATCGACATTTCTACCATTTCTTAGAAGGCCTGACATTTTATTACGAATGGGATAAGCATATTGATAGAAGGTATAAACATTATTGTCTAAAAATAATTCAAAATGATTGGAGTGATAAAAATAAAATACATAATGCATTTGATAAATTATTCAAGCATTTTAGGGATAGTATATTAATAGTTTCATATAGAAGCGATGGAATACCTTCGGAAAATGAGCTTATTGATATACTCAAGAAGTATAAGAGTAGTGTTAAAGTTGAGCATTATGGAAATTATAAATATGTATTATCAAAGAATTCAATTTCTCAGGAAATACTTTTAATAGCTTCTTGAAGGAGAGAGTATGCCAGCTGATGAGTTCTGCGAACAATTATCCAAATACTTTGATGAATTTCAAAAAGCACTGGCAACAAATAAAGGTGACTGGGTCATCAAGGGTTTTATTGATGTATATCGTAACATATATACTATTTCTATTGATACTAAAGTAATATCTAAGATAATAGAACTAATGATATTTCCATTAATCGCCCGTTTCGGCGAATTAAACGGATATAAGATTGTTTTGTGCGAATACCAAAACCATTATCCTGATATTACTTTTATTAGCAAAAACAATAAAAAAATTGCACTTGACCTTAAAAGCACTTACCGAATTGGTGATAATCAAGTGAATGGTTTTACATTAGGGGCTTTTACTGGATATTTTCGAAACAGAGGTTCCACCAAAAATATTACTTTTGCTTATAACGAATATGAAGCTCATGTCGTGTTAGGAATAATATATTCTCGCACTAAAGAAATAATTGATGAACAAAAAATTCATAGTATTGAGGAGATAGACGATATAGTGTCAGTGGTCAAGGACTTTACTTTCCTGGTGCAAGAGAAATGGAAAATTGCTGGTTATAACCCTGGAAGTGGCAATACCAAGAATATAGGTTCAATAAAAAAAATCGTGGATCTAGTCAAAGGAAATGGTCCATTTGTTCCTTACGGAAAAAAGATATTCGATGATTATTGGATGAATTATTTAACACAAGATATGGCGAATGCTATTGATTCAGTTATTCCATATTCTAATCTTGATGAGTACTTAAAATGGAAAGGATTATCAAAATAAGCTAGTTATTTAATAATCAAGTATGCAATTAGCATATACTTTATGTTCTCCTATCGCCTCCATAAACCCGCACCCATAGAGACCGCGCCGCTCATCAGTGAGGAGGTAGATATTCCTGCCCCCGGCGAGGGGCAAATCCTCCTCCGCGTCCTCGCTTGCGGGGTCTGTCACACCGACCTGCACATCGCCGAGGGGGATATTCCCCTGCATCGCAAGCCCATCACTCCCGGACATCAAGTAGTGGGGGAAGTGGTGGAGGTGGGTCATGGCATAGAGAGATTTCAGGTTGGCGATAAAGTGGGGCTGGCTTGGCTGGCGCAGACCTGCGGAGTCTGCGAATATTGCCGCAGTGGGCGAGAAAACCTGTGTAAAAAGGCGAAATTCACCGGCTACGATATAGACGGCGGTTTTGCGCAGTATGTGGTTGCTCGTCAGGACTACGCCTATCGTCTGCCGGAGGGGTTATCGCCGGCGCAGGTGGCTCCCCTACTCTGCGGGGGCATTATCGGTTACCGGGCCCTGCGTCTCACCGGCATCAAACGGGGGGAGAGGCTGGGCTTATACGGCTTCGGCAACTCGGCACATATAGCCCTGCAAGTGGCTATCCATTGGGGTTGTAGGGTTTATGTCGCCACCCGTTCCCCGGAACATCAGCAGATGGCTAGAGATATGGGTGCGGTCTATGCCAGGAGCGCCGAGGAGATGCCCCGGGAGGTTTTAGATGCGGCAATTATCTTTGCCCCGGCGGGAGAGCTAGTTCCTCAGGCGCTGGAAGCCTTAGACCGGGGTGGAAAGCTGATTCTTGCCGGCATCTATATGAGCCCCACACCGCCTCTGGATTATCAAAAACATTTGTATCAGGAGAAATCCATACAGTCGGTGGCGAATGCGACGCGCCAGGACGGGGAGGAGCTTCTGGCTTTAGCCCAGGAGATACCCATTAAGACCGAGGTGGAGGAATATCCGTTGAAAGAGGTCAACGCGGTGTTGCGACGACTCAAGGAGGGCAAGGTGCGGGGAGGAGCGGTGCTGTTAGTGGGCTAGTGGACAAAGCTATAATCAAAAAGATTAGATGAGGTGAACAAAACAAAAAGGAGAAAAAGATGGAGAAATTGATTGCTGCCTGTGGAATTGACTGTTCTGCCTGCGATGCTTATAAAGCCACGCAGACCGGCGATGTTGAGGCCTCCAAAAAAGTTGCCGAAGAGTGGACTAAGACCTACGGCGAAGGCAAGCATATCTTTACTGTGGAGGAGACCCACTGCGATGGATGCCTGACCGAGGGAAAGCGCAAGGGGGGCTATTGCGGCGCCTGCCCCATTCGTGCCTGTGTAATCAAGAAGGAAATTGACAACTGCGCCTACTGCGCCGATTATGCCTGCGAGGACCTGAAGGGGTTCTTCAATATGGCTCCCCAGGTGAAGGAGACGCTGGACAAAATAAGAGCGGAAAATTAGGAGAATTTTTGGTAACAGCGAACACTGAACAGAGAGGCTAAAAAAGCTCATTGTGGCTACAAGAGATATGGGCGGGAGACTAATAAATGAGTGAGAAGAAGTCCTGGCACGCCTGGCTGGACAAAATGCTGGATTTGCACGCCGGGATGGACCGGAAGCAGAGATTCCGGAACTACTTTGGGGGATTAACGGTCGCCCTGGGGATTGCGGCTTATTTTATTATGCAGGTGTTCTCCGAGGAGGTTGGCGACCTTTTGCGCAGATTGGGAACTTTACCCCAAGCCAAGATGCTGGACTCTATGCAGATGGCACTCTGGGGGATGATTTTAAGCGGTATAGGAGGGATAATTCTTCCCATATTGCTTTATCTCGCCTACAAGCTTTGTATCTGCTTTTTCTCGGAAAAATGGCGGCTATTTATAAACGGAGCCTTCATATTTTTCGGTTATTTTTCCCTGGTCTTTCTCTTTTGCTTCCTCTATACCTGTCAGAACACAATAGAATTCTACTACCCGGACTCTGATATTTCCACCTGGAGTGCATTTATGGAGATCGGCTATTTCTGGGTAATTGGGTTTGTCTTTGCTTTTGTCATGAAGCCGGTCCTAAAGCTGGCTGGGAGGATAACCGGCGAAAAGTTGCTGGCAGAGAAGAAGAAAGAAGACAGTGACTGAGCGGAATTGCCGGTGGATATGAATACCGATTAGTTAAGGATAGTTTGACATAGTTTCAGCCATATAGTAAAATGATTGTCGGAGAGGTGCTAAGCGTTGCGCGCTTAGCTTGGCAGAATGCTTCGCATTCTGCACTAGGGTTTGAGTTGCACTGTGAATTATTTATTTCATATATAATTTGGTGTAATCGGAGAGGTGCCCCCGCCGATGGCGGGGTGAACTCCGCTTTGGCAGAGGGTGGTTGAACGGGGCGTCCCGCCACAGGCGGGAGTTCTCCCGCAGCAGGCGGGAGAAAACCTTTGAGGGCTGTGCCAGAGAGAGAATGGCTTTTGGGAATGCAGTAAATAAGTAACAATCGGAGAGGTGCCAGAGTGGTTGATTGGGGCGGTCCCGAAAACCGTTGAGGGCTACGCCCTCCGGGGGTTCAAATCCCCCCCTCTCCGCCATAGATTAGATACTTGTATTTGGATTTGAGGTGTAAATGTATTATCTATACATAATACAAAGTGAAAAGATGGGAAAGCATTATACTGGTGTAACTGGAGATTTAGAATCAAGATTAAGACAGCATAACAGTGGAAAGACTAGGTCTACGAAATCAGGGATACCCTGGAGGCTGATATATAGTGAGCATTTTCCAACTAGGGGAGATGCGATTGCAAGGGAAAGACAGGTAAAGAGCTATAGGGGCGGGAATGCATTTAAGAAGCTGTTAAATAAAGAATGTCGGAGAGGTGCCCCCGCCGATGGCGGGGTGAACTCCGCTTTGGCAGAGGGCGGTTGAACGGGGCGTCCCGCCACAGGCGGGAGTTCTCCCGCCACAGGCGGGAGAAAACCGTTGAGGGCTACGCCCTCCGGGGGTTCAAATCCCCCCCTCTCCGCCAGAATACTATACTTAAATACAACAGTGCGGGAGTTGTTATCTTCAAATCGGGGTGTGCAGAACGCGCAGCGTTCTGCCATGCAAAAAGCGTAGCTTTTTGCCAAGCTAAGCGCGCAGCGCTTAGCCCCTCTCAGCAAAATAGTCTGATACAAGTGGGGGTTAAACTATGGTTACTAATAAATTTACAGCAATTTACGAACACGACGGAGAATGGTGGATCGGGTACATAGAAGAGCTTCCCGGAGCCAACACCCAAGGGCGAACCATAGACGAAGCTCGGGAAAACCTTAAAGAAGCTGTTGCTTTGCTGTTAGCGACTAATAGAGAATTAGTTGAGTCTGAAACCCAAGGTAATGCGGTAATTAAGGAAGAGATTTTAATAGAATATTGAAAAGACGCGAACTAATCAAGCATTTAATTAAATACGGCTGCCTCCTGTTGCGAGAAGGGGGAAAACATTCAGTATTTTATAATCCTGGGCTAAAAAAGACTTCAACGGTGCCCAGGCACAAAGAAATATCTGAAAAATTAGCTGTCAAAATCTGCAAGGATTTAGGAATACCGACACCTTAGCAAGCTGTTTATTGGCGTCGGACGGTCTAAACAATCCTGACCTGGTTAAGAAATATACCTTTTCTTGTGCGCTGAAGCAGAAGAGGCGATAAAGTATGCCGAGACAATCATCGGATTTTGTAGAAGTAATCTATCTGGATAATTCTGCGGCGGTAGCGGGGCTCAAAAAAACCGCAGAAGCGCTAGTTGCTTTTGATGATAATGTTGTCAGGGTGTTTTTATTCGGCTCTCTAGCCGAGGGGATGGCGACACCGGAAAGCGATGCGGATATTACGATAGTCGTCCATAAAGCAGAGGGGCGGTTCTTTGATAGAGGTGATGATTACCTGAAATACTTTAACCGGGCTAATCTGGAAATAGGTATTCAGCTTTTCGTCTACACTGCAGAAGAGATAGATGGTATGCTGAAGTCTGGAAATGACTTTATTAAAACTGTCGTTGCCAGCGGGTTAATCCTTAGCGCGCGTAAATAAGAGATATGATTTTGCGGAGAGGTGGGCTAAACGCTGTGCGTTTAGCATGGCAGAACGCGTAGCGTTCTGCCATGCAAAAAGCGTAGCTTTTTGAAACAACTCTGCCCCACTATATGCTAAAGTATTCGCAGTATAAGATTTCTGTGGAAGTAATAGTGCAAGTGAGAAAATGGTGGAAAAAATAAAAATAATTGGAATTATTATAGGTGTTGTTTGTGGGTTGTTCAACTTAACATGGACAATAATACAAGAATATAAAAAGACAATAAAAATTGTGATTAAAATTGATCATGCAATAATTGGCCCTCCATATAGTTATGTATATTCAATAAACGTATGCAATCACGATATTTTTGATAGAAAAATTAGTATGGTTGCTATTAACAGAAAAGGAAGTAAGGAAATGACTGTATTTAAACCTGGAATCAATTATAAAACTGGCTGGGTGATTGAATTACCAAAAACTATCAAACCCAAAGATAGTCATGAGTTTATGATTCCCAAAGATTTCGTAGAAGGAAAATTACAATTAACAAAAGGCGACGTTATAATATCCATAGTTAGAGATAGCATGGGAAAAAGATATAAGTCAAAAAGCATAAAAATATAATATATATGCTCAAATAATTAGTATTAATATAACGAAGGATTGGAAATTTAACGTAAAAACACAAAAGGTTGGTTACAACAATGGGTAATGCATATATTGAACAACGATTTGGAATTGACTCAAGGGAATGGAATAAGCGCACTAAAAGAGTATGTAAACCGTGTTGGGAGTTGAAGTACTGTCCTTATGGTCCATTGGTTGAAGGTTTTCCATCGTTAGATCTAACAAGACAACAAGCAATTAAATATAATAATTTCCTTATAGATAAGTTGAAAAAAGGAGCTTATAAGGGAAAGAAAAAAGCTATGTTCGAGAGGGAAGTAAAAAAGTTTGATCATAATAATTATCCAATAAGGCACCCAAAAAGCATCTTAGAAAAACAATGCTCAATATTTGGTCACCTTTGTCCGGTGTTTTTTGTAAATGAACCTCTCACAGAGACAAATGAATATAGAAGAATTAGCAGGAATATCCCTCGAAATATAATGCTGAGAATAGCACGTAGAGACAACAATCAGTGTCAAATATGCGGCAAGATCTTGAAGGATAGTGAAATCGAATTTGACCATATAATTCCTATTTCAAAAGGTGGTAGTTCTGAAGAGAATAACATTAGGCTGAGTTGTAAAGATTGCAACCGCAATAAGTCAAATAAATTCATACTATAAATATATTCTTCTCCCCCCATAGAGCCCCCTAATATGCACCCTTTTCCCCGCTACATGCGCAATCCTGTCAACGCGGTTAAAGCCTCCCGGTAGTCTGCCAGCGCCGATTGTGGTCAGGTCATCGTCTGGCAGTGCGCCCACCGAACCGGTTAATTAAATTACCTGTAGTTAAGCCAATATAACCCCAAAATAATTTACTCAAAAAGACCGATTTTTCACTTGACAACTGGTTTTTTATGTTATAATAAGTCGCTAGTAGTGAGAAAATTTTTGGCAGGTTGGTGCTTAACTGCTACATTTGTGTTTCCGCTGATGATGCTCTGGCCAGGCTTACAGCTCACCCACACAATATTCCTCTCGGAAAATGATGGGGTGAAAGACGGAACTACAAAGTCACCCGAGCAGAGATGCTCAAATCACAAGGAGATGGAATGAACATCTATGTAGGTAATCTCTCTTACGATACGAGTGAGGAAGAGCTGCAGAAAGCCTTTTCCGCCTTCGGAACCGTCGCGTCGGTCAGTATGGTCAAGGACAAATTCACCGGTCAATCCCGAGGGTTCGCCTTTGTGGAGATGCCGGAAAGTGCCGAAGGTCAGGCGGCAATTGACGGCCTGAACGGTAAAGAATTGTCCGGAAGGATTCTCAATATCAATGAAGCCCGCCCCCGCACCGACGACTACGGTGGTGGCGGTGGCGGCGGTGGCGGACGACCGGGTGGAGGTAGAGGTGGCGGTGGCCGGGGTCGGTCTGGTGGCGGCGGCGGACGTAGGTACTAATTGGCGACGATGAAGCTGATTAAGCGATAACTGTTCCAGAAACTAAAGAGAATATATCGGAAGTGAGGATAAATCGCCTTGTAAAAGCAAGGCGCCATCGCCTTGCAAAAGCAAGGCGCAATCGCCTTGCAAAAGCTCGGACCCGGTCCGCGGCGCCTCACCCGCAGAAAAGAGAAGCCCCGCCACAGGCGGGGCTTTTTGTGTTTGCTCCAAATGACCTTTTTTCCTACTCCTTCTTCCTCCTCTTCATCAGCAATCCCACCGCCACTCCTGCCACCAGTAACCCCATAACTATGCTGACCACAATAACCAGCCAAGCGGGTAGCCCCCTAAAGAAACCTCCCTCCAGGGGGCTGTCAGTAGGGTTTGAGCTTAATCCCTCGCCTTTCTGCAGCGCCTTGATTATCTTCTCCTTGGTCTGGTATTTATCGCAGAGGGCGCGGAACTCCTCTCGGGTGTAGGGGGTTTCGCCGGGCACCACCACTTCGGCGAAGACCGGCACAAGAATGGAATAGGTCTGGGACGAATAGCTTACATTCAGTTTGGCATTGGGGTTGTCGCAGGTGACCGTCGGTGCATTCTGGTAATAGACATTCACTATTATCGGGCGGATGCCCAGCACGCACCAGCAGTTGAGGCTATCCTCGCCGGTCGGACCCATGGGCACAATCACCCGAATATCCTGCGCCATCAATGGGTCGGAGCGCCAATTGGTAAGCCACTTCTCCGCCCGTTCAATGGCTTTCCTGGGGTCAATGCTTTTATCGGTGAGTGGTTCCGGGGTAAGCCCAATGTCCATACAGGCTTCCAGGTAGAAGCCGTAAAAGAGCTCCCGGATGCTCGCCAGTTCCTGGTCCAGATTTTCCTCCGCCTTGCCCTTCTCCCGCAGACCATACATATTTGTAAGCGTCTCTTTCCCCAAATTGCTCTCCAGCACCCAGTTCAGAAATCCGTAGCCCTGAGCCACCCTCAAGTAGTAGGTGGGCATCGGCTCCAGCAGCAAGTTGGGGGAGACCTCCACCTCAAATTGTGGAGGCATAGCCATTGTCTCTTTGCCATAATCCAACTGCTTGATATGTGTCTCCCTCGCCTGGGTGAGCATACTGCGGAAGGCTTCCTCCAGCCGTTTGATATATCCTTCGTTCATAGTGAGCTTGCTACCCTCCGGGGTATCCTGAGGCTTGAGGAAGCACTCCAGGGCGAACTGTTGATACTCATACCAGCCGCTGTCTGCGGTAGGTGCCAGCGAAATCTTCCCCTCTTTGATATATTGTATTAGCAAGTCCATCAAATTGCCCTCCAGGAGGGGGATACCCTGCATTTTGTTAGCCAGGTCAACCTCTTTGGAGCGGGATGGCGGGAAGAGGGCAAATAGCTGCGGAGAAGTGTTTTCGTTAGGATTGAGCTTAGCCTGGAGTTGTTCCAGCTTGGCGCTGTCCGCCAGGATGCCGGCACAATCAAGGGCAATGTTTTTTATTTCTATCGTGGACAGGACCGAGGGTGGATTGGTCAGCCGGGAGTAAAGGTTGACCACGAAGTCGTGCTGGGCGGAAAGGACGACATCGGAGGTAACCGCATCGGTGAGGGCTAACGCCAGAGCAAGCTCATCTGCTTTAGATGTATCCAGTTTGCTCATTAAGAAGCGGTCGCGGGTGAAAATGGTCTGCAGTTCCGGCGACCAGTTGTAAAAGCCCAGGGGTTTGGAGTAGAGCGGTTTTTTCCGAAACTGGTCAATCTGCGTCTGCGCTTCCTTTAATAGGGCTTTGGAGATATTCAGCTCTTCGGGCGGGGCGCCGTCGGGGTTGGAGAGGATTAGCCCGGCAGTGGCGAAGACCAGGGCTTGATGATAGGCGTCTTTGGCAGCATCAGTCGCCTGGGCTTCTTTATTAGCAAGCTCCTGATAGAGCCTGGTCAGAAAGGCGAATTTGCCGCCTTCCAGAGACTTCAAACCCTGCTCCAGCTGTAGCTCTACGGCGGCGTAAGCGCCGTCGTCAAAGAATTTTCCCCGCTCCCCGCAGAGTTCAAAGGAGGGGAGGACGAAGTAGCCGGCGTTGTCAGAGGCGGTGATGAAATCCGGATATAGCACCGGGTCGGTAATCTTCTCGCTTTTCCCTTCAGTGGTCTCCTCCTTTATGTCTTCAGGGACTTCCAGCTGGAAGGTAGCGGTGGAGTCGTCAATGAAGATGGTGGAGCTCACGCCGCTCTTGGGGTCGGTGACCGGAATAGACCGCACCGGAGTCAGCGGGTCGGAACGAGCCATAAAGGTAAAGGCTAAGGCGGGAAGAAGCAATAATAGCAACGAGCAGAGCAACATTTTATCCATAATTTCTCCTTGGAATGGTTATCAGTTTCAAGTAATAGACTTACATCTCGGGAGGTGGGTTATAGACAAACAATTATCAGGAATAACCGGATAAGCATAACCGAACCCGGCGAGAAAGTAAATATCAAAAAAACGATGCTTTAACCAAGGAAATTACCAGAGAGATAATATTAATTATTATGTCTGCTCCCCCCAAAACCCTATGTGTCAGTTTTGTTCTTTTGCACCTTGACATCCGCTCGGTATCGTGATATATTCTCCAATCTATTTTTATTTTTTAGAAAAGGAGGTGTAGGTGCGATGAGTGCCAAAAAGAACAATTTCTCGGATACATTGAACCTGCCCAAGACCGATTTTCCCATGCGGGCAAATCTGTCGGAGAAGGAACCGCAGATAATTAAACGCTGGCAGGAAATGGATATCTATCGGCTGATTACTGAGCAAAGAGCCGGGTCTCCCACCTACATCCTCCACGACGGTCCGCCCTACGCTAACGGCAAAATTCACGCCGGCACCGCTATGAACAAGGTGCTCAAGGACATCATCGTCAAGTGCCAAACCATGCGGGGTTTTTATTCACCCTATCTTCCCGGCTGGGACTGTCACGGCCTACCCATTGAACACAAGGTAATGAGCGAGCTGGGCGAATCCGCCAAAGATATGTCCACTGCGGAGATTCGTGCCAAATGCCGAAAATATGCCAATAAATTTGTGGGGGTGCAGAGGGAACAGTTCCGCCGACTGGGAATCTTCGGGCGTTGGGAGGAGCCCTATCTCACTATGGACCGGGACTACGAGGTGGCGGTGATAGGTGCACTCAAAGAGATGCTCGGCAAAAACTACATCTACCGAACCCTCAAGCCGGTTTATTGGTGCACCTCCTGCGAAACCGCCTTGGCCGATGCCGAGGTGGAATATGCCGACCTGAAGGGCTACTCAATTTTTCTCCGTTTCAAGGTAGTCTCCGGACTTGAAGAACTCTTCAAAAAGACTGGATTGCCCGTCTATTTCACCGTTTGGACCACCACTCCCTGGACTCTGCCGGCTAACCTGGCGATTGCGGTCAACCCCAATTTTGATTATCTAGCCCTCAGAGCTAAGTTCAAAGGCGAGGAGGCTATCTATATCCTGGCTATGGATATGCTGGAGGACCCTCTGTCCAGGATGGGACTGGAGGTGCTTGGCGAAGTAACCACCATCAAAGGTAAGGACCTGGAGGGTGCGGTTGCCCATCACCCCTTCTATGAGCGCACTTCACCGGTAGTGCTGGCAGATTATGTAACTCGGGAGCAAGGCACCGGTTGTGTGCATACCGCTCCTGGCCACGGTCACGACGATTATCTTACCGGCGTGCGTTACAACTTGCCCATCCTTACCCCGGTGGACAAGAGCGGTTGTTTTACTGCCGAGGCTCCCGGTTGGGAGGGGTTGTTTGTTTTTAAGGCCGACCCGGATATCGTCAAACTGCTGGAAGACAATGGTTCATTGCTCTCCTGTAGGATGGAGAGCCACAGCTATCCGCACTGCTGGCGCTGCAAACAGCCGGTCATCTTTCGTGCTACCGAGCAATGGTTCGTCGCCGTGGAAAATCTGGACCTGCGCAAAAGAGCCCTGCAGGCGGTGCGGGAGACTAAATGGATTCCCCACTGGGGGCAGGCGCGCATTGAGGGGATGCTCTCTTCCCGTCCCGATTGGTGCATCTCCCGACAGCGCCACTGGGGGGTGCCCATACCGGTGATGTTCTGTAAGGACTGCGGGCAGACGGTGTTCACAGTGGAGACGGTGGAGCATTTCCAAACTCTGGTAGCAAAGCACGGAGTTGATATTTGGTATGAGCAAGAACCCAGGGAGTTACTCCCGCCCAACTATAAATGCCCCCATTGTGCCAAGGCTGAATTCACCAAGGGGGGGGATATTCTGGATGTCTGGTTTGAGTCCGGCAGCAGCCACCTGGCGGTGCTCAACGAAAAGCACGGTCTGTCGTGGCCTGCGGACCTGTATTTAGAGGGTTCTGACCAGCATCGCGGCTGGTTTCAGCTCTCCCTTCTGGTGAGTATGGCTGTAAAGGACGCTCCGCCCTTCCGCGAAGTCCTCACCCACGGTTTTATGCTGGACGGGCAGGGGAAGGCGATGCACAAAAGCTACGGCAACGCCATCTCTCCGGAGGAGATTGAGAGTAAATACGGCGCGGATATTCTGCGCCTGTGGGTGACTTCCGAGGATTATCGCGAGGACATCGTCCTCTCCTTTGACTTGCTAGAGCAGGTTGCCGAAGTCTACCGCAGAATTCGCAACACTATGCGTTTTATGCTGGGCAACATCTACGACTTTGACCCGGCAAAGGACGAGGTTCCCTGGGAAAAGATGGAGGAGTTGGACCGATATATTCTCTTGTTGTTCAACGATTTGAAGAGCAAGGCGCTGGATGCTTATGAAGCGATGGAGTTTCATCAAGTCTACCACCCCATCCACAATTTCTGTGCCGTGGAGCTCTCCGCTTTCTATCTGAACATAATCAAAGACCGTCTCTATATCTATGCTCCCAACGACCGCAGAAGGCGTTCAGCGCAGACCGCAATGGCGAGAATTCTGCTTGATATTCTGCGAATGCTTGCCCCCCTCCTGGTCTTCACCTGCGAGGAGGCTTACGGCTATCTACCGGAGAGTTTCGTTCGTAAGCCCTCTATCCATCTGGAGGAGATGGCTAAGCCGGAGGACTTTGAGGATGAGGGACTGCGTCAAAGTTGGAATAAGCTGATGCAGATTCGCCAGAGGGCAAATGCTGTCCTGGAGGAATTGCGTCAGGCAGGCGCTGTGGGTAACTCCCAGGACGCAGTCTTAAGGTTTTATGCTTCCGGGGAGGTTCAGAAATTTCTGGTTGATAACCTCGCGCTCCTCAAGGAGATTACTATCGTATCGGACATATTTATTGAGTCCGGCGAAATACCCGCCGGGGTGGGCACGATAGAGTTTGACGGGAGTAGCAGTGTGGTGGGGATGAAGGCGGAAAAAGCCGGTGGAAAGAAATGTCCGCGTTGTTGGGTCTGGTCGCCGGGAGTAGGCGCGGACTCCAGGCATCCGGAAGTCTGTGAGCGGTGTAGCCAGGTGCTCAACGAACTGGAGGTTTAGTCACTAGGAGTGCAGGCACTAGGAGTGTAGTCAATAGATAGAATTAATATCTATTGTTGCAGATATATGAGTTTAGATTGCCGAGAGGATTTTCCTAAGGAGTGGTAAGTGAATAAGAAGAAAACAACTCAGTTTGAGAGGGTTTTAAAGGATGCCCGCAGAAGATTGCTGGAGGATATTGGAGATTGTTACGACGAAACTCTGCGCACCTCGGGAGAGGAATCTGCGGATTCTCTATCCGGGTATTTCTTTCACCCGGCGGAAGCCGGCACTGATAACTACGAACAAGACCGCGTCGCTCTGCTCATCACCAACAAGAGCGAGATGCTGGGCGAGATAGACGCCGCACTAGCGCGCGTCAAGGAGGGTGTTTTCGGAGTCTGTGAAGCCTGTGGTTGTGAGATTCCTTTGGCTCGTCTGGAAGCTATTCCCTATTGTCGGGTTTGCGTAAAGTGTAAATCCAAGTTTGAATCAGGTAGACAACTTTAGTTGGAGAGGAAAACATTAGTGTTCTATTATGTCTTGGGTATTTTGGTATTAGCTCTTGACCAGGTGACAAAACTAATTGTTGAAAACAGACTCCCTATGGGGGTGCCGGTGGTAATTATCCCCGGCTTTTTTAATCTTTATTACACCAGAAATAGCGGCGGCGCCTTTGGGCTCTTTCCCAATATGGCGCCTTTCCTATTGATTGTAGGTATAATTGCCGTGGTGGTATTGATGCTGGTCTTTCGCCGATTCCGTTATGAGGATAAGCGATTGCGCCTGGCGTTGGTGCTTTTAATCAGCGGCGCTGTGGGCAATATCATAGACCGCGTTCGTCTGGGCTCGGTAACCGATTTTTTGCAGCTATATATCTCCCGCTTCTACTGGCCCTCATTCAATGTAGCGGATACTTCGGTGGTAATCGGAGCAGTCCTTCTGCTGCTATATACTTTCACGCACCGAGAGAAAAAAGAGACCAAAGAATCTATGGTGGATAAACGGGAGGCTCCGGGTGAAGTTATTCAAGAAAAGCCGGTGAATGGGGAGCCTAAACCGATGCCTCCAGAGGATTCCTTAATGGAGTGATTGCATTTTAACTCAATTCTTTAGAAGAGGTTGCTTTGAGCGATAAACCGCCTAAATTGAAACTGTTGATATATCTTCTTTCTTTTATTATGCCGCTGGTGGGGCTTTCCGTGGGAATGGTCTATTATCTCCGTCCCGATGCGGACTGCCACCGTTTTGGGAAGATATGCCTGGTCATTGGCATTATCGCCATAATTTTAAGCTGTCTTTCTTTTTTGGGCTGGTTAGGTTTCTTCTTCTTTAATATCTTTTAACCCATAAGGCATACAATTCGACCCGGCAGTTCATTCCAGCTGTCCGGGTGATATCAATAGGATAATTTTTATGATTGATAAAAAAGCTTAGCTTAGTTATTATATGAGCTAAGTTCTTCCCCTAAAATTGGAAAGGAGAGTTGAGATGAAGAGATTTATACCATTCTTCCTTGCATTGTTACTATTGTCCTTGCCGATTATGGCGTTGGCGCAGAGCAATTCCTACAAATACGAGAAGGGTATGACTCCCGGGGAAGGCGACTTCTTGATATTCGGCGTTACTATTGCTATTATTTTTTTTGGTTGGTTTGCTTGGTCGTAGAAATTTCAATTATCGTATGGGTATATAAAGACGCCAAAGCCAGAGGTATGGACAACCCAGCAGTATGGATAATATTAGTAATTTTTACATCGATAATTGGGTTAATAGTCTATATTGCGGTTCGCCGCTCGGGGAATTTAGTCCTTTGCCAGGGCTGTGGAAAAAAAAGGCTTTCCACCATCGCCCAGTGTCCGCATTGTGGAAGATAATTATGCAGGCAAGGAATAATTTTCACTTGCACCATGTGTGGTGATGTTAGACAGTAGTAATTTTTGTGATTGATAAAAATATCCAGCTGAGTTATTTTATTAGCTAAGTTCTTCCTGCAAAAACTCGAAAGGAGAGGTGAGATGAAGAGAATCATACCATTTGTTTTTGCATTGTTGCTTTTGTCTTTACCGATTATGGCTCTGGCGCAGAATTATTCCTACAAATACGAGGGGGATATAACTCCAGACCAATCCGCCCAGCAGGAGCGAGTTCGTGCATTGGTTATTTCCTTTTTTTCCATTTACATTGTCACAGGGATTATGATTTGCGTTTGGGTTTATAAGGACGCCGAAGCCAGAGCTATTGAGGATGCAGCAACAGCAATGTGGATAATATTAGTAATTTTTACTTGGATAATTGGGTTATTAGTCTATATTGCGGTTCGCCCCTCGGGGAATTTAGTTTCTTGCCAGGAGTGTGGAAAAAAGAGGCTTTCCGCCATCGCCAAGTGTCCGCATTGTGGAAGATAATTATGCAGGCAAGGAATAATTTTCACTTGCATTATTGCGGTGATGTTAAAAAGTAGCAATTTTTGTAATCGATAAAAATATCCAGCTAAGTTATTGTATTAGCTAAGTTCTTCCCCCAAAAACTGTAAAGGAGAGGTGAGATGAAGAGAATTATACCGTTTGTTTTGGCATTATTGCTATTGTCTTTGCCGATTGCGGCTCTGGCGAAAAATCATTCCAACGTATACGAGGGAGATATAACTCCGGAGCAAGCCGCCGGTTTGGGAATTGGCTGTTTCATTGCCATTATTATTTTTGTAATTGTTTGCCTGGTCGTGGAAATTTTAATTATCGTCTGGGTCTACAAGGACGCCAAAGCCAGAAATATGGAGAACCCCGCTCTGTGGATTATTTTGATAATCTTCACCGGCATCATTGGCTTGATAGTTTATCTGGTGGTCCGTCCCAAGGATAAGGTTATTGCGCCGCCGCCGTCGGGTGGCACCACTCCGCCGCCAACGGCGTAGGACTCTTTAATCGCATATTCAACTCAGTAAAATCGCCGACGGGGGGAAATCTGAGAGAGTTGAAATTAGACGGACGAGCCATCATAGCACTTGTCGTCTTGACGCTCTGGGTAGCGATTCTGGCTTACGATTTGTTTTGGAGAGCGCCCTCGGTGCAGGTCTCGGCAAAGCTTCTGGTCTGGGCTATTCGCGGTTATCAGATGGCTGTTTCCCCGGTTTTGGCGAAATGCGGTGTTCATTGCCGTTATCAGCCTTCTTGTTCGGAATACGCCGTCATGATGCTAAAGGAATACGGCACTATTAAAGGAATTTGGTTTGCCGGTGAGCGACTACTCACTTGCTATTAGAAATGAATGAATCCGAGAAAAGACCAATCGGCGAGCAAAAAAAGCTGCCGGTCTGGCTTTATGTTCTGGTGGTAATAGTGCCGTTGATGGGGTTGACTATGGCGATTATCTATCTGCGTCGGCCGGAACCGGAATTCCGTAGCATCACCAAAAATTGTCTGTTGGTGGCTTTCTTTGAGCCGCTTGTGTTGCTGGTGGCTATACTTTTGATTCTTTTTTTCGTCGCACAATAATAGGGAGTTGAAATGACCGATAAACCTTTAGAACCCCGCCTGCTCTTTTATCTGCTCTCTTTCTTCATTCCCATTGTGGGAATCATTCTGGGGATTATCTATATCAGCAGTGCCGGCACCTCTTCTAAGGAATTTGGCAAGATGTGCCTCATCTTCGGGCTGTTGGGGATAGTGCTGGGTGGGCTGGTCTGCTGGGTAGGACCGTGTGGCTTCTGCGGGTTCTGTGGACATCATTATTACACTCCTGGTTATCACTGTGGATGCCTCTAAGCCTACGGTGGGTGAATACCGCCCAATATAAGGGGCGGTATGTGCTTCCAGGCTTGCGATAGATTAACGCCGCCCTATAAACGGGGCGGTATATTTTATCCGTCTGATTAGTTAGCCGGTATTCAATTTCAGCTCGCTTCCCGGGCGTAGGTATTCGCTGCGACCGCCGACGATGGTCGCCTCCACCTCCGCTTCGGACAGTTCTTCCGGAGTCATCAAGCGGGGGTCGGAGCGTAAGATGGTGATGTTAGCTCGCTTGCCCACCTCTAATCTACCCAGCTTATCCTCCTGAAAGCCGGCATAGGCACAGTTTTCGGTGAAGACCTCGAGCGTCTGCGCGAAAGAGAGCCGTTCGTTGACCTCCGGGTGGCTCATAGCGCTAGCCATACCCAAAAGCGAATCCAGCGGAGTGATATTGGAATCAGAGCCACCGGCGACCACTACTCCAGCGTCTAAGGCTGTAGCCAGGCGATTGGTGGGGCGCTTTCCTAACCGTTTTCCATACATTTTCTCCGCACCGCCCCACAACCTTTCAAATGTCGGCTGCATCGCCAGGACTATCCCCAGTTCGGCACATTCGGCGATCTGCTTATCAGTCCCCAGCTCAAAATGCTCTATGCGCAAGCGGTGGTCCTGGCGCGGGTGCACAAAGAGAGCCCGGCGGTAGGCGGTGAGGGTCTGCTCTATAGCCCGGTCGCCGATGGCGTGCAGGGCTATCTGCAAGTTTCGCCGATTCGCCTCCTCGGTGAATGCAAACAGTTCATCGTCGGAAAAATATAGTATTCCGCAGTTATCCGGCTGGTCGGAGTAGGGCTCGCTGAGCGCCGCGGTGCGCGCTCCTATGGAACCATCCACCAGCAGGCAACCCCCAATGCGCGGTAAGCCCATCTCCTTCTCCACCATATCGCAATCGGTTACCTGGGGATAGACGATGACATCTATCGGCAGGTCTGGAGAGAGCTTTTGCATAAGCCGGGCATTAGCCTCGCCGAATAGCTTGCCGCCCTCTAATGCGTGAATGGCGGTTATCCCCCGCAAGAGAGCCCTCTGGCAAGCCACCCGAACGCCCTCTATCTTGGTCTCCTCGCTGATTGATTGGAAGGACTCCTGCAGAAGCTTGTAGCCCGGCTCCCCGCGGAAGATGCCTAGGTTGATATTCTCCTCGGAGAGGCTTTCTTTTGCCAGAAAATTTCCGAATTTGCGCATAGCTTTGGTGTTGACCACGAAAAGGTGTGAGTCTCGGCGGGCAAGGAGGATGGGTATGGCCGAGGAGATGGCGTCCAGTTCGGTCAGCGTGGGCATTTCCGGGATAGTCCAATTACTTTCGTCAAAGCCGAAGGCGAGCACAATCTCCGGATGCAGGGCGGATTGTTCAGCAACTCGGCGGAGAGCGGTATCCTTGTCCGGCGCATCGGCCAGGTCAATATTCATACAACAGAGTCCGGTCTGCACCAGATGCACATGGGAGTCAAAGAGCCCGGGCAGCGCCACGGCTTCACCCAGCTCCACTATCCGAACCCGGCCGGAGAGATGTTTGGACACCTCCGCAGATGAACCACAGGCGGTTATCTCGGCGCCGGAATAGAGCAGGAAGTCGGCGGTGCTATCCGCAGAGGTGATTATCTTACCCTGGAGCAGAGTTGAGCTGGGCATAACTTGCTCCTCCAAGTTCAGAAGATATTGCCGTAAAGAATAACACAGTTCGGGACTCCGGTCTAAAAATATTAGCTCAAGCAGTTTCCCCCTTGACAGCTCAACAAATGTGTGGTAGCTTGAGATAGGTGGTGAAGCTATGCAAGTGGAACGGTTGATGGAACACCTGCTCGCCGAGTTGGGGGATAAAGGTCAGGTCCTAGCCCATAGAGTCTTTGCCCCTCGGGGGGCGAAATTCGCCGATTGCGCTCTGCCGGCGGAAGTGGAACGTTGCGTGCGCACTCTGGGGATAGAGGCGCTCTACACCCATCAGGCACAGGCGATAGAGGCGGTGCGACGTGGCGAAAATATTCTGGTGGTTACCGGCACCGCTTCGGGTAAAACTTTGTGCTACACCATTCCTACTTTGGAAGCTGTCCTGCAAGACCCCGAAGCCAATACACTCTATCTATTCCCCACCAAAGCCTTAGCTCAGGACCAGCTCAAGGGCATTAACCTGATGGTCTCCGCGGATGGCAATCTATCCTCGCTGGTAGTTGCCGACACTTACGACGGCGACACGCCACCCAACCGCCGACGCGCGGTGCGCGACAGAGCCAATGTGGTCATCTCCAATCCGGATATGCTCCACTCGGCCATCTTGCCTCATCATACCCGTTGGATGCGGCTTTTTTCCAATCTTAAGTATGTCGTCGTAGACGAAATCCACACCTATCGGGGCATCTTCGGAAGCCATATGGCCAATCTGCTCAAGCGTCTGCGACGAATCTGCGCCCATTACGGCGCCAAGCCGCATTTCATCTGCTCCTCTGCTACCATCGCTAACCCCCAGGAGCTGGCGGAAAGGTTGATTGGCGAGCCGGTAACCATCGTTGATAAGGACGGTTCCCCACGCGGTGAGCGCCATTTTATACTCTGGCAACCGCCTTTCATTGACCAGGCGCGCTTAACCCGCCGGTCCTCCAATGCGGAGGCTTGCGACCTGTTCACTGAGCTGGTCAAACAGGAGGTGCAGACCATCGTCTTCACCCGGGCTCGGATTGTGGCTGAGCTCATCTATCGCTACGCTCGGGAAGCGCTGGCTAAGGTTAGTTCCAATCTGGCGACGACTATTATGCCCTATCGCGGTGGGTATCTGCCGGAGGAGCGTAGAGCTATTGAACGTCAGCTCTTCAATGGCGAACTTTTGGGGGTGACCTCCACTAATGCCCTGGAGTTGGGGATAGACATTGGTGGGATGGACGCCTGCATTATGGTGGGTTACCCCGGCACCATAGCCAGTATGTGGCAGCAAGCGGGGAGAGCCGGTCGGCGGGAGCAAGCCAGCCTGGTCATTCTGGTGCCCTACGAGAATCCCGTAGACCAATTTTTGGTGCACCACGACGAATATCTCTTTGACGCCGAATTTGAGCGGGCGATAATTGACCCGCAGAATGCCTATATCCTTTCGGCACATCTGCGGTGCGCCAGCTACGAACTGCCGTTAAATGACCAGGATTTGGCTGGCTTTGGCAGACCGGCGCAGGAGATAATGCCCTTATTGACCGAAGCCGGCGATGTGGTCTCTCTCCCTGAGGGCTATTTCTGGTCCAGCACCGATTACCCGGCGGTGGGGGTCAACCTGCGCACTATGGCGGACAATACTTATAATATTATCAATGTCGCCAACAATCAGGTTATCGGCACAGTGGATATAATGAGCGCCTACGAACTGCTCTATCCGGAGGCGGTCTATCTCCACGCCGGGGAGACCTACTTCGTCCGCAAGCTGGATATTGAGCAGAAGGTCGCCTATGTGGAGAAGCAGGTGGTGGAATATTACACCCAGGCGCAGGTGGAGACCGGCATTCGCATTACCAAAATGTTGGAGGAGAAACCGGCGGAGCAGTTCCCCGGTCGGATGGGACTAGCCGAGGCGGAGACCGCCTGGAAGACGGTGGGCTTTAAAAAGATTCGCTTCTTCACCATGGAGTCCATCGGCTGGTCCGGGTTGGATTTACCCAAGCAGGAGCTACAGACGGTGGCGCTGTATATGACCGTGCCGCCGCAAGTGTTGGCAAAAATCTCCGCCGAGGGGGGAAATCCCTACGAGGGTCTGCTGGGAATCAAGAACGCGCTGATGGCCATAATACCACTATACTCTATGTGCGACACAATGGACATCGGCGGGGTGGTGGAGGGCTCCAACCTGGGTCAGCCCACAATCTTTGTCTACGACCGCTATCCCGGGGGCTTGGGCTTTGCCGAGAGGGCTTACAGCGACTTTAACCAAATCCTCACCGCCACCGCCAAGCTCATCCGCGACTGCGACTGCGACGGAGGGTGTCCGTCGTGCGTGGGGCTTATCCGCCAGAAAGCGCCGATGCACTACGACCCGGACCTGGACGGCGGACCGCTGATTCCGCACAAGGAGCTGGCGGAGAGGATTTTGAGGATGATGGGTTGGTAAGAAGTAAGTTTTTTAATAACACTTTGCTCCAAGGAAGAAAAATGAAGGTAGTCAGTCCACGAGTCAGGAAGGAGTATTTAGAGCGGATTAACTCTGTCTTAGACTATATCCGCAAGCATCTCTCCGAGCCGTTGAGTTTGGATGACCTTGCCGATGTCGCTTCCTTCTCCCGCTATCACTTTCACCGCATCTTTTCTGCAATGGTGGGAGAGACCGTGGGCGATTATATTCAACGGCTGAGGTTGGAGCGGTCGGCAGTGATGCTCGGCAATCCGCTCATCTCTATTACCGAGATAGCTCTGGAATGCGGGTTCTCCTCCTCCGCCGGCTTTGCCCGCGCTTTCCGCAGGCGCTTCAGCGTGAGTGCCAGCGAATTCCGTAGCAATTACGGCAAAATTAAAGGCAAGAACGGCAAAGCAAATGGCAACATCGGGGAAGATTCAGCCTCCTCATTGGGGTATGATATGCAGGCATTTTCCCGGAACATCAACCCCCATCAGGAGGAGATGGAAATGAAAGTGGAGATTAAAAACCTGCCCAACTATCATGTGGCTTACATTCGGAATATGGGCTACAACGAAAAAATTGAACCCACCTGGAGTAGGCTGGCGAAGTGGATGAGAGCGCACGACCTGCTGAACGACGGCACAGTTTCCATCGGAGTATCCTACGACGACGAGAGCATAACTCCGCCGGACAAGTGTCGCTACGAGGCATGTATAACCGTCCCGGAAACGACCCAGCCGGACGGCGAGGTGGGCATCAACGACCTGCCCGGGGGGAAGTTTGCGCTATATCGCTTGGAGGGGGATTTTGAGGATATTCAGAAGATAATCAAGCAGGGGTTCAAGGATGTATTCCAGAACTGGCTACCACAGAGTGGATTTCAGCCGGACGATAAGCCCTGTTACGAGCTTTACCACGACCCCGGAGAAAAGGGCAAATTTTCTGCGGACTTAGGGATACCGGTGAAGCCGTTGTAACCTGTATAACAGCCCTAACTTAGAGGATTTGATAATGAATGAAGCGGTCCTTGCGGACCGCTTTTACTAATTATCAGCTTGTCTTTTTTAACTCTTTCAATCTTAATTTAACTCCCACTTTCGGATTAATCGCCAGAGCTTTTTCAAAGTGTTTGATAGTTTTTCCTAAATCACCTAGTTTTTCATAAATTTCACCAATTTCTCTATATATTTTTGCTTTAATTTCTGGGACATCAATTTTTCTTTTTATCGCTTCATTAAGTAGACTAATAATCTCTTCAACATCATTATAAGTAAAATTGTTTTTAAGCATATCAATTTTATTCTTAGAAAAAAAATACAACTGAACCCCATCAGCTTTTTTTATAAAATTTTCTTCATATTTTCTTTTATCTAAAAAAGTGCCATTGAAGCCTACAGCATATTTGGTGTGATCTTTATATACTAAAAATATTATTTTCTTTTGAAAGTCAAATTCATAGTCATCTGGCCATCCTGAATCAATTTCATTCTTCCACAACGACATTCTTTTCCTTAAATCAAAAAAGAATAATTTATTACCATCATCATTATCACTATTACAAGTATGAAATACTGCATAATGACCATCATTTGATATCTCTGCACTATAGATGTTTGCATGTATTAAATACCTTATCCATATTGCACCAGTTTTGTTAAATAAATAGAAATAGGTTAAAAGCTCATCTCCAAGATATGATTCAAAGATAAAAGATGTTCCTTCATCACAAATTTTTCCATTATTAAAGGTTGATAGTTGTACTTCAAATGTAAAAAATCTACGTTTTAATATTATGTTATCGTTATAAAATATTAGCAAATTGTACTTATTAGTATGCCATTTTTCATATGAATAATATCCAGTCTGAGACCATGCAATAGTAAATACCTTATTGTCGGAATTTGAAAAGTTGCCAACAAATTCTAATTCTGGAATAGATATAACGTTAGCGGAGATTTGTATATCCATAGGTTTTATTTATTATAATAGATAATAGCAAAAAAGTCAATTAAAAAACCAAAAGCAATATTTTATGCTTTTGGTTTTTATCATTCTGGCGGAGAGAGTGGGATTTGAACCCACGGAGGATATCGCTACCCTCACACGCTCTCCAGGCGTGCTCCTTAGACCACTCGGACATCTCTCCGATATAAATTCCGCCGGCGCGAAATCAAATCTAACATATACTATGCTCATTTTCAATCTCTCATTTTTATATAATTTGAAGAATTTCCATAATTAGTGCCATTTTTTGTTTGACAACGCCAGCCAAATATGGTAATTAAGTAGTTGCTTAAACACTTTTGAGAGAGAATGATGAAACCGAAGCAGATTGCCGAGATTCTTAAAGCCCTGTCCGCGGAGAAGCGGGTGGAGATAATTGATATGCTCAAGGACGGTCCTTGCTGCGTCAGCTCCATCGCCGGGAGGCTGGATATCAGCGAACCGGCCACCTCCCAGCACCTGCGCATTCTAAAAGCCCTGGGCGTGGTGGATAATAGGCGCGACGGTATGAATATTTACTATTGCCTATGTCCGAAGAGATTGGATAAACTGAATCAGATAATCAAATCGTTATGCTGTTGTGATATGAGATGTTGCCAGGAAGAGGAACAGGAGACAAAAAAGGATGAGGGTTAAATTTTTTTTACTAAGTATTTATACAATTGCCTAATTAATTCATTACTTATATATTCTTCCCGACAGGGGAATAAGAGAAATTCTGAAATGAAGGGAGGCGGGTGTATTTTAAGATAAATAAGCAGGCATTTCAAAAAACCGGTGATTTCTTAAATAAGCTTTCAATAATGAAAGGTCGAAATTGTGAAAAAGCAACTGAAAGGAGATAACAAAATGGACGAGAAGAAAACAAAAAAAATTGTAAGACAGGCTTACGGCAAAATTGCTCAAGGAGAAAAGGGTTGCGAATGTGGCACTTGTGGGACAGATGTAAAAGACTTTGCTAAATCTGTGGGCTATTCGGAGGAAGAATTGAAAGTTATTCCGGATGAAGCAAACTTAGCTCTTAGTTGCGGAAATCCAACGACCTTGGCCAGTCTCAAAGAGGGTGAAACCGTTCTTGACCTTGGCGCCGGTGCTGGATTTGATTGCTTTTTGGCAGCGAGCAAAGTTGGTGCAAATGGCAAAGTTATCGGGGTAGATATGACGCCTGAAATGATTGAGAAGGCAAGAGACAACGCCAAAAAGACCGGCGTTAAAAATGTTGAATTTAGGCTTGGTGAGATTGAAAACCTGCCTGTGGGAGACAACTCCGTTGATGTTGTTATCAGTAATTGCGTAATCAACTTATCTGCTGATAAACCAAAAGCCTTTCAAGAAGTCTATAGAGTCCTAAAGCCCAGTGGAAGAATAGCAATCTCTGATATTGCCCTTCTCAAAGAGCTTCCTGAGAAAATTCAGGAAAGCATTGAAGCATATGTGGGTTGTATTGGAGGAGCAATCCTCGTTGAGGATTACAGGAAAACCGTCGAAAAATCAGGGTTGAAGGATGTAAGGATTACAGTCAAAGGTTCTTCTGCCTGTATTGACCCAAATACAAAGGACCCTATAGGCAAAGCTATCTTAGATGGTTTGGGAAAAGGTGAATCTCTCGAAGAATTTGTAGTTAGCGTCTATGTTGAAGGATATAAATGATTTCAAAAACCTTGAAGACTAGATTTTTTTTGCTAAGTAATTATACAATTGCCTAATTAGTTTATTGCTTATATATTCTTTCTGAGAGGGAAATAAAAGAAATTCTAAAATGAAGGGAGGCGAAAAAGAATGCATCACCAAATCTCCGACCCGGTAAGCAGTTGCTGCTGTCATCCCGGGGAGAGCACCTGTTGCTGTGATTTGTCTTCCGGTGGTTTCGTCCGCCGCTACTCCACCAAAGAGGAGCGCAAAGCTAAGCTGGAAGAATACATCAGCATGCTGGAGAAAGAGCTGGAGGGTGCCAGAGAGCACCTGAAGGACCTCAAATAGCACTATGAAGAAGAGGGGGGAGATATACTCTCCCCCCTAAAATTTAATATGCTCACTAATTTTTCTGGAAATGTTTGCTAGTCCTTGCCCTTTATCAACAGCCAGTTCTCTCCCTGCATTTTCACCAGCCTCCACCGACCTTTCATCTTTTCACCGTAGAGTGTAAAACTAAATGCTCCCTGCGCTAGCCCCTCTTCAATGGTGGGAAAATCCTCCATTTGATAACTTCCTTTATCCCAGATTGAGACCGTGCCGGCGCCGTATTCCCCCGGCGGAATTTCCCCCTCAAATCCGGAGTAATCTTTGGGGTGGTCTTCAACACGCATTGCCAGACGCTTCACCCCCGGGTCTAAGGAGGGTCCTTTGGGCACAGCCCAGGAGATTAGCACCGGTGCAAGCGGGTCGCTAGATTGTAAACGAAAGTCAAAGTGGTGGTGAGTGGCGTAATGTTCCTGACAGACGAAAATGAGAGGACTGCTCTTGACCGGCTCTTTTTCACCGACAGGCTCCGGGGTTTTGGAAAAATCCCTCTTCTGCTGGTAGTCCTTAAGGCTCATAGTAATACCTGGTTGTTAAAATTCTACGATAATCATACATTATAACACGGATGGGTGCATTATCAATGGCAAAGCCGGAAAAAAGCAGTGGATGGATAAGTAAGCTAGAGTAAATGGATGCAACGTGGAGAGACAACTCTCTTATAATTTAGAGGCATCCTCCCCTTTTGAGCCCCCAAATTAATTGGGGGAGTTGTTTTTTTTAGGGATTTTCTGCTTTTTTCTCTTGACACCCTATATATTGTGTATTATAATCAATATAGTAACAAGATATGCCACACCTTTTCAACAAAAGAAGCTCCGATAATCTGTTTATTCTCAATAGATTATGAACCGGGTGTGGAAAGATCGCTAATATAAGCTGTGGAATATGTGGATAACCCACATAAATATATAGGAGAAAGCTATGTCCGGCAGAAGCAATTATCGGGATATCAAAACCCTGCCCCTGCTCATATTCAATGAGGACGAGGCATCTCCCCAGGAGATACCCCAGCCTCGGCTTTCCCTTCCTGAAGATTTCTCCGAGAACGCCATCACTGTCCTCCGCCGGCGATACCTGCGCAAGGACTTAGAGGGTAATATTTTGGAGGAGCCTGCGGGTATGTTCTGGCGAGTAGCCAGATGTATCGCCCGCACCGAGCTTCTCTATCATCGCGGCTTGAGCGAGGCGGAGTTAGCTCAGGTGGAAGACCGCTTTTATTCTCTAATGATGAAGAAGCAGTTTATGCCCAACTCTCCCACCCTAATGAACGCCGGACGGGAGCTGGGTCAGCTCTCCGCTTGCTTCGTTCTGCCGGTGGGCGATTCAATGGAGTCCATCTTTGACGCCATCAAGAACACCGCCCTCATCCACAAATCCGGCGGTGGCACCGGCTTCTCCTTCTCACATATCCGCCCCAAAAACGATGTGGTCGCCTCCACCAAAGGCGTTTCCTCCGGTCCCATCTCCTTTATGACCGTCTTTGACGCCGCTACCGAGACCATCAAACAGGGCGGCACGCGCCGCGGCGCCAATATGGGCATTCTGCGGGTGGACCACCCTGACATAATGGATTTCATCACCTGTAAAGAAGATAATTGGCGTCTCTCCAATTTTAATATCTCCGTTGCCGTGACCGACGCCTTTATGCAGGCGGTGGAGCAGGACCGCAGCTATCAATTGTTTAACCCCCGCAAAGGGGAATTGGCTGGTGAGCTTTCCGCCCGCCTGGTCTTTGATGCTATGGTCAAGGGCGCCTGGCGCAACGGCGAGCCGGGCATTATTTTTTTGGACGCAGTTAACCGAGACAATCCCACCCCGCAACTGGGGGAGATTGACGCCACCAACCCCTGCGGGGAACAGCCGCTCCTGCCCTACGAATCCTGCAATCTGGGTTCAATAAACCTGGCGCTGATGACCAAGGGTGAAAGTGAACTCACCGAGGGTGAACTCACCGAGGGTGAACTCACCGAGGGTGAACTCACCGAGATAGATTGGGAGAAGTTGGATTTCACCGTAAGATGGGCGGTGCGTTTCCTGGATAATGTGATTGATGTCAATCGCTTCCCTCTACCGCAGATTGAGGAGATGACCAGGGGCAATCGCAAGATTGGGCTGGGAGTGATGGGCTTTGCCGATATGCTCTACCAATTAGGCATACCCTACAACAGCGAGTCCGCCTTGCAGATTGCCGATGAAGTTGCCTCCTTTATGCAGAAGAAGGGTCGGGAGGCGTCTATGGAGCTGGCTAAGGAACGGGGTCCCTTCCCCAACTTCCGCGGTAGCATCTATGACCAGCGGGGATTCCCGCCTATACGCAACGCCACCGTTACTACCATCGCCCCCACTGGCACTATCTCCATAATCGCCGGCGCTTCCTCGGGCGTTGAACCGCTCTTCGCCCTGGCATTCCACCGCATAGTTATGGACAACGACAAACTGCTGGAGATAAACCCCTATTTTGAGCAGGTGGCGAAAGAGCGCGGTTTTTATACTCCCGAATTGATGGAGGAAATTTCTCAGGTGGGGTCAATAGGGAATATGGAAGAAATTCCCGAAGAGGTGCGGAAAATCTTCGTAGTTGCCCACGACATTACCCCGGAATGGCACATCCGTATGCAGTCGGTATTTCAGCGCTATACTGATAACGCCGTCTCCAAAACCATCAACTTCCCCAACTCTGCCACTGAGGAGGATGTTTATCGCGCTTACATAATGGCTTGGAAAGAGGGGTGCAAAGGTCTCACCGTCTATCGCGACGGCAGTCGGGATGTGCAGGTGCTGAATCTGGGCACCGGCGGTAAGGAGTCCGCACAACCGGCGGATGTGGTGGAATCGGCGGTGGAGGACCGCAGCGAGGACGAATCCGCTCTGCAAATGCTGTGGGAACAGAGAGCCCGGCTGATTGAGAGGGAGCGACCGGAGCTGGTCATCGGCGAGACCCGCAAGATGAAGACCGGCTGCGGCAGTATCTATGTGACCATCAACTCCGACGGCACCGGGCTTTTTGAGGTCTTCGTCAATATGGGCAAAGCCGGGGGATGCACCTCCTCTCAGACCGAAGCGGTCAGCCGGCTCATCTCTATGGCTCTCCGGGCCGGGGTTGACCCCGGCACCATCATCAAACATCTCAAGGGTATTCGTTGTCACAAGCCCATCGGCTTTGGCCCTAATCGCATTCTCTCCTGTGCCGATGCGGTAGCTCAGGCGCTGGAGCAGAAGGTGGGTTTACCGGGTGGAGGCTCGGTGCATACTCCGGCAAAAGGTGTGGAGAATGCTTATGAGGTGACCGGAGCCTGCCCGGTCTGTGGAGGAGTGCTGGTAAAAGAGAGTGGTTGTGAGACCTGTATGAGCTGCGGACACAGCGAGTGTTCCTAGGAGGGAAAAATGCGTCTATCCAAAATTAAGCTCACCGGCTTCAAGTCCTTTACCGACGCCACCGAGATTATCTTCCCGGAGCAGGTTAGTGCCATCGTCGGTCCTAACGGATGCGGCAAATCCAACATTGCCGACGCTTTGCGCTGGGTCCTGGGCGAGCAGTCCAGCCGGGCAATGCGCGCCGAGAGAATGGAGGATGTTATCTTCAGCGGTGCTATGGACCGCGCCCCTCTGGGTATGGCTGAGGTGGAGATAACCTTAGAGGGAAGGGATGGGCTGAACGACGAAATAGAAACCTATGGCGGAGACGAGCAACTCACCATCACCCGACGCATCTTTCGCAACAAAGAGAGCCAGTTTTACATCAACAAAAAGCCCTGTCGCCTGCGGGATATTCATTCCTTGCTGGCTGGCACCGGTCTGGGCAAATCAGCCTACTCGGTACTGGAGCAGGGGATGGTGGATATTATCCTATCCTCCAAGCCGGAGGAGCGCAGGACGGTGATAGATGAAGCCGCGGGAATTTCCGGATATCGCGCCAAGAAGCAGGAGAGCTTGCGCAAAATGGAGAAGACCGAGGAGAATCTCCTGCGTCTTTCGGATATCAAAAACGAGGTGCGCCGGCAAGCCGAGGGCTTGCGCCAGCAGGCGGAGAAGGCGCAGGCTTTCGCCGAATATCGTAATGAACTGCTTGCTCTGGATTTAACCTTGGTTGTGGATAACCGTAAAAATTTACAGGCGAAGCTTTCCTCACTTAATGGCGAACTTACCCGATTAGAAGAACGGCGATTGAACTTATCCGTCAAGCTTACTCAGATGGAGGAGGAGAGCGCTCGTCTGCGTATGGAAGATGCACACCGCTCCGGTGAGATGGTGAACTTAGCCAATCAAATGGAGGAGAAGCGAAGTTTGATTAAAGACCTGGAGCGCGAATGCGCGGTAATCGTAGCTCAGAGAGAGGCGCAATCTCAGGAATTGAAAGAGAAAGAGACCGACCTGACTGATTTAGAGGAGGCTTTGGAGAGGTCGCGCGCCGAGAGTGATAGCATCCTGACGAATTTTTCCCAGGTCAGTCAGCGCCGGGAGCGCATCAGAAAGCTTTCTCTCCGCACCGAGAAGATTCTGGAGATTCGCCAGAAGCGCTTAGCGGGGATGGAGAGAGAGATACAGTCGCTCAAGTGCGCTATGGTTGACCGCAACGCCCAGCAGTCCGTCAATCGCAGCCGGCTGGAGGAACTGAGGCTGCGTCTCGGAGAGCTATCCATCGCCGTGGAGAGATTGGAAAGAGAGTTGGCGGAGTTATCTGCCGAGAGAAAAGAGATAGAGGGGAAAACCAGGGATAAAGAGAAGCAGACTAAATCGCTTAGCGCGGAGCTTGCAGAAGCAGTCGGTAAGGTCTCTCGCCAAAAGGTGGAGGTGGAGCAGATATTGACCGAACTTAATCGGATGGGGGAGGAAGTCAGCCGTTTGGATATTGAGCTGGCCACAACCGAGAGCAGGATTGGGTGGTTAGAGGGATTGATTGCCAACCACGAGGGTTTGGGTCAGGGTGCCAGGCATTTACTGGCCGAAAAAAAGCGGAATGCGGGAAGTTTTGGCTGGCTTCTCGGCTCTCTTCTGGAGTCTCTAAAGGTGGAGGAGAGCTATCAGCGGGCGATTAAGGTTGCTTTGGAACCTTGGCGAGAGGCTTTGGTGGTGAACAACGGTAAGCAAGCCCTGCATCAGGGAATAACATTATCTCATTCAAAACGCGGGCGAGCCATCTTCATCCCTGCCGACTTACCGAAGATGGATACTGACAGAGACCGCAGCGGAATGCTCTGTTTTGCCGATGAGGTAGTTTACGCCGGCGGCAAATTCAGCTCGGTGGCGAGCTATCTGCTCAGAGATGTGGGCATAGTAAAAGACTTGGCTTCCGCCGAAGCTTTGTTGCGGAAGGGAAGTCTCCCCCGGGGAGGCGTGGTAACCTTATCCGGCGAAATGCTTCTGTCCGGGGGTATAGTGGTCGCCGGCGATGAGCCGGGGGAGGACCTGCCGTTTCTTTCCCGCAAAAAAACTTTAGAGAATGAAAGAAAGCGGTTGGAGGAACTCAAGAGGACCAGGGAAAACCGTTCACGGGAGCTGGAAAGGTTAGAACAGAAAAAACTTGTTTTGGAGGAACGGTTTGCCCAGGAAGACGAACGGATTAAGCACCAGGAGCTAGCCCTGGAGGGACTACGAGTGGAGGTTTTGAGCCTCGGCGAGAGCCTGGAGGAGATTGCCAGGAAAGAGGAGCTTCGTCAGCAGGAGCTGAAAGAGCTTTCCCGAGCAAGAGAGGAGTTCACCACCAGTCTGCAGGGTCAGGAGCTGGAGCTGGTCTCCGGTGAGAATCGGGAAAAGGAATTTTCCGAACGACTGACACTGGGCGAGAAGGATTTTGGCCGGTTGACCATAGCATTGGAATCGGCTAAGCGCCGGCAATCAAATATTGGACTGATTATGGCGGAGAGCGAACGTTCCCATCAAAGGGTTACCGAGGAATTGTCCAAGGTGCGGGGGCGGACGGAGGAATTGCAGGCGCAGATTAAGAGCCGAAAGGAACGAATTGTAGAACTTGGCTCCTTAATTCAAAACGGTCGCCTGCGAGAGAAGGCTATAAGTGTGGAGAACGGGCAGGAAAATAAGTTACTTAACAAGATTAAAACGGAGAGAGAGAGCATCCAAAAGAGACGACAACCCCTAGAGAGTGTTATCGCCAAGCTGGAGACGACTCTCAAGGGCTTAAGGACCGAAGAGCACCAGCTCTCGGAAAAGGTCACTCAGACAATGGTGGAAAAAGAACAGCTGGAGGGAAAGCTGACTGCATTGGCGGAAGCCTTTTCCGCTAAATATAATTCAACTATTGACGAACAACTGGAGCAAACCCCGGAACTTCCTCCCCTGGAAGATAAATCCGGAACCAAAGCCAGAGTGGCGGAGTTGGAGAAGGAAATTTCCGCCCTGGGCAAAATTAACTTCACTGCCGCCGAGGAGTATGCGGCTTTTCGCGAAAGAGACGAATTTCTGGAAGGTCAGGAAAAAGACCTGCTCCAGGCGAAGGAAAATCTTCTAGCCACCATCGCCCACATTGACCAGCAATGCACCAGTATCTTTCTGGACACATTTAACAAAGTGGGCGAGAGCTTCAGCACCATATTTAGCGATATATTCGGCGGGGGCAAGGCTCGCCTTTCGCTTTCCGAGGACTGCAGTCCTCTGGAGGCGGGGTTGATAATTGAGGCGCAACCCCCGGGCAAGCGGATGCGCGCCCTATCCCTGCTCTCCGGCGGGGAGCGGGCTCTGGTGGCTATCTCCCTGCTCTTTGCCCTCTATCTGGTCAAGCCCACGCCCTTCTGCATTCTGGACGAGGTGGACGCAGCTCTGGACGACCCCAATGTAGACCGCTTCAACGAGCTTATCAATCGCTTCAAAGCCAGCACCCAATTCATCCTCATCACTCACAATAAGCGAACTATGGAGGTGGCAGATACTATCTTCGGGGTTACTATGGAGATTCCCGGGGTCTCCCAGTTATTCTCCATAAGTTTGAAGGAGAGGGAAGAAGAATTGGTAGGGTGAAGAGGGACAGCTTTTTTGTCAAATAGAAGCCCCGCCATTTTCTTGGCGGGGCTTCTATTTTAGCAGATGGGCAGACTATCGTGATTGCTTCTTCGTCTTCTTCATCATCGCTTCCACTTCAGCATAGCCCCGGGCATAGAACTTCTGCTCGTCGGGAGCAAGATAGTGCAGTAGGCGCAGAAATTCGCCGGCGTGCACCCTCTCCTCATCGGCTATATCTATGAGCGTTGTTCTAACCAGTTTATCGCTAACTGCGTCTGCCACCTGCATATACATCTGAATAGCCTCATACTCCGCAGAGACGAGAAAACGGATGGTGCGAACCAATTCCTCTTTGGTGAGTTTTTGGCCAATGCTTAAACTGGCGAATGGGTCTCCGAAACTGGGCATTTTCCCCTCCTTAAAGAATATTGTTAGCCTGCATATTTGATGTCATCACTTCTTAAGTTCCATCAGTAATCCCAGAAACTCCAACACTCCGTCTCTGCTAACTACCCCTAGAAACTTATCCCCTTCCCTGACCGCCAGCCGGTTGACATTTGCCCGGAGCATTTTTTGCATGACCAGCGCCAGGCTGTCGTTCGGCTTGACCGACTGCACCTCCTCCGCCGGAACCATAATATCGCTGACCAGGTTTTTGCCCCAGTCCTCTTTGGCAATATGCTTTACCTCTTGCAGAGTAACAATTCCCAGCATTCTCCCACCTTCCAAGACCGGGAAACAGCGCACTCCCTTGGGTAGAATCTGTTCCTCCACCAACTCTTTTACCGTTAATTTGGGGGAGACCACGGCGCATTCTTTCTTGACCAGCTCGGAGACCTTATGTCCTTTGAGCGAGAGAGTGAGAGCCAGTTCACGGTAAGATTGAGTGGCGGCGTTCTCCAGGAACCAACCGATGAAAACCATCCAGATGCCGTTGAACCAGTTACCCCCGAAGATGAGCAGAATGCCGAAGGCGATGAGAAGATAGCCGAAACCACGACCGACATAAGTGGCTATGCGAGTGGATTTGACCAGATTTCTGGTGGCTCCCCAAATTATGGAACGGAAGACTCGGCCTCCGTCCAGGGGAAAGCCGGGCAGGAGATTGAAGACCGCCAGCAGAATATTCACCATGGCAATCCAGTAGGAGACGGCGGCCAGGGGTGCCCAGACATCCCCGAAGAAGTGATATATCAACCAAAAAAGCCCACCTATTACCAGACTGGTAATAGGTCCGGCGGAAGCCATCAAAAACTCATCTATCGCTCTCTTGGGTTCTTCGGCTATGGCAGCTGCCCCGCCGAAGATGAATAGTGTAATAGAGGGGACCGCTATGCCCCGCGACTGGGCTACTATACTGTGAGCCATCTCGTGCACCAGAACTGACAGGAAGAAGATGAGCGAGGTGAAGATGGCTACCAATAACCTTTCCCACAGGGGCCAGCCGGCGAAGGCGGTTTCCTGAGGGTAGTAGAATGCCACCAGAGAATAGACCACCAGAAAGAAGATTATTAGCCAGGAGAGGTCCAGGCGAATGGCGATACCCCGAAAAGTGAACAGATGAAATGAGGTTTTCAAGCTCTGCTCCTCGGTTTACGCTCAGGTTTGGATTTAATCTTGGCAAGCATTTTTTTGACTTGATTATAAACATCATCAACAGTAATGGCTTGGACGCAGGAGAATTTTTTCTCACAGAAGTAACCTACCTCAGTGCGATAAATATACATACACGGTGAGCAGGGGTAGGAGAGATAGATATGGCTATGCCGGGGTCCCCGGGGACCATAATTGTATGGGTCTCCCGGACCCCAGATGGATACGGTGGGTGTGCCCAGGGCGAAGGCGAAATGCACCGGACCGGAGTCGTTGGTCACCAACAAGTCCATAATGCTCAGGGCGGCAAAAAATTCCTCCAGAGAGAGCTCCCCGGCCAGGTTCAGAGTATGCCGTTGGATGTTAGCCGGCAGGATATTATAACATTCTGTTGTATATTCCCGCTCCTCCTCAGTGCCGGTGAGGATGATGCGACAGCCCAGCTCTTCCACCATTCTCCAGATGAGGGCGATGAAGTGGTTGCGCGACCAGCGTCGGCCGAGGGCCAGGTCACTGGCGTTGATATTTACTCCTACCAAAGGTCCCTCTGCTCCCAATGCATTGTTGATTATCCCCCCTAGCTTTTCCACGGAAGACGGCAGGGGTTTGAAGCTGGGGTTAGCGCCCGGACTAATTTTTGCGCCGACCGCGGAGGCAAACATACCATAATTGTCCAGAATGTGTTTAGCGAAGTTGAAGAAGATGGGGTGAGAGTAGTGGCTTTTGCGCCAGAAAGAGGGATAGTAGAAGCCGATTTTTTGCCCGGCACCGGAGAGAAAAGTGAATAGAGTGGCGTATTTGGAATAGAACTCCAGGTCAATATAGACATCAATTGGGGTGACGATATGTCGGAAGACATTATACAATGTATCTACGATAAAATACCAGAGGTTGTCGGTGCGGATGGGCCAGAATTCATCGATTATACCCAGACGAGAGAGAAACTTTTGGTGGCTGGCGAAGGTGACCATTGTTATGTGAGCTTGGGGGTAGGCTCGGTGCAGGGCTTGCAGTAAGGGCAGGGAGAGGATGATACTGC
>Ga0315294_10000094_pt1 | contig 88460 bp, 71 predicted proteins | sample YL17G13_40_MG_FD_203626 | JGI IMG/M metagenome (GOLD analysis project Ga0315294, IMG submission 203626) | Sediment microbial communities from Yellowstone Lake, YNP, Wyoming, USA - YL17G13_40 | ecosystem: Environmental > Aquatic > Freshwater > Lake > Sediment | place: USA: Wyoming | collected... | reverse complement strand
GTCTTGAATCGCCTCCATTGCGGGGCCCGACCGCTCTATCGTCGTCCACCTCTGCTTCGCGGCTTCCTGAAAAAGAGCGGCCTCTTTTTTTGATCTCTCTGTCAACATATTATGCGAGATTCAATAAGAACAGGGAGGCGATAAATGACCGAGCAGATTCAAGTCACAAAGGAAGGCGCGGTGGAGATGATTGCGTTCTCGAATCCGCCCAAGAATTTCATCACCCATCGGATGCTGGAGGAGTTTTATCACGAGCTGTTGCGGGTGAAAGCGGACGCTTCGGTGCGGGTCCTGGTGCTGACCGGGGGGATCAAGGACTCATTCCTCACCCATTATGACGTGACCGAACTGATCGAATACGCGCGCCAGGCGCCCAAGCCCCCTGCTTCGCTCAACGACCTGGCGGCGCGGCTCATATCCTGGCTCTTGGTCCAGGCCCACCGCCATCCGGTCCTGGACCGGCTTCTGCTCCGGGCCTTTGCCGGCCGCAGTCCGGGCGAGCAAGGCATTTATTTCTGGAGCAGGTGCCTGGACCTCCTCGACTCGATGCCCAAGCCGGTGATCGCCGCCATCAATGGCCTCTCCCTCGGCGGCGGCTGTGAGGTGGCGCTGTGCTGTGATTTCAGGTTCATGGCCAAAGGCGAGTATTACCGGATCGGCCTGCCCGAGGTCCTGGTCGGAATCATTCCCGGCGGGACCGGGACTCCGCTTCGCCTGCCCCGGGTGGTGGGCGAGGCCAAAGCCCTGGAGGTCCTGCTCACCGGGAAGTTGTATTCGTCGGAGGAAGCCCAGGTTATGGGTCTGATCCATGAGGCCATGGACCCCGATCAGCTTATGCCCCGGGTCATGGAGCTGGCCCGGAGACTCGCCACCCGGCCTCCGCTCGCCGTGGCCGCGGTCAAGCGGGACGTGCGAGAGGGCAGTCGGCTGAGCTATCCTCGCGGCCGGGCGGTGGACCTGGCCGCGGTTAGCGCGGCCATGGCCTCCGCGGACGCCGTGGCCGGCATGAGCCGTTATGTGGAAGACCTGGTCGCCAAATATGACGGTCTCGACCTGCCGCGCATGCTCCAAGACGTCGAGGTCCTCGATTCCGGCCGCCTGGTCCAATATCAGGGGAAATAATGAGGGACAATTCAGGGGGAGCGGGCCTGGCCCGCGATCATCGCGGCCAAAAGGGCGCTCCCGCAAATCATTGCCCCTTTCATTTTTCAAGGAGGACTGATCATGACCCCAGCCGCTCAGCAAGCGCTTGCGAATCTGCGCCAAACCGATCATATGCAGTGGTATGTCATCCCGCTCTTGGCGCTGGTCTTCTACATTTACTTAAACGAGATCGAGAAGCGAAGCTGGAGCGCGGTCTGGCTCGGCATTGGCACCTGGGCCGGGGAGATGATCTGGGAGATGTTCAACGGCGCCATCCTGCACTTCACTCAATTTGCGCCGCTCTGGAGCACGCCGGGACCGACCGCCTTTGAGATCTACACCGGCCTCAACCTCGAGATCACCCTCTTCTTCTCCGTGGCCGGCCTGCTCCTGGTCAAGGTCCTGCCCCGGGACTCGAGCCTGAAAATCCTGGGCCTTTCCAACCGCATCCTGATCCCGATCGGAGGCGGCCTGCTCTCCCTGTTCGTGGAAATTATCCTGAATCAATGCGGGCTGCTGGTCTGGGACTGGTGGTTCTGGCGCTGGCCACACGTGTATCTGATCGCGATCGCCTACTGCGCGCCTGCGCTCGGCCTGGTCTGGCTCCACGACCACTCCTCGCTGAGAGCCAAGCGGAGGGGCGCCTTCATCCTCCTCGCCCTGGCCCTTGCCTGCCATCTCATCTTCGCGGCGATCCTGGGGTGGGTATGATGAGAGAGAGTTGTATGCGGCTTATTTGGAGTGCGCGGGCTTGCTTGCGCTTTGGGTCGCCCCGGCTTGCCGGGGCGGGGGCGGGATTTTGGTGACCGAGTCTGAAGATGAACCCGACAGGATATCCCTGGGTTGCGGGGCCGCCCGCCTGGATCAATGTCTAGTTTGAATTGAACCTGCGTTTATAAACAGAGAGAAGCTCGGTGGTATTGCCGGGAATTTGCCAGGTGCGGCGGATCAAGCGGCCGGGCTTGTTGCCGGTGAGTTCTCCGTTTTCAACCACGATCTGTCCGTTGACGATCACATACGTGATGCCTTCGGGCTTCAGGTTTTCCTTGTGGTAGAGCCAATCGGCCCGGTCGATGATGGTGTCAGGATCGAAGATGACAATGTCCGCGTCACATCCTTCCTGGAGACGGCCTTTTTTATCCAGGCCCAGCCATAAGGCCGGGGCAATGGTGGCCTTAAACAACGCCTGTTTCAAGGAGATGGCTCCTTCATCCCGGGACCAGTGGCCCAGTAACCTGGAAAACGTGCCCAATGCCCTGGGCGACCCGGCAATCGGCTTGCCGGTTTCAGGGGCGACCGACCCGCCGCCGTAATCATTCCCAATAAACACCCAGGGATACTGAAGGCCAAGCTTGGTGTCTTCCGGCGGGATGATTTTACAAATCAAGCCGAGCCCGGGCTGGTCTTCTCCATAAGCATCGATCCTCTCAATATTTTTACGCAGATACTCCGCCTTGGAAAGAGTGAGCTGACCGTATTTTTGCGCGTAAAGCTTGCCGTCAAGGTAAACGTCCTGCGCCGTATAGAATTGCTCGATCTTGTAATTCCCCAATTTTTGCATAAACCATACGGGTATCTTTCCCTTGAACGTGAGAATGTAAAAATCATTGCCCAAATAATCGTGCCCGATAATGTCGCCGGCCAGGGGCAGCCCCTCCTTTCTGATGGCTTGATCCAGGGTATTAAACGCCCAGCGCGAGGAATCGGCCTGGCTCATGTCCGTTAGGTGTGAGACGATAAACGGGACTCGGGTGACGCGGCAGGTATCGATGGCTTCGTAGATGGACCTCTTGAGCACAACATTGTCGATGCCCAAAGACAAATGTTTCAGATTAAAGGTCGGATAGCGGGTATGACTTGCGGCCATTCCGCCGGCTTCCCTGCTGACCTTCGCCAGTTCATCCATGGATTTCCTGGTCGTGCCCATGTCATACATTACGCCAAAGGATATGCCGAAAGACCCGGCGGCGAGGTCTCTGGCGAAGATTTCCTTCATTTGCTTTATCTGCTCATCGGTTTCTTTCTCCATGTGCTTAAGGCCCATATTCGATCGTAAGGTCAGATTGCCGCTGAGCGTTCCGTAATTGTTGTAGAGCGGCACGCGTTCCAGTTCATCCAGGAATTCGCCCAATGGTTTGTCAGGCGCGCCGACACTCATAGGCTTCGCGTCACCCACGGATACTCTTATTCCGGTAGGCGACATGCCGCAATTGCCGCCCAGCCAGAAGGTGATGCCGTCTTGCACGATCAACATGGACACCGGGGATATATTGTCTTTGGTTTCCATCCCGAATCCCTCGTGGGTGTGGGTATTGATAAATCCCGGCGATACGACGAGCCCGCGCGCGTCAACCATGCGCCGGGCGTGCTTGGCATTAAATTCGTGACCGGCGGCAATTTTCTGAATGGTGCCGTTTTTGATGGCAATGGACGCAATTTCATCCCTGCCGGTTTCCGGGTCAATCACTCTTCCATTGGTAATGATCAAGTCGTAATACTTCCCGCCATCATGCGGCAAATCTCCAGCCGCGGCATTATCAATGGCGGTCATGGATGCAATCAGCGCCAGAAAAACTGCAATCAACAAGCCCTTGGTCAAATGATGAAGAACCATTCCCGTTTAACCCCCTTTAGCGTCCGCTCAAGGGCGGATCCCCGCAGCGACCCCTTTGGCGGAACACCGAAAAATTTAAAATTCTTGTCAATGCCTGGCCCTTGGCCGAACTTAAGCGAGCCTACTATATTCAATGCTTTCTTGCAAGACTTTTTCCATCCCGAGGAAGGGGCTCCGCCGGAGACAGACCTGAGCGCTGGAGCCGCGGACTGAATCCCGCCCTGGCGGGACCGCGTGTGGTCGGTTCGATTCCGTCCCTGGCCGCCATTTCCGCCGGATTTTCGCGAACCCCATTTTTAAATAATTCTTTTTTTATTGAATTGCCTTCCGGGTCAACCCTGTCCAAAATGAAGACATGAGGCGGGCGAGATTCATTTCGCTCTTGGTCCTGTGGCTGGTTTGTTGCTGCGGCAAAATTCCGGGGCTCTTCGCATCATTGGTCCCGGCTGCGCAAGTGACGGAACAACCAGGCTGGGACCGGGTCTTTGAGCGCAGGTCAGGCTGGACCGGCGGGGACGTTGCCGCGAGCATAATCATTCCCGGCGAGCGGGTGTTGTGGCTGTTCGGGGACAGTTGGGTTGGGGAGGTGAAGGACAACCGGCGCGTTAACGCGGTCCTGGTCAATAATTCCATTGCCATACAGACTTTTGATCCGGGACAGCCGGGAAAGGCGCCGCCGCCTGACCGGATAAATTTTTACTGGGGCTCGGATGACGCGGGAAAACCAACCGCCTGGCTGCGCCCGGTGCATGACCCGCGCAAGCCGCAGACCTGGTATTGGCCCACGGGCGGGGCGGTGGTGATTCCCGATGAGGGAGGAAATCCCCGGCTGGCATTGTTTCTGCTCGAGCTCAAAAAAGCAGGTGGCGATAATGTGTGGGGCTTTGAATGCATTGGGAGCAGAATGGCATTGGTCGATAATGTCTCGGCGCCGGTTCAATTTTGGAAGCCGGTCGTGATCGATCTGCCCCACCGGATTGAAGGCGGCGATTTGTCCGGCAATCAAATTGACTGGGGCGTGGCTGCGCATTACCGGGCCGGAGCAGGGGGCGCGCCGGATTACGTGTTCATCTATGGGGTTGCGACCGACCGGGGGAACAACCGGGAGTTGCTGCTGGCGCGGGTGTTTCCCTCGGCGCTCCCGGAATTCAAGCAGTGGGAATTTTTCGCCGGGGCCGGGAAATGGGAGAAATCGCCTCCAGCCGCGCACTCGATAGTCAGAGGGGTTGCCGGCGAACTGAGCGTGGACCGAATCGCCGGCCGGTCCGGCGAATTTTATTACGCGATGGTTTACAGCGAGCCGTTCCTGGGCGACCGGATTTTCGCGCGCATTGCTTCTGCTCCTGAAGGGCCCTGGTCAGATCTCAGCCCGGTGTTCACCGTGGCCGAGGCCAGGAGGAGTCCGACCCTTTTCGCTTACGCGGCCAAGGGGCACGCCGGGCTTTCCAAGCCCCGCACGCTGCTGGTCAGCTACATTGTCAACAGCAATGAATTCAACGAACTCGTGAATGACGCCTCGGTCTACCGGCCCAGGTTCATAAGCGTGCCGCTGGACATGATCGGCGTCCGTTGATTTCCCGGCTTGCAATCCTCGCTGAAATTAGGCAAGATTATTAGCATGATCGGGGACGTCGGGATCAACGGTAAGCAGGTGCTTGTCATAGCCGCCACGGCGCTGGTTTTGGCGGTCATGCTGATTTATCCGCCCTGGAAAACGGAGCTGGGTTTTCATTCTGAAAACACCCCGGGCGGAATGCAGCAGATGGAAGCGGAAAGTGTCCGCAGGTACGGCCCGATCTGGCGTCCCCCGAGGCCGACCCCGGAAGAAGAGAAGGAGTGGGGACCTTCCAAGCCGGCAATCGATTTCAAGGTCTTGTTAGTGCAGGCCATCCCGGCGATTGCGATTGGGCTTCTGTTCCACCAGTCCTTCAAGTCCAGGGTGATCTGAGACCGGGCCGAGGTTTCGCGGGTTAAACCATGGTCGCAACCGCCGGCGGAAATGGTCCCTCACGCCGGCTGGCGCGCAAGATGGCGGCCGCAATGGAAAATATCGATCCGTTTCCGGGATCGGGGAGCGAGAAAATGAAGACAACGAAAAAATTGGCGGCACTGGTCCTGTTTCTTGCCTGCGCATGGCAGCCGGCCTTTGGCCTCGAGTTCGAGCAAAAGACGGCCGCGAAATATCCGACCGCGCAGGAAGTGAAGAGCATTGCGGTCTGCGGCAACGGCGTTTTTGCGGGAACCGGAGAAGGCGTATTGGTCTTGGCCGGAGACCGGTTCGTGGATTATGCCCGGACCCCGGAGCTTAAAGGTGTCCGGAGCCTGCTTTGTGACGGAACGGATTTGCTCATCGGCGCCAAGGCCGGGCTTTACGTAATTTCCATGACCAGCAGCCTGCCGGCGCGAAGAATATATGAGGGCGAAGTGAATTATTCATTTGTTTGGAGGAACGCCCTTTATATCGGCACACCCGGGGGATTCATGCGCTTGGGGTCTGGAGCGCCGGAGCCGGTTGAAATCGGAACGCTGGTCCAAAAAAGCACGCCAATGAAGGAATCCTGGGTTAAGACATGTCCGTACAAGATCAATACCGCCATCCGCGGAGTTGCCGGGGAAGGCGACAAATATCTTTACCTTGCCACTCCCGCGGGCCTGATCCGGCTTGTGGACGACGAGTGGTGCGCGGAGATTACCGGCAGGCAGGGGCTGCCCTATGAGGACGTCCTCTCGGTCGCGGTCAAAGACGGCGTGCTTTGGGCGGGCACCAGCTTCGGCGCCGCCAGATATGACGGAAAGCAATGGGAATATTTCCAGGGCGCGCAATATCTTTTGAGCGAGCGCGTGAGCGCGATTGCGGCTGATGCCCCGGGCTCGGCCTGGCTCGCGACCCCCAAAGGCGTCACTCATATCGAATACAAGCCCATGACCCTTTCGGAGAAGGCCGCGTATTTTGAAAAAGCCACGCGCGAGCGGCACCTCCGCTACGACCTGGTCTCGGACTCGCATCTGGACAAGCCCGGGGACCTGTCAACCAACCGCCCTTTCACCAATGACAACGACGGCCTGTGGACTGCGATGTACATCGCCGCGGAATGCTACCGCTACGCCGCAACCAAGGACCCCGAGGCCCGGAAATACGCCTCCGATTCGCTCAAGGCCATGATCTTCCTGGAAACCGTGACCGAAATCCCGGGGCTGATGGCCCGGTCGATTGCCAGACCCGGAGAACAGGTTGACAACGTCAAGGGCGACCACCCCATGCAATGGGACAACTGGACCGCGGACAAACAATGGCGCTGGAAAGGGGACACCAGTTCCGATGAAGTGGTCGGGCATTATTACGCCTACGCAATCTACTATGACCTGGTGGCGGATGAGAAGGAGAAGGATGAAATCCGCGCCAAGATCAGGCGCATTACGGACTATATTATCGAAAACGATTACAACCTGCTGGACGTTGACGGCAAGCCCACCACCTACGGCAAATGGAATTTCTATGACAACTGGCGGCGCTTCAGCCCGGACCGCGGGCTGAACTCCCTGGAGATACTGTCGCATCTCAAGGTCGCATACCACATCACGGGCGACCGCAAATACCAGGAAGCCTGCCTTGACCTGGCCCTGAAAAAAGGCTACGCCAAGTTCACGGTCAATCAAAAGATCAACATCCCGGGTTTCATCAACCATTCCGACGACGAATTGGCTTTCCTCTCCTACTACCCGCTGCTCAAATACGAGGACGACCCGGAATTGCTCAACTACTACCGCGAAAGCATCGAGAGGTCCTGGCGGATCGAAAAGCCCGAGCGCAGCCCTTTGTTCAATTTCATTTACGCCTCGGCAAGCCCCAAGGCCGCGGACTTTGATCTTGAGGGCGCGCTTTTCACCCTGGAACGCATCTCGCTTGACCTGGTGAGATGGAACCACCTGAATAGTCGTCGCGCGGACGTGCAGTTCAAGTCAGCCAAGGGCAGGTTCCGGGAGAGGGAGTCCAAGACGCCGCTCCCGCCCGACGAACGGACGGTTATGAAATGGAACGGCAACCCCTACCAGTTGGATACCGGCGTGGGCTGGCAGCCGACGGAACTGATGGACACCGGCATTGCCGGGGGCGGGGCCAGCGAGGAAGCCGGAACCTTCTGGTTGCTGTCATACTGGATGGGCAGATACTACGGCTACCTGGCGAAAGATTGATCAATTCGAAGTGACGGGACCGGGCTTCACAACCGCCCGGCCCCTCGCCTTTGAACTCTAATTACTTTTAGCCCTCCCTGCCTTTAAATCCCCTCCGGGAATAACTATATTTTGACTGCGGCCATAAGTCTTGCCGCCGGGCTTGGAAAGGGGGCGCCATGGACAGGACCAATGCGGAGACAACGGCCCAGCGCGAGCGCCGGCTGGGGATCGCGCAAGCCATGCTCACGATCGTCGCGGGCGGGCTTTTGCTGAGCGGGCTGAGCATCTATATCCCGGCGCTGCAGGGCGGACAGATCGTGAACGCCATCCTGCAGCGCCTATTCGATTCCACTCCTTCCATCGCGCCGGTTTATCAGGCGTTGGCCATTCAGACTTTCGATTTTCAGATGGTCTCGGGCAAACATCTCCAACTGATGCTCGATAATGACTGGCTGGGCTTCGCGCATTTCATGCTGGCGGTGCTTTTTCTCGGCGCCATCCGCGATCCCTGCCGGAACCTGTGGGTGACCCAGTTCGGGCTGATCAGCGCGGTCAGCCTGGTGCCCGCGGCCTTTTTCTTCGGAGCCCTGCGCGGCGCGCCTTTCCTGCACCTTTGCATCGATGCCGGTTTCGGCGCGGCCGCATTCGTTCCGCTCTACGTCGGGTACCGCCAGCTCAGGATGCTGCGGGTCTCAAAGGAGGGTCAAAATATTTTCACTTGAAGGCAAGACCGCGCTGATCATCGGCGGGGCAATGGACACCGGCGGTCACCTGGCTTGCATGTCCGCGGGAGCATGGTACGCAGTCTTTTCCACGTCCGGATGAGAACCTCCCTGGTCTAGCTTTGCTTCCAGTTGACTTTGATCACCGCGTAGGGCTGGTGTTTTTTCCAGTCGTGCTCGACGATCTCAGCGGACACCTCTTTCCCGCCGTTAAGCTCGGCCACCCGGGCAAAGGTGCCGGCGCACTGGTGGGAATAGGCCTCAAAAAAATCAAAGGGATGGTCGTGGCGGATTTTCACCTTGACCTCCGTGGGCGAGACCTTTTCAACCTCGATGGCGCTGAAACCCGGGTCGTCGAACTGGAACCACTTACTCCAAAAAGTTCGACAGCGCTCAATTGCGGCCGCGGGGTCCTTGAAGCGCACCAGGTGGTGGTAGAAGCGGTTGCACAAATCCTCAATCACAAACCCGCCCCAGACCCGCGCGTTTTCCAATTTGCCCTGGCCGATCTCGCTGAAAATGGCGTGCCCGGCGTGTTCGTAAGCGGTCAGCGGATACCAGCAGTTGGGAAGAACGATCCCGTTGATGATCTCAAGGTCTTCCTGGTTTAGATACTTTTTCCAGTCGCGGTCCTTGTTGTCACGGATCAAGCGCGCGTACTCCATAAGCAAAGTGCCCTTAACTTTTGCCACGGCAATTCCCCTTTCTTGCTTCTTTCGGGGAGTTTCAGAGGAACTTCTGGTCTATTCTTATCGTATTCCTGGGGGAAAGTCAAGCCTGAATTTTAATGCGCGGTGTAATCTATGGCGGGCGCGCCTTTCACCGCGATGGCGAAGCAGAAGCAGTGGATGGCCGCGTGTTTGCTCACCGGCTTCAGGCTGTGCACCGCGTTGGGAGGGATGTGCACAAGGTCGCCCGGGCCGATCCTCCGCTTCTCCTTCCCGATCACCATCACCCCGTACCCGGAAGTCACGTAATAAAACTCGTGGGTAGGGTGTTTGTGGGGATTGACGTACCCGCCCCCGGCAACCTCAAACTCGCTCACCAGCTCCAGGAAACCACCCTCGGTGATCCTCTTCATTTCCCGCGGCTCAACCACCCACCAGACCGCGACCGTGCCCTGATGCTCCATGCTCGGCGCCTTGTCCTTGATCGACCTCACGTCCATTTTCGTCCCTCCTTATTTCACATAGACTCTTCTTGCAATTTCGATGAACTGGTCCACGTTGTCCCTGCCCACCAGCTTGAACGGGATCAGGATTTGCTTTTCGAGTTTGACTTCCTTGAGGTGGTCCACGCAGGCCTTGATGCCTCCGGCGCCTTGTCCCTCCGGGTCCTGGAAGACGGTTGCGGAAATTTCGCCTGACTTGATCGCGTCCAGGGTTTCGGGCAGGCCGTCCACCCCGACCAGGGCGATTTTTCCGGAAAGCCCGAACTGCTTGACCGCCTGGAGCGCGCCCAGGATCATGTCGTCGTTGTTGGCGATGATGAATTCGTAGCTCTTGTCGCGGGAGAGTATGCTCTCGGCCACGCTCTGGCCCTTGCCGCGGTCGTAGTCCGCGTATTGCTCAATCAGCGAGATTTTTCCGGTCAAGCCCTTGGCCGCAAGCCTCTGCTTGAAGCCGTCGTTGCGAGCGATGTCCGTGATCTGTCCCGCGACTCCCCGGAGGTAAATCCCGCGCAGCTTGTCTTTGCCTGACTTTGCGAAGAAATCCGCCAGCCATTCCCCGAGCAACTCCCCGGACTCCACCTGGTTGGAGCCGACGAAGGTGACGTAGTCCCCGCCGTTGGCCTTGCCGTTGAACTGCACCACCGGCACCCCCGCCCGGTTGGCAGCCTCGATTGAAGCCACCGAGGCGTCCAGGCTCGCCGCCTCAAACGCCAGGCAGTCAACCTTCTGCCCCAGCATCCGCTCAACGTTCTCAAGCTCCTTGCCGGTGTCGTTGAAAGCATCGGTCTCCACCAGCCTGACCCCGGACTTCGCCGCCTCGTTCTGCGCGGCTTTTTGCAATGCCGCCACGTAGGGGAAGGCCAGGTTCTGGTAACTCACGCCGATTATATATGCCTTCTGGTCAGCAGTCGGATTGGGGGATGGCTTGTTGCAAGCGAGAGCCGATAACAGCAAAAGTGTAAAGTGTAAAGGGTAAAGTACAACAGAAGATTTCATTTGGGTCTCCTTTCAAAATTATGAATTATGAATGATGAATCATGAAATCATCGGCCTATGCCCTTTTTTGAGTTCACTATGATTGTGGTTATAACTGAGATCAACTCTTCGGTCTCATCGATCAACGGCTCGAGTTTATTCTTTGGGACCATCCCGGATTCAGCCAGGAGCTTCAGCCAATAAAGGCTTTCCCTGGATTCTTTCTGGGCAATGGCCATTTTGTGTATGAAGTCGAGTTTGCTTTCGGCTGATTGGGCCTCTTCGATGTTTGCGCCAATTGAGGTTGCGGATTTCAAATATTGTTCCCCTATGATCCATCCCGACCAATCCTTTTTTTGGCGAAGATGCTGGAAAAGCTTAATTGCTCTCAATGCGTATTTAAACGTCCGATTCCTTATATCTATGGATTTCACCTTTGCCTCCGATTGTTTCCTGATTCAGCATTCATAATTCATAATTCTGCCTTCATCCTTTCTTTCGCATCATTCCATCAAGCCAAACGGCAGTGATAATGATCGCCCCGATCACCATCTGCTGCACGGGTGAGGACACGTTGAGCATGACCAGTCCGTTGAAGAGCACGCCGATGATCAGCGCTCCGACCATGGTTTTGGCCACGGTGCCCCTTCCGCCAAAGAGGCTGGCGCCCCCGATCACCACCGCGGCGATGGCCTGGAGGTTTAGTCCCTCTCCGGCGATAGCCTGGGCCGCGCCCAGCCGGGAGGTGAAGACCAGGGCGCCGATCCCTACGCAAAGCCCGCTGACCAGATAGACGCAGAGCTTGACCAGGCGGACGTTTATTCCCGCGGCGGCCGCGGCCTTCTCGTTCCCGCCCACGGCGTAAACGTATCTGCCGAAGCGGGTGAAGTTGAGCGCGACCGAGGCCGCGAGCGCGGTCAGGACCAGCGCGACCACCGGCAGGGGCACCGGGCCGATGGAGCTTTGCCCGATCCAGCGGTAGGCGGGGGACAGGTTGTAAATGGGGTTGACCCGGTACCAGATCACAAATCCGCGGAAGGCGGTAAGCGTTCCCAGGGTGACGATCAGGGGATTGACCCCCGCGGCCGCGATCACGCCGCCGTTGATCAGCCCACCGAGCAGGCCGACCAGGATGGGCGCCGCGCAAGCGAGCGCGAGGTTCATTTGCGGAGAATTTTGCTGGGCGAAGAGCGCGGAGAACATGCCGGCGACCGCCAGCAGCGATCCCACGGAAAGGTCGATGCCTCCGGTCAAAATGGTGAAGAGCATGCCCGTGGAAATGATCCCCACCACCGAGACCTGGAGCAGGATGAGCATGACGTTTTCGCGGGTTCTGAACTCCGGGCTGATCAGGGCAAAGGCAATCACCACTCCGGCCAGGGCGAAATAGATGCCCCAGTCGCGGAGCGCGGGCAGGAGCTTCCGGCCCGGTCCGGCCGCGCCGGGTCTGGTCCGGTCCGGGCTCATGCGGAAATCCCCGCGAATGAAACCGCGCCAGCCGCGGCCCCGCCAAGGTTTTCAGCGGTAAGGTCCGCTCCCGAAAATTCCGCCGCGAGCGTCCCTTCCCGCATGACCAGCACCCGGTCGCTCATGCCCATGACCTCGGGCAGCTCCGAGGAGATCAATAAAATGGCCATGCCTTGCGAGGCCAGCCGGTCAATCATGGCATGGACCTCGGCCTTGGCCCCGACATCGATCCCGCGAGTGGGCTCGTCCAAAATCAGGATGGCCGGAGGACGCACCAGCCACTTGCCGATCACCACTTTCTGCTGGTTGCCGCCCGAGAGAGTTTCCGCGGCAACCGAGCTCGAAGCCGCATGGATATCGAATTCTGAGATGATAGCCGCAACCTCTCTTGCCTCCTGCCGCCGCTTCACGAACCCCAGCCGGGAAAATATTTTGAGCGCCGGCAGCGAGATGTTCCTGGCCACGGACTGCGTGAGCACCAGGCCTTTTTCCCGGCGGTCTTCAGGCACCAATGCCAGGCCGTAACTCTTGGCCGCAGCGGGAGATCTGATCCGGGCGTTTTTGCCCGCGATCAGGATTTCGCCTGCGGCCGCTGGCCCAAGCCCGAAAATCGCCTCGGCCAGATCGGTCCTGCCCGCGCCCATCAAGCCGTAAATCCCGAGCACTTCGCCCCGGTGAATCTTGAACGATATGTTCTGGAATGCGCCCGGCCGCGACAAATTTTTGAGTTCCAGCAAAACCGCGGATTTGTCCGGGGCGTGGCGGTGCGGGAACAGCGAGGACAATTCCCTTCCCACCATGGCTTTGATCAAGGATGCCCGGTCCCATTGGCCGGTTGGCTGCGAGGCGATTCTTGCGCCGTCGCGCATCACGGTCACTCTCTGGGTGAGCTCGAAGATTTCTTCGAGTTTGTGGGAGATGTAAACCACAGCCGCGCCCCTCTCCGCGAGCCTGCGGACGACTTTGAACAGGTCCCTGATCTCAGGCGCGGTCAGGCTTGAGCTGGGCTCATCGAGGATCAGGACTTTGGGATTTTGGGAAATGCCCTTGGCGATTTCCACCAGCTGCCGGCGGGCAACGCTCAATTTTTCGACCTTTTGCCGGGGGTCAAGCTCAACGCCAATTTCCTTGAGCAAAGCTCGGGCCCGTCCCGCGGCTTTGCTCCGGCTGATGAACCCCGGTATTTTGGCGGGCGGCTCCCGGCCCAGAAAAATGTTTTCCGCCACTGACATTTCCGGGACCAGGCTCAGTTCCTGGTGCACCATGGCCACGCCCAGGTTCCGGGCCTGTCGCACGCCGCGGATTCTGACTTCACTGCCCGCAACGAAAATCCCGCCTTGATAGTCGGGATAAAGCCCGGCCAGGATGCGCATGACGGTTGACTTGCCCGCGCCGTTCTCCCCGACCAGGCCGTGAACTTCTCCGGGGAAAATTTCCAGGTCAACGGTGCAAACCGCCCGGGTCAGCCCGAAGGATTTGCTGACGCCGCTCAGTCGGATTACCGGCTCGGCCAATTCCAGCCTCCGCGCTAGTCCAGGCCGAGCAGGCGCGACGGGTTTTTCTTGACCATTTTTTCGATGTCCCGCTTGGGCACGGAGAGAGCGAGCAGCAGGCGGATGAAGAGCTTCATGCCTTCGACCGGGTGAACGTTGAGCATGGTGCCCAGGTCGGTGCTCATCACAATCCGGTCCGGGCCCACCTTCTTGATGATCTCCAGCATCTCAAAGGGGTCGCCGTTGGGGTTGTTGAAATGCGGCACCGACGAGTACATGAACAGCCCCACCAACGCCCCGCGGCGGGCCATCTCCACCTGCTGCTCTATGGTCGCACGGTTGACGTTCCAGTTGGGGTGAGTGAGCATGATCTTCTTGATCCCCATTTTGCGCGCGGCATCGATCACCACGAAGCGCTCCTTGACCGAGGCGTGGCAGGGGTCCAGGATCACGTCGTATTTTTTCACCAGCTCCAGGATTTCCATCAGTTCCTTGAGCGGCCGGCCTTTTGAGTCGAGGAGTTCGATCCCGCCTTTTTCTCCCATGACCCGGTGGTGGTGGGCGCCGTCGTGGCTGGGGAGCCAGACTTTTTTTCCGCCGGCCCGGCAGCACATTTCAACCGAGTCGGGGTAAAGCCCGCCCACGTAGTAGTTGCAAACGATGCCGCCGAAGACATGGACCGGCGTCAGGTTTTTTTCCTTGGCGTAGAGGTCCACGATCTCCTGGACGTAGGGCGCGGTGAAGGCCGTGGGCATGGTCATGGACTTGAAGAGCACCGCCTTCATGCCCTCGTCCGTGGCCCGCTTGGCGATGTGGCTTTGGCTCCAGCCGGTATCGATCAGCGGGTCCGGCCAGCAGTGGATGTGGAGGTCGCACGCCCCGTGCATGATTTCCGCAACCTCGGCCTCGGTGATGGTCCCGAGCCTGGCGCCCATGTCCTCCACCGTGTGATACGCCCGCAGAGCATCATCCCGGTACTTCTTATCAAAACTCGGCTCGTAATCCTCTCTAACCCTAACCCTGCCTTTGGCCATTTTCCCCTCCTGGAAATTTCATTTTTTGGCCTTGATTTGCCTCACAGCCCAGGTCCGCAGCGAGAAAATTCTTTCCCTTATCTCATGTCGGTCAAGTTTTTCCTCGGATTCCTCCGGAATGTCATCATAGCGGAATTGACCGCGAAAGGGGTGAGCATCCGGAGGTCATCGAGTTCGGACGGCAAATCGAGCCCGAGCTCCTTCGCCAAATCCATCAGCTCGGACAGCCGGTGCGACTGCGGGTATTTGGAGCCGGCTGAAATCAATGCGGCTTTGAGCAATTTTTCCGCGGCTTGCTGGGCGTGGAACCCGAAAATCTCGTCGGCCGCACTTTGGTCATCGATCAACTTATCGAGGATATATTCATCCTGGGAGGCTTTTTTCAAGAGCAGCTGCGCCGGCTTAATTCTGGCCATATAGAATTTTTCCTCGCTTGGCGACCTGGTGGATCAATGTGCCCGGGAATTTTTTCCAGGCTTCAAAGTTTTTCCGGCTGGTGACAATGATGTCCACCGGGATTCCGAGAGGTCTCAGCACGTCGCTGAGCCTGACCATTTCCTTGCGCCGCGCCTTGACCTCTTCTTCCACGACCATTATGTCCAGGTCACTTTTCTCTCCCGCCTCGCCGCGCGCGTGAGAGCCGAAGAGAATTATGGTTGAGCCCGGCGCGGCTTTTTTAAGCAGCCTGGTCACTTCGCTTATGGTCTTTTTTGAAATCATCCGACGTCCATTGGTCTATTATTATCTACCCAAAAATCCTCCGTCCACAATCAGGATTGCTCCGTTGAGGTAGTCGGAGGCGGCTGAGGCCAGGAACACGATGGCGCCCATAAGGTCCTCGGGCCGGCCCCATCTCCCGGCCGGGATGCGTTCGAGGATTTGCCTGCTCCGGACCGGGTCGTTCACCAGCGCGGTATTGAGCGGGGTGTCCATGTAACCCGGAGCGATGGCGTTAACGTTCACGCCTCTTCCGGCCCACTCGTTGGCAAGCGCTTTGGTGAGCTGGGCGATGGCGCCCTTGCTTGCGGTATAGGCCGGGACGGTGATTCCTCCGGAAAAGGAAAGCAGGGACGCCACGTTGATGATTTTGCCTGAGCCTTTTCGCAGCATGATTTTTCCGGCCATCTGGCAGAGTTCAAAGGCCGCGGTGAGGTTCAACTCCAACACTGCGTCCCAGTCCCGGGCCGGGAATTTTTCCGCGGGATGCCGGCGGGTGATGCCCGCGTTATTGACCAGGATGTCAATGGCGCCGAAGGCCTTGATGAATTTCCGGAAGGCAGACTTGCGCTGCTTGCGATTGGCAAGGTTTGCCTTGATCCCGATTATTTTCCGTTCTCCGCCCGACAGTTCTTTTACCGTGTTTTCCAGCTTTTCCGAAATGTCGATTACGCCGACCTGCGCGCCCGCCTCCAAGAGCGCCTGCGCCATGGCCTTGCCCAACCCGTAAGACCCGCCGGTGACCAGCGCCTTTTTGCCGGAAAGGTCAAACAAATCCAGCACGCTCATATCTTGACCTCGTGCAACGGCTCTTCCCCCCGCAAAACCCGCAAAGCCTCCATCGCCGCGGTTTCCTTCAACTCCTGGATCGCGCCCTCCGAGTACCACGCATAGTGCATGGTCAGCACCACGTTATCCAGCGAGCGGAGCGGGCTGTCCCTGGGCAGCGGCTCGGTCTCATAGACGTCGAGTCCGGCGCCCGCGATCTTGCGCGCGCGGAGGATGTCAATGAGCGCCTGTTCGTCGACCAGCGCTCCGCGGCTGGTGTTGATGAGGTATGCGGTCGGCTTCATGAGCGACAGCAGGTGGGCGTTAATCATGTGCCGGGTCTTGGGATTGGAAGGCGCATGGATCGAGACGTAGTCCGAACTCTTGAACAATTCATCCAAATCCACCCCCAAGATCCCGTGCTCATCCAGCTCCTCTTTGCGTACCAACGGGTCATGCACGATGATCCGTTTGAACAAATGCTTGATCTTTTTCGAAAGCACGCGCGGGATGTGCCCGAAGCCGACCAGGCCGATGGTCAAATCCATGAGCCGCGGAATGGGCATGATCTCCTGGAGCGAGTACCGGTTTTCCCGGAGCAACTGGTCGCCGATAAGGATTTTCCGGTGCAGCGCCAGGAGCAGCGCCAGCGAGTGGTTGGACACCTCGTCCAGGCAGTAGAAGGGGACGTTGCAGACTCTGATGCCGTGCCCCTTGGCGGCGTGAAGGTCAATGGTGTCAACCGCGATCCCGTAGCGCACGATCACCTTGCAACGCTCCATGGCCGAGATCACCTCGTGGTTGACCGGGCCGTACTGCGCGATCACCGCGTCCGCGTCCCGAACCTCTTTCGCGAACTCTTTCGCGTCCCGGGTCCGGCTCTCAACAACCTCAACCCCGGGCAACTGAGCCAGGACCTTCTTCTCGATCTCAACGTCCGCATATTCTTGGTAATTGATCACAACCTTCATTATTATTTCTCTTTACCTCCAAGATTTTGTCATCTCAATTCTGATATCGCGAAGCATATATATCCAGGACCTGCCGGATCATTTTCTGGTAATGGGTGTGCAGCTTCTTCGAGCGTCTCTTGAAGAATTCCACGCTGTGTTTGCTCAAGCTGATCGTGATTTTCACCTTCTCCTCCTTCAGGATCAGTTTCTCGGGAGGCGGAAGAAAATCTTCGACCAACTCACCCTCAATAGGCTCATCCGTGTATCGAGTTTTTTTCTTCATAAATTCTTCTCCCTTCGCGCCAATAACCGGCGCCGATTATGCGGATCACATGGCCGCGATACGTGAAACGCACCGTCAAAATTCCTTCGGCCACTTGCCCAAAACAGTAGAAGCGCTTTTCGGAGCCACTATGTTTCGAGTCCCGATAGAATACGCGGCGCGGGTCAAGAAATGCATGTTGCGCAAGTTCAAACGAAACGCCATGTTTGCGCAGGTTTTCCGCCGCCTTATCCTCATCCCATTCAAACCGCGTTTCTTCCTTCATCTCTCCGCCGGCATATTTTTTGCCATACTATTATATGGCTCCTCGGGGATAGATGCAAGCTCCCTTATCTGCTGATGTTGCTATCCCTGCTTCTGAGCACCTGCTCGACTTCGGTTTTGGATCCCCACCAGTAGTCTCCGCGCATTCCGATTTTCATGGCGCTCATGGCGATGCCGTATTTGAGTCCGAGCGCGAGGTTGTTTTGGAGATAGCCGTAGATCATCCCCGCGGCGAAAGCGTCTCCGGCCCCCAGCCGGTCCACCACCTCGCTCAAGGCGAACCCCGGCTCATGCCAAAGTTTTTCGCCGTCCCAGGCGTAGGCGCCTTTGCCGCCCGCGGTGAGCACCGCGACCTGGCAGTGGAAAAGATATTGAATCCTCTTGACCGCGGTCTCGGGTTCACTCTTGAGATTGAAGAGCGTTGCGGCGTCCTCGGCGGTCATCATGAGCAGGGCGCATTCGCGGATCACCGGCGAGATCACTCTTGAGCATGCCTCGGGCTTCCAGAGTTTGGCGCGATAGTTCACGTCGAACGAAACCGGAATCCTTCTGGCCTTGGCCCGCCGGGCAGCCTCGGTTACCGCAGCCCTGCACGAGGGAGAAAGCGCCGGAGTGATCCCGGTCAGGTGCAGCAACTGAGTATTGAGCAAGAAATTCCAATCGAGCTCGCTCGGCTTGAGCCGGGAAACCGCGGAATGGGCGCGGTCGTAAAGCACCGAGCTTGCGCGAGGAGGCGTTGCGAATTCAACGTAATAGGCCCCCACCCGGTCGTCTTTGGTCCAGATGATGCCCGAGGTGTCAACCCCATGACGCTTGACGTCAAATTCAACCCGCCGGCCGAGCGGGTTCTCGGTCAGACGCGACACCCACGCGGTCCTCATCCCCAGCCGGGCAAGCGACACCGCCACGTTGGACTCGGTCCCGCCGGTGTGAATGTCCAGTTCAAAAGTGTTGTTCAAATTCTGCCCCGGCCGAACCGAGAGCCGCACCATGGTCTCGCCGAAAGTTGTTACCTCAAATCTCCGTTTCTCGTTTCTCATTTCTCTTTTCTCTTTCTTCAATGTGCGAGGGACTTCAGTCCCGATTTTTTCCTGTCGCCACTATGTATTTTTTTGCAGTGTCTCTTATCGCCTCCCAGTCTCCCTTTGCCAGCCATTCTTTTTTGAAAAGCTCCCCGCCCGCTCCCACTGCCGCGGCCCCGGCTTTGAAGTATTCGGCCGCGTTTTCCGGGGTCACCCCTCCGGTGGGCATGAGCTTCAGGTCCGGAAAAGGCCCGAGCAGGCTCTTGATGTAGCCGGGTCCCAGGACCGAGGCCGGGAACACTTTGACCATTTCTGCCCCGGCCCGGTGCGCAACGAGAATTTCCGTGGGGGTCATTGCTCCGGGGAAGACCGGGATTTTGCGTCTGACGCAATATTCAATGACCTCCGGGATAAGCGCGGGAGTGACAATGAATTGCGCGCCTGCGGCAATCGCCTTTTCCGCGGATTTCACGTCCAGCACCGTGCCCGCGCCAAGGTCAATCCTGTCCTTGAAATCCGCCTTGATCATTGCGATCTGAGCGAAGGCGTCTTCCCGGTTGAGAGTGATCTCCATCACCCGCAGGCCGCCCTCGAACGCGGCCTTGACCGCGGCTTTGACCGCCTCGGTGTCCGCGCCGCGGATGATTCCTATCACCGGCACCTGGCTCAGAAATTTCATCGCCATTTTCTGCAGCCATTCTAGCAATTTGGAAAATGCTAAGCAAGCCGGAGTCCGGGTCGGGGTTTGACAGCCCTCGGACGCCAATCTAGAATAATTGCCCGAAAGAGTTTCGGTTCCGCACCGGTCGATGCTCTGCAGCACCTGGCGCATTGAGGAGGGAGATAATGGCCAAGAAAGTTAAAGCCGCGGTGATGACTGCTCCGGGCAAAATGGAAGTGCAGTATTTTGACTATCCCAAGCCTGAGCCGGGCGCCATGGTCATCGAAATGGAGATGAGCGGCATCTGCGGCACGGACAAGCACGCGTTCAAGGGCGAGATGGTGCTCTACGCCGGCACCGAGGCGGAACAGCGCGGGGTGTTCCCCTGCGTCAAAGGCCACGAGAACGTCGGACGGATCGTGGAGATCAACGGCGAATACTTTGACTATGACGGCCGTCCGCTCAAGCTCGGCGACCGGGTCACCATGTGCCCGAACATCATCTGCGGCAAATGCTACTACTGCCGCCACGTTTTCGGCTGGCCCTACTGCGCCAAGAACAAGACCTACGGCGTCTATTTCCCGTCCAACAAGTGGCCGCACATCACCGGAGGATGGGCCGAATACATGTATATCTTTCCGGGGTCGTTCGTTTACAAGGTCCCGGAGGACATGCCCTCGGAGATCGCGGTTAACATCGAGCTGATGGTGGTCACCAACAACGTTGACCGCGCCAAGGGATACATGGAGTTCGCCTCGCGCGGGTTCGGACTGATGGACACCGTGCTCATCCAGGGCGTGGGCGCCATGGGGATCGCCCACCTGATCAAAGCCCGGGTGCTCGGCGCCGGGGATATCATTGCGCTGGACACCTCCGACTACCGGCTGAAACTTTCCAGGGAATTCGGCGCGGACTACACCATCAACGTCAAGAAGACCACTTTCAAGGAGCGGCTGCAGGCGGTGCGGGAGCTCACCGAGGGACGCGGCGCGGACGTGGTGATCGAGACCACCGGCCTGGCAACGGTCGTACCTGAAGGACTGGACCTGCTCCGCCGGGGCGGAACCTACCTTGAGGCCGGAAACTTCGTGGACTCCGGCGAGACCACCATCAACGTCCACCGCCACCTCGCGGCCAAGAACGTGCTCCTGATCGGAAACACCAACCACCCAAATTCCGAATACTACCGCACCATCAAAATGATGCAGAAATACAAAAAAGATTTCCCCTGGCATAAATTCACCACCCACAAGTTCCCCCTGGACAAGGCCCAGGAAGCGCTGGAATTCTCGCTGGGAGAGAAGGCGCTCAAGGTCGTGTTCGACATGACGAAGAAAGCATGAATTATGAATGATGAATGATGAAAAAGGACCGAGGCAGGGATGAGTTCATCTGTGACTGGAAAGGATTGAGAGAGAAATAAATGAAACTTGGCTGCAACACGGTCGCGTTCCGAAAGTCGTCCTTGGAATTCGCGCTCGAGCGCATCGCCAGGGCCGGGTATAAATACCTGGAGGTCGAGGCGAACATGAGTTGGTGCGACCACGTGCGCACGGACCAGGACGACCCGGTCAAGTTCCGGGACAAGGTGAAGGGCTTCGGGTTCAAGGGGATTTCGTGCATAGGTTCTCACCGGGAGCTGATCTCGGAGCCGACTGCGGAGCAAGACATCCGGCATTCGCTGGAATTCTGCGCGGCCGCGGGCGTGCCGGTGGTTGCGACCGGGGAGGGGAGACTTGCCGAGGGAATGACGATTGAAAACGCGCTTGCCATACTCAAGCCCAAGCTGGAGCGGCTGGTCAAGGTTGCGGAAAAGTGCAAGGTGTATCTGACCATTGAGCCGCACGGGTCGCTCTCGCTCTCGCCGGGCGGCCTGGAAAAAATTCTTTCGCTCGCGCCCTCCAAGTGGCTGGCGGTCAACTTCGATACCGCCAACCCTCATCGCGGGGATTACGTGGGCACCACCAAAAAGGGCTTTGAATGGAAATTGGACGAGGCTGCGAGGGGAGACGAACTCGCGGTGCTCCGGCCGGTGGCCAAAAAAGTCAGGCACGTTCACTGGAAGGACGTGGTCGGCAGGAACGCGGTGGTCCTGGGGGCCGGCGAAGTCAAGCTGAAGGAAGAGATCGAGATTCTTGTCAAGGCGGGTTATGACGGCGTGCTATCCTATGAAACCGAGGGCTGGGAAGAGCCGGAAGCGTCGCAGAAGATGATTGAAGAGAGTCTTAAATTCAGCAAGAAGCTATTGCAAGAGTTGAAAATAAAATTTGAGTGAAAAAGTTGTGCGCAGACAGGAGTGTCTGCGCCCCGAAGAGCGAAACATGAAAAAGTTGCCGGAAAAAATGCAAGCTGCGGTATTATTCGGGTTCAACGACCTGCGGGTGGTTGAGATGCCGGCGCCGAATCCGGCGTTTCAGGAGGTTTTGATCAAGGTTGAGGCGTGCGCGATCTGCGGGACTGATCCCAAGATCGTTGCCCACGGCTGGCCCAACAATCCTCCTTTCGGGCAATACATCCCGGGGCATGAATACGCCGGGACCATTGTCGCGCTTGGCCAAGGCGCGGCCGGTTACAAAATCGGGGACCGGGTTGCGGTGGAGCCGCACAAGGGCTGCGGCATTTGTGAGAACTGCATCCGCGGGCTTTACACCACCTGCCTGAATTACGGCAACGTCGCGGCCGGGCACCGGCACTACGGGTTCACGGTCAACGGCGGCTACGCGCAATTCGCAGTCAACCACCTGAACACCCTGCACAAAATCCCGGACGCGCTTTCCTTTGACGAGGCCACGCTGATCACCACCGCGGGCACCGCGCAATACGGCATTACCCGCATCGGCGGAGTCCGTCCCGGAGAGACGGTTGTGGTCTCGGGTCCGGGCCCGATCGGACTCATGGCCTGCCAACTGGTCAAAGTCCTGGGCGCGGGCACGGTCATTTTCACGGGCACGCGCAAGGAGCGGCTGGACCTGGGAAAGGAACTGGGCGCCGCGGACGTGACCATCAACGTCCGGGAGCAGGACGTGGTCAAGGAGATTTTCAAGCTGACCGATAACGTGGGCGCGGACCTGACCGTGGAATGCGCGGGCACGGAGCAGGCGGCCAAAGACGCGGTGGAATACACGCGCAAGAACGGCCGCATTGCCCTGGTCGGAATTTATCAGGGAGAAATTTCGATCAACCTCAACAAGGTCGTGCAGTGGAACATGACGCTCGCGGGCGGCAAGGCCGAGGGCGACTGGAGCCTAGAGCGCGTGCTCCCGCTCATGGCCGACGGCCGGATCAAGGCCGGTCCGCTCATCACCCACCGCTTCCCGCTGGAAAAAATCAACGAGGCCATGAAGACTTTTACGGAGCGGCAGGGCGGGGCGATTAAAGTGGTGATCCATCCTTAAAGGAATCGCGACTGAAGTCGCTCGCACGGAATCTGGGGAAAAAATATGTGTGCAGACAAGAGTGTCTGCACCCCGAAGAAAGGAGAGGAAGATGGTTTATGGGAAGGAAATGTGGATCACCACGGAACACCCGGCGATAGTTTTTGAGGACACCGAGGTTGGCAAACTCAAGAAGCAGATCTGGGACTCGTCCCCCAAACAATTGGACAAAATTCTGAAAGCCTACGGCATTCCTTCGGAGCCCGAACTGGGCAAGCCCGGCTGTTACATCCAGACCACGGTGCGGCACAAGTTGATTGAAAACCGGCGCAAGAACGACGTGGTGCTGATCCCGGTGGGCTGCACCGAGAACCACGGGCCGCACAACGTCTCCGGCCTGGACAGCTTCAACGTCACCCAGATTTGCGAGGGCATCCGCAGGTACACGGCCAAGAAGGGCAAGCCGGTCGCGCTGGCGCACAACCCGCTGAGCTACGGCGCGCACCCTTATCATCACATCGGCATGCCGGGCAACGTGATCATCCCGCAGGAGTTGGTCCGGGAGTGGATGGTTTACGTCATGCTCGGTCTTTGGAACGACGGGTTCCGCAAGCAGATCATCGTCAACAACCACGGCCAGCTCTGGGTGCTGGAGGCCGCGCTCCACGAGTTCATGAACCGCTACCAACTGCCGGGAGTGTTCCAGGTCATTGACTGGCACCGCGCGGTCCGGGAATTCTGGTATCCCGAAGGCAAGCAAGACCATATCTCCACGCCCTTTGTCCACGCCGACGAGGCCGAGACCTCATGCGCCCTGCTCATGTTCCCCAAAGGAATGGTGGACATGAAGGCCGCGGTCGATACCACTCCGGAGCCGCTGATGAAAGGCGGGCACTTTGATAATTCGGTGGACAACTTCTCGCGTCCGCACCGCTGGTCCGAGGGCGAGGGCCACATGACCATCGAGCTCAAGGCCACGCCCGAGGGGATCGTGGGCAAGCCCACCAGGGCAACCGCGGCCAAGGCCAAAAAACCGGTCGCGGCCATTCTTACCTACCTGACGCTCTGCTGCGATCAGATCTTGGAGGCGTTCCCGGCCGGCGCCGTGCCGGACGTGGAAAAGGTTACGCTCCGGACCGCCAGGGAAATGGAGCCTTTTCTCAAAGAGCCGCTGAGCAAAGGATGGAAGCCGGTCTACGCTTTGCCCAAGCTTTGCTTCTGATCGGGCATGGCGGGGTCAGGCCTTTTCGCGACAACCCTGAATGCGATCTTAAGGGCCTGACCCTGAAAATTTATCTTACGCGACGGGCTTTGGTGTGCGCGGCTTATGGTCGCTGGACATGACCAGTCCTGCATTTCCTAGCCCGGCCATTATGGGCATCAACTAATTAGATGGACAAGGCCGTTTCTGAATTCGATTGGCCCGGCCATTCATGGCTTGGACTGCGATTGAAATTGCTTTTCGATAGCCCGGCCATTCATGGCCGGGAACGGCGAAAGCGCACCCCCCTCGCTGCGGCCCGCGCCGCGGCGCGGGCCGCAGCATGAATGGGAGCGCCCGCGTTTCCCGGCGCTGAAGCGCCGGGCTATCGAAACCCGAACTCCCGATCAAATTATTTGGTTGATGACCATAACCGCCGGGCTATCGAAAACCTGGCCTACCGGTCAAATTATTTGGTTGATGACCATAAGCGCCGGGCTATCGAAAAACTCGCCTATCCGTCAAAATATTTTGTTGAGGCATTAGTCGCGGGTCAATCAGGTCATCCCGGCAGATTCCGCATCTTTGAATTATTTCCGCTCAGCCTCATATTATCCAATAAGCCCCGGCGGGGCGCGTATTACTTATAAGCAGCGATGATCGCTGCGCTCGCTGAGGGAGAGATGGGGGCGCCATGACTTATCTGAGGGAGTTGAAACAGAAACCGTGGTTTGGCGAGTATAAGCTGTGCCGGATGCCGGAGACGCTCGCGCCCTATCCAAACATTTCCGCTTTCCATTTGCTGGAGATGGCCGCGGAGAAATACCCGGATGCCGGGGTGGTGCAGCTCGGGACCAAGCTCCGTTACGCCCAAATCCTCGGGCAATCGCGCAGGCTCGCGGCCGCGCTTTGCGGTCTGGGCGTGAAAAAGGGCGACCGGGTCGCGACCATCCTCCCCACCTCCATACAATTCGTTATCTCCGACTACGGCATTTCGCGCGCCGGGGCCGTGCACCTCCCAAGCAGCTTCCTCGAACCCGAGTCAGTGCTTGAGCACAAGTTTGCGGAAGCTTCGCCCAAGGCATTGATCTTCATGGCTGACGACGAGGGCAAAAACCTGGCCCAGGCTCAATCGCTGGCGGCAAGGGCGGGGATCAAGAACATCATCGTGACCCGGACCAAAGATTATTCCGCGGTCCGGCCGGGGCATGAGCGCATCGAGAACGTGCTCTGGCTCACCGAGCTCGCGGAAAACCATCCCGAAAATCCGCCCGAGATTTCCTGCGACCCCGACCGCGACCTGGAGACTCTGCTCTTCACCGGCGGCACCACCGGCCTGCCCAAGGGATGCATGCTCACCCACAAGAACGTGGTGGCGAACGCGCTCCAGTCCGCAGCGGCCTTCGGACCGCTGGCGGACCTGCTGGGCGGAAAATTCGCGGTGCTCATCGGCATTCCCTTTTTCCATTCCTACGGCCACTCCATCATGCACACCGTCACCTATCTGGGCGCCAGCCAACTCCTGGTGATCGACCCGCGCGACACCGCGAACCTGATCTCGATGATTCGCAAATATTACCCCATCCTCCAGTTCGGGGTGCCCATGCAATACATGAAGATGCTGAGGGAGGAGTTGGATGGGGTTAACATCCTGGGGGTTTCAGGATCGGCCGCGCTTCCGGTTGAAGTCCAGGAGCAGTTTGAGAAACGCGGCCGGGGAGGGGTGCTCGAGGGATACGGCCTTTCCGAGTGCTCGCCCAACACCCACCTCAACCCTTCGCTCACCATCCGCCTGTCCGGGGGCCGGGAAAAAACCTGGCTGAACGCGAAACTGGACGAGTATTACCCGCTGCTCAAGAAGGCGCTCTCTCCGGTCCGGAAGCATGTGGACGCGAAAATCGTGGGTAAGGTTTTCACCAGCCTGCTGCCCTGGATGATCAAGCGCGCCAACGAGCCGGATCGCAAGAAGGACGAGAAAAAAGGCAGCATAGGGATCCCGTTCCTCGATACCGAGATCAAGGTGGTTGACGATGAGGGCCGGGAGCTGACTTTGGAGGAGCTGCTTTCGGGCAAGAGCGGGGAGATGCTGGTCAACGGTCCGCAGAGGATGCTCGGGTACTGGCCCGAGCCCGGCTCGGGAATGGACGCGGACGGGTTCGTTGCCACCGGCGACGTTGTGCGGATGGATGCCAACGGCTACTTCTACGTGGTGGACCGGAAAAAGGACATGATCAACGTCTCGGGCTATAAAGTCTATTCGCGCGAGATTGACGACCTGCTCTGCACCCATGCCGCGGTTGAGCTCGCCGCGGCCATCGGGGTTCCCGACCCGGAAAGGCCGGGGAGCGAGCGGGTGAAGGTCTTCATTCAATTGAAGCCCGGGTTCAAAGGCAAGGTCAGCGCGGAAGATTTCAAGGCGTTCCTCCAAGATAAACTCGCCAAATACGCGCAGCCCAGGGAAATCGAACTGGTCGACGAAATCCCGCTCACCAGCATCGGCAAGATCGACAAGAAAGCTTTGCGCGATGGTCTTGCCCGCGGCTGACCTTAGCCGCGCAATTCAAGTTGCACGATGATTTTCTGTGCGAGCGACTTTAGCCGCGATTCGGTCTAAGGCCCGCGATAGACTTTCCGGATCCGGTAGTCCACCACCGCCCTGCTCAATCCGGGCGAAATTCTGTTTACCCAGTCGAGGATTCGGGTTATGCCTCCGCTGATGATGAGGTAGCGGTCTTGCTCCATGCCCTTGATCACGTCATCCGCCACGGTTATCGCTTTGAGCACCGGCATGGTCTGGACCATGGTCTTGTTTTCAATCGAGCGGTAGGTGTTGAGTTCGTCCACCATGGGCGACTCAAACTCCGGAGGGCAGACCAGGTGGAATTTAATGTTCTGAGGCTTGAGTTCCGCGCGCAGGGCTTCGGTCAGGCCCGTCAGCGCGAACTTGGACGAGCAATACGCGGCGTATCCGAAAGTGCCGATGCGTCCGCCCATGGAGGAAACGTTTACGATCCTGCCCATTCCTTTTTGCTTGAACCAGGGCAGCGCGGCCTTGATGCAATGGAGCGCGCCGAAATAGTTGATCTCCATGAGTTCGCGGAATTCTTCCAGCGGGAATTTTTCAAAATAGCCCTCTTTGAGCACGCCCGCGGAATTGATCAGGATATCGGGCGGTCCCATCCGGGCTACGATTTCGTTAATGGTTTTTTCCGCCAGCGCGAACTCGGCCACGTTGCAGGAAAAAGTTTCGATTTTTGTTCCGGGGTATTCGGCTGACAGTTCTTCGCGGACGGATTTGAGTTTGGCCTGATCCCGCGCGATTAGCGCGAGTCGCGCGCCCTGGCCAGCCAGCCTTTTGGCCAGCGCCTTTCCCAGGCCGCTGGAGCCGCCGGTGATTATGACCAACTTGTTCTTGAACACGGCTTCACCCGGCGAACGGGTTTTCGGTCCGGTAAGGAATGTTTTTGGGGAGCACGGGGTTGAGGTCTTTGACGCCCAGGAGCTTCAAGGCGTCAAAGACGGCTTTGCCGGATTTCTGGAACCCGAGCGCGGCATGGTGCGGGAACCGCTTTTCCAAAAGCACGTGCCGGTAGAACCTGGCAAAGCCGGGAATGGCGATTATGCCGGCGCCGCCGAAGGTCGCGGGGTCAAGGTCTAGGATTTCGCCTTCCGCGACAAACGCTGCGAGGCTTAAGTCCGGGCTCGCCTGGAGCCGGAACAAGGTTATGGGGCCGGGCTTGAGTTGCCCTTCCAGGGTGCCGCGCGTGATCTGCGCGGGCTTGCCTTGCTCCATCAGCCGGTTCATGATCAACTGATAATTCATCCGGAAATTCTTCATGCAGCCGGCCGCGGTGTTGCCGCAGTGGAACCCCATGAACAGGTCCCGCTTTTCCGCGCCTTTGAGATCAACTGACTTTGGCGGCAGGTCGCCGGGCACGGTGTTGTTGATGTCCAGGAGCGTTGCCGGGGCAAGTCCCGCCAGTTGGATGACGTATTCGGACAACGCGCCGTAAAGGTCGACCTCGCAGGCGACCGGGATGCCGCGTCCGGCCAGCCGGCCGTGCACGTAGCAGGGCACAAACTCGAACTCCGGCTCAAACGCCGGCCAGCACTTGTTGGCGAACGCCGCGAATTGCGCCGCGCCCAAATTCTGCTCCATGAATTCAAGCAGCGCAACCTCCAATTGGGCCAGACGGGGAAGCAAATCGGGATAAACATTTCCCGCGCCCAGTTCCTTTTTCATGTCTTTGGCCGTCGCGGCGATTCGCTCTTTTTGCTCTCCGGCCTTGCGATAAAGCGCGAGCAAATCGAGCTCCGAGTTCTCCATCACCTCCACGCCCAGGTCAAAGAGCGGCTTGAGCGGGGCGTGGCAGGTGAAGAAGTCCTGCGGCCTGGGACCGAAGCTGATAATCTTCAAGCCCGCCACTCCCAGCGCGACCCTGGCCACGGCTTCAAAGTGTTTTATTTCCCGGGCCAGTTCCCCGGGCAGCCCGACCGGCCGCTCCGGGATATGCGCCCGGGCATTGCGCAGGCCGAGGCTGTAACAGCAACTGAGCAGACCGCAAAGCGCGTCCCCGCGGTCTTTCAAAAGCACCTGTTTGTTTTCCTCGGCCGCGGCGCAAACCATCACCGGGCCCGGGAACCGCCGCGCGAAAAGAGAAGTCGGTCCCTCCGGCCCGAAATTGCCCAGAAAAACCACCGCGGCGTTGCAGCCCTTGCCGGCCAATTCCTCAAGCGCCCCCAGAGCGCCGTTCTCGTTCTCGATCACCACCGAGCACTTGTGCGCAGTGACGCCGGAGGCTTTCAGCTCCTTGATCAGCGCCTCCAGCCGCTTTTTGGCCAGCGACAGGGGGAAACAATCTCTGGAGACCGCGACAATCCCGAGTTTGACCTGCGGGATGTTAACAAGTTTTCTCGCCATGCTCACTCCTTTTGACAGCCAGGGTCTATTTTTTTTGTCCGTAGGTTGCCTTGGGCCCGTGCTTCCTGGAGAAGTGTTTTTCAAGCAGGAAATTCGGCAACGGAGCAGCCTTGGGGTTCAAGAGCAAAGTCTTGCAAGCGATTTCGGCGACCTCTTCCAGCAAAACCGCATTGGTCAGGGCGTCTTCCGCGCTCTTGCCCCAGGAGAACGGCCCGTGACAGGCGACCAGGGCCGCGGGCGTTCCCCGCGGGTCAAGCGCCGCTTTTGGCGGAAGGCGTCCCCGCGGCCCTGCCGCAAAAAGCTCCAGGATCAACTTGCCGGTGTTTGCTTCGTAATTCTTTCTTGTTTCCTGCTCCGAGAGCCTGCGCGTAACCGGCACCGGGCCGTGGAAATGGTCGGCATGAGTGGTCCCCAGGCACGGGACCGGCAAACACGCCTGCGCAAACGCGGTTGCGTATGGGCTGTGGGTATGGCAGACTCCGCGGACCCCGGGCCATGCTTTGTAGAGTTCAATATGAGTCGGAGTGTCGGACGAGGGCCGGAGCCTTCCTTCAACCACCTTGCCCTTGAGATCAACCACCACCAAATCCTCGGGCTTCATCCGGTTATACGGCACGCCGCTGGGCTTGATCACCAGGAGACCTTGGGCTCGGTCCATGCCGCTCACGTTCCCGAAAGCAAGGATCGCCAAGCCGTGCCGGACCAGTCCCAGGTTCGACTCAAACACCTCCCGCTTCAAGTCCTCGAGCATTATTTCCTCGCGGCCTCCCGCAGCCGGATCAAATCCTTCATCACCCGGAAAAGTCCGCCCTTGTATTCCGGCGTTCCAAAGGCGTCGTGCAACTCGCGGTAGAGCTTGTAAATCCCGGTGTAAACTCCGGCCGCGGAAGGGTTGGGCCGGAAATATTCCTTCTTTACCCGGGTCATCTTGCGCTGCGCGGATTCCGCGGACTTGTACGCCCCGCCGACCACCGCGCCAAAGATGGCCGCGCCCAGGGCGCAGGTCTGGGCCGAGGCGCTGAGCTTCATGGGCCGGCCCAGGACGTCGGCGTAGGTTTGCATGAGGAACGGGTTTTTTTCCGCGATGCCTCCGCAGTTAACCACCTCGTTGACCTTGACACCGTATTCCTCAAAACGGCGGATGATGGTGAGCGCGCCGAACGCGGTGGCCTCCACCAATGCTCGATAAATCTCGGGCGCGGTTGTTTGCAGGGTCTGGCCGATGAGGAGTCCGGTGAGGAGCGGGTCGACCAGGACGGTTCGGTTGCCGTTGTTCCAGTCCAGGGCCAGGAGCCCGCTCTGGCCGGGCTTGAGTTTGGCCGCTGCAACCGAGAGGTTCTGGTGAGCGTCTCCGTGGCAAAAGTCTTGAGGGCAGAGCGAGCCGGTGAACCAGGCGAAGATGTCCCCGACCGCGGACTGCCCGGCCTCGATCCCGTACATGCCCGGGATGATGGAGCCCGGGACGATCCCGCAGATGCCCGGGATCACTCCCAGTTTTTTGCTCTGGGGGCTGACCATCATGTCGCAGGTTGAGGTGCCGATGATCTTGACCAGGGTTCCGGGCTTGATCCCGGCCCCGACCGCGCCCATGTGCGCGTCAAACGCTCCGACCGCAACCGGGATGCCTTCAGGAAGTCCGGTGTACCTGGCCATGGAGCGGCTCAGGTATCCGGCGACCTGGTTGGAGGGCGCCGCCCTTTGATAGAGCCGGTCGCGCAAGCCGGCCAGTTGAGGGTCGAGCCTGGCCAGGAATTTTTTGGACGGCAGTCCGCCCCAGTCGTCGTTGTACATGGCCTTGTGGCCCGCGGCGCAAATCCCGCGCTTGAGCTTGAGCGGGTTCAGGTTGCCGGTGATGAACCCGGGGATGAAGTCCGCGGCCTCAACCCAGGAGTAAGCGGCTTTGAAAACCTTGGGCGACGTCCGGCGGCAATGCAACACCTTGGACCAGAACCATTCCGAGGAATAGGTCCCGCCGCACTTGGCCAGGTAAGGCTCGCGCGTCTTTTTCGCGAGCGCGGTTATTTGCGCGGCCTCTTCATAGGAGGCGTGGTCCTTCCAGAGCCAGGCCTGGGCCGAAAGCTCGTCCTTGAATTCGCGGTGGAGCGCCAGGGGTATGCCGGCCTTGTTCACCGGAAGAGGGGTGGAGCCGGTGGTGTCAATGCCGATCCCGATCACTTTCCAGGGGTCAAAGCCGCTTTTGCCTTTGGCTTGCCTCACCGCGGCGCCGAGCGAGACGATGAAGCCTTTGATGTAGTCCGCGGGGTTCTGGCGCGCAAGGTTGGCGTCGCGGCTGTCAAGCAGGACCCCGTTCTCGCCGCTTTCGTAATTGAAAACGCCGGACGAGACCTCCCGCCCCTCGGCCGTGTCCACGATCAGGCTGCGAACGCTGTTGGTCCCGAAATCCACGCCGATGGCAAAAAAATTCCCGCCTGAGTCCATCAATCTCTCCCGATACGGTCCGTTCTCCGTAGCAGTACTACCACGTCCGTTCTCCGTAGCCCCGCGCAGCGCGGGGCGAAGGATGAAAAGGATGAATCGGATTTTTTTCTCAACCCTTCCTTATATCCCATCGGCGCGGCAAAATCAAGGCGCGCTCTTGCAAAATGAAGGCCGGCCAGGTTTTTGCTCGAGCCGGACTTTGCGGAAATATTCGCGGACGGGAGTCCCTCGCTCGAAGCCGGCATGGCCGCATTCTTCATTCAATCGGTTTCAGAGGCGGCGGGCGAATTGGAGGTCCGGGTCAGGGGCGCAGGAGGCATTAGTCCGGCGCAATTGACCGTCAAGCTTCTGCCGCGGCAATAGTCCGGCCAATGGAGCCGGTCTGGTTGATCCGCGGGCAACATGGCATTTTCAGCCGCGGCGTTTAATAATTTTTTGCAAGCTCTCTCCGAGTTCCTTCAGGTCATAGGGCTTGGCGATGACGGCAAGGAATCCGGCCTTTTTCAGTTCGGGCGAAAGCGGCTCGGTGGAGTATCCGGTGGAAGCGATGATTTTTGCTTTGGGGTCAAGCTTGATTATTTCCCGGGTGGCTTCTTTGCCGTCCATTGCTCCGGGCACGACCAGGTCCATGAGCACCGCGTCAAAGCCCTTTCCGGACTTTTTCGCCTTGAGATAGGCCTTGACCGCGGCTTTGCCGTCGCCGGCGAATTCGGCCGCGTAGCCCAGTTTCCAAAGCATGGCGCCGGCGACGTCCCTGATGCTCTGCTCGTCGTCCATGACCAGGACCCGGCCTTTGCCTTTTTTGAGCGCCGGCTCCGCTTGCCGGGGCGCCCGCCCGGCCGCCGGGAGATAGACCGAGAAGACGCTGCCCTGGCCGGGAGCGGATTCCGCAACGATCTTGCCGTCATGTCTCCGGACTATGGAATAGGCGCTGGTCAGTCCGAGCCCGCCTTTTTCTTTGGTGGTGAAGAAGGGGTCGAAGATTCGGGAAAGGTTTTCCTTGGGAATGCCCGGACCGTGGTCCCGCACCCAGATTTTGAGGTACCTGCCGGGTTGAAGCTCGGGGATTTCGCCTTGGCCCAGCCTCAGGTTTTGCGCGCCTATTTCGATTTTGCCGGCCGGGAGCGCCTCCGCGGCGTTGCTCACCAGGTTGCTGATGACCTGGGAGATCTGTCCGGGGTCAACTTCCGCGGGCCAGAGATTCTTCGGGGCGGAGAACCGGAATTTGGACCGGGCGCCGCTCAAGGCGAAGGAAGCGGAATCCATGACCAGTTCCGGGAGCGAGGTGATTTTTTTGGCCGGCGCTCCGCCGATGGCGTAGGCGAGCAGTTGCTGGGTCAAGCCCTTTGCGCGCACGCAGGCCTGTTCCGCGTTTTCCAGCAGCCGGTCCGACTCTTCCTTCACCAGGGCCCCGGCCCGCACCATCGAGACGTTGCCCATGATGCCCATCAGGATGTTGTTGAAGTCGTGCGCGAGTCCTCCGGCAAGCACCCGGAGCGATTCCAGGCGCTGCTCGCGGGCCCGCTCCTGCTCCAGGGCCCGGGCGCTGGTAAGGTCGCTCAATACCGCGACCGCTCCGGCGATCTTGCCCGCGGGGCTCAGGATGGGAGCGAGACTTGCGGCCACCGGCGTCTCCTTTCCGGACCTGGACACCAGCAGCGCGGTCCCGGGCGAATAGTAGCTTTGCCCGCTTTTGAAGACCGAGTTGAACTGTTCGGTCAAAGGCCCGCGAGTGCGTTCGTCGATTATTTTTAGAACGCGGCTCAGGCGTTTATGCCCGGCCTGGCTCTGCTCCCAGCCGGAGAGCTCCTCGCCGGCGCGGTTGAGCATCAACACCCGGCCGCGCTCGTCGGTGGTGGCCACACCGTCCGCAATCGAACGCAAAGTCACGGCCAGCAATTCTTTTTCCCGCGCCAGACGCGCCTCCGCGTCCTGCCGGTCTGAAACCTCCTTTTCCAGACGGGCAACCGTCTCGTTCAAACGCGCGGTGCGGCCCCTGACCAGCCCCTCAAGCTCCGACCATTTTCTCGCCGCCTTTTCCTCCGCCAACTTCTTCTCCGTGACGTCCCAGAGCGCCAGCCGGACCTCCCGCAGCGCCCCGAACTGCGCCCGAGTCGCGCTGCTCTCCACCCGGGCGAAAAACGACTCCTTGCCCCGCCGCTTGAGCCTGAGCTCGACCGCCTGGCCGGCCGGCTTCTCGCGGAGCTCCTGCTCCAGCGCTTCATAATCCTGCCGGGATTCACGCTCCACCAGGCTGAGGAACTGCCGGGTGACGAGCTCCCGCTGCGGAATCCCGAGCATGTTGGCCGCGGTCAGGTTGGCGCCGGTGACGAGTCCCCGGGCATCAAGCGTAAGGTATCCCATGGGCGCGAAATCAAACAGGTCGCGGTACCGGTCCCTTGATTCCTCGCTCTCCCGCAGCGCCCTCTGGAACCGGTCCAGCCGGTCCTCCAACTCCGCCTGCTGCATCCGGCATTCCTGGACCAGTCTCTCTTTTTCCCCGGACGACAAACCCTTGTCCGGCTCTTTCCGGAGCAGTTCGTCCGCGATTTTCCGCAGGGTTTTGGATGCGGTCGATCCCGATCCGGGCTTTTTCATGGGAAGCTCCTTTGCCGCCTTGCAATGTTTTTGTTCCCCTAAATCGCCTGGCTTTCCAGCCCTTCAAAACATAATCCTTCCGCGGCGCTTGCTCAACATTTTCCGGAGCGTTTTCATTTAGCCCTTGGCTGGAAATGAGCTACAATAATGCGAGTTTGAAAATGGCCCAGGTGATTATTGACGAAAAGGCCCTGATCGAGCGGATCAGAGACAACGAGCGCGAGGCCTGGAATGAGCTGGTCGATGCGTATGGCGGTCTCATTTATTACTCCATCCAGCGCACACTTGAGCAGAAGGGCGTCAGGAAGGATCCGGATTATGTCCAGGAGGTATTCCAGGCGCTGTTTGTGCGCCTTGCCGAAAATCAGGGCAGGAGGCTCCTTGGTTACTCCGGCAAACATCAATGCAGCTTTGCCACCTGGATACGCATGATCACGGTCAACTATACGATCGATTGTCTAAGGAGCCGGTCTCGGCGCGGCCTGGACGTGAGCTTCGAGGAGGTTCCTCGGGATGAGTATGAGCAGAGCTGGTCAACCGCGGTGCAAAAGCCGGACGAGGTTTTGATGGAGAAGGAAAAGGCGGGGGAGATTGCGGCCTGCCTCAAGGGACTTTCGGGGGAGGACCGCAATTTTTTGGAGCTTTATTTAAGCGGGGTCAGCCCTAGGCAGATGGCGAAGATATTCAAGGTGTCGGTCAACGGCGTTTATTCCCGGTACCGGCGCTTGAAGGCGGGTTTGAGGGAGTCGCTGGCGGGCAAAAAAGTTTGACCAAACCATCCCCGGCTGTCGTCTATTATCTGTGGATGGCAAAGGACAGACCAAATGGATAGCATTGAGAAGGCGGTCAGGACAATCCTGGGAGGGTCGGACAGGCCGAAAACTCCTTGTCCGGATGAACTTGCGCTGGGAGCGTTGACCGAAGGCACGCTTGGCGCCAAGGACCGGGAAACGGTCCTGGCGCACGTTGCCGGCTGCTCCAAGTGCCTGGAACTCCTGAGGATGGGCCTTGAGCTGGAGGGAAGAATTCCCGTCCGGCCGCCTGAAAATGTTCTTGGCAGAGCCAAAGCCACTTTCACTCATACTTGGCTTGGGAGGATAAGGGCATTGACCAGCGCGCTCTTGGGCGCAGGCGGTGGCCCCGCCTTAAAGCGGGGCGTGCCGTCCTTGAGTCCCGCGTTTGCGCTCAGAGGGATGGCCCCGCCTGAAAGCGGGGCAAGGGTTTCTGACGCCTGCGAATATGTGAAGGACCTGGGCGATTGCGAGGCTGAACTGGCGGTGGAGCAGGTTTACGAAGGGAAATGTCAGCTCCTGATCCGCGTTTATGACAAGGCGACCGGCAAAACGGCGAGCAGGGTAAGGGTCAGCCTGACCGACGGCGCCAATGACCTGGAAAGCCTGGTCACGGAAAAGGGCCGGGCGGTTTTCGAGCCGGTTGCCGGAGGCGAATACTATGTCGTTTTCAGCCGGCAAGGGACCTGTATTGGAGCGACCAGAATAAGGATGAAAGGAGAGCAAAAATGAGCGAGAAGGACGGGGGCAAGGAACTTCATCACTCGGTTGAGGAGATCCTTAAGGAGCGGATGCGTCTGGAGGAAGAGCGGAATAAGCTGGACCAGATGATCAAGGACCAATACCAGAAAGAGATCGTGGTCATGTTCACGGACCTGAAGGGGTCCACCGCTTTTTTCGAAACCCAAGGGGACATCGAGGGCAGGGCGCACATCGAAAAGCACAACAACATCCTCTTCCCCATCATCCAGAAGCACGGCGGCAAGGTGATTAAGACCATTGGTGACGCGATCATGGCCATGTTCGAGGTTCCGGAAAAATCGGTATTCGCGGCCATGGAGATGCAACAGGCGCTCTCCGAGCACAACCTTCACGTGGATCAGGACTACAAGCAGTTCCACGTCCGCATCGGCTTGAACTTCGGGCTGGGGGTGGTGGAGGCCAACGACGTTTTCGGGGACGTGGTTAACGTGGCGGCGCGGGTCGAGGGCCAGTGCGAGCCGGACCAGGTTTTGATCAGCGAGGCGCTTTATCAATCGGTTCGGCAGAGCGAGGACGTCCTTTGCCGCTTTTTCGGAGAGGCCAGCGTGAAGGGCAAGGCCGAGCCGGTGCGCATCTACCGGGTGATCTGGAATGAAGAACAGCTTTTGACTGAAGAGACTTACAAGATGGCGGGTGTGAGGAAGGCCAAGGAGCAAAAGCCGGGGCATGATATGATGGTCGAGCTCAGCCTGTCCCGCGAAGGCGCCAAGCTCAAGGTGAGCGCGAGCGAACACCGCCTGGGCCGGGAAAAGACCGTGGCCCAGTACCAGACGGTCAAGATCAATGAAGAGGCCGTCAACCAGCTTTGCGCAAAAGTCACCTCGCTGCTCAACCAGGCCAACCACCGCGGCAAACTGAGCAAGGAAATCCTCAAGCAGATGGAGGAAGCGGGTCAGAGCCTTTATGACCAGCTCCTTCCGCGGGAGGCCAAGGAAAAACTGGAGAAGAGCCAGGCCGAGAACCTGCTCATACGTATGGACGACCAGTTGGTGCAGATCCCCTGGGAGCTTTTATATAACGGCGCGGAGTTCCTGTGCCTGCGCTTCAGCATCGGCCGCCTGGTCAGCACCCGGCAGAAGGTGACCGAGGCCCAGGCCCGCAAGATCGGGCACCCGCTCAAGATGCTGGTGATGGCCGACCCTCGCGGGGACCTGCCCGAGAGCGCGCGCGAGGGAGCGCTGCTGCGCGAGCAGCTCGACCACTACCCGGACAAGGTCAATGTCAACCTCAAGTCCTCCAAGGTCGAGCGCAACTACGTGCTCTCCCGCATCCGTGATTACGACCTCGTCCACTACGCCGGTCACGCGGACTACGACGAGAAAAATCCCGCGGAGTCCGGCTGGATGCTCTCCGACGGCAAACTGAAGGCTGAAGAGGTCACCAACCTGACCGGCAAGAAACCCATGCCGGTGCTGGTCTTTGCCAACGGCTGCCAGAGCGGCCAGACCGAAGCCTGGAAACTCTCGGACAATTACGGAGACAATATTTTCGGGCTTGCCAATGCTTTCCTGATCTCGGGGGTCCAGCATTACATCGGGACCTTCTGGGAAATCCTGGACGAGCCGGGGAGGGAGTTTGCAATCGCGTTTTACCGGGACGTCCTGGAGGGGGCTTCGGTGGGCGAGTCGGTCCGGGCGGCCAGAAAGCACCTGATCGACAAGTACGGCGAGGAAACCATTGTTTGGGCAAGCTATATGCTGTATGGCGACCCCAGCTTCAGCTACCTGGCAAATGCGGAGGCGAAGGTGGAAGCGGAAGTGCCGGCCACGCAGGCCAAGTTCGAGCCGGAAGAGATGCAGTTGCGAGGCGCAGCAGCCGGGGCAATGCCGGCGCCCCGCCTAGGCGGGGCCAAAGCCGGGATCGGCAAATGGCTCGGGATCGGAGCCGTGGTCTTGTTGGTGGCCCTGGCCGGCATTTACCTGTTGCGGAGCGGCGCTTCGGTTGAAATACCGGAAGATTCGATTGCCGCGGCGTATGCGCAGCTGGAGAAGGGCGATCTCAAGTCCGCGGAGTCGGCTTTTGCGGGCATGTCCGAGGAGCGGGGAGAGGCCAAGGCCAGAGGCCTGGAGGGCCTGGCCGCGGTGGCGTTTCAGAAGAATGACCTGGCTCTGGCGAAAGACTACGCGTCCAAGGCGCTGGAGTCCGACGGGCAGTCCATCTACCCGCGCGTCATCCTGGGGAACATCGCTTATAACCAGGGCAACACCGGCCTGGCGGAGTCGGAATACCGCGCGGCCATTGCCGCGAACCAGGGCAAGACCTGGATGAAGTCCGAGGCTTACAACCGGCTGGGCCGGCTGGCAAGCGAATCCGGCCAGGACCAGGTTGCAGTCCAGAACTACCAGAGCGCGGTTTCGGCTGATCCGAAAAATGGACAGGCCGCGGTCAACTTGGGGCAGAAGCTGCTTTCCCTGGGCAACGTGGCCCAGGCGCAGACGGCCTTCAAGGCCGGGCTTCAGGCCAATCCCAACGACCAGACCCTGACCATGCTTATGGCCGAGAGCCTGCGCCGTTCGCAGGAAGCCGCTCTCGAGAAGGAGCGCGCGGGCCAGATCAACCAGGAGATCAACCAGTTGGTGCAGCGGTTCAAGGAGGGCAAAGTATCCGCGCCCCCGCTTTCAGGCGGGGCGGACGAATGGACGAGCAAGCCCATGACCATGGCCTTGATCGATTTCGGGTCCAAGGGCAGGTTCGGCATGGAGGGCGTGGATGACTTCTTCCGGCTGGCCGTGACCAACGCCCTTAAGAACAGCGGACGAGCCAAGGTGGTGGAAAGGGAAAAACTGGACAAGATCGTGCAGGAATTAAACCTGTCATCCAGCGCGCTGGCCGGCGACCAGACCAGGCTTCAACTCGGAAAGCTGTTCAGCGCCAGGCTGATCGGGACCGGAAGCATCATGAGCTACGCCGGCAAAGCCCAGGTCAGCCTGAGACTGATCGAAACCGAAACCAGCGAGGTGAAAATCGCAGTCACCTCCGAATACCCCGAGACCATGAGCGCGCAGGAAATCGCCAACAGCCTGGTGGACGAGCTGGCCAGGCAGCTTGCCGCGGCCTATCCTCTGCGCGGGGAAGTGGTGCAGGTCAACGGCGATGAATTGGTTTTGAACATCGGAGCGTCATCGGGCCTCAAGGCCGGGACCAAGCTCAGGCTTCTTGAGGACAAGCGGGTGAAAATCGGGGACAAGCTGACCACCAGCAGGTTTGAATTGGGGACCGCGGAAGTGTCGCGGGTGGAGTCGGAACTGGGCTATGCCAAAGTCAAGGAATCCAAGGCCCCGGCGAAGGCGGGAATGAAGGTCGAAGAGGTCACCGAATAAGGCCCTGAAAGTAAAACAGGCCCCAGAAGTTGTGGCAGGCCTGTTTCGCTTGACCAGGGGTGGTAAATGGGGTATATATTCCTAATGAAGGGCGATTATATGCGAAAAGCTCTGCTTTTTATTGTGATCGGCGGTATTTTCTTAGTTTCGGCAGTCCCTCTTAGGGCTCAGCAGTGCGTTAAGGACGGGATCACTTACGGCGTGACCAAAGGCAGTTTCAGCTCCAAGTGGTGGAACTACCAGGAGCGCGGGACGAGCTACATGGAGGGCGGCTGCTTTGAGCCGGCGTTGAAAGACATCGAGCAGGCGATCAAGCTGCGCACGGCCATGTCCCGGGTTGAATGCGACCAGCGCCGGGGCCGGACCTACGGCATGCACTTTGTTGACTACTTCGGCCATCGCGAAAAGGGCGTGGCGCTCTATCATCTCGGCCGGATGGACGAGTCCAGGAAAGAAATCGAGTTCAGCCTTTCCTGCGTGGAGTCCAGCAAGGCCCAGTATTACCTGGACCTCGTGCGCAAATCGCAAATTGAGACCGGAGCCCTGGACAAGACCCCGCCCGATTTTGAAATCGCGGGCCCGGCAAACAAGAGCTACACCAAACAGACCGAGTCGGCTGTTCAGGGAAAGGCCTGGGACGACACCTATGTCAAGGAAATCTGGATCGCGGGCGAACCCGTGGTCATCCCGGCTTCGGACCGGCAGATTGCGTTCAGCCAGACCATGCGCTTAAGCCCCGGCTGGAACAACTTCAAAATCCGAGCGGTTGACCTCGCCGGCAAGGAAAAGACCAGAGACTGGGCCGTGTTCCTTGACCAACAGGGACCGGAAGTGAGTTTCCTTGACATCCGCGCCCTGGCCGGAGGGCAACTGGAAGTCACCGGCGACGTTGTCGACGATTCCCCGGTGCAGAAGTTCCTGCTCAACAACCGCGAGGTGGCGCTGGAATCCGGCAAGACTTTCAGCGCGCGGCTCTCGGCCCAGGACGGCAAAATCTGGTTCAAGGCCTCGGACCTTGCCGGCAATGAAACCGAGGGCGTGGTTAACTTGAGTTCCGAGCCGCGAGGCGCAAGACTCGACCTTCGGAAATATTACGAAAAGACCAGAGAACTCGGCGACCGCCAGGTTTTTCCGGACAATCCCTATCTGGGGCTTGTTGTCCCGGCCGGCTGGGCCATGCCTCTTCCGGAAGCGGAAATGGAAGTCGCTCTCACCGAGCTTTACTGGGACCTCAAGGGGAAATACGACGTCTATACGGACAAGGACCCTCCCGCGATCCGGCTGCGCGGGTTCAAGGCCGAGACCAGGGTGTATTTCCCGGAAATCTATCTTGAGGGTTTTGTCGCGGACCCGGTGGGGTTGAAACAGGTTTTGATCAACGGCAAGAGCGTGCTTAAGTCCGAGCGCAAGAACATGTTCTTCAGCACCATCATCCAGCTTGCCCCGGGCATGAACCGGATCACCCTCAAGGCGGTCGACTTGAACAACAACGTCGCGGAAAAAGTTTTGCCGATTGTGCGCGAAGTCCCCCAGGTGCACAAGATGGACGAGCGCATGGTGGTCAGCATGCTGCCCTTCTACCAGATGGCCCTGATTTCAGGCGGGGTCCAGGAGATCGGCCCGGCGGCTTACGACAACCTGATCACCTCCATCGTCGGTCAGAAGCGGTTTAACTTTGTTGACCGCTCCAAGGTGGACGCGATTGTCCGGGAGCTCAAGCTCAGCCAGGAGCAGTTGGTGGACCCGGCCTATGTCCTCAAAGTGGGCAAAATGACCGCGGCCGAGGGCATGATCCTGGGCTGGGTCAAAGAAACTCCCAATTCCATTGAAGTCTATGCCCAGTTGGTGGACGTGGAGAGCGGGGAGGTCATGGCCGAGAAGGACGCCTACCAGCAGGACAAGAGTCTCGGCAGTCTCAAGTTCCTCACCCAGGGCCTGGCCATAAGGCTCAGGCAGGCGTTCCCGATCATTGAAGGAAAAATTCTCTCCGGCGACGGCAAGAAAGTGCAGCTGGACTTCGGGAAAAACCAGTTGATCAAACCCGGGATGCGGGTGATATTTTTTGAGGAGCAGGAGATCAAGGACGCGGACTCGGGCCAGAGCCTGGGGTTTGCCGCGGAGAAGTCGGGACTTGGGAAAATAATTGAAGTTTATGATAAGATGAGCCTGGCCCAAATGACCGGCAAGGGCCAGGCGTTGTCAGCGCAGGGAAAAGTGATTACGAAGTAATTCGGTCGCTTGACAGGCAGGGACCTGCTTGCGAGTGAGCCGGGGAGGGCGGAATGAGTTGTAAGAGTCTGGGGGCAATTTGTTTGCTTGCCTTTTTGATGGCGACTGAGGCCTGGGCCCAGGCCGGAACGAACTTCTTCACCACTTCTCCCCCCAACCCGGTAGGCTCCGGCGCGCGCGCCATGGGCATGGGCGGCGCTTTCATCGCCGTGGGCGATGACGGCACCGCGGCAAGCTGGAACCCGGCCTGCCTGATCCAGCTGGAAAAACCCGAAGCCAGCTTCGTGGTCACCCAGGACTTCAGGGACATCGATGGCGCGAACGTGGACTTTTTCGGAGGCAATTACATCAGCATGTCCTATCCTTTCACGGTCAAGTCAAGCAGCCTCGACCTGTTCGGACAATCCGATATCAATATGATCCTTTCCTTCAACTACCAGAAACTGTTCGATATGTTCTCAGATTTCGGGCCAAAGACAATTGATGACCGAGAATTTCAGTCAGGATTTGATGTGGCGGTGGAAGGCGGGGATTCCACTATTACCACAGATGACTTTTTTTTGGTTTGGACTAATCAGGTGGGTAAGATCTCAGATCTGAGCAGTGAACAGTCGGGAGACCTTGGCGCCCTGGCCCCGGCTTTTGCCATTCAACTGGGTCCCAAATTGAGCGTGGGCATGACCTACAACTTCTGGCGCGACGGATGGCTGGGAAGTCGTGTGGACCAAGAATACGAAGAAAGCGGAACTTCGGGAAGCAAGATGACAACAGACTTTTGGACTGATACTGTTGCGCCTTACTGCGCATGCAATGGAGGCCACTGCCTGCAGGATATGTCTGTTGACGACCCATCCTGTTTAGATGCTCTTTTTCTGTCCGTTCCGAATGCAGCGGCTTTTACCACCGAATCTTACGATAATCGCACCAAGTTCAGGATGGAGGGCCGGAATTTCAATGTTGGCGTGTTGTATGATGTCAACGGCCGCTGGACCGTGGGCGGGGTTTACCGCAGCCCGGTCAAGATGGAGGTGGAGCGAACGGTTGATACGACTTTTCGCAAAATTGACTGGGAGGATGATGGCTTGGGCAACGTTACCATTAATGGAGACAACATCACCAAGTGGCACAATGAGTATGAAGACAAGGTCACCTTCCCCGAATCCTACGGCCTGGGCGTGGGATACAGGTTCTCCGACGCATTGAGCTTTACCGCGGACGTCACCCGGGTGAACTGGAACGAATACGTTTACGAGCAGGAGGGCGGGACCAGGTACAGCCTGGTCAACGGTCTCAAGCCCGACAAGGCGGACGTCGCGCCCACTTACACGGTCAGGGCCGGCGGGGAATATCTGATCATCAAGCCCAAGTATGTTGTGCCGATCAGGGCCGGGTTCTTCTACGACCCGGAGCCGGCCAAGGACCAGCCCGACGACGTCTATGGCATCACCGCGGGCAGCGGCTTCGCCTTCAAATGGATGGCGTTCGACCTCACCTATTTCTACCGCTTTGGCAACGATATAATTCTGAACGTTACCGCGGATCCCGCTCACGAACAAATCGTGGAGGTCAAACGTGGCGACCTGGCCCAGCACATGCTGATGCTCTCCACAATCGTCTATTTTGAATAGGGAGGGACGAAAATGAAACCCGGATGCTCTTATCGGTGGTTGATGGCTGCGGTTGGGTTCGTGCTTTTTATCTCAGCCGCTTCAGTCCGCGGCCAGACCTCCCTCCGGTTGATCGCGCCCGCCGGCACGATTCCGCCCGGCGGCGAGTTCTATGTTGACCTTTGGGTGGAAATCTCAAGCCAGATCAGCATCGGACAATTCGAGATCCCGATTGATTACGACCGGGACGTGGTCGAGGTTATCGAGGTCGAGCAAGGCACTGCCGCGGAAGTCGGCCTGGACAGCCCCTCGCTTGTGGTCAACCGCATGTCGAACAATTTCACGGTCTATGACTCGATGTGGGGCAGGAGCGCCAAATGCGTGTATTATTCGGGCAATTGGTCCCTTGCCCGCATCAAGATGCGGGTCAAGAAGAATGCGCCCCTGGGAGTGAACACCACTTTCAACATCATCCCGATTGTCGGCAGGACCGATTATCTGTATGACTGCCTGGAGCATAACGGGATCAAGGTGGACTTCCTTTATCGCGACGGCATTGCCCTGACGCCCTTTGTGGAGCAGACCTACGATCTGGAGCAATACCTGGACGTGGACGCCGATTACAAGATCGGCGAAGGCGACGTTGATTTCTTTTCGGAGCTCATCAACAAATACCGTTATAACGTGAGCGGGCAATACCTGGTGAAACTGGGCGGCATCCAGATGGACTTCCGGGGCAACGCCCGGCCCGACGTCTATGACCTGGGTTCAGCGGACGCGGTTGCCCGTCCCACCCGGTTCGTGCGCAGCGGCACGAACGGCATCTGCAACAGCACCGCGGCCGCATCAGATGTTCAGGAAATCCCCTTAAACCAGGGCTCACCCTATTCCATCGCCATACTTCCCGGATCCAATAATGTCCTCAACACAGCCCCGGGAGGAGATGACACCCTTACCGGCATGGTCATCACCACCGGCGCCAACGGCATCTCCGAGACCACCAAAGCCGGCGACGACGTCCAGGCCATTATCGTGGGCAGGGGCGAGGCCAACCAGATCTGCGTCAGCCCGGGCCCGGACGGAAAACTGGCGACCACCATCGGCGGTGATGACGCCTCCTTTCAGCTCGCAAAGGAGATTGAACAAATCTTGACCTACGACTATATCACCCCCGGCAGGCCGGACGGCATAGAGGTTGTCTATCCGCCGCTCAACCTGAAGGAGGGCAACATTATCTTTCTGCCCAAAGCCGCGACCACGGCCCTGCTGGTGCGAGTGGTCGATGAATTTGGAAATCCCAGGCCCGGAATCGCGCCCGCCTTTGAGGTTGTCGATGGCCCGGCCCTGTTCAAGTACGGCAAGGACGGCGCCTATCGCTCGATGATGGGCCAGCCCGCTGACCAGTTCCTCACCCTGGGCAACGCCCCGGAAGGCGCCGTGGGCGGCCTGCTGGACGTGCCCCTTTACAGTGAATCTCACGTGCAGGTCATGGTCAAGGCTGATCCTTCCAAAGGCATAACCAAGGAGATAATGACCGAGGTCGTGATCATCTGCTCCCCGAGCAACCCTCCGGCCAGCCTGGAACTCAAACTATTAGGCAGCCCCAATCCGCCGGTCGGGCAGCAATTGCTGGCTGACATCACAGCTTTGGACTACAAGTCAAATCCGACTTTCGGCTTTGCCCGGAGAATCAAGCTGATAACCAGCCGGAACCTGGCCAGCGGCTGCCTCGGGATTTTTGGCGAGGACTGCGGCTATCCGGTCTTTGCCGACGACTTTGAACTCGGGCTCAAGGACTGGGAAGTGTCCAATGGCACCATGATCAAGGCCGGCAGATACTATGCCCAGCCCTGGGTGGGCGACATAGTGGTGAGGTCATATTCAGCCGTGGTCGGCTCGGGTTATATGGCGACCACGGTTAACGGCACGACCTTTACCACCAAGAAAATGAAACTGTCCTTCCAGTGGAGCTTCAAGAATTACGCCACCACCCCGTATGCCAGCAAGTTAATTGTCCAATGGTTTGACAACTCCTCCGCCGACTGGGTGAACTTGAGGGAAATCTACGGACAAGGCCAGCTCCAGCAGGGCGAGAACAACATGGTCTGGGAAGAATTGGACCTGAGCAACGTCAAATTGAACCGGCAGGGAAACTTCAGTATCAGGTTCATGTTCTATATGGACGCCTATGAGGCGTTCTTTCTGGACAACTTCGCCATCAACGGGTTCAAGTCAATCTTCTACCAAGCCTTCGATACCGATGAAGTGGGCGCGTTCCCCAGGTACATGGACTACTCCAATTACATCAACACCGGCGCAATTGGCCGGAGCTACAAGACCGCGCCCGTGTATGATGACGTGGCGGTGATTCCCTATGGCCAGGGCGAGCCCAATCAGGAAGCCATCTGGCCGGGCGTGAACAAGAAGCTGGACACCACGCCCGCGGGCGATGACACCCTTGCTCTTATCAACGGCAACACGGTCATAACCACCGGCCCCAACGGGTTATGTAATACCACCGTGACCGGGGATGATTTCCAGTTGCTCCGCTCCGGATACGGCAGGCCCTTTGCGAGGATGATACTCCCCGGCGCCAACCAGGTATTGGATACCGATACCGTCAACATCAGGAACGAGATAATCAATCTCGTCAATCTCAAGGATACTGCCCCCGCGGTCCAGGTCGATTCCAGCGCGGGCGGGGCCGAAGGCACGCTCAAGGCCGTTTCCATCGGCAGGTTGAGCGCCGGCGCCTACGGCGACTATGCTTTTGAAAAACGGGTGGAGCTCGCCGGCTATAAACACGTTTATCTCAGCTTCTATACCCAGACCTTAAACATGGTTATGGAGAATAACCCCAAGCCCCAGTTTGTTTGCGAAGTCAGCGACGACGACGGCCACACCTGGGTGCCGGTCTGGGACTTCCAGGGCGTGGACCACCCCTGGACCTTCCATGAGATACCCCTGCACAACGACTCGCGCTTCAACCTGGTCAACGGCCTGATCATCCGCTGGCGAGCCTCAACCTACGACGCCAATAAAACCCAGGCCGCTTATGTGGACCAGGTCAGGATTTACGGCTCCGCAGGAGAACCCGACTTCATCACTCAGTGGGCTCATGACCGGGGAAACGGTATCTACAGCTCAAGCCTGGCGTCCTTCACCCCTGGAATTTTCAGGGTCGCCGCGGTATATGTGCCCGAATCCTTGAATTTTACCACCACCCCCCTCGACCTCCCGCTGGTCTCCGCGGCCACCACCGTTGAATTTACCGGTTTGCAGGTTGACCCCCGGACCGTCAAGATCATGCCCGCCAATTTCACCCTCAATGCCTGTGAGAGAATAAATTACCAGGTGATCGGCATGTTGGCAGGGCAGAGCAAATACACCGACCTCACTAATCTCTACCGGCTTGAGGTGCACGGACCAGGACGCATGGTCGCCCCGGGTATTTTCGAGGCGGAATGCTTTATCGATAGCCTGACCGCGAAGCCCAAATTCTATATTCGGGCCATCCCATTAGTGAGCACGCTATACGACCCCGAGGGCACCGGCACCGCGGTCCAGACCGGGCTGATCAGCGGCAAGATATTCCTGCCCACCCTGCAGGGAGCGGCCACCGCCTCGGTCACGGTCGTCATCCCCAGCAGCGGCTCCATTTACGGGGTAGCCAACTCCCTCGGCAACTATATCTTCGGCGCAGTGCCCACCGGAATTAATTACACCGTAAAGTCCCTGAAAACCGGTTATAGCCTCAACTACAAGGCAGCTGTTGGAGTGACCGCGGGCACCAACACCACCATTAACGTCATACTCAAAAACGGCGCTGACTGCGACGGAGACGGAACCCTCGACGCCGCGGACATCGATGACGACGCCGACGGCATAACCGACACCATGGAAACCGTGAAGGGGATCAAGAAATGCAACCTCGATTCGGATAATGATACCTACGGCGACGGCGCCGACCTCTTCCCCGCGGACGGCACCGAGTGGCTGGACAGCGACGGAGACGGCATCGGCGACAACGACGAGATTGATGATGACGCCGACGGTCTGTCCGACACCGAGGAAGCCGATTTGGGAGTCGACGGGTTCATCACCAACGGCCAGGACCCGGACACCGACCATGACGGAATAACCGATTACCAGGAATACGTCCGGGGCACCGACCCGACCGTGGCCAATCCCGGCGAGCCCGACACCGACCTGGACGGCGTTTTCAACAGCCAGGAACAGGGAGGCGGCACTTGCGGAGTATCCTGGAACAAGATCAACACCAAGTCCAATTCCAACAATACCGACACCGATGGTGACGCGGTGAATGATTATACCGAGGTTTACTTCTACAACACCAACCCGTCCTGCCATGACACAGATTTGGACGGTTTGCACGACAATCTGGAAGGCTCATCCGCCGTAGTCAAGCCCTGCCCCTATGCCAATATCCCGGACTCCGACGGCGACGGGCTCTGCGACGGCAACACCACGGTCATGGACGGGTCCACGGTTGTTTGTGCGGATGGCGAGGACTTGAACGCGGACAAGGTGGTTGACACCGGCGAGACCGACCCCTGCAACCCCGACTCCGACGGTGATATGATGCCCGACGGCTGGGAAAAGATGTACAGCCTGAACCCGCTCGTAAATGACGCTGCGCTCGACCCCGACGGCGACACCTTGAACAACCTCACCGAATTCATCAACAGCGCCAACCCGAATAGCTCTGACACCGACGGCGACGGCATCAGGGACGATGTGGAACTGGCGAACGGATTGAACCCCGCGGTCCCCAACTGGGGAACCATCCGCGTGAGTTCAGACCCGACCGCGGCCAAAGTTTATCTTGACGGCACCCAGGTTTACCGCGGCCGGTACATGGGCCTGAGCGGGACCGTGGGCGTGCCGCTCTCGGTCGGAACGCTTAAAAACGAGAAACACACGATAACGATTGTTGGCGCCAACTATTTTGTCAACCAGACCATTGTTGACGTTACGCTCGGCCAGACCTTCACCGTTAACCAAACGCTCGCCTACCGGAAGCTCGAAGTGTTCACGACCTCCGCTCCGGTCATGGCCGGAGGGCATACCGTCCAGCCAGCCTCTGGATACGCCGCGCCGCACGCCGTGGACTTTGACAAAAACGGGACCATGGACCTGTTCGTGGGCGCCTATGACGGGAGCCTTGTCTATTATTCCAACGCATCCTCCAACAGCCTGAGCCTGGCCGCCGGAGTCGCGGTCCAGGCCGCGGGCGTCGCGCTTGACGCGGGCACTATGGCCCGGCCTTTTGTGGTGGACTGGAACAACGACAACAAGCTGGACCTGATCATCGGCAACAGCGCCGGCCAAGTCTTGTATTACGCCGGCAACGGCGCCACCAACTTCAGCGCCGGAGTCCAAATTCAGGCCGGCGGAGTGCCGCTTGTGGTTGGCACATACTCAGCCCCGGTTGTGGTTGACTGGGACGGCGACAACAAGAAGGACCTGGTTATAGGGTCCTCAGATGGGTACCTCTATCTATACCTCAACAGCGGCACTGACGCGGCGCCGAGCTTCAGTTCCGGAGCATCTATCCTTGATGTCAACGGCAATGCTATCAGCGCCGGAACCTTTGCCACGCCCATTGTCTATGATATATTGCGTCACGGCTACATGGCACTCGGCTTCGGAAACAACCTCGGCCAGATCGGCGGGTGCGGTTACGACCCCGCTGACTCCGGCTACCATTGCTCGAATCCGTTCTTGTCCACGACCAGTTCGGACGTCACGAGCTATATTGACATCGGAAGCTATGCTGCGGCTTCCTTCGCAGACGTCAACGCCGACCGTCAGATGGACCTGTTCCTCGGCAATTCCGCGGGGCTGGTGGTCTATTACCAGTCCAGCCACCTGACCGGAGACTTGGACCGCAGCACCAAGGTTGACGCCGGCGACTGGATACTGGTCAAGCAGAGCATGGGCCTGTGCAAGGGCAATGGCGGGTACAACCCCGGCGCGGACCTGAACGGCGACAATTGCGTAACCGCCGCGGACCTGACCGTGCTGGTCGGTAATTTCGGCAAAACTTACTGAGGGAGGCCACGATGAATAGAAAAGTCCTGACGATCGCGGTTATGAGCCTTCTGTTGCTTTCCGCTCAAGCCTGCGTGCAATACACGGTCCAGCCCGAAAATGTGACGGTGGCCAACGGCGGCACTTTCTCCGCGACCATCGGCCTGGACCGTTGCGTGGGCACGACCATTTTCGGTAACCCGCTGAATTGGTGCATGGATATAAGTGACGTCTATGGAATGGGCTTTGACCTCAATTATGACTCCGCGGTTCTTGGCTATCAGGGCATAGACATATCCGCGGGCGTCATCCACGGGGCATCGGTGGTCACCGGCTACCGCAACTCCGTGACCGACAACGGCAAGCTGGTGGTGGGCATTTCCAAGAGCGGCCAGGTCGCGGGCGAGAGCGCCCAGGGCAGCGTGGCAAGGATAACCCTCCAGGCCAAGTCCGCGGGCGCGACTACGCTCACCTTCAAGGACCCCCACCTGGTTGACAGCACCGGCAAGGTCATGGTCGGTTGGCCATTTTATCGAGCGACGCTCCGCACCGCCACCGTTACCGTAATCCCGTAAAACCCGGCGGTTTCGGTATATGGGCTGCCGGCCTCATTCGCAGGCTGAAATGCTATTGCCTGCCTATTAAAGATCGCCTTGTGAGAGGGGAGGGCTAAATATGAAAAGGTTGATCAGGCTTGGGGCCTTTCTGGTTCTCGCCACTTTGACGGCAAGCGCCGCACCCGACAAGACACCCGCGGATGGTTCAATCCTCGGCGACATCCTGGTGGCGGACTACCCGCTGCTGGTCGGACTCGCGGGATTTTCTCCGGCCAGGCTCGACAACCATTCCATCGGCCAGTCCCACATTGACGCGGCCTGGCGCTGGAGGATCGCCCAGACACACACCAAGGTTTACCATACCTTCAGCCAGGCGGTGGACAAGATGGAGCGCCACCCCGGATTTGTCTTTTCCCAGTCCCAGCCCGCGTTATACGAATGGATGCTGGACGAGCACCCGGACCTTTTCGCCGAAATTCAGGCGATGGAGAAAAAGGGCCAGTGGGAGATCACCGGAGGCATGTGGGTGGAGCCGGACTGCAATATGCCCGATGGCGAGTCCTTTGTTCGACAGTTCCTGCTCGGACAGCGATTCTATATCGAGCATTTCCGCCATCCCGCAACCGTGGCCTGGATACCGGACTCCTTCGGATATAACCGCAACCTTCCGCAGTTTATTTCCGGGTCGCAGGCAAAATATCTCTGGGCCAAGAAACTAACCACCAATTTTGACACCGTTTTCCCGTTCCAGAACTTCCGCTGGCGCAGCCCGGACGGCTCGGAAATCCTGGTCAACAACGGCACCTCCGTGGGATACCCGCTGTCTTTCCCGCTGCTGGAAACCACCATGTTCAAACCCGGGCGGTATTTGCTAAAGCCCGGCGCGCAGACGGTTTTCGATTACGCGGCGCCGCCTCAGGCAATCAAGTCCGCGCGTTCAAGGGACTGGACCTTTGAAATCCCCATTTACTACGGAGTGGGCGACGGCGGGATGGGCCCGCAGGAGCGCGAGGTGGTGTTCCAGGAAAAAATGATTTCGGAAAAATATTCCCGGTTTTCCACCAGCCTGGACTTTTTCAAGGACCTGGAGAAATATCTTGACCGGCTCCCGGTCTGGGACGATGAGATGTACCTTGAAAGGCACCGGGGGGTGCAGACCACCCACTCCTGGATCAAACGGGCCAACCGGCTGTCCGAGCAGATGCTGCGCACCGCGGAGACCCTTCGCGCCATCGAGAGTCTTTACGGAATTTCCTATCCCTACCGGGCGCTCAAAGACATCTGGAAAATAGTCTGCATGAACCAGTTCCACGACATCCTGCCCGGGTCATCCATCCCCGAGGTGTATGAAGACGCGAAAAAGGATTACGATCTGGTCCGGGCATCAGGCCTTGCAATCACCCGAGCGGGGTTGGAGGAACTGGCCCGGCTGGCCGCGGTCAATCCCCCTGCGCCGAATTTGCAGGCGGTCCTGGTTTTCAACCCCCTGGCCTGGACCAGGTCGGGACTGGTCAAACTGGAACTCCCTGACCGCAGGCAATTCCAGGTAATCGATAAAAATGGTGGGGAACTGGTCTCGCAAGTCATTTTTGAAAACGGCAAAAGCTTTCTGGCATTCAGGGCCGAGGACGTGCCCGCAGTCGGGTATAAGACCTGCTTTTTGAAGCCGGTCCCTGAAACCGACGCCGGCAAGGCCGGCGGGGATTTGAAAATTTCCGACTCCCGGGAAAAAATCACGCTCGAGAATGAATACCTGGCGGTTGCCATTGACAAAAAGCAGGGCTGGATCATTTCCCTGGTTGACAAGCAAAGCGGCAAAGAGTTGATTGACGGCTCAGCCAACAAATTGCTGGCGTTCTTCGACCGCCACAAAGTGCACCGCGCCTGGAACATTGACCCCGATTACTACAAGCATGCCATTCCGCTCCCACCCGCCTCCGAGGTGAAAATCAGTCAACAGGGCCCGCTGATGGTGGAGGCGCAGGTGCTCCGGGAATACCAAGACGACGAGGCCACGACTTTTGACCAGCGGGTAAGGCTGGTGGCCGGCGACCCGGTGCTTTATCTGGAAATGGACAGCGATTTCCACATGCAGAACGCGCTGGTCAAGATCGAATTCAACACGGTTCTCAACGGCGCGACCGTGGCCGCGGACGGGCCTTACCTGGTGGTCGAGCGGCCAACTCATCCGCAGACCCCCGCGGCACGGGCCCGGTGGGAAATGGTCTGTCACAAATGGATTGACCTCTCCGACCGCTCCTTGGGCCTGGCCCTGCTCAACAACGGCAAATACGGGTTCTCGCTCAACGACACCGGGACCGGCTTCCGACAGACCGTGATCAAGGCCGCGGAATTCCCCCAGGCTTACGCCGACGCGGAAAACGTCAACCATTATGAAAAGCAGCCGTTGCCCTATACCGACCAGGGGCCGCAGCACCTGGAACTGGGCCTGCTCGTGCACCGGGGCGGGTGGAGGGAGGCCAAGCTCTGGAAAGCCGGCTATGATTTCAACACGCCCCTGGAAGCGGTCCGGACCGGAGCGCACCCGGGTCAACTGCCGGCAGAAGCTTCGTTCCTGACAATCGAGTCCGAGTCCGCTTATATTACTGCGATCAAACGCGCGGAAGATGATAATGATCTGGTGGTCCGGGTTGTGGAGACCGAGGGCAGGAAAGCTCCGGTTACACTCAAGCTGGGCCAGGGCCTTAAAATTATCTCCGCCGAGGAAACCGACCTCATTGAATTGAACCCCCGGAAAATCCCGGGCGCCGGCTCAACTCTCAGTTTCGATATCAGCCCCTTCCAGATCAAAACCCTGAAATTAAGCCTGGAAAGGCAGCGATAGAAGGCGGGCATGCACGACTTAGTCAGACAACACTAGAATCAGAGACCTTGCAACCCTGGAACTTTCTGGTCTTGGAACCTTGTTTCTTGGTACCCCCGCCCGGAGTTGAACCGGGGCCTGCGGATTAGGAATCCGCCGCTCTATCCAACTAAGCAACGGGGCAGGGGGAATATTATTGCGCTGATGTAATGCTCAAAAAGCGATTTTCCCGAGGGAGTCAAAGCCATTTGACAGCAGTTTGGCAATAGAATATAATAAAAAAATTCGTGTTGATGAAATCCGCGCATTTGCGTTTGGCAATGGGAGGGAAAAGGGGAAAGGTGTTTGGGCAAAGAAAGGCGGCTGGAAAACTTGCCGGCCGTTTATTCATGTTCTAAAAATAATTCCCACGGGCAGCGACCGGCATGAGTATGGGAGGTTTTGAGACGAAGAGCGGGCAGAGCCGGGGTAGGGGAGCGGTTAATTACATTCCCGGATCGTTCCTTAGTGGCGGCGGCGGGATTGCGGAAAGCCCAAGACCAAGGGGATGTCAAGATAAATCGGCAGGGAAGACATGTGTTGGTGAGGAAAGTCAAAGCATGGAAAAGAATGGAGGGGGAAAATGATAAAGCTAATGAAAGCGATTAAGACCGGACATTTGCGGAAGGTATTGTATCTGGTCTTGTTCTGCTTCAGTTTCCTGGCGCTGGTGCCGCGATTGAATGGGACTGTGGTTAGCGGTGGCCAGGCCTCGGTTGCGCAAAGGCAGCAGGACTTGGCCAAGGTCCAGTCGGTGCTGGAGCGCAAGGAAATTGCGAGCAGGATGGAATCTCTGGGTGTCAGCCCGGCGGAAGTGGAAAGGCGCCTCGCGCTGCTCAGTGACCAGGACGTGCACAGCCTTGCCCTGCAAGTGGACAAGATGAACCCCGGTGGGGACCCATTTGTGATCGCCGGCATTATACTGGGGCTGGGCATAGCCCTGGTCATATTTATTTACGTCTGGTTATCGCCGGATCAAGTCCAGCTCCGCGCTGATATGGCGAAAGCCCAGAAAGACAAGGAAGACAAGGAAAGAAAAGAGAGCCGGGGGCAAGACCTGAGCAAAGAGTTGAATCCCTGAGCATGATTGTATAAAAGCGCTGGAATTAACCCGCTCAGGCAAGGTTTGGGCGTTGGGAGCAATTTGACGGTGCTTAGGTAAAAGGAGGAATCCCATGAGAGAAATTCGAACAACCGGCCGGGTACTTGCGCTTGCAGCCATTTCTATATTTGCTTTAAGTCTCGCTCCTGAGGTATTTGCCCAAGTTCCGGGAACAATAGCGCCGGGGCGCAGCTGCGGATGTTATTGCGGGAAGATGACATACCCGCCATGCAGCGATGAGAAATGCAAGCAGGAATGCGGCTATTACCAAGGGTCCGGCGGCGGCGGCGGCATGGACCAGCAGATGATGCAACAAGGTTATGAAATGGGTCAGGCAATTCGCCAGGCATACGATGAGCAGAAGGCGGCAGAGGCCGACGCGGAGAGACTGAGGGCGATTGAGGAAGCAAGGCGCCTCGAGGAAGAACGGCGACAATTCGAGATCAAGAAGCAGCAGACCTTGCAGCAGTTGAAAAGCATCAGTTACACTCCGAGCACGCCTGGCCCCAGCCCGGAACTCACCAGGATCATGCGCAAGCTCAATCATATGCAGCCCCCGCCCATCCCTTCCGCCCAAGCCCAACTTGAACTCCGGATCAAACCCGATGACAGGCTCAATGAATTGCTTTTACTGGCGGCGGACAACTTCCTGCTGCTAGGACAGGCGACGGGAAAATTGTATGGCACACCTCTTGGGGTCATGACTCTGATCCTTGCCGGGGGAAAGACGTTTATTGCCATGGAAGACGGGGCAGACCTGTATCTTTGCAAGCAGGACGCGGTCTATGAGAAGGCGCTGGGGTATCTGAGGAACCCCGCCGCTGCGGCCAAGTTTTCCAAAATCGTACATGCGCTCCGCAACAATAGCCCGCTGCCCCAGGATGCAGACCCGGCAATGGTCGAAGCCGCCAAGGCATTGGTTGACCCGCGGCTGGGCAACGCCGGCTGGCACTTGGCGTCGAGCGCAATGTGGTCTCCCGAGGCCAGGGCGGCCGGGCTGAAGGCGGGGATGATTGAGACCGGGGGATACCTCCTCGGCAAAGGCACGGAAAACGTTGCGGGAGAATTGCTTGCGGAGCGCGACCCTGCTTTCCGTTATGCTTCCGCGTCCTTGGAGCGCGCCGAGACCGCTCTGAAAACCGCCAAGGACCTGGAATATCGCGGAATGCTAAAGAATACCATCGCAGAGGCAAACCGTGTTATCGCCTATAGTTATGGAGGCCAGTTACAGATAGTGGCGGGCGCCGCGGCGCCTTATCTGGCCCAGCCGGCAACAGATGCGGCAGGAAAGAAATTAGAGAAAAAAATTTTTGAGGAAAAGAAATGAAATTGCCCAGGATCATCCTGGCCGACTCCAGGTTCAATGCGGACGAAGTCCATGGTCATCAGTCCCCCAAAAGATGGGCGGCTAAAGTCGAGGAGGAAATATGCTTTCAAGCCAAAATCTGTCAAGTGCCTTTCTAAAAATTATTATTGCGGGGTTATGGTTGTCCTTCATCCCGGCGGCTGCATTCAGCGCTCCAGGCAAGAACGCCATTTCAGCCGGCGTGTGGCATACCTGCGCGCTTACGCCTTATGGAGGAGTCAAGTGCTGGGGGGCCAACACTTATGGCCAACTCGGGAACGGGACAACCGTTGACAGCGAGGTGCCGGTATTTTCCCGGCTATTTGCCGGGGTCAGCGAGGTTGCCGCGGGCAGGGGTCAAACCTGCGTACTGACTTCGAGTGGCGGGGTCAAGTGCTGGGGCGTGAACGACCAGGGACAACTCGGAAATGCAAACAATACCAACAGCAGCGTACCGGTGGATGTTTCCGGCCTTGGCGCGGGTATAACCGCGGTTGCGGTGGGATCGAAACACGCCTGCGCGTTGACTTCCGGCGGGCAGGTCAAGTGTTGGGGGGCAAATGACAGCGGCCAATTGGGGAACGAATCCAACACCGACAGCAATATTCCGGTGGATGTGGCGGGTCTGGACAAAGCGGTCGTCAGCGCGGTTGCCGCGGGCAAGGCGCATACCTGCGTCCTGACTTCCAAAGGAACAGTCAAATGCTGGGGCGCCAATGCGCAGGGACAACTCGGGAACATAAAGGCTGTCAGCAAAAATGTTCCGACCAACGTCTGGGGCCTTGGCTCCGGGATAAGCGAAATCACCGCGGGATGGACGCACAACTGCGCCCTGACTTCCGCCGGAGACATCAGGTGCTGGGGAGCCAATGAGCAGGGCCAGCTCGGGAATGGGACAAATACCGACAGCATCATTCCGGTAAAAGTAAATTTTCCGGCCCCGCGCAAGGGAGCAATGGAAAAAAAAGTCAATGTTGACGGCAAAGCACCTGCGGCGTGGGATATTGTCCTTATAAATTATGCTGAAGTCAAGGCCGGCAACGCACCTGCGGCGCGGAATAAGTTTGAAGTCAATGCCGGCAACGCACCTGCGGCGCGGAAGGTTGCGGCAGATGCTTTCGGCGGTGCCAGGGGCATAAGCGCCATTGCCGCGGGTGGCGGACATACCTGCGTCCTGACTTCCGCAGGAGCGGTCAAATGCTGGGGCGGGAATGAATTTGGACAGCATGGGGACTTGACGACCAAGGACAGCGGCTTTCCGGTGGAAGTATATGGCCTTGGTTCGGGCTCGGTCGCGATTACGGCGGGAGGCGGCCACAATTGCGCCCTGACTTCCGCCGGAGAAATTGAATGCTGGGGGAACAACCACCAGGGCCAGCTCGGGGACGGGACAATCACTGACAGCTATTTTCCCGTGGGCGCCTATGGGTTTTCCACGCGCAAGCCGATAGTCGACCCGGAGGAGATGCTTACATTATATCTCGCCGGCCTTCAAGTGAACCCCTGGGACAAGGGGGTCAGGTTGAGGATCATCCAATTGGTGCAATGGATGGCCCCTGCTCCGCAGATTTCGGAAGAGGCGCGCAGGCATTTCATGATGGCCGAGAGCTTGTTGGGGAACAGCAAGGACAAGCAGCAATGCAATTTGGCAATTGAGGAATACAGTGCCGCCTTGATGGTTGCGCCGTGGTGGCCGGAGGCATATTACAACCTGGGGCTGACCTTTAATTTGATCGGAGAATATCAGGCGTCCATCGCGGTCTTGAAATACTACCTGGCCACCAATCCGCCCGACGCGCGTGAGGTCCAGGACAGAATCTATCAGATTGAGGCCGAGAGCAAAGGCACGCAGAACTGAACTATTCCGGAATTCCATGGTACCCCCGCCCGGAGTTGAACCGGGGGCCTGCGGATCAGGAAATCACTTCGTGAGGGCTTATGCCTTCGATCCCGGCGCGCTTGCAGGTTTGCGCGAAAGCCTTCTTTAGGGACAGGAGCCGGGCGCCGTCCGCCCGGCAAAAACCCCATTGCTTTTGAAAGTCCTGCCGGGCTTGGCAAGCCTCCGGCTTATTGCGCTGTTTTGCATGGCGAGGGTAGAACCGGGAATAAGGCAACGCCCAGCCTGGTTATTTGATCAGTCTTTTGAGAATGGCGTCGAGTTCCGCGGGTTGAAAAGGTTTGGTTATGACATCGAGGAACCCGTAATTCTTGAAATCAGCCATGACCGGGCTGTTGGCATACCCGCTGGCGATGATGGCCTTGACTTGGGGGTCAAGTTGTCTGAGACGCCGGATCGCGTCGGTGCCTCCCATTCCGCCGGGAACCGTGAGGTCCATGACGACCGCGTCGAAAGGCTGACCCGATTCGCGGGCGCGGAGGTAAAGCTCAATGGCTCTTGCGCCGTTCTCCGCGCATTCGACCTCGTATCCGAAACCCTTCAACACCTTGCTCACCGAATTCCGGATCTGGGGCTCGTCGTCCATGAAAAGGATTTTGCCATGCCCGGGCGACGACGGGATCTGCTCGTGCCGCTCAGGTTCGGGCCGCTCGCCGGCAGCCGGGAGATAGACGTGAAAGCAGGCGCCCGAACCCTCGGTGGATTCCACGTCAATATACCCGCCGTGTTTCTTGATGATGGAATAGACGGTGGCCAGGCCGAGGCCCGAACCTTTGGTCTTGGTCGTAAAATAAGGGTCAAAAATTTTATGCAGGTTCTCCGGGCTGATCCCCACCCCGCGGTCCCGGACCGAGAGCTTGAGGTACTGGCCGGGGGTAAGGCTGACCGCAGGCGCAAGCTCCTTGGGCTCCCAGATAATATTGGCCGCGGAGATGGTGATGTGCCCCCCGCCGGGCATGGCCTGCGCCGCATTGATCACCAGGTTGTTGATCACCTGCGTCAGCTGTCCCTCGTCGGCTTCCACCCACCAGAGGTCCGCGGGCAGCAGAAATTCACATTTGACGTTGGAACCCCGGAGCGAGAATCCCGCGGCTTCCCTCACCAGTCCGCCCAGGTCCACCGGCCTCTTGATGGGCATGCCGCCCTTGGAGAAGGTGAGCAACTGGCGGGTCAGGTTCTTGGCCTGGATGGAAGCGGTCTCGATCTCGTTGAGGGTTTCGAAGAGTTCGGTGTCCTTGACGATCTCTTTCTTGGCGATGGAAATATTGGCCAGCACCACGGTGAGGATGTTGTTAAAGTCGTGCGCGATGCCTCCGGCCAGCACGCCAAGCGACTCCAGCTTCTGTCCGCGGATCATTTCCCTCTCAATCCGGTTGCGCTCGGTGACGTCGCGCATGACGTGGACGGAGGCGGTGATGTTGCCGTTTTCGTCGGTCATCGGGCTGGTGGTTATCTCGAATTCCTTCGCGAAGCGAGGTTCCTGGATTTCCACGGTGTGGATCAGTCCGTTATGGATGGTCTGGGAGTGGGGACAGAACAAGATGGGAGAATTAGAATTATGGACCACCTGATGGCAGATTTTTCCCAGGATGTCTTTATAGGGCAGGCCAAGTAACTTACTGGCCGCCTCATTGACCCGGAGGATCCGGTTCTCGCGGTCAACGATCATAATGGTTTCCGAGAGGGTGTCAAAAGTCTTGCGCCATTCCCAGGCCGCGTTTTTCAGACGCATTTCCATTTGTCTGCTCTCGGTGACGTCGCGGATGATCCCCTCTATGGCAATGATCTTTCCGGACTGGTCCTGGACGTTAACGCTGCGGAGGTCAAGGAACGCCGGCGACCAGTCTTTCCGGGTGATTTGGAATTCCCGGGGACCAAAAGGTTTTCCTTGCTCCACCGCCGCTTCGTATTCCTTCTTGAGCGCGGGCAGGCTGCTCTGCACAACCTTGAACACCAGCGCGGGGTCCCCCAGCAGTTCTTCGGCATGGTACCCGGTAATGTCTTTTACCGCGGGGTTGACGTATTCCAGGCCCTTTTGGAAAGACCACCGGAAAATTATGTCCTGCGCACTTTCGGCCATCCTGCGGAAGTGCTCTTCACTTTCGAGCAAGGCCTGCTCGGCCCGCTTTTTCTCGGTGACGTCTCTGACCAGGCCGATGACGCGGTTTCCTTCCACCCGCTTCAGCGGCGCCAGCTTGAGATGCAAATAATGATAGTTGCCGCCGGAATCCATGGCGCGAAGTTCAAGCTCAACGTGTTCGCCTCCAAGGGTTTTCTTGAAGCAGCGCAACGCTTCCGTGCGGTCGTCCGGGTGAAGCGAAGCGCCGGCCGTTTTGCCCAGCACGTCGGAGTCATTCATGGCCATTATAGTTCTGCTTGCCGGATTGACCAGGACATAGCGCTGATTTTCGTCGAGCACGAAAATGCCTTCGGAGGTGCCGTTGATGATTCCTTCGAGGAACCGATTTTTTTCCTCCAATTGCTCCTCGGCGCGTTTCCTGCGGACCGCGACCGCGGCGACGTGGGCAAAGACGTGCAGCAGTTCGGTCGAGAGCGGCGGCTTCCCTTGTTCCATGAACACGACCGCGGTGCCCTGGATTTCGTTGCTGAACCTCAGAGCCATGCCCGCGATCTCGCCAATTTTCAAAAGTTGGGTAATGGCCGATGAATCAGCCGGGCTGATCATCCCGAAGGTCACTTCGGTAAGGTCCGCGGATTTTCGAACGACCTCCTTCAACATAACCTCATAAATGTCGGGGCTTACCGGGACGTTGAACGAGTCCATGGTCTGATTCAAAAATGGGGCGATTTTTATCAAGTCTCCGGAGGCGATGGATATGTGTTTGAGGTTCAGCGCTTTGGACTTGGGGTCATAAAGAGAGATGGTGGCGGCAACGGCCCCAAAGGTGACTTTCAGTTTGTCCGCCAGCAACTGGTAAAGATTGACCTGGGGATCTGCCTTCGCGCACTCCAGCGATAATTCCCGCAGGGCATCAAGGTTGTCCTTGCGGCGCTCCACGATTTCCCTGGCCTCGGCCTGGCCGGTGACGTCCACTGCGGCGCCAACCACGTATTTGAGCCCGCCCATCTTGTCCCGGACAATCGAAGCCGACCAGGCGATCAGCCGGCGGGAACCGTCCTTGGTGATGAAATAATTTTCACCTTTGCGGGAGGGAGGGGAATCCGGCCCGATGCTGCTGAAAAGGCTCTGGAGCATCCGTCGTTCTTCATTACTATCGACCAGGCTCCAAGGGAGTTTTCCGACAACCGCACTCTCGGAGAACCCGGAAATTTGACTGAACGCCGGATTGATCCTGGCGACCCTGCCGTCGCGGTCCAGGATAATGACGCTGGCGCCTGCAGTATCGAGTACAAGGTTGGTGAAATCCCTTTCCCGCTTAAGCAGCCGCTCGCTCAGGATTTTTTTTGACAGTTGCCTGGCGGCATAGGTTGCCAGCCCCAGGATGAAGGCGAGGCCGGCAATGATCCTCCAATGGAGCGGCAAGGACTGGTGGGCGGTCAGGACGGCGACCGCAGCCATGACCCCGGCGGTCAGCGCGAGGAGGAACACGGTTTGAAAATATTTGAATTGCTGTTTCACAAACGACCCTGGCCGAGGTCCGCAACCGGTCCGGCCTCAATTCTATTTGCCATCGATTCCGAATTTTTTCATTTTTCGGTACAGGGTGCTTACGCCGACCTCCATCAATTTGGCCGCAGCGGCTATGTCCGACCCGGTTGAGGCCAGCGCTTTCTGGATCGCGAGCTTCTCATAAGCGTCAAAGGACAGGGGCAGGTCTTTCAAGTCCGCCTCGGGTGTCCGGTTCTGCCAGGTGAGGGTGAGGTCTTCGGGCTTGATCTCGGTGTGGTTGGTCAGGGCCAGAGCCTGCTCCACGCAGTTCTGAAGTTCCCGCACATTGCCCGGCCACTGACGCTTGAGCAGGCACTGAGTTGCTTCCGCAGAAAAAGTGAACCTTTGTCCGGTGCGCTGGCCGTAGTCTTCGAGGAACCTTTCCAGGAGCAACGGGATGTCTTCCTGGCGCTCCCGCAACAGGGGCAGCTCCAAATAGACGACGTTAAGCCGGTAGAAGAGGTCTTCCCGGAACCGACTATTTTGCACCATCTCCTTGAGGTCGCGTTTGGACGCGGCAATCACGCGCGCGTCCACCGGGATGGCCACCGCGGACCCGAGCGGCCTTACTTCGCGTTCCTGCAGAACCCGGAGCAGTTTGGCCTGGACGGCAAGCGGCAGTTCGCCGATCTCGTCCAGGAATATGGTGCCGCGGTCAGCCTCCCGGAACAGTCCCTTGACGTCGCGGTAGGCGTCCGTGAAAGCGCCCTTGAGATGTCCAAACAGTTCTGATTCGATCAGGGTTTCAGGAAGCGATCCGCAGTCGACCGGTATAAACTTCTGCTCGCGCCTCGGGCTGTTATAATGGATGGCTTGGGCGAGCAGTTCCTTTCCGGTGCCGGACTCGCCTCGGATCAGGACGGTGGACTCATTGTCACTCAATTGGCGGATGATTTTGAAAATGCGCTGCATGCCCGGAGATCTGCCCACCAGGCGGTCCATCTTGTATTTGTCGCTGAGCGCGTTTTTCAAGCCGATGTTTTCATCAATTATCTTACGCTGGAGCAGGGCCCTGGTTGCGGTGAGCTTGATGAGTTCCACGTGCTCCAAGGGCTTGAGCAGGAAATCAAACGCGCCGGCCTTCATGGCCTCCACCGCCACTTCAATGGTGCCATGCCCGGTTATGACCACCACCGGCACGTCTTGATATTTTTTTCTGATCGCGTAGAGCAGGTCAATGCCATTGCCGTCCGGGAGGAACAGGTCAATGAAGGCCATGTCGACCTTTCGAGAGTTGATGATGCCGCTGGCCTCTTCCAGAGAAGCCGCGGAGAGCATATTGAAGCCCTCGGCCGTGAGGATTCGCTCGAAAAGTCTCCTGATCGCCGGGTTGTCGTCAACCACCAGAATGCATTGGCCTTCCATGCTGGTATTATTAAACCTCGACAAGCTTCCTTTCGCAATTGCCGTGCAATTAGCATCAATTAGTTCTACTGCATCCAAGGGTCTCATCCTTCGTCCTCCTTAATGGGTTTTCCAATTCGTCGACCGACTGCTTTTATTTCTGGTCCAGCACGACCTCGATGGACTCGCAGGGAAGGCCCGCCAACCTGGAGCTCATGCGCGTCCCTCCCTCCGCTCAAGCGGCAGGGTTATGAAAAAAGTCGTGCCTTTCCGCCGCTCACTTTTGACTTTGATATCCCCGCCATGGGCCTTGACTATTTCATAAGAAATGGAAAGCCCGAGCCCGGTTCCCTGTCCGACCGGCTTGGTTGTGAAGAAGAGATCAAATATTTTAGAGAGGTGTTCGGGCGCGACACCTGCGCCGTTGTCTTGAATTTGAATTTCAACCGCGTTTTCCACCGGTCTGGTGCAAACCGTGAGCACTCCGCCCTTGTCCATGGCCTGAAGCGCGTTCATGATCAGATTGACGAACACCTGGCTGAGCTGGTTGGGGTTGCCTTTGAGCGCGGGTATTTCGCCGTACTGCTTGACCATCTTGACCTTGTGTTTGATTTCGTTCCCGAGCATCTCAACGGTGGAGTCTAAAAGTTCATTGATATTGAGCTGTTCCGCGCCGTCTTCGTCCACATGGGCAAAGCGCGACAGCCCGCGCACGATCTTGATGATCCGCTCCACGCCTTTGAGCGACTGCCCCAGCAGTTCGGGCAGGTCCTTCAAGATAAAGTCCGCGTCCTCCGCGGCCCATTGCGCGAGAAAGCCCTCGGCCGCGGCCGATTTTTCCTGCGCGAGATTCTTGCGCGCCTCGGAGAGAAGGGCGGCGAGGGCATCGGCATATTTCTTGAGCGACTGCAAGTTGGAGTAGATAAAGCCGATGGGGTTGTTGATCTCGTGCGCCACTCCCGCGGCGAGTTGGCCGATGCTGGCCAGTTTTTCCTGCTGAACCAATTGCTGCTGGGCGCTTGCGAGTTGTTTTCTGCGTTCCTCCACCTTCTGTTCGAGAGTCTCGGCCAGCTCCCGGTATTTTTTTTCAGATTCGATGGTTTTTTGGTGTTCCCCGAGGAGCTGGGCGTAGCTTGTGGCCTGGGTGTGGTCGTGGAGTTCGGAGATCATGCGACGCTGGTGCACCACGTAGATGAACCATTCGATGATTCCGCACGCCAACTTGACCTTGCGCACCAGTTCCCGGTCGTCGCCCACCGCGCCATTGCAGATCAGGAGCGCCAAGGTGTCTCCCTCATAGTAGATGGGCAGGCCGATGGAAGAAGCTCCGCTGTCGGACTTGAACGCGGTCGGCCGGCTGGGCAGGCTGCCGTTGGCCGGCCGGGGAAGGTCCCAGGCCGCTTTGGAGTCCCCGGGGATGGCCACCAGTTCTCCTTTGCCGCCCATGAGCAGCATTTCCCGGGCAAGAATTCCGGAGAGCCGGGCCAAAAACTCCGCGCTTTCATTGGTCTCAAATACTTCGGCGAAATTGATCTCCCGGTCGAACGCCCCTTGGGCCAGGGCATTGGAACTTTGGGCGTTATTCATTTCGGTTACTTTTTTTATCCTGCCCGGTTTTCCCGGGTCATTGCCATGGCGGCCTTGTCGGCGGGGTCTTTTCGGCCAATCAGGAAACCGATCAGTTCTTCGGAACTGACTCTGAACTCTTCCATCATCCCCGGCCGCCGGTTCATTGCAGTTGCGACTCTTGAAAGGATGTCTCGGAAAGTCTCAGAGACACCGTAGCCGTTGCGGGCGGAAGCAAAAAAGACCGGCACGCCTGCCTTCCGCCAGCGGGGAAGGATTTCCTTTTCGGATGTCAGCGTGGATGCGGGCAGGTCGCGTTTGTTGAATTGTATAACCAGCGGCAGCCGGTCAAAGGGAAGGCCGACCTGCTTGCAATTATATTCGAGGGCGGCGAAGCTCTCGGAGTTGTGGAGCATCTGAGAACGCCGTGAGTCGGCGACGAAGACGATCCCGTCCGCTCGCGTCAGCGCCGACTTGCGGGTGGCGTTGTAATGCACCTGGCCGGGAACAGTGGAGACCTTGATCTTAAGCTTTACCCCCGGGCAGGTGCGGCAGGAAAGCGGCAGCAGGTCGAAAAAAAGCGTGCGGTCCTGCTTGGTGTCCGCCTGCATCATCCGACCCGGCTTATGGGAAGACAACTGGTCATGCAAGGTCAGCAGGTTGGTGGTCTTGCCTGAAAGGGCGGGTCCGTAATATACGATTTTCCAGCACATCAGTCTTTGCGGGATATCATATTCGAGCATCGATTGCGCCTTCTTTTCTCAATTTTACTGGTACCATGTTCATTTATGACAGCAACTCTTGTGCCAATTTGCCGGAATTGATAATATGCTGATTTATAATGATAAGATGGCGATGCACATTAATTTTATATTCCCGCAAATGAGAAAATACGGTAATTATTCTCAAAAATGAGAAAAGCAGGAAGGATTTATCAAATTTCATTTGATCCAATTTTGGCGCCATTTTTCATCTGGCCTCACTGGAAATAACGTTATACTGCAGGGGCAATATCTTGATGATCAGTTCTTCGAGATAGTCCAGGGGGAACGGCTTGAAGAGGAAGAACTTTGCTCCGAGGAAAATTGCCCGGTTGATAATATCGTCGTTGGAGTAAGCGCTCATAAAGATCACCGGGACCATCCTGGTCTTTTCCTTGTTCTTAAGTCCCTCGAGGAGTGTAATGCCATCTAACTTGGGCATTCTTATATCGCTGATGATGAGGTCGGGTTGGAGGTATTCGAGAAGGAGCAGAACCTCGAACCCGTCAGACAAGGGCTTTACCTCAAAGCCCTTTGCGGACAGAAACCGTGAGATTGAATTACGGATAGTCAGGTCGTCATCCGCCACAAAAATCAATTTCTTTTGCATGTTATCATCTGGTTGCATTTATTGACGCTCCTTTCCGGCCATGAGCAGGGGCATGAGAGAATCCCTGTTGGCCGCATTCTTGAAGGTCTGCTCGGCAAAAGTAATTTTCCGGCGCATGAATTCCAACAGGTTCCGGCTGCCGGCCATTATGAAAAAGTCGGGAGCGTCTCTTTCCATTATCTTGCGCAGGATGGGATCAATCTTTGCCATCTCCTTGCCCCTTCCTTACCCGGCGCCTTTTTTGAGCAGCACCGAGAGTTCGAATTCCAGGTATTCATCACCGGAAGGATTGATCCTGGCCAGCTTAACCCGGTGGGCCCCGGCTTTCCGGAAGATTGCGATGATTATCTGAAGGCATTCCCCGGGGGGCGCCATCTGCATCCGGGCTGCCAGTTCGGCGAGCGACAGGTGGTCAAATTCGGTGCCGTAATATTTTTTGATCAGTCTGCGCAGCTCCTCTTCCGCGGCCTTGACCGGCTTGATCTTAAGCCCAAGCGCCTGCTCGATCCTGCCGATTGCTTCCCGGTCCTGAGGGTTGTTCATTACCAGATGCAACACCCCGTCTTCCTCCCAGAGCGGCAGACAGACGTAGGCATGCGCCAGTCCGGAAGGAAAGACCTCGATCAGTTCACGGTTTAAAATGGTTTCCTGGAGGTGCACATAGGGGATGGCCATGAAACGCGCAGCGCTTCGGTCGATGGTTTCGCCGCTGATTATGCCAATCGCGGTGACAGCCTGGCGAAGACTCTGGCGATTGGCCGCGGCGTGCGCCTTGGCCCTTTCGATTTCTTCCTGCCCGCAGAGTTTTTGGTCGATCAGAAATTTTTCCAGGGTATGGTCATCCATGTCTTGAGGGCATTGGTGGAGCTTGGCTCGGATCATGGATTTGGCAACAGTCTGGAGCATGATTTTAAGGTCTTCGAAAGGCTTGATCAGGATTTCGTTCGCGCCCAGGTTGAGACATTGCTCGGCGATTTTGCAATCCGCGTAAGCAGTCATGATGACCACTTCCGTCCGGGGCCATTTCTCCCGGACTTTTTTGAGGACATCAATTCCCGAAATGCCGGGCATGCGGATGTCGCACAAGACCACGTCGGCAGCCTTTTGGGACATGGCCCGGAGCCCGGCTTCTCCGTCTTCCGCGGTCGAAACCGAGTAACCGGCGCGAGCGAGCGCGCGTTGGCAGGCGGAGCGAACGATGCCGGCATCGTCCACCACCAGGACCGCGCCGGGGTCGATACCTATGCTCTGCGTCTGTTCCATAAGCTCTCCTTTCAATTTTGAGCCTCAAACCGGAGCCGCAGGCAGGCCCCTTTTCCGGGCTCGCTCAACACCTCGATCTTCCCGCGGTGATCGCGCATGATCCCGTAGGTCACGAACAGGCCAAGCCCGGTGCCCTTGCTCTTTTCCTTGGTGGTGAAGAAGGGGTCAAAGATTTTTCCCCGGATTTTTTCCGCGATGCCTTCTCCCTGGTCCTCAATCTCCAAGACCGCGCCGCCATCCAGCCCCTTGTATCCTCTGATAAACACCGTGCCTTGCTTGTTCATGGCCTGCTGGGCGTTGGTCAGGATATTGATTATTACCTGTTGCAGCTGGTTGGGGTTGCCGGTAACCATGGGCATGTCCGGATCATAGCTTTCGACCACCTTGATCCGAGACTCGCGGAAAATGAACCCAACCAGGCCCAGTGATTTTTCCACGACCTCGGAAAGTCTCGTCGGCTCCCGATGCCGGTCATTCCTTGAAAACCCGAGCAGGTTTTGGATGATGTTCTTGCACTGGAACACCGCCTGCTCAATGGTCTTCAGGTCCTGCAGCGCTGGCGCGTTTTCGCTCAGTTCCATCTCCAGCAACTGGGTGACCGCGAGGATTCCGCCCAGGGGGTTATTAATTTCATGGGCAATGCCGCCCGCGAGCAGACCCACGGTGGACATTTTTTCCGACTGCATAAGCAGAGCCCCCGCTTCCTTGAGCTGCCTGGTGCGTTGCTCCACTTTTTTTTCCAGGTCCCGGTTGAATTCCTGGAGTTTCAGGTTCTGCTCTTCAATGATTTTGAGCATGGCCTGATTTGCTCTCTTGAGCTGCCACTTTGCCAGTCCCTGTAAGATGGTTGCGCGCAGGTCTTCGTCGTTCCAGGGTTTGCACAGGAACCGGTAGATTTCCACCTGGTTGATGGCATCCTCCGCGGTCTTGAGGTCGGAGTAGCCGGTGAGCATAATCCTGATTGCCTCGGGCGCGAGTTCCATGGCTTTTTGCAGGAACTCGATGCCGTTCATCTCGGGCATCCTCTGGTCGGATACGATCATCTGGAATTCCCCGTTTTTGATGGTCTCCAGGACCTTGATCGGCGAGTCCGAGGTCACCACATGATAGGGTTCGCGCCGGAGCACCCTTTGGAGGGCGTGGAGCACATTCTGCTCGTCGTCCACAAACAGGACATTCAGGTTCTCGGTCTCCTGCGACCATTGCTCGATTCTTGCGCATTCAGTCATTGAAGTCCGCCTCCTTGAATTGTTTCACCTCCACCGGCAGCTCCACGATAAATGTTGAGCCTTTGCCGGGTTCGCTTATGACCCTGATCTCGCCCTTGTGCTTCTTGATGATGCCATAGCTTACGCTCAGGCCGAGTCCTTTGGCCGAGCCTACGCCGCTGGCGCTGTAGAAAGGGTCAAATATTTTGTTGATCTGCTCGGGAGATATTCCGACGCCGTTGTCGCTCACTTTGATCCTGACCGACCCGGCCGCGTTTTCGGTTTCGATCCTGATTAAACCTCTGCCCCTGATTGCATTCAGGGCGTTGCTGATCAGGTTGATGAAGACCTGCCCGAGTTCTTCGGGGTAGCAGCTGATGAGCGGGAGCCCGCCTCTTACCCTTTGGAGGTCGGCTTTTTTTTGGATAGCGCCTCCGATCAGGTTCAATATGTTATCCAGGACGGAATCGATGTTGGCCGGTTCGGGGAAGGCCTTGGGCGGTTCCGCGAATTTGCCGAGGCTGGTGATAGTGTTCCTTATCCGGTCCACGCCCTCGCGGGATTCTTCGAGGAGGTTTTTGAAGTCCCTGAGCACTTCGGAGACGTCCAGCTTTTGTTTAAGGGCCTGCACATTGTTGTTCGCCTGATCAAGGGCGGCGAAGGCCGCGCGCTCCGCGACACTGAGCGAGAGCCTTTCAAAAGCATTGAAGACGTCTTTGATGTTCCTGCGATATTCATCGAGCACTTTGAGGTTGGCTTTGATGTAGGCCAGCGGGTTGTTAACCTCATGCGCCACGCCCGCGGCGAACTGTCCGAGTGAGGCCATTTTCTCGGCGTAGCCCATGCTGACCAGGAGCTTCTGCCGGGTTTCTTCAGCAAGCTTCCTCTCCCGTATGTCCCTGGCAACACCGACAATGGATACGGGCTTGCCTTCCGCATCCCTCAGGAAATTGGCCACGATCTCGACCGGGACGAGCTCGCCGGTTTTGGCGATAAATTCAAGCTCCAGACTCCATCCCTCAGCGCGCCCTTTGTTCTCTTCCAGTGCCAAGGCTTTTTTCAGGGTCTCGTATGTCTTTTCCAAGGATTTGGGAGTCATATAACGGTCAAGGCTTAAGGTCATGAATTCCTCAACACTGTACCCGAGCATGCGAGTAATGGCCGGACTGACAAATTTCATGGCCAGGTTCAAGTCCATGACCCAGATCGGATCAAACGAATTTTCGGTAATCAGGCGGTATTGCTCTTCGCTGCGCCTGAGCGCCTCTTCCATCCTCCGGCGCTCGGTGACGTCGGAGAAGAAGCCGACGTTGCAGTGCCTTTTATTGAGGATCATGCCGCTGCCGGCGATGTTGGCGTAGATGACGGAGCCGTCCTTCCGCCGGCAGGGGAGTTCCACCGGGAGGGGCCTCTTGCCGAGGGCCTGGGCCTCAAACTCGCCGCGCACGTGCTCCAGGGACTCCGCGGGGTGGATGTCCTGGACGCCGAGGCGCTTCATCTCCTGCTCGGAGTAGCCCAGCATCCGGCAGATGGAGGGGTTGGCGTAGACGAACTTCTTCGTCTCCATGTCAGCAACGAGTATCCCCTCGGCCGCGCTCCGGAAGAGGGTGGCGTATCGCTCCTCGGACTCTCTCAACGCCTCCTCCGCCCGCTTGCGCTCGGTGACGTGTCCTGTCCGCTCGGCGATGGCATCTATGAGCAGCCTCTCTTCCTTTTGGAATGGCCCCTCGTCCTCTTCTGGCCTCTTCTCAAGGTAACCAACATCGATCCTCCCCGCTACTGATCCATTCACCTTGACTGGCGCGGATTGCTTCCATGCGGACTCTGTGAAGTTTTTCGTGCGGAACTCGCTGTCACCGATAACTATCCTGGCGCAAGCGATCTCCGGGTATTGCCAGCTTTGCGGCAGGATGTTCGTCAATTCCTGATACAGTTCGTCCAGGGTGATGCCTTTCCTTGAGGTTATCTCGGCAAGACTGTAAAATGCCCGCAGTTCTTTCATCCGTTCCCTGACCTCGTGTTCGGCCCGCTTGCGCTCGGTGACGTCGGAGAAGAAGCCGACGTTGCAGAACCTTTTATTGAGGATCATGCCGCTGGCGGCGATGTTGGCGTAGATGATGGAGCCGTCCTTCCGCCGGCAGGGGAGCTCCACCGGGAGGGGCCTCTTGCCGAGAACCTGGGCCTCAAACTCGCCGAGCACGTGCTCCAGGGACTCCGCCGGGTGGATGTCCTGGATGCCGAGGCGCTTCATCTCCTCCTCGGAGTAGCCCAGCATCCGGCAGATGGAGGGGTTGGCGTAGACGAACTTCTTCGTCTCCATGTCAGCAATGAGTATCCCCTCCGCGGCGCTCCGGAAGAGGGTGGCGTATCGCTCCTCGGACTCTCTCAACGCCTCCTCCGCCCGCTTGCGCTCGGTGATGTCTCTGATCACCCCGTTCAGGCCGGTGACCGCTCCATCCTGGTTGCGGAGAAGGCGCCCGATCTCTTCACACCAAACGGCCTCGCCGGTCTTTTTCATGAGCCGAACCAAGGTTGGGAATTCCTTTCCGGTTTCCATGGTCAGTTTCATATCCGCGATTACACGCCCGGCGTCATCGGGATGGATGAATTCAAGCACGTTATGGCCGACGACCTCTTCAGGCCTGTAGCCGGCAAAAGTCAGGACGTTGGGGGTAATGAAAGTGATCGTGCCCTGGGCATTCGTTGAATAGATGAGGTCATTGATGCTGGAAAGGATGGTTTGATATTGTTCGCTGCTCAAGTTGCGGGCCGGTCCCGCGTTTGCGCAGGCTTGGTCCGGGCCCATCGGTTCATGCTGCCCGCGGATCGATACGACTTCCGCCATGTTCTCCTCCGCCAAACCGTTGCCGGCTTTGCCTTTCATTCTTGGCATCTATGCTCCACTCGCTTTTGCCGGCAATTCATCTTTCTCCACGGCAATTTGGCCGTTGATCGGGAGTCTGACCGTGAAGGTGGCGCCCTTGCCCGGTTCGCTGGTGACCGTGATCTCCCCATTATGCTTCTTGACGATCCCGTAAGAGATGCTCAAGCCAAGTCCGGTCCCTTTGCCCACTTCCTTGGTGGTAAAAAACGGGTCGAATATTTTTTTAAGGTTCTCACCGGGAATGCCCGTTCCGGTGTCGGCTATGCTTATCATCACATGGCCGTCTTCCCTCCAGGTCTTGATCCTGATCTCCCCTTTTTCGGGAATGGCCTGAGCGGCATTGACCAGAAGGTTCATGAAAACCTGGTTCATTTCCTGGGGATAGCAGCGGATTTTGGGCAATTCCGAGTATTCTTTTTTCACCTCGGCCTTGTATTTCAGCTCGTTCCAGACGATGTTGAGCGTGCTGTCCAGCCCGGCGTTGAGGTCCGCGTATTCGAGTTTGCCCCGGTCAGGGTGTGAGAACTCCCCCAGGTTGAGGATGATTTTTTTGACTCGTTCCGCGCCCTCGCGCGACTCGCGGATCAGGGATTGAAAGTCATTGAACAGCTCATCAGCTTTGATACGCCCGGCCAGTGTTTTTAGATTTCTCAAGAGTTCGGCCTCATTCCGGTCCAAATTCCGGGTCGTGAACTTGGCGAGCATTTGGTCATAGGCGGTGAACAGTTCCTTTAGTTCCCTGCGGTAGTCTTCCAGGACATTGAGGTTGGCGTTAATGAAGCCCATGGGGTTGTTGATCTCGTGGGCGATGCCGGCCGCGAGTTGTCCGATGGAAGCCATCTTTTCGTTCTGCAGGAGTTGGAGCGTGGCGTTTTCCAGCTCCTGGTGCTTCTTGAGCAACTGGCGGTTGCTTTCTTCCAGGGCGTCCCGCAAGCGCTGCCTTGCGATCCCGACCGCCAGTTCATTGGCCATTTGCGTCAGGATGCCGATTTTGTCGTCGTCGAAAAATCGGGTGTCGCGGGTTGCGATCTGGATGACGCCCTGGAGCTTCTGCTCCATCACCATGGGCATGCAGATCATGGAAGTCACGCCGAGCATGTCCACGCGCTGGCGGGTCTGGGCGTCCATCTTCAGTTGATGCACGTCCGGCACCACGATCGGCCGGTTGAGGATGGCGGTCCTGCTCGCGATGTTGTTGGCGCCGGCGGCGTCGTCGATGGCGACGCGCGCCAGGTGTCGGATCGCCTCGGAAGACCTGCCCACCTGCGCGGCCAAATGCAGTTCGGGGCGTTCCGGGTCCTTGATGAAGATCGCCGCGATCGGCACTTCCATGATCGCGCAAATGCCCTTGAGCGACTGGTCAAGAAGTTCCTGCAGGCTGGGCGCGTCCTTGAGCGCCATTGAGATGGAGAGCATGAGGTTATTTTGCAGTTCGTGCCGCTTACGTTCGGTTATGTCTCGCAAAATGAATTGCATCCAGGCCGGTTCCCGGTTTCGGAGGAGCAGGATGGCGCGCACCTCGGCCTCCATGTTTTTCCCGGAACGGCACTGCAGCCTCAATTCGAACTCTCGCGGCTGCCCATCCTTGATCATTGCCTGAGTGATCAATGCGAGCTTCTGCTTTTCCGCGGTGCCGTGGGTCAGAGAGTCGAGCAGCTTGGGGCCATGCGCCTGCTTCTCGTCTGACAGCTCCAGCATCCGGTGGAACTGGTTGGAAGCCTCGATCAGCCCTCCGTTCAAATCGGTAATCAGGATGGCGTCCGCGGCATTGGCCATGAAGTTGCGGTATTTGTGCTCGGAGGCCTCCAAATCCGCTCGTTGCCTTGCCAGCTCAGCCTCGAGGCTCTTCTTTTCGGTGATGTCGGTTGAGATTTCCAGCACTCCCGAGACCCTGCCCTGTTGGTCAAAAATGGGGCTGAATATGGCATAGAACCACCGTTCCCTGCCAAAGCGGTCAATGTTCTTAAGTTCCACCTGGGACTGTTCTTTGGTGCTGAAGACTTTGCCCAACGCGCATTCCGGGCAGGGACTGCTCTGCAACCTGAAGGCCTGGTGGCATTTTTTGTCCATCACGTTGCCGTAGACATTCAGGATCAACTGGTTGGCGAAAACGACGTTGTACTCCTTGTCAATCATGGTCACGCCCACGCCGGCTTGTTGCATGAACTGTTCCGATTGCTCCTTGTGGCGGTGGAGTTTGCGGGCATAGCGCAACTGAAGGCTGGTCATGCCCATTCCGAAGAGCAGGATCGCGGCTGAGAGCCAGAGGTTGGAGAAGCCCTTGAACAGATAGTTTTCGTATTCGTCGAAAAAATGTCCGGCCAGGGGAAGCGCGCTGAGCGCCAAGAAACCTGCATAGGCCAGGTATTTGGCCTTGGTCAATCCATAACTGTCCTCCCAGCCAATCCAGCGTTGCCATTCCGCGCAGACCTGCTGGTAAGTATTGCCGTCAATTACAGGAGATTTTTCAAGCGCGAGCAGCGTCCGCGCCAGTTCGAGCAGCGCGCCAACGGTTTTGCCCCAGAGCTTTTTCCAGAGCGGCCGGAGGTCTTCCCATTGTAGTTCGTAGACGCAAGAGGAGCCGCCATAGCGAGTCCCCGCGGATTGTTCCGCCGGCTCCGGGGCGCGCACGCAAATGAGTTCCTCGGATTTGCGGGGCAGGCAGCCGCTGATTATGAGAACCGCATCCAGCACGCCTTGGAAAAAAAGGCAGAGATCATGATTATTCCGGCATTCTTTATTCCGGAAAACTTCAACCCGCATCCGGTGGTCTGCAACCGGGGTCAATTTCGCCCGCGCCAGCGGATAGATCGGGGCGAGCCACTCGAAAATATTCCGCATAGTCTTGGCGATATTTTTGGAAACGAGGGCGTGCCGGGAAAAGACCTGCTTTCGAGATTCGATCAGGGCGCGGCCGGTCTCGTAGGCAATGCGGTCGTCTCCGGTCTGCTCCCGAGCGCGCGCAAAAAGACCGAGCAGTTCTTCGACCGAAATCCAGTTGTGGCTCGCTGCCAGGAAATCGCGGGGCGAATTTGAACCTTGGAAAAACCGTTCCAGGTCCGCCCCCGACTGCTCCAGGCGCCGGAGCAGAGCGCCGGCGATTATGGTGTTCAGTTTCTCATCCATTTTTTTTCTCGATGGGCATTTCCAGCACCAGCTGGAAACCTGACTTGAGGTCGGCGTAAAGAGTCATCCTGCCTTTCTGGTTGACAATGACCCCCCCTGCAATGTCCAGGCTATGGCCTTGATCGTTGTCGGATATTATATGGTTCAAAATCCCGAGCACTTGCTTCTGGTCCAAAATATTCTCGCTGTTGAGTTCCACTTTGAGGAACCCGCTGGAATAGCAGGTATGCAGATGGTATTTCTTCCCGTGCTCGGTTTTTTGTTCATAAAGCGTCACGAGTTCTGCGATCTGGCGGACCGCATGGCTCTGCTCCATGGCCCGGGCCACGGTTCCCACCAGGTCGGTCAGATCGTCCGGCTTTTTGAGGAACCGGTAGATTTCGCCTTCATTGATGGCGCTGATGATGTCGAGCATGTCGCTATGCCCGCTGAGCACGATCCGGATGGTCAGGGGATATTTCTGCTTGACCACCCGGAGCAGCTCAGTGCCCTTCATGCCGGGCATCAACTGGTCGGTGATCAGGACTTTCACTTCCCGGCTCTCCAGGACCTTCAAGGCCTCTTCGGCGCTGGGGCAGGTTATCACCTCATAAGGCTCCCGTCTGAAAACCCGGCGCAGCGAGTTCAAAATGTTCTCCTCATCGTCAACAAACATGATTGCATCAGCCATGAGACTCTCCTTTTCTCATAATTCGAAGCCGTGGCTCACAAGCTCATTGTGAATGACCGCGGTCCTTTCATTTTCGTCATGGGTCGTTCTGACCATCTCCTTGAACTGCCTGAAGGCCTCCGCCATCTGCCGGATGCGCATAACCATCGGGAGGGTGATTTTCATGAGCTGTTCATCCCGGGGCTTCTCAACAAACCGGTCGGCAATCCCTCTGGCGATCGCCGCTGAAGCCAATTTTGGTTCGTCGGGTCTCGGGAGCAACTTGTCCAAGCCCCGGATAACGAACTCCTCATCGTCCAAGACAAATATCATCCGCCTTCCAATCACTCGGCGTCCTCCAAAATAATGGCTCCCGTGTGGTCGCGCTTGACTACAGAGATACCGGGGTAGCGATGCTCAAGGCTCTGGATGTAGTCCTGTTGCTCATGGATCTGCTCCATTAGTTTGCGGTTTTCAACCAGGACGCGCCGTATTTTGATCGCATTGAGCAGGGTGATCTTCAGTTCCGAGTCATCCCAGGGTTTGGTGAGGAAACGGTAAAGCTTTCCCTCGTTTATGGCCGCAATGGCCACGGTCATGTCCGAATACCCGGTGAGGAGGATGCGGATGGTGCTGGGATAGAGCTTCTTGGTCTGGATCAGGAAATCCATCCCGCTCATGCCCGGCATCCGCTGATCCGATATAATCACGTCAACCTCAGACGATTTCAGCGCCTCCAACGCCTTGTGCGCATCCGTATATCCAAGGATCTGATAGCCTTCTTTCCGCAGGACGCGGCGCAGCGAGTTGATCACGTTCTCCTCGTCATCCACCAGCATCACTGTTCCCTTTGACATCCTCGCTCTCCTTTACAGGTTTTCGTTTTGATCCGGGAAACAATTAATCCAAGAACCGTGCCAGAGATGAATATTCATTCTCATTTTTGCCCAAGGTGCAGAGACTAAAAGAGAATACGCAGAGGTGATATTTACCGGAAATGGGAGCGGGAGGTTCCCAGTTTTGCAAAAGGGAAAATTAAATTCTCAAACTCGGGAAAAAGTGCGGGCAGGGATATTGGCGCGTCCATGCCATGCCCAATGGCGGTCTGATTGAAATCAAGGGAGAAAATGTCTTGGTAAAAGAGTCTGACCACCTGGACCTATCGCCCGGCAAATATGTCAAAATATCCGTAAAGGATGAAGGGACCGGGATCGCGCCGGAAAACATCGATAAAATATTCGAGCCTTTTTTTACCACCAAGCAGAATGGAACCGGGCTTGGCTTGTCCAGCGTCCTCTCCATAATCGAAAATCACAACGGGACGATCAAAGTCAGTTCCTTGCCGGGAGGTGGCGCCGCCTTTCAATTCTATTTGCCGGCCGCGGAGAAAGCTCTGCTCAAGAAAACCGCGGAAACGGGTTTTGCCTTTGGCAAAGGCCGGGTGCTTTTGACGGATGATGAGGAGCCGATCCGTAGAAGCACATGCCGAATGCCGGGGGGCCTCGGATATCGGGCCGAATCCGCGCCCAGCGGTGAAGCGGCTGTGCAGCGCTTCCAAACCGCAAGAGCCGCAGGCAAGCCGTTTGATATAATTATAATGGACCTGACCGTCCCGGCCGGCATGAATGGCGCCGAGGCCGCTGTAAAAATCCTCGCAATTGATCCGCGGGCCAAAATCATCGTTTCCTCCGGATACCCCAATCATCCGGCAATTGCCGAGGCCGATAAATTCGGCTTCTGCGGGGTTATTGTCAAGCCCTATGATATGAAAGATATGGGACTCGTGCTGCGTGAAGCGCTTGGGCGATAAGCCCGACAAGAAGAATAATTGATCCCCGTCAACCCCGAGTGGTTTTTTCGAATCAGCCGCCGGTTTTGACTGCGAATTCTCATTGGCAGGATTACTTTCCCGCTTTTGGAGTCAAATTTCCGCCTTCATCCGCCTCGTAAAATAATCCGGCCCCGGAAAAATATCTTTTAATAACAGCCTCTTTCACGAAGAGTTTTTTCATAAATGTTTTTTGGCACGCTTATTGGATTACTTATTGGCTGGAAAAATGAAGACGAAAACAAAAACTTGCAAAGGATACATGAAAAAAAATCTTGAAGCCAGCGGCAACCATGAAGGGCAACCCCGGGCTAGATCATCCCACGCAGACCTTGACCGCCGCAGTGTATTTTCCGGCAAGTTATTTATTGGCGATATAGCAGGGGAAACGGTTTTACGGCAAATAAACCTTAACCAGAAAGATCAATTAAAAAAAAGGAGAACTCAAATGAACTTCAGAAAACTTGCGATTTTGGGACTTGGTTTCGCTTTCACTCTGCTGATCTGCTCGTGCGATGGTGCGATGACGGAGCTTGCGGATTTTGCGTTCCCGCTTCCGGTCTGCGGCGACGCGTTTTGCGATAGTCCGGAAGACTTCAGCACTTGCCCGGAGGACTGCGTTGAAGGCGGTCAGGTCTGCGGCAACGCGGCCTGCGAAGCAGGAGAAGACATGGGCAACTGCGCCATGGACTGCCCCGGCACCTGCGGCGACAGCATCTGCAACGGATGGTATGAAGACACCGAATATTGCCCCATTGACTGCCTCGGCACCTGCGGCGACGGCATCTGCAACGGATACGCTGGTGAAAACGACGTGAATTGCTGGTACGACTGCGGGGACTAATTCATAGTCTCGCTCCAAGGTCGAAGGGCTGGGCGCCCCCCCCAGCCCTTCGCCTATTCGAAGGACCAAAATCGCAGTTCCCCCAACATGGCATTTGCGAGAACCATTCTTCAATTTGGCATAATCCAAATGGCCTGCGCGTCAATGGAAAAATCAGCTCGCGCGAAAAACCGGTGGCATTCAAGGCATTTGGCCGGTTGAAAATTTTCCAGACGAAGCCGGCACGATTATTGGATTATTCAGGGGTGGTGAAAAAGTAATTGAAAGCTGTACGCTGACTTATATGTATGAAGGAGGGATTGGAATGATAAAGGTTTCAACGATAGCCATGTTGATGATCATTGCCGGATCGGCAAATGCTCAGAGCCAACAAGATGTCTCCGGTTGGGATAGCCCGGCCGGCCAGACGGTCGCGGTCCCTTCCCGAAACCTCATAGTGGGGGAAGCGCGGAATGAGACATTGCTTTCAGAGGCCGGTTTTTCCAAATTGCTGAAAGAAAGCGGGGACGGGTTTGGAAAATATCCGGAGCCGCCTGCGCCCTTGGGCAAGGAGTTCTGGCGCGGCACCTTGCGCGCAAACTATTGGGATGCTCTTTACGCCGGCGACATGACTGCATTAAGTAAAATTGATCAGATCCAGGGAGTGGGACCTCTCACCGTCGGCAAAACCCTGGACTTGAAGGATGACCTCAAACTTGAGGCCGCCGGTCCCATTTATGAAATTGAATTCTGGGCGCGGCCCACCAGGCGAAATCGGATCATCGCGTCGTACTTTAGCAGTAAATATAAAGGGGAAGCGAAATCCGTCACCGAGAAAGTTGAGTTCCAAGGTCGGAGTTACTACGGAGAAGTGCCGCTTGAGACCAGGTTGACATCCGACCGCTGGACTCTTTACTACCAATACCTTGTGCTGGCCGACAAGCGCGGCGGCATCGGCCCCTTGGCGGGGCTGGAATACTTTGAGATAGACATTTCCCTCGCGACCCCGTTGTTGGATGAAAAAATCGGCAAGAATATGGACCTGGCGGCGCCGGTCCTGGGTGTGGCCGGAGATTACACCATTGGCTATGGCTTCGGGCTCTGGGGAAAACTGGGGTACTCGTTTATTGACGACATGAAAGACGGCACGGCCAATTACTCGGATATCGAAGGCGGTTTGAACTTCAAATGGAAACAGTTGTATGCCGGTGTAAGCTATCGCGACCTGGCTTTCGCAGTGGAATCCGGCAAGAAGCATGACGATCACTATCTGAAACTCAACACCAGCCAGCGCGGGGTGGTGGGCAGTTTGGGAATCAACTTCTGAACCCCGGTCCGAACAGATAAAAAGCTCGCTGCCGTATAGCTGCCGGAATACCGCGGCAAATGGGGCAAAATCGGGTAAAACAGTCCATTGGGGAATTTTTGCTTGGCGGTCAGAAAATCTTTCGCATTCAAGCCGTTGCCCTGAAAATCAATGGTACCCCCGCCCGGAGTTGAACCGGGGGCCTACGGATTAGGAATCCGTCGCTCTATCCAACTGAGCTACAGGGGCGCGAGCATATTCTTGCACCTTTCCGGCCAAAGTCAATAAAAGGAAAAACCGGAAACCGGGAACCAGAAACAGGAACCGGAGTGTCCTGCAAAATGCTCAGCCAGCCGGTTCTGTGGTCCAAGATGCTCAAAAATAATGGATAGTCGGCGATTCCTAACCTTGACAAGGGTCGGAGCTTGCTATAGATTTTAAGGGAAGTACAAATGGGAAAAACCGTGGATGACAGGAAAACCCTGATCTACCGTTTCCAGCGGAGCTATCAGGATTTGGTCCGGCCGGCGGGGGAGGAAAAAATCCGCGAGCCCCTGGTTGATATTTATGAAACCCGGGACTGTTTGCGGATCGAGGTTGATCTCCCGGGCGTGAAAAAGACGGACGTGGAAGCATACACGATCGGCAACCGGCTCTTCGTGCGGGCGTTCAAGCGCGAAGACCTGGTCGGGGACGGCGAATGCGCGCCCCGGAGGTTCTTGTGCCTGGAGCGCGAGTTCGGAGAGTTCTACCGCGAAATCGAGCTGCTGGTGGCCTGCAACGCCTCGCAGGCAAAAGCGCGCTTTGAAAACGGCATCCTGATTATCGAGTTCCCCAAAATAACGGACCGCAGGGGAGTGCGGAAAGATTTAAGCATCGATTGAACCGGGAGGGCCGAATGGCCGACCATGAAAATGAAAACGATGAATTGAAGAATGCGCCGAAGCCGGGCGAGCCGGGTTCGGGCCAGCCGCCCCAGCCAAGCGAAGGCCAGCCCGCGGGCGAGCAGAGCGTAAAGATTCCCGAGGTGCTGCCCCTGCTCCCCATCCGGGACGTGGTCATTTTCCCGTACATGATCATCCCGCTCTTTGTCGGCCGGGACAATTCCGTGGCCGCGGTCAACGAGAGCCTGAGCAAAGACCGCATGGTGATGCTGGCCACGCAGAAGAGTTCCGCGGATGAAAATCCGTCCGCGGAGCAGCTCTTCAGCATGGGCACCGCGGGCATGATCATGCGCATGCTCAGGCTGCCGGACGGCCGGGTCAAAATCCTGGTGCAGGGCCTGACCCGGGCCCGGGTCAAGGAATATCTGAAGAAAGAGCCGTTCTTCCAGGTCAGGATCGAACTGCTGGAAGAGCCGCAGTTAAAAGAGGTTACGGTTGAAATCCAGGCCCGGATGAGGCAGATCAAGGAAAACCTGGAGAAGATGATCCAGATGGGACGGCTGATCTCCCCCGACCTGATCATGGTGCTGGACACCATCCCGGACCCGGGCCGGTTCTCAGACCTGATTGCGGCCAACATCGGGATCGGGGTTGAGGACGCGCAAAAGCTGCTGGAGATTCTGGACCCCGCGGAGCGGCTGCAAAGGCTTTTCGATGTGATCAACAAGGAGATGGAATTGCTGGAGGTGCAGGCCAAAATCCAGAACCGGGCCAAGGAAGAGATGACCAAGACCCAGCGCGAGTACTATCTGCGCGAGCAGCTCCGGGCGATCCAGAAGGAGCTGGGCGAGGTCGATGAGAAGGCGCAGGAAATCCAGGAGTTCAAGGACAAGATCCAGAAGTCGAAGATGCCGAAGGAGACCGAGGAAGAGGCTCTCAAGCAGTTGAAGCGGCTGGAGACCATGCACCCGGACGCCATCGAGGCCAGCTGGGTCAGGGGATACCTGGAATGGATGGTGGAGCTTCCCTGGAGCAAAAGCACCAAGGATAATCTGGACATCAAGCGCGCCCAGGGCGTGCTCGACGGTGACCACTACGACCTGGACAAGGTCAAGGAAAGAATCCTGGAATACCTGAGCGTGAGAAAACTCCACCCGGAAATGAAAGGCCCTATCCTCTGCTTCGTGGGCGCGCCCGGAGTGGGAAAGACCTCCCTGGGCCAGTCCATTGCCCGGGCCATGGGCAGGCATTTCATCCGCATGAGCCTGGGCGGCATCCGGGACGAGGCCGAGATCCGCGGCCACCGCCGGACCTACGTGGGCGCCATGCCGGGCAGGATCATCCAGGGGATCAAGACCGCGGGAAGCAACAACCCGGTGTTCATGCTCGACGAAATCGACAAGCTGGGAGTGGACTTCCGGGGAGACCCTTCCGCGGCCCTGCTCGAAGTGCTGGACCCGGAGCAGAATTTCACCTTCCGCGACCATTACATCAACCTCCCCTTCGACCTATCAAAGGTCATGTTCATCCTCACCGCCAACATCATCGACACCATCCCGCCGGCGCTGCTCGACCGGATGGAAATGCTGGAGATTCCCGGCTACACGCTGGAGGAAAAGCTTCACATTGCAAAGCGATACCTGGTGCCGCGCCAGATGAAAGAGAACGGGGTGGATGAGAAGATCATCGAGTTTGAAGATGAGGCAATCCGCCAGATCACCGGCCAATACACTCGGGAGGCCGGGGTCAGGAACCTGGAAAGGGCGCTGGGAACGATCTGCCGCAAGGTGGCCCGCAAAGTCGCGGAAGGCGCCAAGGAAAAAACCGTGGTTACTCCGAACAGCCTTGTACAGTACTTGGGCGCACCCAGGTGGCTGCCGGAAGAGGAGATGGAGAAGGACGAGGTTGGGGTGGTCACCGGCCTGGCCTGGACCGGCACCGGAGGGGACATCCTGCGCGTGGAAGTGAGCATCGTCAAAGAGTCGCAAAAACTGATCCTCACCGGCCACCTGGGAGAGGTGATGAAAGAGAGCGCCCAGGCCGCGTTGACCTGCGCCAAGAAGATCGCGCCGGTATTCGGGATCGCGCCCGACTTCTTCCAGGACAAGGAAGTCCACGTCCACGTCCCCGCCGGGGCCATTCCCAAAGACGGTCCCAGCGCGGGCGTGACCATGGCCGCGGCGCTGATCAGCGCCATGACCGGCATCGCGGTGCGCAAAGACGTGGCCATGACCGGGGAGATCACCCTGCGCGGACGGGTGCTGCCCATCGGCGGTCTCAAGGAAAAGGCGCTGGCGGCGTTGCGCAGCGAAATCCGGAACGTGATCATCCCGGAGCGCAACAAGAAAGACCTCGAAGATATCCCTCTTGAGCAGCGCAAGGAAATCAATTTCATTTTGGCCAAGACCGTGGAGGACGTGCTGGACGCCAGCTTGGTCGGAGGCCTGAAAGCGGCCAGGGAGAAAAATACTAAGACCGCGACCGCGGCCAAGACCGCAAGGGCCCGGACCGGAAAGAAGCATCGCGCTCAAGCCCGCCGCGCGGGTCGAACACAAGCCAAGTGAAGCTCAGGCAAATAGGAGAATTCGGCTGGATCAGCCGGATGAGGACCCGCTTGCCCAAGCCGGGAAAACGAGTGCTCGCCGGAATCGGAGACGACGCGGCCTGGCTGAAAATGCAAAAAACCACCCTGGTCACCTGCGACCTCCTCATTGAGAACGTGCACTTCCTCCGGGAACTGACCCCGCCGCGGCTTTTGGGCAGGAAATCCCTTTCCGTGAACATCTCGGACATCGCGGCCATGGCCGGCATTCCGGAATTCGCAATTGTCGCCGCGGGGTTCCCGCAGGATATCGAACTCGGTTACGCCGACCAGATTTTGGAAGGCATGATGGAAGTGGCGTCCGAGAACAAGGTGGAGATCGTCGGGGGTGACACCACCGCTTCTTCGGTCCTGACCCTGGCCGTGACCGTGCTCGGAAAACCGGGCCCCAAGGGACCGGTGCTCCGGAGCACGGCCCGGCCCGGAGACGAACTCTGGGTGACCGGGACCGTGGGTGACGCCGGGCTCGGGTTTGAAATCCTGAAGCAAAGCCGGCAGCGCGAGTCCGGGATCAGCGAACTCCATTACTCCTCGCTCACCGTCCGCCACCTGGACCCGCGGGCAAGGGTGGAGCCCGGGCTTAGGCTGGCCGGGGTCGCAACCGCAATGATCGACGTCTCCGACGGGATTCTCAACGACCTCGCCCGCATCCTGGAAGAAAGCTCCAAAAAAGTTATCCTGAAAGCAGGCCTGGAGGTTGAAAAGATTCCCTTGAGCGAGGACTTCAAGAAATATTTCGATGGGCAGCCGTTGAAATCGGAGCGGGGCCTGAGCCTGGCGCTCACCGGGGGCGAGGATTACGAACTTTTGTTCAGCGCGGCGCCTGCGGCCGGCCGGGAGATCAGGAAAATATCGGCCGGGCTGGAGCTGCCGATTACCCGGATCGGCAAGCTCAAAGCCGCGGCCAAAACCGAAATAGTCCTGCGCGACCGCAAAGGCAAGCGGGTGCCGGCCCCTCGGCTCTGGTTCGAACATTTTCCGCAAGGGAACAAGGCCGAGAGCTGATGGCGCCTTACTTCGAATGGAGAGTGGTGGCCGCGGTAATTTTGCTCTGCCTGAGCGGCTTTTTTTCCGGCGCGGAGGCGGTCTTTTTCACCATCCTGGGCAGGGGCGCCCTGGTCAATTTTGAAAAGGACAAGCCCGGGCTGGCCACGGTCATCAGCCGGCTCCTGGCCTCGCCCGGAAGGCTGATCAGCTCCATCCTGGTCGGAAACGTCATCGTCAACATCTTTTTCTCCGTAATCATCGCCGCCATCTTCTCCGGGCTGTTGCTCGGCGCCCATCCGCGTTCCGACGGCAAATCGTTCGTGGTCGGCGCGCTCAGCATGGTTGTGAGCACCGGCCTGCTGCTGGTCTTCGGAGAAGTCATGCCCAAGACTATGGGGGTCAGGTTCCACCGACGGCTGTCCAGCGCCATGACCTTGCCGCTTTACTGGTTTACCCGGCTGGCGCTGCCCCTGGAATTCCTGTTCCGGAAAATAAGCGAGGCCGCGCTCCGGCTGATCGGAATACAAATCGGCGAGGCCCGGCAATACCAGGAGCGCGAAATTGTGGAGCTGGTGGAGGCCGGGGGCGAGGAGGGGGTGCTGGAGGAAACCGAATACGCTCTGCTCAAAAACGTATTCGCGTTCGGGGACCTGACCGCGGTGGAGGTGATGACCCCCCGCCAGGAAATCTTCAGCCTGCCCCTGGAGATGGACTATTCGGAACTCAAGCGCCGGCTCCTGGCCAGCGGCTATTCCCGGGTGCCCATTTACCAGAAAAGCCCGGACCAGATTACCGGGATCATCACCGCCAAGGACATCCTCAAGCTCGACCTCGCCCTCACCAAGTCCATCAACCACGTGCTGCGCAGGCCGTTCTGCGTTCCGCCCCAAAAAAAACTGGACGACCTGCTCCGGGACTTCCTCACCAACAACATCCACATCGCCTTGGTGGTCAACGAGTATGGAGAGGTCATGGGGCTGATCACGCTGGAGGACCTTCTGGGGCAAATCTTCGGGGAGTCGGCCGAGCAGGGGGTTGAGGAGGAAGAATTGGTGGAAGCGGGTGAGAACCGCTGGTTGGTTTCGGGCCGGACCGAGATCAGGTCGTTCAACGAGAGAATGGATACTTTTTTATATGCTCCCGGGATCAAGACCCTGGCCGGTTTCCTGCTCAACGAGTTCGGGAGGGTGCCTGCGGTTCTGGACGAGATCGTGCGCGAGGGTTTTCGTTTCCGGGTGAAGGAGATCCGGCGCCGGCAGATTCACAGGGTTGAGGTGGAGAAACTTGGCGGCTAGCATCATCGGGATCATTATTGCGGTGCTGGCGCTGGTGCTGCTCAACGGCTTTTTCGCCGGAGCGGAGATCGCGGTGATCAGCGCGAACAAGGCCCTGCTCCGCAAGCGCGCCGGGGAGGGCAGCCGGGTCGCGCGCCTGCTCGACGAATTCCGGAACAGGCCGCAGAGGGTGCTGGGGACTTATGTCATCGGCTCAACCATCTGCCCCGCGGCCGCAAGCGTGATCGTCACCATTTTCCTCCGCAACCGTTTTGGAGAGGCCGGGGAATTCTACACCCTGGCCATAATGACACCCCTGTTCCTCATCTTCGGCGAAATGGCGCCCAAGATGGCCTTCCAGGAGCGCGCCAACGCCGTGGGCGGAAAGTCCCTGCTCGGGCTCTGGTTCTTCTCCATCCTGTTTTATCCCGTGGTCTGGGCCCTGGGCTTGACCGGGGAGCTCGCGAGCAGGCTCATGGGCGGGGAAAAAGGCGAGGCCGAGCCTTTCTTTTCCAGGTCCGAACTCGAATACATGCTGACCGGGCGGGGCGGCCGGGAGGAATTGAAACCGCACGAGCAGAGGATGATCCGGCGGATTTTCAGGTTCAGCGAGACCACCGCGGCCGAGGTGATGATCCCGCTGGTGGAGGTCAAGGCCGCGCCGGAAACGGCAACCGTGAAAGACGCGCTCGAATTCGCGGGCAAGCACCTCTTCACCAGATACCCGGTCTTCCAGGAGAGGGTCGATAACATCGTCGGAACCGTCAGCGCCGCGGAACTGCTCGCCGCAGACCCCGGGCACAAGGTCACCGCCCTGATCAAACCCGTATTTTTCGTGCCCGAGACCATGCCCATTGACGTCCTCCTCGCTAAAATGCAGAGAAAAAATTTCCTCATGGCCGTGGTCGTGGACGAATACGGCGGCTCCATCGGCATCATCACCCGCGAGGACATCCTGGAGGAGGTGATCGGAGAAATCAGAGGCGAGCACGAGGCCGAAAAGCCGCTCTACCGCCAACTCGCGCCCAACCGATGGATGGTCTCCGGACGAATGGAAATCGACCAGATCAACGAAACCTTCGGATGGGACCTGCCCAGGCAGGACTACGAAACACTCGCCGGGTTCCTGCTCGATAAGTTCCAGAGAATTCCCAAAATCGGCGAAATCATCAGATACGAAAATTTCACTTTCCTCATCAAACGCGCCAACGCAAGGTCAATTGTCGAGGTTATGGTTTACAAGGAGGAACCCGCGCCGGAAGAGGCGGAGAAATGAGCCATGACCCAATTACGAATTCTCAATGATGAATGATGAAATAAGAGATCCTTCCATGCCTGCGCGGCTAGTCCAGCCGTAAGCCGTTTTCCACGTAGCGTTTGCCCTTGAAGGTCAGCCGGTATTTGATGCGGCCGGATTTTTCCTCGCGGGAGAGAAAACCGCTGCGGGTGGCGTTGTTGAGCACGGTGGACAGATTGCCCGGGAGTTTATCCCCGAGCTGGTGGTAGCATTCGTGGACGTCCCCGGAGTTAAAGCCGTCCGGGGAATTCTGCTCGAGGTAATAGACCATGATCATGATCTTGTCGTGCACGGTCTGCGGACGGTACTTGTCGGCCAGGGCTTTCAAGTCCGCGGCGTTCACGCGGATGTATTCCGTGGCTTTAGCCGGGCTCGCCGGGGAAATTTCCTCGCTCCGCGGGGTCTCAAGGAGGTGCTCGTCCGGCTCGCGCTGGGACACTTGTCCCGAGGGCTTGGGATATTGCTCCGCGGGTCTATGGTACCCGCCTCGGCCGGGCCGGCCGCGGCCAGGAGGGTGCCCTGCTTGCCGCTGGGCTTGCTGCGGATGCGGCGGTTGCTTCGGTTGCTGCGGCTGCGGTCGCGGCTGGGGCTGCGCCGGCTGGATTTTTTCGGCCGGGACCAGCTGGCCCAGCTTGGCCAGCACCCGCAACTCGTATTTCTGGAGCATCGCCCTCATGAAATTTTCGTCGCCTTTGAACTCCAGCTCAAAATCCGAGCAGCGGAACCGGTAAACGTATTCCTTGGTCTGATCGTCCTTCATTTGCCACCCCATTCCTTTTCCAGGTCGTTTGGAATTCCCATTTCTCTGAGCACCCGGCCGACAAAGCCGTCAACCAGTTGCTCCAGGTTTTCCGGCCGCGAGTAAAACCCGGGAGCGGCCGGCATCACCACTGCGCCGGCCCGGGAGAGCCGGCCCAGATTTTCTATATGAATTAGATTAAGCGGCGATTCCCGGAAAACAAGCACCAGCCGCAATTTTTCCTTCAAGATCACGTCCGCGGCGCGTTCAATCAGGCTGGACGAAATTCCCGCGGCGATCCTTCCGGCCATGCCCATGGAGCAGGGGATGATCACCATGGCGTCCCTGGGCGAAGAGCCGCCGGCAAGCGGCGAGCTGAAATCATCAGGCCGGTGCAGCCTGACCAGCTTGTTCTTGTCGCCGAAGAATTTGCGCCAGCCGGCTTCGTTCCCTGGCGCCGGGCCGATCTCGGTTTCAAAGACTTTGATCGCCGGCCCGGTCACGACCAGGTCGACCCGGCGCTGGTTTTCCACCAGCCACCTCACCAGCCTTACGCCGTAGGCCATTCCGCTTGCGCCGCTTAGCGCGGTTATGATCCGTTTCATCTTCTTATCAGTATATCCAAAGCGCCGAAAATAAAAAAGGCCGCGCTGATCCAGCCGTTCATGTTGAAGAACGCCACGTCCAGCTTGGAAAGGTCGCCCGGCTTGAGCAGGCTGTGCTCCCGGATGAAAAGCGCGCAGATCACCAAAAGCCCCGCGAGATAGAGCGGCCCGAGCTGGAGCAGGAAATAGGGGCCGAGCAGCAGAAGAGCGCTCCCCGCATGCAGGCCGCGAGCGGCCCAAAGCGAATTTTTTATTCCCAGAAACCCGGGAATGGAATGAAGCCCCTGCTTCCGGTCAGCCTCGATGTCCTGGATGGAATACAGGATGTCAAAACCCGCGACCCACAAAAGCACCGCGCCGGAAATGAAAAACGGCGCCAGGTCGAATTGCCCCCGGATCGCCAGCCACGCCCCCATGGGCGCGATCCCCAGGCTCAAACCCAGCACAAAATGACTGAGCAGGGTGAAACGCTTGGTCAGCGAATAAAAACTTATCCAGGCAACGGCGACCGGCGAAAGCCAAAAGCAGAGCCGGTTCAGCTTGTATGCCGCGAAGACAAAAACCGCGTAGCTCGCCAGGATAAAAACCGCCATCTCGATTTTTTTCACCGCGCCCGAGGGCAGGGCCCGGCCACGGGTACGGGGGTTCCTCGCGTCCAGGTTCGCGTCCAAAAGCCGGTTGGTCGCCATGGCCCCGGAGCGAGCGCCGATCATGGCCACGATGATCCAGAGGAACTCGCGCAGGCTGGGCGCGTCATTCTTGGCGAGAAAAGCCGCGAGCAGGGCAAAGGGCAGGGCGAACAGGCTGTGCGCGAGCTTGATGTCCTGCAAAATCAGGCGGATTTTCTTGAATAAATTTTTAATCAATCCCGTAGTCTTTCCAGCGGCGCGCAACCAGCGACTTCAATTCCTCGCTCATCTTGATCTCATCCGGCCATTCCCGATCAAAACCCTCTTCCTTCCACTTCCGGGTCGCGTCAACCCCGACCTTGCTCCCCAGGCCGGTGAGCGGAGCGGCGTGGTCAAGAACGTCCGCCGGCCCTTTCACGAAAATCATGTCCCGCGCCGGGTCAATGTTATTCCCCAACCGCCAGAGCACCTCCGAGGTGTCCTGAACGTTGACCTCCTTGTCAAAAACCACGATCCACTTGGTGAACATCATCTGGCCCAGGCCCCAGAGCCCGTACATCACGCGAAAGGCGTGGCCCGGGTAGCGCTTGTCAATGCTCACGAACGCGTAGTTATGGAAAATGCCTTCCACCGGCAAGTTCATGTCCACGATCTCCGGGAAAAGCTTCTTGAGCATGACCAGGAAAATCCTTTCCGAGGCCTTGCCCAGAAAACAGTCCTCCATCACCGGACGGCCCGCGACCGTGGCCGGGTAGATCGCGTCTTTGCGATGGGTGAGCGCGGTCAAATGGAACACCGGGTATTGGTCCGCCGCGGAATAGAAGCCGGTGTGGTCCCCGAACGGGCCTTCAATGCGGCGCTCGCCCGGGTCAACGTATCCCTCCAGGATGAAATCCGCCGCGGCCGGGACCTCCAGGTCCTGGGTCCTGGCCTTGACCATTTCCACCGGCTCGCCCTGCAAAAACCCCGCGAACAGATATTCGTCAATGCCTTCGGGCACCGGAGCGGTTGCGGCATAAATCAGGGCCGGCGGCCCGCCCAGAGCAACCGCCACCGGAAGACGCTGGTTCATCTCCTCGGCCTCGCGATAGTGCTGCGCACCGCCCTTGTGCCAGTGCCAGTGCATGCCCGTGGTGTTCTTGTCAAAAATTTGCATCCGATACATCCCCAAATTCCTCACCCCGGTCTTGGGGCTTTTGGTGATCACCACCGGCAATGTGAGGAACCTTCCGGCGTCGCCCGGCCAGCACTTGAGCGCGGGAAGGATCGAGAGGTCCGGGTTATCCATTACCAATTCCTGGCAGGGACCTTTGCTCAAAAGTTTCGGCGGCAACTTGGCCAGTTCCCACAACTTGGGCAACAGCTTGGCCTTGTCAACCATGCCTTCCGGGATTTGAATGTCGGCCAAATCTCGAAACCGCTTGGCAACCGACTCAAGATCCGAAGCGCCCAGGCTGAAAGCCATGCGCTCCGCGGTCCCGAACGCATTGATCAGCACCGGGAATCGGGAGCCTTTGACCTTTTCAAAAAGCAGCGCCGGGCCCGAACGCTTGACCACCCGGTCGTATATCTCGCTGATCTCAAGCTCAGCCGAGACCTCCAGCCTAACCCGCTTCAGCCATCCCCGCTGCGTAAGCCCCGCCACAAATTCATGCAAGTCCCTGAAACCCATCTCAAATATATTAACACGCCCACACCCAGACGCGAATTTTGATGAATGGGGATGATAGGATGGTAAGGTGACCCCAGTGCCTCACCACCATGACCGCACCCGGACAGTAATGTTTAATGTTTAGCTCTGATAGTATGAAAGACGGGCGCTCCTGTAAAATAGGAAAAAACCCAAAAAAGGAGGCCCGTCATGGAAAGTACTCAAGGCGTATCGAGCTTTGTGGGCATCGACGCCCACAGCCACCACTGT